>Ga0113563_10003186_pt1 | contig 10153 bp, 8 predicted proteins | sample Mud3Dept3metaG_FD_80117 | JGI IMG/M metagenome (GOLD analysis project Ga0113563, IMG submission 80117) | Freshwater wetland microbial communities from Ohio, USA, analyzing the effect of biotic and abiotic controls - Mud 3 Core 4 Depth 3... | ecosystem: Environmental > Aquatic > Freshwater >...
AACAGTCCGCCACGACAAGCCCTGCTTCGGCAGGGTTTGTTGTTTGTGCGCTGCTATCGTGGAGCAACCGATGGCAAAGCCGTCATGATTCAACCCGGCGCAGGCGGCCGCGGCGGGTCGGTCACGTTCCATCCGCCGCCAAGCGCCTTGAACAGGCCTATCGAGGCTTGCAGCCGCGCGAGGCGGATCTGCGCGAGTTGATCCTCGGCCTGGAACAGCGTCCGCTGCGCATCCAGTACGGTCAACAAATCGTCGGCACCTTCACGATAGCGGATTTCCGCGAGCCGGAGCGCCCGCCGCGCCTCGCCCACGACCTGTTCCTGCAGCAACTCCTGATCCACCGTACGGCTGCTTGAAGCAAGCGCGCTTTCGACGTCCGCCAGGGCGGCGAGGATCGATTTCCGGTAGCTCTCGATGAGTTCGCGCTCGCGCGACGCCGCCACGTTGACCTGGCCGCTCAGGCGGCCGCCATCGAAAACCGTCTGCACCAGTGACGCGCCGAGCGCCAAGGTTGCGGTGGGCGCATTCAGAAAATTGAGCAGCACGTTGCTCGCGAGCCCCGCCGATCCCGTGAGCTGAATTCCGGGCAGTAGTGCAGCGCGCGCGGCGGCGACGTTGGCATTGGCGGCGGCAAGTTGCGCTTCGGCGCTGGCAAGGTCGGGCCGGCGGGTGAGCAGATTCGCGGGCAGTCCGGGCGCGACGCGCGGCACCGTCACATCGGTCAAACTCACGGCCACGGTCGGGCCCGCGGTGTATCCCTCGGGCGGCCTGCCGAGGAGCAGCGCGAGCGCGAACAGCGTCTGACGCTCCTGCAATTCCAGCGGTGGAATGGAGGCTCGTTGCGCGAGCACCGCCGTCTGCTGGCGCGCGAGATCGAGCGCGGAAGCAGCGCCATTGCGCACGCGCGAATCCACCACCGCGAAGACGCGTTCGGCGATGACGAGATTTTCCCGCGCGATCGCCAACCGGCCGCGCAGCGACAGTACCTGGAAATAACCGCTGGCGACCCCCGTCACCAGCGTGAGCCGCACGGTCTCGAGATCGAAACGGCTGGCGCGCAGCGTTGACTCCGCCGCGCGCACTCCTGCGGCGTTGCGTCCCCACACGTCGAGTTCATAGCTGGCACTGAAGGTGGCGCTCGATCCATCGCTCGCGCTCCAGGCGCCTCCATCCGGGTGGGTTTCGCGGCGCGAGGCGCCCGCCCCGAAGCCCAGTTGCGGAAACAGCGATGCGCCCGCGATCCGGGCTTGCGCTTCCGCCTGGATTACGCGCTCGGCCGCGATCACCAGGTCGGGATTGGCGCTCAGGGCAGCAGCGATCAGAGCCGAGAGTTCCTCCGAGCCAAAACTTCGCCACCAATCCGGTGCCGTCACGGCCGCGTCGGAGAGCGCCGGCTCGGCCCAGGCTGCCGGCATGTTGGATGCGATATTCGGTAACTGGTGCGGCTTGCTGGTGATGGAGCAAGCACTCAGCGCCAGCACAGCTGCCATCAGCGTCACTGAGCTCCACCCCCACCCCGGCCCTCCCCCCTCAAGGGGGAGGGTGAGGATGGCGCGAGGGCGGGATGAGGATCGCATCACGTTGCCAATGCGACGATTGGATCCACGCGCGCCGCCTTGCGCGCCGGCATATAGCCGAACACAAGCCCGGTCGCGAAAGCGCAACCGAAGGCGAGCAGCACCGGTCCGGGCGAATATTTGACCGGTGTTCCGAACGACCCGATGACTGCCGCTGCGCCAAGCCCGACGGCCACGCCGATCGCGCCACCGAGCAGTGACACCACCAGAGCCTCGGTGAGGAATTGCTGCAGGATATTCCGCATGCGCGCGCCGGTGGCCATGCGGATGCCGATCTCGCGCGTGCGCTCGGTCACGCTCACCAGCATGATGTTCATCACGCCGATGCCGCCCACCAGCAGCGAGATTGCCGCGATCGACCCGAGCAATATGGTCAGCGTATCCTGGGTCTCCGTGGCCGTTTCCAGGATCGATGCCATGTTGCGGATCTGGAAGTCCGTCGATTGGTGGCGCGACTGCAAGAGCGCCGTCACGGCGTCCTGCGTTTCGTCGATGAGATCAACGTCGTCCACCGCCACGGTGATGGTGCGCAGGAAACGCTGGCCGAACAGGCGGAGCCCCCCCGTTGTCAGCGGCACCAGCACCACGTCGTCCTGGTCCTGCCCCTGCGGAGACGCGCCGCGCACCGCCATCAGCCCGATGACCTGGAACAGCACGTTGTTAAGCACGACGTACTGGCCGACGGGATCCACACCCTTTGCAAACAGGTTGTCCGCGACGGTCTGGCCGAGCACCACCACCGAGGCATAGCTTTTTGCGTCCGTCGTGGAAAAAAATACTCCCCTGCTGACCGGCCAGTTGCGGGCTACCGGAAACGTCGCCGTCGTCCCGGTCGCCTGAGTCTGGTAGTCGGAACTGCCGACGCGCACGGTGACGCTCCCTCCCAGCTCGGGGACGGCGGCCAGCACGTTGGGCAGCGCGGCAATCATCTCGGCGTCCTCCGGCACCAGCGAAGCAACGGTCCCGCCAACGCCTCTGCGGGTCGGCGGGCCCGGGCGGATGAGCAGCAGGTTAGTGCCCATTGCACTGATGCGATCGAGCACGATCTGCTTGGCCCCGTCGCCGATCGCGAGCATCGCGATGACCGAACCGACGCCGATCACGATGCCGAGCAGCGTGAGCATCGTGCGAAACAGATTGGAGCGCAGCGCCCGCACCGCGGTCTTCGCCGCCTCGAGCGCGCCGCCGAGCAGCGACGCACCGCCTTCATCCTGCGGCTGTGCCGCATCGGGCAACGCCTGCGGCTGCACGGACAACTTCGGGCCGGGATCGCTTACGATCGTCCCGTCCCTGATCTCGATAATGCGCTGCGCCTGCCCGGCAATGTCGAGGGCGTGCGTAATAAGGATGACCGTATGCCCGCGGCGCGACAAGTCCTGCAGCAGCGCCATCACTTCGGTGCCGCTTTTGCTGTCGAGCGCGCCGGTGGGTTCGTCGGCGAGAACGATGCGTCCGCCGTTCATCAGTGCGCGGGCGACGGAAACGCGCTGCTGCTGTCCCCCGGAAAGCTGGCTGGGCCGGTGTTGAAGGCGGTCGCCCAGCCCGAGCGAGCCGAGCAGCGCCTTCGCCCGCGCGTTCCGGTCTCGCGCTGGCATCCCCGAGTAGACCGCGGGCACCTCGACGTTCTCCAGCGCGGACGCGGTCCCGATGAGGTTGTAGCTCTGAAACACGAAACCGAACGCCTCGCGCCGCAGCCGCGCCAGCTCGTCGCGCCCGAATTCCGAGACGTTCTCACCCATGAAGCGATAGGTGCCGGTGGTGGGACGGTCGAGGCACCCGAGAATATTCATCAGCGTGGTTTTTCCCGACCCGGAGGCCCCCATGATCGCGAGGAACTCTCCCGCGTAGATCTTCAGGCTGACCCCGTGCAGCACTTCGACGTCGAGTTCCCCGCTGCGGTAAGTCTTGGTCACATCCACGAGCTCGATCAGCGGCTCTCTAACCGAATTGCCGGAAACGGCCGGCGGCACCGCAGGTTCCTCGCGAGACCGGGGGTGCGGGGGTTCGGGAAGGGTCTCCTGGAAGGGGCCCGAACCCCTGCTTCCATGAGTCACGGACGGCCGCCCCCCTTCGGCGCGCTCGGCGTGAGCGAGCTGCCGGTCTGCGCCTTCGCGGCTGCAACCGGCGCCTTGGTTCCGATCACGACCTTTTCGCCGGGCTCGAGTCCGGCGAGAATTTGCGCCGAGACCCGGTTCATCACACCGACTTTCACCTCGCGGTCCGTGACCTCGCCATCAGCGCCGACCACGGCTACGAGCGCGCGCCCGTTGGCGTACTGGCTGCGCGCATCAGCGCCCGAAGCCCTTTGGGCGCCAGCGTTGCTCCCAATGCCTGACGCGCGCTCGCCTCCACCCTTGCGCGCTGCGCCGTCGCCCTTACCCGCACCGGAGGCGCGGGGCGCGCGCGGCCGGCCCTCCGCTGGCGCCGGACGCAGCGCGGTGAGCGGCACCAGCACGGCGTCCTTCGCACTCGCAATGACGAAAAATACCTGCGCCGTCATCTGTGTCATGAGCGCCTGGTTCGGATTTTCCACGTCGAACAAGGCATCGTAGAGCACGACGTTGTTCACCACGGTCGGCGTGGGCGGGATCTGGCGCAGCTTCCCGTAGTAGCGGCGGTTGTTCCCGCCGAGCGTCGTGAAGTAGACGTCCATGCCGATGCGGAGCTTGGGCACATCCGCCTCCGAGACCTGGGCCTGCACCGTCATCGTCGCAAGATTCGCGATGCGCATGACGATAGGCGCCTGCTGGTTGGCGTTCAACGTCTGGCCCTGCTTCGCCGCCTGCGAAACAACCGTTCCCGCAATCGGCGCATAGATCTTGGTGTAGCCCAGGTTTGCCTCATCGCCGCGCAGGGTCGATTCGGTCTGCTTGATCTGCGCCCGGATGGCGTCAGCCTGGGCCAGTGCGGAGCGCTGCGTCGCCTCGGCGCTTTGCAGCGCTTCGGTCGTGGTGGCATTTTCGCGGTCGAGATTCTGCTGCCGCGTGAACTGCAGCCTGGCGAGCACAACCTGCGCCTCCCGGTCGGCGAGCTGCGCCCGCTGGTTGAGCAGCTGCGCGCGATCGCCGTCGACTTTGGACTGGTATACCGAGGGGTCGATCTCGGCGAGGAGTTGCCCGGCCTTGACGACGGCCCCGACCTGCACGAGCAGCCTCTTCAATTGCCCGGAGACTTGAGTGCCGACGTCGACGAAATCCTTGGGCTGGAGCGTCCCGGTCGCGGTGACCGTATCCTCGAGGTCCCCGCGCTGGGCCACCGCGGTGATGATGCTGTCGGCCGGGCTGTCCTGGCCAAATCCTGTCCGCCATGCATAGTAGCCGCCGCCGGCCAGCAACGCGCACGCGGCAAGCACGAGCACCCAGCGGGCAACCAACGGCATGCGCGCGCGGCCCGGCCGGCCGGCAGGGCCTTCATCCTTTACACCAGCAGGAGTTTTAACGTCCGGAGTCATAGTGCGCCGTCTATCGCCGACGCAATCGGCGCAAACGCAATCATCCTCCCTTGCCCCGGCATGCTCTGTACGCTAGCGCACGTAGCGACATTGCACAGATCACGGGCGACACGCTGCGACTCGCGATTGCACATCGCGAAGATAAATCGCGCAACGTGCGTTATCGTACGGAGAAGAGATAATTATCCGCGCAAGATACGCAACGATCCCGCAATCGGGAGCGCGTCAGTCACGGTATGCGGGTGTTTGCCGTCAGGCCGCCATACCGTTGCGAATATTCCGGATGGCTATTTCAGGAGAATTAAACATGTTGATGAAAAAAGTCTTGGTCTCCGCATTGTTTGCCGCGGGAATGATCGCCGCCGTGGCCACACCGCTGCCGAGCATGGCCGCGACCGCGCACCCAACAACCCCAACCGGTCCTGACAGGACCTCGCGCTGATCCGCGCCGCGCAAGCGGCGCGGTTCTAACTCCCCTGTAACCGTCAACCGCCTGGCGCCGGTCTCGTGGTCTCCCGGGCCTTGACCTGCAGTCGCAAGTACTCCCTGCGCTTCATTTCGAGGTATTCGCTCTGTGTTAATTCATGCAGCTGGCGCGGATAGCGCTCGATGGCCGCAAACCAGTCACGCAGGCTTTTTTCGAGCCGCGCCTGCGGCGGCACTGACAAGGCGCCGAGATAGGCTTCGATCGCGAGGTAATAGCGCATGGTGTTGCGTTCCACCACGCCGCGCATTCCGCCGATGTAGAGGGGCCGGCCGTCGGATTGTTTGCCCACGACGGTGAATCCCACCTTGCCGCGGCCGATGGTGGCGAGATAAGCCTGCATCGCGAGTCGTCCCGCAATGCCATACGCATATGAATACGTGAAGTGGATGAACGTCCCGCCGTCACCCACCGGGACTGCCTCGAGTATGACCCGGTAGTCGCGCGTGCTGAGCGGCCCCTCGTCTGCGGTCAGCATGACCTTGAGGTAGTCCGGGGCTGCGGCAGTGACGCGATACGCAAAATCCACCCGGTAGGCCTCCTCCAGCGGCTGGTCGTACTTCTTGCCGATATTGACCTGGAGGACGCTGCCGCGGCCGTCAGTCGCAGCGCGGCAATATTTGGTATTGAGATGCAGCATCAGAATTTCGCACCAGCGGGCCGGCCCGTTCAGTGCCACGCCCGCCGTTGCGAACGGGGAATCGATGAGCGCATAGATGTCGCCCGTCACGCCGCCCGAGATCTCGCTGGAATCCATGTACAGCGGCCTCTGGAACTGGTTGTGGCTGAGTTGACTCTGCAATACACCGTACTTGGCGCGCAGCGCTGCGGCCAAACTCGCGTCGGCATCGCCGGCATGGGCAAAGCCCGCGCCCAGGCACACCAGCGCGATCGCAACAAGCCGCGCCGGCGCCCACAACAGTGTTTTCATTCTTGGTGCTGGAAACGCTGCAACATGATTTGCCCAGCTAACCGGTGCGGAAAAATCGAACCACCGCCCAGCCGCACCCCATTCGCCTGCTTCGGCAGGCTATAGGTCGGCCTTGATCTCGATGTCGTTCTCCACGGAAGTCACACCTTTCACGCCATGCGCGATCGCAACAGCTCTGTCCACTGCTTTTTGATTCCGGGCGTTACCGCTCAGAGACACGATGCCCTTTTTGTCGGTGTCGACTTTAATGTGGATCAGGCTCGACGGCTTTTCCTTAGCCAGCAGGGCCTTGATCTTGGTGGTTATGATCGAGTCCTTGATGAAAACCTTGGGGGACGAACGATCGGTATCGCCATCAGCGGTATAGCCCGCCATCGGCAGAATCAGCGCGCCGGCCAGCAGGCAGGTTGTTAGTACAAGTTTGGTATTCATGGTTGGTCTTTCCTTCCAGTTGAGGATTGATGGTTCTGGTTCAAAGTCGATCCAGTGCCGCCATTGTCCACGCCGCGACCGGGGTACACTGTGCGTCGCCGCACATACAGAAAGATATTCCTGCGGTTTGCTCAATGGTTCCAAGCGATGCCAACCAGGGAGAAATCGGCCGCGACCCTGTCAGATCCGCAAGCCGAATGGCCGGCCCATTTACTCGCTGGGGCGGTATTGCCTGCGCAGCTGAAACGCAGTCTCAAACAGGCTCGCGCTCTGCTTCTCAGCCTCGCCGATATCCGCGGCGATGATCTTGTGCAGCCACGCCGAAGTGTCGTGCTCCCGCCATTTCCAGGCGAGGTCGCGGCGCATGGCTGCGATGCGGTTGGAAAGACGCACCCATTGACCCGGCACGGTCCGCTTCACGTAAAGCACCGAGGCGATGTCCGCCAGGGCTTCGCTCCATGTCACCAGCGCGCCGCTGTTCACCACCGACAGGTAGCCCTGAACGGTCATGTTGTCGCGCTTGAAATCCGGCGGCAATACCTTATCGAAGCGCTTGCGAACGTAGGCTTCACGTTGTTCGATGCAGTGCGTTGCCTCATGCACTGCAATCGCATTCAGAATCACAGGAAAATCTTGCCGGTCAAGGGAGTCAAAGAACTGGTTCAGCCCGTCCTCCGGCCTGGTATTGTAGAAAACGAGGCAGACGCCAGTGGCCTGGTTCAGTCCCGCGGCCATCAGAGGCCGCGTCAGGCCTTCCTTTCGGGCGTCGAGGATTTCCAACTCGATGCCTTCGGATTTCAGCATCCCTGCGACTTCCCCGATCGCTGCGCGAAGCTGGTCTTCCGTCGGGTATGGCACTGCGGAGGCAGGGCTGCACAAAAGCAGGGCAAGCGCTGCGATTACGTGACGGCATACTGATCTCATGAATGCCTCCCGACGAATGGCCGGCCTCGTCATCTCTTATCGACGGGGTGCCTCCGAACTTGAGCGAAATTCACCAAACAAATGATCAGAGCCAGATTCTCATCGATCGCTCCTGGAACCGCAATAAGAGATTTCGTCTGTACGTTACCGCACGTAAAACGAATAATTATTCGTTGTTTTGTCCTCCGGAGCACATAAGAGCGGGGGTTTTTCTAATGCGGCGCAATAAATGGGAGAGCAAGCAAGCATAGGACAACAAAAACAAAGACTAAAGGTATGCCCTGCTTACTGCAGCCGGCCGGCCCAGCGAACAGATCACCTCGCGAGCAGCGGCAATACTGGTAGCGCAGATGAGGACGCCTGATAATTGATTCAGGCGCCAAAGATTTAATCTGCCAGGAGACGAATCATGAAACGAGATAGCCATCAGTTTACTTATGCGGCTGCGCGCGCCATTGCCGCGGCTGCGTCGTCGCAACCATTGCTTTTGCGTCAGGCCCGGTAATCGCGGCCAAAGCCTCCGCCAAAGACCGCGGCGATCGCAGCGCGCGCTCTGCGGCGGCTGAGATATCCATGCTGCAGTATTTGATCGATCTGGTCGGACGTCTCGGGCAATGGGGCTATCTGCTCATCTTCCTCGGGGCGACGCTCGAATCAGCGGCTTTTCTGGGGCTGGTTATTCCCGGAGAGAGTCTCGTGCTGCTTGCAGGTTTTCTTGCGGCACAGGGTTTGCTCGACCTCGATGTGCTGATCATCACCCTTGCGGTTGGAGCGGCCTTGGGCGATAGCATCGGTTATGAAATGGGGCGCCGCCTGGGGCGTCCGGCGTTGCTCCACTATGGCAAGCGCTTCGGATTGAATGACGCGCGCCTTGCCAAGGCGGAGGTTTTTTTTGCAAGACACGGCAGCAAAGCGGTGTTCCTGGGCCGGTTCGTCGGTTTTGCACGGGCCTTGGTGCCATTCCTGGCCGGTTCGTCCCGAATGCCCTATCGGAAGTTCCTGCCTTATAACGCTATCGGCGCCGTACTTTGGGCGGCCGGCGTCACGTTGCTCGGGTATTTTTTGGGCGCCGGCTGGCAGACGGCCGAGCGATGGATCGGGCGCGCCGGCGCATTACTCGGCGGCATCCTGATATTTGCGCTGTTGCTGATCTGGCTATGGCGCTGGACGGTACATCATGAGAGCGCAATCCGGCAGAACTGGAATCGCTTTCTGCAGTTCCCGCGCGTCAGTGCGCTGCGCCTTCGCTTTGCCACACCGCTTGCTTTTGTCCGGGCGAGGCTGTCACCTGACGGTTATCTGGGCTTGCAGCTCACGACCGGTGCGCTGATCCTGATTGGCGCCAGCTGGTTGTTCGGTGGCATCGCGGAAGACGTCGTGACCGGCGATCCGCTGACCATCGTCGACAAGCAGGTTGCTCAGTGGTTCCATGCTCATTCCACCCCGCTCCTGACCCAGGCAATGCTGGCGATCACGCAGCTCCATGGCACTGTGCCCGTCACCGCAGCCGGCGTGCTGATCGCAGCCTATTTGGCCTGGAAGAGGAACTGGTATTGGCTGGTCTGCCTGAGCGCGACTGTACCGTTCGGGATGCTGCTGAACGTCGGCATGAAGTATGCCTTCCACCGTGCCCGTCCGAGCTTCGACGATCCGCTCCTCGTGTTGTCGAGTTACAGCTTTCCGAGCGGTCATGTGGCTGGCGCGACATTACTCTATGGCGTAGTGGCTGCCATGCTGGTTTCCGGAATAATCGCGTGGCGCACGCGTGTGATGATAGTGCTTGCAGCGATCGCCATGGTCACGCTGGTAGCACTGACCCGCCTGTATCTTGGGGTTCATTACCTGAGTGACGTGCTGGCAGCATTTGCGGAAGGCATTACCTGGTTGACGCTGTGTCTGACCGGTGCCCATACCTGGTGGGAGCAGCGCTCTTCGCGACACGATCGGGGGAAACATAACAGCGGACGCAACCACCTCTGGAAGGCGCGCTGAAGCCGCGTCCTACGGCGACGGCGTTGGACACAGATGCGAGGTGCCATTGGACTCCGACCCCAACTGTTTTCGGCGCGACACCGATGGCGCCGGGGTGGTGGATCTGCGCCCGGTGCTGCTGGGAGGGCTGACTGTGTGATTGAGTGTGCCTGCGAGTTGACGCGTCCCTTCTATCGAAGGTTCCGGTTCAGTCGCCGGCATTCATCATCTGCTTGCAGGTAACGGCTATGTGATTCAATTTGGCAGGCCCGGAATTTTATAGGGCAGCAAGCGGTCGTATTCTTTTTTCACTACCGAGTAGCACTCGCACACGCGCTGTTGCAGTTTTGCGCGATCCAGTACCTTGATGTGGCCGCGTTTGT
>Ga0113563_10003187_pt1 | contig 10152 bp, 9 predicted proteins | sample Mud3Dept3metaG_FD_80117 | JGI IMG/M metagenome (GOLD analysis project Ga0113563, IMG submission 80117) | Freshwater wetland microbial communities from Ohio, USA, analyzing the effect of biotic and abiotic controls - Mud 3 Core 4 Depth 3... | ecosystem: Environmental > Aquatic > Freshwater >...
GTGAGCAAGGCCGCCACGCCGTGGAAGCTGGCACCGTACCCGACGCTCGTCGGGACGGCCACAACCGGACGATCCACTAATCCCCCGACCACGGAGGGAAGCACTCCGTCCATTCCGGCGGCCACCACGATCACGCGTGCCGCTTCCAGCGCCGCCCGCTGGTCCAGGACGCGGTGGAGGCCTGCCACCCCGACGTCGTACACGGTTTCGACCCGACTTCCAAGAATGTCCGCGGTCACGGCGGCCTCCTCCGCGACCGGAATGTCGGAGGTTCCGGCAGACATGACGAGAATACGACCAACCGCACGAGCGGCCTGGGGATGCTTCACGACGATGGCCCTGCTCAAGGGGTGATAGATGGCCCGCGAGGCGACCGCCTTTACCGCTTCAAACATCGCGAGGGTCGCACGCGTGGCCAAGAGCGTACGATGCCGCTCCAGAATCCGGTCGGCGATCGCCGCCACTTGCTCGACCGTCTTGCCCTGACAGAAGATCACCTCGGGGAAGCCTTGTCGCAGGGCTCGGTGGTTGTCCATCCGGGCAAACCCCAGGTTCTCGTAGGGGAGGTGCCGGAGTTGCGCCGCCGCCGCCTCCGGCGACGTGGTGCCCGTGCGAACCTGCTTCAACAACCTGAGGAGTGTTTCTCTGTTCATGGTTCCTTCCACATTGAACCGAGCGCCGCACAGTGTGGCAGCGTCGGCGCGGCCAGCAAACTATCACGAAAACCGCGAGCGGCCAATGGCTTTCGCCGTGTCGTGCCTGTCCTTGGTGGCCGATGCGGGATCGGGCCGAGTTTCTCTCTTGCGGTGCAGGCGCATGTCACACTCACCACGATCGGCCCAGCCCAGGACAATGTCCGGACGTACAACCTGATCTGGGACAACGGCAGCCTGTTCGGTTCGATGATCTGGTCGAATGCCCGCGTTTCAGCAATTGGAGGTACTGGGCGTGCGCCAGGAGCATGAATGCCTTGGGCAGCGGGACTGCGATCAGGCCGGGTGGCGGATCAGTCGGGGGTTTCATGCCTTCTCCATCCGTTGACGGATGGGGTAGCGAGTGGTAGCCTCCGATTGTCATTCATCCCCACACATAGGAGGGTGCCATGCGACTTCTCACCTTCCTCTCCCGCCTGCGAATCGTCCTCCCCCTGGCCCTGCTCCCCTTGAGCGTCCCGGCATGGGCGAGTGATCCTTCTGGCACCCTCCAGGGTATCGAGTCTCTTGCGGTGGTTGTCGGGCAGATCGCGCCTGACGCCGAGCGGGACGGGCTCACGCGGTCCGAACTCCAGTCGGATGTCGAGCGACACCTTCGGCAATCGGGAATCACGGTGGCCGCCGCCTCGACGTACCGTCTGCGGGTGCAACTCATGACATACAGACACCCCGCTCATCGTTCCTTGTACGCCTTCAGTATTGCGCTCGAACTCTTGCAGCCGGTGACGCTCATCCGGTATCCCACGCTCGTCTTCAATGACGGAGTGACATGGCGCGCAGGCTCTGTCGGCCTCATAGAGAGTACGCGGCTCCGTGAGGTTCGATCCTACGTGCTCCATGACGTGGATGCCTTCATCCGTGCCTACCGCGAACAGAACCCCAAGCCGTAAGCCGTTGTAAGAGAAGAAGTTGAGCGGAGACGTTCCGAAACGGCATAAGGAGCCGTAACGAAATAGAAAAGGATGTACAAGTTATTTCGTAACGGCTCCTGACCGGGGGCGGGTCCATCGAGCACCTCAGCAGAGCCAGGAGATTAGGGTTGACATGGGGGATCCGTTCGTCAGGCTAGGGCAGTCTTCCTCGCACGCAGTGCACCGCCTAGCACGGGAGAGCAGGATCCCGACTGACGACCCCATGCCGGAATAGCCGCAGCGGGCGCCCGGCGTCGGACCGGAGGAACCGAGCATGGACCTCGTTGTTTTCATCCTGATTGGACTGAGTCTCCTGGCCATTGGGATCGCGGTCGCCCGCCTGATCGCGGCCCTTCGCCCCCCCTACGCACACAGCGACAAGACGGTGACGGACCCCATTCTTCTTCCCGAGTTCCGCGCCGGTGCCAGTGGGGGCCGCGATGCGCGGTCTTCCCGCCCCTGAGAGCGTCTGCACTTCTCTCTGACCCTTGGACGCATCGGAGTCTCCTTCGGATTGTGCGGTCTGATGTGGCGTGTCGCCAATCGTGCGCCCCGCACAGGAAATATCCGCCATTTCAGCGCCCACCCTAGTTTTTGTTCTTGACAATGCTCTTGGCAATGATAGCGTTCCGGCGGACTCCGTCGCCGCGGCTTCGGTACGGCTGCGGACGTGGTCGCGGAGGCTCACAGAGTTGGGACGCCGCCACTCATGCGCGCCGGGAAAAGGACGCATCCATCATGGCGAATGTGTTGAAGCTCGGCTTGCCAAAGGGCAGTCTGCAGAAGTCCACGATCGATTTGTTCGAGAAGGCGGGCTACAAGATCATCCTGCGCGACCGCTCCTACGTTCCCGTCATCGACGACCCCGAGATCGAATGCCTCCTCTTCCGAGCGCAGGAGATGGCCCGGTTCGTGGAGCGTGGGGTGCTGGATGTCGGTCTGACCGGGAAGGATTGGATCCTCGAGAACGAGGCCGACGTCGTCGAGGTGGAGGACCTCGTGTACAGCAAGAGCACGACGCAGGCGTACCGCTGGGTCCTGGCAGTGCCGGAAGACTCCGGCATCCGCAGTGTCACGGACCTGCAAGGCAAGCGGATCGCCACCGAACTGGTCCGCGCCACACAACGGTACCTGAAGCGCCACGGGGTGGCGGCCGAGGTGGAATACTCGTGGGGCGCCACGGAGATCAAGGCTCCCTTGCTCGTGGATGCGATCGTGGAGGGGACGGAGACGGGCGCCTCGCTTCGCGCCAATCATCTCCGCATCATTGACACCGTGGCCGAGTCTACGACCAAGCTGGTGGCAAGCCACCAGGCGTGGGCGGATTCCTGGAAGCGCGAAAAGATCGAGGTGCTGGCCACGCTCCTCAAGGGCGCCCTGGAGGCGGAGGGGAAAGTCGGGTTGAAGATGAACGTCCCGCGGGCCAAGCTCGACCAGGTGTCCAGCCAGCTTCCGTCCTTGCACACCCCCACGATCTCCAGCCAGGTGGATCCCGAGTGGGTGGCTCTCGAAGTGATCCTCGACAAGCAGGTGTCGCGCAGCCTGATTCCGAGGTTGAAAAAGGCAGGGGCGGAAGGCATCGTCGAGTACCCGCTGAACAAGGTGATCTACTGACAGGCTGCTGAAAAAGGCCCATCTGCGGTGACCCACCTACGGTGGGTACCCCCACGCTCCCGCGGCGCTGCGACGTACGTGCTGAGTACGCCTCCGACCCACCTGCGGTGGGTACCCCGCGGATCGCGTCGCGCCTTGCATTTGGGCCTTTTTGAGCGGCCTGGAGAATATAGACTCTTCAACATGCTGTTAGGGCGGCCGCCCCTTCAGCCTAAAGGGAGCCGATAGCGTGGTCAGCGCATTTCAGGGAGAGCGGAGATGACGGTAAAGGAACGGCTTGCACCGTATATCGACAGAAAGCATTTGACGGAAACACTCCGTGCCCTCGTCCGCCTGCGGAGCGTGACCGGCGCCGAGAACGCAGCTCAGGAGTGGATGGCGAAGGCGCTGACGGAACTAGGCGGGGACGTGGATGTGTGGCGGGTAGATCCGGCGGAAATGAAGGCGCAGCGGGGCTACCCCGGAGCACGCGTGGACAGCCCGCGGTTGAATGTCGTGGGGAGCTTTCGAGGCAGCGGTGGGCCGACGCTGATCCTGAACGGCCACATGGATACGGTGACACCCGGAGACGAGCAAAGCTGGACGCACGCGCCGTTCGACGCGGACGTCGTGGGGGAGCGGCTGTACGGCCGCGGTGCGGCGGATATGAAGGGCGGCCTGACCGCGATCGTCGGCGCCGTGCAGGCTGTCCGGTCAGCCGGCATTCCTCTGAAGGGTTCGGTGCAGGTGCAGAGCGTCATCGGCGAGGAGGATGGCGGCGTCGGTGCCTTTGCCGCACTTGCGAGGGGGCACACCGGCGATGCCGTGGTCATCTGCGAACCGACGCAGCTCGCGGTGATTCCGGCGCATGCGGGCGTGACCATCTTTCGGATCACGGTGCCGGGGCGGGCGGCCCACGGGTGCGTGCGGGCGGAGGGAGTCAGCGCGTTCGAGCGGTTTCTGCCGATACACGCCGCTCTCAAGGCGCTCGAAGAGGAACGGAACCGCACAGTGAGGCATCCGCTGTACGACGGCATGGCTCTTCCCTGGCCGCTCAGCATCGGCATCGTGCAGGCGGGGACCTGGCCGGCGATCGTGCCGGAGCGGCTCGTCGCCGAGGGACGCATCGGCGTGGGGCTCGGCGAGACAATCGAGGACGTCCGCCGTCAACTCGAGGACGCGGTCGAGCGAGCGGCACGGGCCGACGCGTTTCTCCGCGAACACCCGCCGACGGTGGAGTGGGTCGGCGGCGTCTGGGAGCCGAGCCGTTCCTCGCCGGATCACCCCATCGTCCGGACCCTGCAGCGCGTCGCGGCCGACGTGACGGGAGCGCCTGCCCGCATCTGCGGCGCGCCGTACGGCTCCGACCTTCGCCTCTTCACGAACGTGTTCGGGATTCCCGGCGTCCTGTTCGGTCCCGGCGATATCCGGCTGGCCCACTTCACCGACGAGTATGTCTCGCTCGCCGAGGTCGAGTGCGCGGCCCTGGTGTTGGCCACGACCATTTGCGAGTATTGCGGCGTCCGCTGAGGGCGCGCAACGTCATGCGGCGGCCGTTCATCAACGAGAGCGTGCGATGAAACCGAAAGCGCTGCTGGACCCGCATCCCAGGACGCTGGAGCTGCTCTTCGCGCCGGAGGACCTCAGGCGGCTGAAGTCCCTGGTCAGCGTGACGGCGTGGGAAGGCACCCGGATGCCCGCGGAGGTTGTGGAGAAACACCTGCCGACCGCGTTCGTCGTTATCGGGCAGACGGACCTCCCGCGCGAGCGGTTGGAGCGGGCGAGGAGCCTGAAGGCGATCGTGAATGTGGAGGGCAACTTCCAGCCGAACATCGACTACGATTTCTGCTTCGAGCATGGGATTCACGTGCTGGGAGCGGGCGTGGCCTTTGGCAAGGCGGTGGCCGAGATGGCGCTGGGGATGGCGTTGGGTCTGGCGCGCGGAATCCCAGCCGCGGACCGGCAGTTCCGGAAAGGCAAGGAGGTCTACGGTCGCTTCTCGAATCAGGATTCCTTTCTGATTTCCGGTGCCGATGTCGGGTTCATCGGGTTCGGCAATTTGGGGCGGGCGCTCATCACGTTGCTGGAGCCGTTCCGCGCCCGTGTGCGCGTGTACGATCCTTGGCTTCCTGCGCGCTGGTTGGCGGAGTTCGGGATGGTCCCATCTTCGCTGGACGACGTTCTGGCCAAGTCCCGTGTGCTCTTCGTCCTGGCCGGCGCCACGGCGGAGAATCAGGCGATGATCGGCAAGCGCGAGCTCGATCGGATGCCCAACGGGGCGTGCCTGGTGCTGGTCAGCCGAGCGTCGCTGGTGGACTTCGAGGCGCTGACCGCCAAGGTCCGGCAAGGAGATATCCGAGCCGCGCTGGACGTGTTTCCGCAGGAACCACTCCCAAAGACGCATCCCCTTCGCGGGCTCGACAACGTCATTCTGTCCGCCCATCGGGCGGGGAGCGTTCCATCCTCCTACCGACTGATGGGCGAGATGCTCGTGGACGATCTCGCGCAGATCCTGAACGGTCTTCCGCCCCTCCGGCTTCAACGAGCGGAGCGGGAGACCGTCGCCCGGATGCGCAGCGTGCCGGTGAAGCAATAGGCAGCAGGATCGCGAGCGCCGCGCATGTTGGCTGCGGGATCCGCATGACGCAGGAACTCTTCACGATCGGCCACTCGAATCACTCTTTCGAGCGATTCCTTGAGCTGCTTCGCCGGCACGGGATCGAGCTTGTGTGCGACGTCCGCTCGACGCCCTATAGCCGGTTCAACCCGCACTTCAACCGCGAGCCGCTGCAGGCGGGGCTCGAGGCATGCGGGATTGCCTACCTCGACCTGGGCGGGTCGCTGGGCGGAAAGCCGCGTGAACCGGGCTACCCGGCGGACGACGCTGCGCGTTTCGCACGGATCGCGGCGGGCGACCGGTTCCGCGTGGGGCTGGAACGGCTCCTGCGGGAGTCGCGGGTGCGCCGAACCGCGGTGATGTGCGCCGAGAAAGACCCGGCCCGCTGCCACCGCGGCCTGCTGATCTGCCCCAACCTTCCCGCGGCGGTGACCGTCCGTCACATTCTGGCGGACGGCACGCTGAGGGATCGCGTCGGGGACGAAGGATCCGCCGCGCGTGGCGACCAGCGCCAACAGGAGCTTTTCTAAGCCGCCGGCTCGTCGGGTGGCGGCGAACATTGGCCAGGATTTGTGTTGACACTCCTTCGACTCTCGTTGTAAACAAAACAATCACCGACCAGGTGACGTTTCGTGTCCGAGAGGCCTGCAATGACCGATGCGCGCGAGGTGCGCCGGCATATCCGGGAAGGGAAATGGCGGCGACCGACCGCCGGACTCGCCCCGGGCTTCGTCCAGACGAACCTCGTGATTCTGCCGCGCGACCTGGCATTCGATTTTCTCCTTTTCGCCCAGCGGAACCCCAAGCCGTGCCCGGTCCTCGAAGTGACGGATGTCGGCTCGCCGGAGCCGAAGGCTTCCGCACCGGGCGCCGACCTCCGTACCGACGTTCCCAGGTACTGCATCTATCGAGACGGAGCGCTGAGCGAGGAGGTCACGGACCTCGGGTCCGTCTGGCGGGACGACCTTGTGTCGTTCCTGCTCGGTTGCAGCTTTACTTTTGAATCGGCTTTGTTGCAGGCCGGCGTGCCGGTCCGGCACATCGAAGAGCAGAGAAACGTCCCCATGTTCGTCACCAACATCCCGTGCAGGCCGGCCGGGCTGTTTCGCGGGCCGTTGGTGGTAACATTGCGGCCGATCCCGGCGGCCCTGGTCGCCCGGGCCGTGCAGATCACTGGCCGGTATCCGGGCGTCCACGGCTCCCCGGTTCACATCGGCGACCCCGTGGACATCGGCATTCGCGACCTCGGCCGGCCGGATTTCGGCGATGCGGTGACGATCCGACCCGGGGAAGTTCCAGTGTTCTGGGCATGCGGCGTGACGCCGCAGGCGGTCGCCATGCAGGCGAAGCCCCCGCTCATGCTGACCCACGCGCCGGGGCACATGTTCATCACCGATCTCCGGAACGAGGAACTCGCCGCGAGCTAGACGACGCGGCGACAGGGAGGGGACGGGGGCGCTGGGGCGCAGAGGAGCAGGGGCGCACGAGGCGAACGGGAGCATGGGCAGACGCCCCTGTCGCTGTCGGATTCGGCTGTCGGATCTCGGTCGGGGCACGCCGGACATTTGGGAAGGGAGAGTGACAATGCGAATGAAAACGGCACTGCGAGGCATTTTGGCAACAGCGGCTCTGATCGGGGTGATGCTGGGGTGCGCGGGCTATGCGCAGGCCCAGGCGAAAGAGGTCGTCATCGGATTCATGTATCCGATGACCGGCCCGTCCGCCCAGATCGGCATCGATGCCCTGAACATGATCAAGGTTGCACTGGACATCATCAACAACGACGTGAATGTCAATCTGCCCCTAGGCAAGGGTGCGGGACTGCCGAATCTGGGTGGGGCCAAGGTGCGCATTGTTACCGTGGACCACCAGGGCAAGCCGGACGTCGGTCTGGCCGAGGCAGAGCGACTCATCACCCAGGAAAAGGTCCACGCTCTCTTTGGCGCGTATTTCTCCAGCGTCACCAACACGGCCAGCCAGGTGGCCGAGCGCTCGGGCATCCCGTTCTTGAACGCCGACTCCTCGTCGCCGGCGCTGACGGAGCGCGGGTTCAAGTGGTTCTTCCGGACGAGTCCACACGATGGCCACTTCAGCCAGGTTATGTTTGAGTTCATGCAGGATTTCGAGAAAAAGCGCAACCTGAAGTTTAAGTCTGTGGCGATCCTGAACGAGGACACCACATTCGGCACGGACAGCGCCAAGGTCCAGGAAGCGTTGGCACAGAAGTTCGGGTACGCGGTGGCGGCCAAGATCGCCTTCCGCGCCGGGACGACCAGCTTGGATGCCGAGGTGGGACGGTTGAAGTCGGCCAATGCCGACGTCTTTCTGCCGAGCCTTTACACCTCGGATGCCATCCTGCTGACCCGCACGATGCGGAACCTGGATTACAACCCGAAGCTGCTCATCGCGCAGAACGCGGGCTACACGGATCCAAAGTTCGTGGCCGAGATGGGCAAGCAAGCCGAGGCGGCCATCACCCGCGCGCCCTTCGCGCTGGATCTCGCCCCCAAGAAGCCGCTGATTCCGGTTGTCAACGACATGTTCAAGAAACTGTCGGGCGGGCGGGACATGGCCGACGTGTCGGCGCGGGCGTTCACCGGCTTCTTGACACTGGTCGAGGCCATCAACCGGGCTGGCTCCACGGAGCCCGCCGCCATCCAAAAGGCGCTACGCGAGACGAACCTGCCCGCCGACCAGCTCCTTATGCCTTGGACGGGCGTGAAGTTCGACGAGAAGGGGCAGAACGTGGGCGTGCGCGCCATCCTGCAGCAGGTTCAGGGGGGAAGCTATCACACCGTCTATCCGTTCGATCTAGCCCTCAAGGAGCCGATCTACCCGCTCCCGGCCTGGTCGCAGCGCAAGTAAGCCGTTGTCAAAGAATAAGTTGACCGGAGAAATTCCAAAACGGCATAAGGAGCCGTAACGAAATTACAAGAAATAGCAAAGTTATTTCGTAACGGCTCCTAACCCTCGCACCCGGACAGGAGGAAGGGGGTGGGGTCCGCCGGCGGGTCTCACCCCCGTTTCGTATCTATGTTCACCGTACCGACAACGGACGTCCTGATCCAGGGGATCATCAGCGGCCTCCTCATGGGCTGCATCTACGCGCTCATCGCGGCGGGCCTCTCGTTGATCTTCGGTCTCATGGAGATCGTGAACTTCGCGCACGGCGAGTTCCTGATGCTGGCGATGTATACGGCGTTCTGGATGTACACGCTTTTCGCCCTGGATCCGCTCTTGTCGGTGCCGATCTGCGGCGGTGTCCTGTTCGTCCTGGGGGTTCTCACGCACAAGGGGATCATCCGGCGGATTCTCGGCGCCCCAATGCTGGCGCAGATCTTCGCCACGTTCGGCCTGGGGATCTTCCTCCGCGCCATGGCGCAGTTCCTGTGGACGCCGGATTTCCGCCAGGTGTCCGAGCCGCTGGTTCAGGGACCGGTCAGGCTCTTCGGCATCTCGGTCGGTCTGCCGCAACTGGTCGCCGCCCTGGCCTCCCTGCTGGCCTTCGGTTTGCTCATCTGGTTCATCACCAAGACCGAGGCGGGGGCGGCTTTGGAGGCGACGGCACAGGACCGCCAGGCGGCGTCCCTCATGGGGATCAACACGGAGCGGATGTTCACCTTGGGATGGGGGATCAGCTCGGCCTGCGTGGGCGTCGCGGGGGCGTTTCTGGCCAGCTTCTTCTACGTGTTCCCTTACGTGGGGAGCCTCTTCGGCCTGCTGGCCTTCGTGACCGTGGCCCTGGGCGGATTCGGTAGCATTCCTGGGTCCCTCGTCGCCGGCATCATGATCGGAGTCATCGAGGTCCTCGCGGGTCTCCTCATCGCACCCGCCTTCAAGTACGTGGCGGTGTTTGCTATTTATCTGATCGTTGTCCTCATCCGGCCGCAAGGCCTCTTCGGGAAATTCTGATGGCGACACCGGCTGCTGCAGAGCGAGAGGAGGCGTCCGCGCGCCGCCGGCTCGGCCTGGGCGGCATCGTCCTCGCCGTTTTCGCCCTCCTGGCGCTGATCTTCCCGGCCGTCTTCACGCTTCCGTACCACCGCGATCTGGCGATCAAGATCCTCCTGTACGCGAGCCTGGCTCAGGCCTGGAACATCTTGGCGGGGTATTGCGGCCAGGTCTCGCTGGGCCACGCCGTCTTCTTCGGCACCGGGGCGTATACGTCGAGCGTCCTGCAGATGCAGTTCGGCGTGAATCCCTGGATCGGCCTGGTCGTGGGGGCCGTGCTCGCGGTGGCCCTCTCGCAGGCGATAGGCTACCCGTGCTTCCGACTGCGCGGGCACTACTTCGCCATCGCCACCATCGCCATCGGCGA
>Ga0113563_10003188_pt1 | contig 10152 bp, 11 predicted proteins | sample Mud3Dept3metaG_FD_80117 | JGI IMG/M metagenome (GOLD analysis project Ga0113563, IMG submission 80117) | Freshwater wetland microbial communities from Ohio, USA, analyzing the effect of biotic and abiotic controls - Mud 3 Core 4 Depth 3... | ecosystem: Environmental > Aquatic > Freshwater >...
CCACCTGCATATCCAGGCTTCTGCCTGGCTGGAGCAAAAAGGATTAATCACTGAAGCGATATACCACCTCTTTGCCGCCCAGGCGATTGACCGGGCAGCGGACTTGATCGAGCGCTATGGACCTGCACGGTTGGCAGAGAGCGACCCCTCGGTTTTGCAGATGGCGGACAGCCTTTCACAAGAAATGATCCTTGCCCGGCCAAGAATAGGACTCTACCGGGCCTGGCTGCTCATCATACAGGGTCAAATCGGAAAAGCCCTCCCGCTATTAAATGAGATGGCCCGACAACTTGCTGATGCAGACCCCAATTCTGGACAGCAATGGATGCAAACGATTATCGCATCAGCGCTGGCTTTTCTTGCGCCACCGGCGAGCGCTCCTGGACTTTATCCCCTCCCCGATTACCTGCTATTGGATGAGATCCCTGCCGAAGAGCTGATCCTGCATAACGCTGCTGATTTCCTGTACGGGATGGCCTTGGGAAGGCGGGGGGAACTTGATCGCGCGGTGGAGGTCTCGGTCAAGTGCATCCAGAGAGAGAAGCAAATCCAAGGGGCGCTGGCTATCCCCACTTTAGCCCCTTTCCTGTCCCGGATCTACCTGATACAAGGTCGTTTACACGCAGCCGCCTCCCTGTGTCACGAATTTCTGGATCCCATCAAGGAGAGAGGCTTGCGGTTTATCTATACTGCCGGCAGCATGGAGATTGACCTGGGGGAGGTGCTGTACGAATGGAATTGCCTTGAAGAAGCCGAACAGCATATCCGAGACGGCCTGCGAGCCAATGAACCCTGGCGGAATATCATGACGGATGCCTTCGGATTATTAGCCCTGACACGCCTCCTTCAGGCGAAGGGGGACTATGCCGCGGCGATGCAGATTGCAGAAAAGTTTGAAACAAGGCTGCAAGAGCATTTACGACCGCCGCGAGAATTCGATGAGGATTTACACACCCTGAAAGTTCGCATCCAGCTAGCCAGCGGGGACCTCCAAAATCCTTTCCACTGGGCTGATCAGATTCAGTTTAGCGAAGATTTCGAACTCCACCCAGAACGTTACCGGCTCATCCTGGCCCGCATCCGCCTGGCGCAAGGCAGGTACGCTGAAGTGGAAAAAATGCTTGCCGGGACGGCACAGCTAATTGCGGCTGGCAGCCAAATAAGCAGACAATTGGAATTAAATATGCTTCGGGCGGCAGCAATCGCCGGGCAACGGCGCCTGCCGGAGGCTTTTGGAATAATCGAATCCTGTCTTGTCCTGGCGGAGCCGGATGGATATATTCGGATCTTTTTAGATGTTGGGGAGCCGGCTCGAGAATTGCTGGCTGCCTATCTGCGGTCAGCTGCTCCCACTCATAAACACTACGCTCAGAAAATATTGGATGCGTTTTCAATCACACCTCAGGCAAGTTCTCCCGGTTCTCAGCCCGCTGAACTGATTGAACCGCTTACAGGACGCGAGCTGGAAGTTCTCCATCTCATCGCGACGGGCAGAACCAACCAGGAGATCGCCCAGCAGCTCATCGTGTCCAGGGGCACTGTCAAAGCCCATACAGCCAGTATCTATCGCAAACTGGATGTATCCAACCGCACCGAGGCGGCGGCCCGCGCCCGGCAGCTTGGCATCCTCCTCTGAGATTCTTTCACGCATCCCTTTAGAAAAAACTTATTACTAGTCTTTCATTCTTAATGATGCTAGAATGATTAATGAAGAATATGTCAACTTGACTAATACAAATTGATAATATTGCGATGCCTCTTCCTAAGATGATACGAAAGGACTTAGCGATGGAAGTAAGCAGGTTTGTTTTTTGGGTGATTGCTACCGCGCTGGTACTTTCCCTTTTTACCGGTGTATTCTCAGCTCAGGAAGCCAGAGAGTGCTTTACAGGCACCCGCAAACAGATTCTCTGGTTCCGCGGTGAATGGCACCATATCGTGGACTTCGGAGTAGATAATCGTGTATTAGGTATAAAATGGTATATAGCTTCTGCGCCCCTACCCTCAAGCTTGTTGAGAGGATACTATGAAACTTACTACAGGCGGTTAGGGTACAGATGGTTCGGCAAGTGGCAGGATCCTTTCCCTGCCACTTACTGGAAGATTTGCTATATAGACAATTAGATTTCCTCGGTCAACTCCACGAAGCGCTTGTATGGGATGGCTACCCAGCTCTCTGCCTGTGCAGCGCCGGTCTTCAAGCTAATTAGAGAAACCTTTGCGGCAACCTCTTCGTTAGGAGCCTCGTAGATATCCAGGAAATCATAGGGGCCGAGCAAGGCATAGTGGGCCAGGAAATTAACCTCCGGGCACTTCTCTTTCACCTGCTCCAACCACTTACGCCCAAGGCGAGCCTGTAATCATCCGCACTGAACTCGTCCTCCCTGGAGGCGGAGCTTCTGCTTTGGGGCGCCGGAAGAGATAAGGTAGGGTCGGTGCTGCTGTACGGGAGATTCTCATCGCCTTTAACTTAGGAATTCATCGTCACCTCATAAATCCTTCTTTGTCCAAGCACCCTGTATAAGCCATGCAGAACGGATTGAAACTATGTAATATACTAGCTTCCCCATGAGAAACGCTGCCTCGATCCTGCTCACAGCTTTAGCAGAGGCGGGGCAATATTTCTATTATTTCAGTCCGGTTCAGGCTCTGCCTGGCGATCCGGCACATATACTTCCGGCACAAAGGTTTGGTCGGTCATTGGCGGGCGAACGTAGCCTACCTCCGACTGGCGCGGAGGTAGGACCAGTGGTTCCGGGGTCAGGTCTTCGTAGGGGATGAGGCTGAGCAGGTGCCGGATACAGTTTAGCCGGGCACACATTTTATTATCGGCATTGACCACGTACCAGGGGGCCTGCTTGATATCGGTGTGGGCAAAATTATCGTCTTTGGCCTTTGAATATTCAACCCAGCGAGCCCGGGATTGCAAATCCATCGGGCTTAGCTTCCACCGTTTGGTGGGGTCCGTGATGCGCGCCTGGAAACGCAGCTCCTGTTCCTTATCGCTGACCGAGAACCAGTATTTGATTAATATGATCCCTGACCGCACCAACATCCGCTCAAATTCTGGCACCGAACGCAAGAATTCGCGATACTCATCATCGGTGCAAAAACCCATCACCCGTTCCACCCCCGCCCGGTTGTACCAACTGCGGTCGAATAGCACCATTTCACCTGCGGCGGGCAGGTGGGCCACATAGCGCTGGAAGTACCACTGGGTTGTTTCCCGCTCGGTAGGGGAGGGCAGGGCTACGACCCGGCACACGCGCGGGTTCAGGCTCTCAGTGATGCGCTTGATCGTACCGCCCTTACCGGCTGCGTCGCGCCCTTCAAAAATGACCACCAATTTGAGGCCTTTGAAACGCACCCATTCCTGCAGTTTTACCAGCTCCACCTGGAGCCGGCGCAGTTCCTTCAGGTAATTCTTCTTGTTAGTGCAGAACTTCTCCACAGAGGGCACCGGGCTCGTATGCAACGCAGCCGGGTTGACTGGCGCGGCGGCAGGTGGGGCGGTTTGAGGGATGGGCGGAGGCGTGACTTCCATCGGCTTATCCGTTTTTGCTGAGGTTTGTTTCTTTGAAGCAGGTTTTTCTTTTGGGGTATTCTTATTTGGGGTATTCTTAGAATTCTTTGGCATCTTTCCTCCTATCGCAGGCACAATCAATCTGAATGATGACACCATCAGAGTGTGTCTGATCAAAATTGAAATTATTATAATGGAGGTTAGGCAGATTAAGATTACTTACTTTGCAGTTAAACCAATTAGCACCTTAAGAATTTCATGGAGCCAATTGAATGCGGACTTGCTCAATCGAGTAACCAGTTTTGAAGAGCGATTCCAACTAGCGGAGCAAGTTGATCTGATGTTCAGCCTAGAGGATCCTTCTAGCCTCTCCACAGGTTTGTTGAGACGTACCTCTTTGCTCTTCCAAAAAGGATAAAAGGCAAGCAGTCAAGGTCCAGAAGCGCAAGATACCATCTGCGGACATCATCTGATAGTGATCGCTGCCCAGTAAGTCTTTTTCATACTCGAAGAAGGTCTCGACCTGCCAGCGGATTGCCAGAATATCCACCAGTGTCTGGGCATCCAGGTCAAGAACAGTGCTGCCCCAATAGCGAACGGATTTAAACGGTTCATCGCGGTTATGGCAAGTGATCAGCAGCAGAGTAGGGCCGAGTTTACGCACCCAAGTGATGATCAAATGAGCGTACAGGGTTTGACCACCATGATCAGAAGGCCAGGCAACTTCTTGCCAATCTTCTTGAGACAATTGGGCTGCATACTCGGACAGCTTGAGCCACTGTCGAGAACCATCTTTATCCATCAGACGCATGAAACGGTTGCTCTTCAAGCCACCACTGACATCCCAATTTCGTCGGTGAGCGGCTTGCCGCACCTGACGGTAGTGGTACCAACTGTCAATCAGAACATGAGTATGAGTTCCAGTGGCGGGCTCAAATTGCTCAATCTGGTTGACTGCCATCCGGATTTTGCTTTGGAAGGTCACGCCCTCCTGCTGGCAGACTGATTGCTGACGATACATCTGCGCGGGCAGGGGAGAGCGCTGTCCCAGCAGCACATACATCCCGGTGAACAGGCAATGTCCGCTGACCACGCGTTATTCGGTTTTGGAGTAATATCTGCCCGGTCCACCCATTTTCCGTCCCTTGGGTTTGGTGTGCACCGAGTCGTCCAGGGTCAAGAAACGTGTAACGACAGTCTCTTTTGGGCGCCCGATGCTTGTTGGCCTTTCAGCTTTGAGCCGTTCATGTTCGGCCTGCACAGCATGCTCCATTCGCTCCCGAAACCGCTTTTGCCAGACCGAGGCGACCTTACCCGGATCCCACGGCCATTTGTTCAGAAACCGTGACATACCAGATAAGCTCACGTCCTCGCCCACGACACGTAACAATCCGGTCATGGTTTTCCGTTCCTCGCATTCCACTAACCCCAAGAGCACGGTGACGAAGTACTTCCATTGGGGTTTGCTGAAACAGGAACGGAATAATTCTAAATACTGGCATAGTTGTTCAGATAGGCATACAATTGGCTTGGGCATGGTTCTTCTCCAGGATTTCGGCTCTTGAGCGATCCTATTATCCTGGTTTTGATCATGCCCGTCTATTTAGTTCTTAAAGTTCAAAGATAGAAAACTTATATACAAGCGGGATAAACCCTGCAAATAAACCCTGAATATACCGTTTGGCAGATGCAGGCTTCCGCGCGGCGCGCTAAACTGTTGGCAAATACTGATAAGGAGAGCTGCTATGCCGGAATACTACGAGATCAAAATCAGGGGCTGCCTGGATGCATGCTGGTCGGAATGGTTTGCAGGCTTGAAATTGATGAATCTGGAAGGGAGTGAGACCCTAATTTCTGGCCTGCTGCCCGACCAGGCTGCACTCCACGGGCTGCTTGAGCGCATTCGTGATCTCAACCTGACCTTGATCTCGGTTACCTGCGGTGGTCCATCTACCCAGGAATCCGATAATTAAAGGAAAAAAACCATGAAAACCAACCGCAAACCCCCTTCACAAAAGACTTTTGCTTGCGAAAACTGCCCCACCAGGAAAAAGGCTGAAGCCAATCCTAAATCCTTAATGGCGCGTCTGTGGCGCTGGCACACAGGCTGGTGCCCCGGCTGGAAGGCTTACCAAACACACCTAGCTGAACAGTCGAAACCTTAACCGGTCTATCTTCGCCTTGTGGTGTTGGAACGAGGAGGAATCTAATGCAAACCATCATGATTATCGCTGCATATTTTCTCTCTTTTTTGAGCTTGATCTTGAACGTTTCGCTTTTTGTTACGCTCAAGGCGCCATATAGCTTCTATTTCTGGCTATTCCAAGTAACAGCAGCTGCTCTGTCTCCTTTCCTTGCTATCCTGGGTGGAGCGGGGGCGGCTCTGGGCTGGCGCTTACACGCCCGACCAGCGGTTATAGCTGGTGTCTTGGGAGCTGCGATTTCAATTGTTTATATTGTTCTGGTGACTGCGCCACAACCCGGTTACGCGAAGGCATTTGGAAAGGATTGGGAAACCAGGATTCCGCCTTCCCACAAGGCCGGCATGATGCAAAGGCGCTGGCAGGTCTGGCTGCCGAAAACCAGAGAGCCCCATTTGGAGCAGAACATCGTCTTCTGGACGATCCCCGGCACCGATCGAAAACTGCTGTGTGATGTCTGGCAGCCGCCCGACGGCATTGAGCGAAGCGGTCTGGCCTTTGTTTACCTACACGGCGGCGCCTGGTATTTTCTGGACAAGGATTTTGGCACGCGGCCGTTGTTCAGGCAGTTGACCGACCAGGGACATGTGGTTATGGATGTGTCTTACCGGCTCACCCCGGAGGTCGACATTTACGGGATGGTCGATGATGCCAAACGTGCTGTGGCCTGGATGAAAGACAATGCTGGCAGATACGGGGTCAACCCCGAGCGAATCGTACTTGGTGGCGGTTCATCCGGAGGCCACCTGGCGCTGCTGGCGGCTTACACTTCCGACGATCCCCGGTTTAATCCCCAAGATCTCGAAGGCCGTGACCTATCCGTGCAAGCGGTTGTATCCCTGTACGGCCCGACCGATTTACGGGCTTGCTACCATCATCTTAACCAAAAACGGCTGATCGGGCTGCCCAAAGTGGAAATCGGGCAGCCTGGCGCGGCAACGATGAAAAAGGAAGTTTGGGATGCGGGACGGTTAGACATGCTCCTGGGAGGTCACCTGCACGAAGTCCCCGATGTTTATGCCCTGGCTTCGCCGGTCACACACGTAGATGCGGGCAGCCCACCCACGCTGCTGATCCAGGGATCGCCTGATGTCATCGCTCCTGTGGCTGCGACTCGTGAACTGCACGACAAACTGGTTGAAAACGGAGTGCCGGTAGTCAACATCACTTACCCGCTGACAAACCATGCTTTCGACCTTATCCTGCCAGAGGTGTCGCCTCCTGCCCATGCGGCTTTCTACTACCTGGAGCGTTTCCTGGCGCTGATGGATTGAGGTACAAGTTACGCGCAGAATCCTGGTTTCTAGGTTACGAAAAATGATCTTCAATCAGATAGGGAGTCACGACCATGAATACTAGAAAAATCCTTTTCCCAGAATTGCTCGTTTGCACGGCATTAGCCCTGATTTTCCAGCTTGTCGCTGGCGAACCTGTCCAGGCGCGAACTATGAGCAATGATACTTGCTTTGAAGAGATCGATAAATATATCGAACAGCAATTAGAGAGCTTGAATCTCCCTGGAGCGGCTTTCGCTATCGTCGAAGGTTATGAGATTGTGCATCTGCGCGGCTTTGGCCAGGCCCGCCCGAACGGTGAAGCGCCAACTCCGCAGACGCCATTCTTTATCGGCTCACTCACGAAATCTGTCACCGCCTTGGCCGTTATGCAGCTGGTCGAAGCCGGGAAGATCGAGCTGGATGCCCCCGTTCAGCGCTACTTGCCCTGGTTTCGCCTCGCAGACCCTGAGGCGTCGGCGCGAATGACAGTGCGCCACCTGCTCAACCAGAACAGCGGCTTTCCCCAGACGGTTGGGATGAAGCAGTTGGTCGATTTCGACGACAATCCGGGCGCCACCGAGCGCCAGGCGCGCAGACTGGCGACGCTCAAGCTCAGCCGTCCAGTCGGCTCAGCCTTCGAATATAGCAACGTGAATTACAACCTGCTGGGATTGATCGTCGAGGCTGCCAGCGGCGAAACTTACGCAGGGTATGTCCAAAACCACATCTTCACCCCACTGGACATGAATCATAGCTATATTTCGCAGGCTGAGGCAAAGGAGAATGGCTTAGCGGTGGGTCACATCGTCTGGTTTGGTTTTCCCATCGCCGTGCCCGACCTGCCGATCCCTACCGGTTCGCTTCCCTCCGGTCAACTCATCTCTACCGCGGAGGACATGGCTCACTACCTGATCGCCCAGCTGAATGAAGGGCGCTACAACGACATTCAGATCCTTTCGCCCGAGGGCATTGCCGAGCTGCACCGCCCGGCTGTGGATGCCACCATCGTGGGCATTGAAATGGGCTACAGCATGGGCTGGTTCGTCGAGGAGACCAGCCAGGGTACCCGCCTGAATCATAAAGGCACCGTGCCCAACTTTTTTTCGTACATGGCTCTCCTGCCGGAACAAAACCGGGGTATGGTCTTGCTGGTGAATGGCAACCAGACGCTGATTGACTTCAGCCTTGACGCGGTTGGGGCGGGCGCAGCTTCTCTACTTGCGGGCGTTCAACCCGAGCCGGTCCCATGGGGCATCGTTCCCTGGTCGATCCGCGCCTTCCTTATTATCCCGGTTCTCCAGATCTTGGGTGTCTTCCTCACCCTGCGGGGCGTACGTCGCTGGCGCCGGGAGCCGAATCGCCGCCCAGGACCTGTACGCACGTGGATATTCCACATTCTGATCCCCATCCTCCTCAACCTGATCGTCGTGATTTTAGCGCTAACCCTATTGTTCAGCTTTCCACTTGGGTTTCTGCTGCTCTACATCCCCGATCTTGCGTGGCTTTTCCTGATCTGCGGCGGCTTTGCCCTGGTTTGGATCTTCATGCGCACCGCGCTGATCCTCTTCACCCTTCGAAAACCCTCGCCGCCTCAAGCTTTCGTTGGGTAGCTCAGCAATGAGTAAAAAGGGAAGAATTTATCTCTTCTTCCCTTTTGCTTCTGCTCTTGCCAGATTCTCATGCACCCTAAATTCCACAATCCTGCTGATCAGGTCGTAAGGAATTGGTTTGTCTAGTGGAAACCTGACCGAACCCTTTCCTCCCTGGTAGATGGATAGCTCATCCTTGAACTGCTCAATGGCTGTCGGCACTGGGTAAAACCCGATATGGTCCTTATAAGCAGCAAAATGGACCAGATTGCCTTTCAGGGTGAAGGTTGGCATGCGATACTTGATGGTTTCTTTGGCGTCTGGGGCAGCTTTTCTTATCGTCAACCTAATCTTTTCGAGAATCTCTTGAACATCCGGTGGGAAACCGGCGATGTATTCATTTATGGTCTTTGGTATTGTCTGATCAGCTTTCATGCGTCTCCTTAATTGGGTATATTATATCGTGTATATCTATTTTTTGAGGATAATTAGCAATCAGTTGCTCAGGCAATCAGTCGATCAGTCAAACAGGCTAAACCACAGCACTTCTCTGAATATAATATTGATTTTTTTCACAAAGCGGTGTATTCTAAATATAGAAACTCAAAGGAGAATAGCCATGAAACACCCACTGTATCTCTTGTTCGCCATAGCACTTACGCTTGGAGTGGCAGGTTTTCTGAGCGCACCATCGGCAAGCGCAATCCCTTCAGCCGGAGCCTATAACGCTTGTTGGACAGACACCTTTGACAGCCCCATGCTCAATAGCCGTTGGGCCTGGATTCGCGAAGACGCAACCCATTGGAGCCTTACCACCAATCCCGGTTTTCTGCGTATCACCACCCAGGATGGCACTATTATGGAGGATTATGGCAGTGATCAAAGGAATATCCTGGTCACTGATGCTCCCACCGGTGATTATCAAATTACCACCAAAGTCTCCATCAGCCCTTCCCAGGATTACCAGCTTGCGGGGATTCTCATCTACCAGGATGATGACAATTATCTTCACTTAATGCAAGTCTATGATAGTGGCATTTGGATGAGTTTTCATAAGGAAAGTGGTGGAAACATAACCATTAATGCAATAAAAGACTCTTCGCCCACCGTATACCTTCGCATCACCCGGCAGGATACGACTTACAAGGGATATTACAGCAAAGACGGGAACACCTGGACACTGGTGTACACGTACACTCGTAGTTACTCCAATCCGAAAATCGGTTTGGATGCAGCGAACACTCTTCCAGGCCTGCCCCAGATCCCTGCTGACTTTGATTTCTTCCAACTGGGTAGCAACTGTGGTTATTATCTGCCCCTTGCAATTAAGCCGGCGGGCGGATATTAGACGTCAAAATATAAACTGACTTCGTAAGGGTGCGGGCGGTTGCGCACCTGGTAGTATTCCATTTCTATTTTGTAGCTAATCCATTGCTGGATCAGCTCTGGGCTGAATACTTCACCAACCAGCAGAAAGTCGTGATCGTCCTGCAAGGCGAGCATGGCTTCGCGCATACTACTGGGCAGTTTTTGAATGGCAGCACGCTGCTCTTCGGACCAGG
>Ga0113563_10003189_pt1 | contig 10151 bp, 9 predicted proteins | sample Mud3Dept3metaG_FD_80117 | JGI IMG/M metagenome (GOLD analysis project Ga0113563, IMG submission 80117) | Freshwater wetland microbial communities from Ohio, USA, analyzing the effect of biotic and abiotic controls - Mud 3 Core 4 Depth 3... | ecosystem: Environmental > Aquatic > Freshwater >...
TGTGATCCCGGGGCGACTCGAACGCCCAACCAACAGAACCGGAATCTGTCATTCTATCCATTGAACTACGGGACCCGGTAAACACTGTAAAAGTATAACCAAAAGCCCGTTTTTACAACTAATTGAGTTAGGTTGTTTGTAATTGTCCAAGATAAAACTATATCCTATTGTTTATCAGCGATATATCATATCTCTATTTTTGCCAATGTATTACTTAACCCTTCCCTACCCTTCCCTTAAACAATAAGGGAAGGGTAAAACAATGATTCAATGTGAGTTACACCCCTTCCTTTACCCTTAAAAGAAGGAGTTGGGGGAAGGGTTCAATTAACATTGACACATCTCTTAAATAATATATTGCCAAAGTTTTTCTATTTTCGCAGACTCAAACTAAATTGGAGTATTGAGCTAAATAGTTGTAAAGGGTGTCAGAAAATCAAAGCATAATTTATTAACGAACGATTAAGATGGACTACAATTTCCATGAGATAGAGAAGAAGTGGCAGAGATACTGGGAGGAAAATAAGACTTTCAGGACCCCCGAAGACTTAACAAATCCCAATAAGTGTTATATATTGGATATGTTCCCCTACCCTTCCGGGGCAGGTCTGCATGTTGGTCATCCTGAGGGTTATACAGCAACTGACATCTTCAGCAGGTATAAGAGAATGAAAGGATTTAATGTCCTTCACCCAATGGGTTGGGATGCATTCGGACTTCCTGCTGAACAGTATGCAATACAGACAGGGACACATCCGTCAATTACAACCAGGAACAACTGTGATACTTTCAGAAGACAGATCAGGGAACTCGGACTCAGCTACGACTGGGATAAAGAAATAAATACCACCGATCCAAAGTATTTCAAATGGACTCAGTGGATTTTCATCCGTCTTTACAACACATGGTTCGATCATAAACTCCAGAAAGGGAGACCTGTATCAGAATTGGTCATCCCAGATCATATTACACAACAAGGTCATAATGAGATAGTTAAATTCATTGATTCTCAGAGACTTGCATATTACGCTAATGCACAGGTATGGTGGTGCCCAAGCTGCCGCATAGTGTGTGCCAATGAAGAGGTACTAACTGATGGATCACATGAGAAATGCGGGAACAGGGTTGAGAAGAAAAACCTGAAACAATGGATGCTCCGCATACAACTATATGCAGAAAGACTTCTGAAGGGGATCGACAACCTCGACTGGCCTGAAGGTATTAAAGATATGCAGCGGAACTGGATAGGCAGATCAACAGGAGCTGAAGTTGATTTCAGCCTTGAAGGTCTTGATAAAAAACTTACTGTCTTTACTACCCGTCCCGATACACTTTTCGGTGCAACGTATATGGTAATTGCTCCTGAGCATGCACTGATTGATTTCATTACAACCAATGATAAGAAGGCCGCGGTGAACAGTTACATAAAGGCTACTTCGCTTAAATCGGACCTCGACAGGACAGACCTTGCAAAAGATAAAACCGGTGTCTTTACCGGCAGGTATGCAATAAATCCGGTCAATAATAAAAAGATTTCTATATGGGTAGCAGATTATGTATTAACAGGTTATGGTACAGGTGCTATTATGGCAGTCCCGGCCCACGATACCAGAGACTTTGAATTTGCTCAGAAATTTAATTTACTGATTGCCTGCATTCAGGATCCGGCTGTAACAGATCCTGATCAGAAAAAAAGAATCCTGGAAGGAAAAGAGTGCTGGACCGAGGATGGAAAATATATCAATTCTTCAAACGAATCAACCGGAATAAATATAAACGGATTGAATAAGGAAATCGGTATTGATCGAATCACCAGGTGGCTTGAAAACAAAAAACTTGGAACCTCCAAAGTAAACTATAAACTTCGCGATTGGCTGTTCAGCAGGCAGAGGTACTGGGGCGAACCATTCCCGGTTATTCACTGGGAAGATGGAGAGATAACTCTTCTTAAGGACAGTGAGCTTCCACTCGAACTGCCAAAACTCGAGAAATATCTGCCCGGAGAATCGGGTGAATCACCTCTTTCCAATTCTGATGAATGGCTGAATGTAACAGATAAAAACGGACGTAAAGGGAGAAGAGAAACCAACACAATGCCTCAGTGGGCGGGCTCATGCTGGTATTATCTGCGCTTTATTGATCCGGGTAACGATGAATTGATTTTTGACAAAGCAAAAGAAAAATACTGGATGCCGGTCGATCTGTACATTGGTGGCGCAGAACATGCAGTACTTCACCTTCTATACAGCAGGTTCTGGCATAAAGTACTTTTCGATCTTGGAATAGTTAGTACCGATGAACCTTATCAGCGACTCTTCAACCAGGGTATGATCCTCGCATTTGCCTATGAAACAGAATCCGGGGCAAAAGTAGCAGGCGACCTTGTGGAAGAACGCGATGGGAAATATTTTCATAAAGAGACAGGCGCTGAGCTGAAACAGATTGTCGCAAAGATGTCTAAATCTCTTAAAAACGTGGTAAATCCTGACGATGTAACCTCAAAATATGGTGCTGACTCACTGAGACTATATGAGATGTTCATGGGCCCTCTCGATGTCACAAAACCATGGGATGACAAGGGAGTAAAAGGAGTTTTCGGGTTCCTTGGAAGAGCCTTCAGATTCTTTTCAAATCCTGAGAACACATGCGCAGACAAAGACGATGCTGAAGTACTCAAGGGCCTGCATCACCTTATAAAGAAAGCTGCGGGAGATATTGATACACTTCGTTTCAATACTGCAATCTCAGCCATGATGATATTCCTTAATCTGGCTACAAAAAAAGGAAAAGTTACCCGGGAAACAGCATGTACATTTGCTAAAGTACTTTCACCTTTCGCACCCCACGTAGCTGAAGAGTTATGGCATCTTCTTGGAAACACCAATTCACTTGCCTATGAACCATGGCCTGAATTCAATGAAGAATATCTGAAAGAAGACAACTTTGAATACCCGGTATCTTTTAATGGGAAAATGCGGTTTAATATCTCACTTCCTGTAGGCATGTCAAAAGAGGAGATAATCAAGACTGTACTGGCTGATGAAAGGGCAAAGAAATGGCTTGGAGAAGGCGCACCATCAAATATTATAGTAGTACCGAACAGGATTGTAAATATTGTCATAAAGAACTAAAAAGTCGGAAGACAGAAGTCGGAAGACGGAAGAATCCCGGATTGTGGATTTCGGAATAAAACAAATGCCTTCGGTCTTCGGTCTTCAGTCTTCCGACATAACATCTAATTAAAACTATCATACAAATTATGTTTAAGACTTCAAAGATCATATTCTTCATAACACTTTTCTTTCTTTCAATTTCATGTAACACAATTGAAAATAAGGCAACAGAAGAACTGACAATTTCAGATACAACTTCGTTCAAAAAACCTGAAGATCCGGTTTTGCTGTATGGTATTCCATCCGATTCATTTAACCTTGTCAACGGACATATAAAACCTAACGGATTTCTATCCGGAATACTTCTTAAGTATGGTGTAAGCATGTCAGAGATTGACCAGCTGGTTAGAAACTCAAAATCAGTATTTGATGTACGTAACATCAAATCACAAAATAACTATATTCTTTTTTGTGAAAGAGATAGCATCGGCAGGGTCAGATACATGGTTTATGAACATGATCCCACCACCAGTTACATATTTAGTTTTAACGATTCATTGAATATAACAGTTTACAGAAAGAGGATTACAACCAAAATAAAATATGCATCAGGAACGATTGAAACATCTCTATGGGATGCAATGATGAAAGAAGGTTTACCTCCGACGCTTGCCCCTGAATTATCTGAGATTTTTGCATGGACAGTCGATTTTTTTGGCTTACAGAAAGGAGATAATTTTAAGGTGGTATATGAAGAACTGTTTATTGAGGAAAAATCACTTGGGGCAGGAAGAATTTACGGGGCACAGTTTACCTGGTCGGGAAACCCGATAACTGCGATTCCATTCATCCAGGACAGTACTGAGACGTTTTTCGATATCGAAGGGAATAGCCTGAGAAAGGCATTTCTAAAGGCTCCTCTTCAGTTTTCACGTATAAGCTCACGATTTTCAGCTAACAGAATGCATCCTATTTTGAGGATTCGCAGGGCTCATTTCGGAGTTGATTATGCAGCACCTCTCGGGACACCGGTTGTGGCCATCGGTGACGGCAGGGTCATCTCAGCGACTACAGAAAACGGATCAGGTAAAATGGTCAGGATTCAGCATAACAGTGTTTATGCAACAGCATACCTGCATCTTAGCCGGTTCGGAACTGGTATTACAGGCGGTGCTTTTGTCAAACAGGGACAGGTAGTTGGATATGTTGGATCCAGTGGCCTATCGACAGGGCCCCATCTCGATTTCAGGTTTTATAAAAATGGTTCTCCTGTTGATCCTTTAAAGGTGGAAGCACCACCAGTTGAACCGGTATCAGAAGAGAACCGCAGCCGTTTTGAAGTGAACAGGCAGGTTGTATTAAGCCTCCTCGGGACCTTTAACTAGAAAATCAGGGAGTTTTAGAACCAGATCCTCAATAACCTTCGGATAATGCAGGTATTCAAGAGCATGGACCTTTGCTGCCAATGATTCAGGAGTTTCTCCCTTATCAACTTTACAACCTTTCTGGAAAATAATGTCCCCTTTGTCGTATTGTTTGTTTACATAGTGAATTGTGATCCCTGATTCTTTTGCCTTATCTGCGATAACCGATTTATGTACTACATCGCCGTACATCCCCTTGCCTCCATAAGATGGAAGCAAAGCCGGATGAATATTTATAATACGTCCTTCGAAATAATCAATAATGTTTTCCGGAACCAGCCATAAAAAACCTGCGAGAACAATGAAATCTATTTTATATAAGGTAAGATATCGGAGCACTTTTCCGGTAACATAAAATTCTTTATGTTCGAAAAACAGGGTTCTTATATTAAGTGCTTCGGCCCTTTTTAGAACCATTGCCTGACGCTTATTCGATAAAACAAGACTTACCTGAGCGGTATTAGTGGTCGAAAAGTATTTAATTATATTTTCTGCATTGGTCCCGGAACCTGATGCAAAAATAGCTATGTTCCTCATTATGTGATAATTAGTATTATTGTCAACTATTATTAATAATTCATTAAAATAAGATTATTTTTCTAATTATCAACACATTAAACTGTACCTCAAATAAAAAAACATCAAATCTCTTGAAAAATATGGTACAAATATATTTCTTTGCATGGTTCAAAAATTAATATTAATTAAAATTTATTATTATGTCTGACATTGCCGCAAGAGTAAAGGGAATAATAGTTGACAAACTTGGAGTAGACGAATCAGAAGTAACTCCGGAAGCCAGCTTCACTAATGATTTAGGGGCAGATTCTCTGGACACTGTTGAGTTAATCATGGAGTTCGAGAAAGAATTCAATATTGGAATTCCCGACGATCAGGCAGAATCCATCGGTACAGTTGGTGATGCAATCAAGTACATTGAGGAAAATGCAAAATAGTTTGCATCGTTAATAACCCATTTATGAGAAGAGTTGTAGTAACAGGACTAGGAGCATTAACTCCTTTAGGTAATAATTTGCATGACTATTGGGAAGGGTTAAAGAACGGTGTTAGCGGATCAGTATTGATAACCCGCTTTGATACTGAAAAGTTTAAAACAAAATTTGCATGCGAATTAAAAGGCTACGACTCTAAAACTTATTTTGACAGAAAAGAAGCCAATAAACTCGATCTGTATTCTCAGTATGCGCTTGTAGCTACTGATGAAGCCTTGAAAGATTCCGGTCTCAACCTGGAAACGGTTGACAAAGACAGGGTTGGTGTCATCTGGGCTTCAGGCATCGGGGGACTTGAAACCTTTTTTCTGGCAATAAAAGATTACGTTCTTGGGGACGGGACACCTCGTTTTAGTCCATTCTTCATCCCCAAGATGATTGGGGACATTGCCGCCGGAGCAATCTCCATTAAGTATGGATTCCGGGGACCAAACTTTGCAACGGTTTCAGCATGTGCATCATCGACCAACTCAATTATTGATGCTATAAATTATATCCGTTGGGGTAAAGCTGATATTTTTGTCACAGGAGGCTCTGAAGCAGCTGTTAATGAACCCGGTATCGGAGGATTTAATGCTCTGCAGGCATTATCAACAAACAATGAAAATTTTAAATCAGCATCAAGGCCATTTGATAAGACCCGCGATGGTTTTGTCCTTGGTGAAGGAGCTGGTTCATTGATCGTTGAAGAGTACGAACATGCCAAAGCCAGGGGAGCAAAAATCTATGCTGAATTAATTGGTACGGGGCTTACTGCTGATGCATTCCATATGACAGCCCCTCATCCTGAAGGTCTTGGAGCCAGAAATGTGATGAAACTTGCTATTAAAGATGCAGGATTAAAGGTTGAGGACATTGATTATATTAATGTTCACGGTACATCTACTCCTTTGGGTGATGTCTCCGAAACAAAAGCTATTGTTAATGTCTTTGGAGATCATGCATACAAGCTGAATATCAGTTCAACCAAATCGATGACCGGACATCTTCTCGGAGCAGCTGGTGCGATTGAGGCAATAGCTGCTATTATGTCTGTTGTTCACGACATAGTGCCCCCAACAATCAATTTCAATACTCCTGATCAGGATATTGATCAGAATCTTAACTTAACTCTCAACAAAGCTCAACACAGAAAAGTCAATTATGCCCTTAGTAATACATTTGGATTCGGAGGACATAATGCTTCTGTAGTTGTTAAAAAAGCTGAAGCTTAGTGTCGTTATTCCGCAGAAGAATAAATGGTACTTATTTACTTGATAAACAGGAATTCAGCTCCCGTTTAAGAAAAATTCTTGGCTTCAGACCAGGGAATTTAAGATTATACGAAATAGCCTTTATACACAGATCTGCTTCATATACACTTCCTGACGGGAAAAAAGTTAACAATGAAAGGCTTGAGTACCTGGGAGATGCGGTATTGGATGCAATACTATCAGATTTCCTTTTTGAAAAATTCCCAAATGCGAATGAAGGATTCCTCACAAAAATCCGTTCGCGGATTGTAAACAGGGACGTTCTTAATGATCTTGCCGTTTCAATGGGTATCAATAAGATTCTTGTAAGTAATGTGAGTTCTGCACATCCTACAAAAAACCTGTATGGCGATGCATTCGAAGCACTTATCGGTGTGGTGTTTCTTGACAAAGGTTTCAGAAAAACAAAAAAACTATTCCTTAAAAATGTCCTGAATAAGTATCTCGATCTTAACAACATTGTAAATACGGATACCGATTACAAAAGTCTGGTATTTGAATGGGTGCAAAAACATAAATTGAATCTTATTTTTACATATAACGAAGAATACGATTTCAATCATAAAAAATCTGTATTTTCAACTATACTCATTATAGACAAGAAGGAGCTTGGGGAAGGACATGGTTCTTCAAAAAAAGAAGCAGAACAGGAGGCATCTTGTCAGGCATGGAAAAGGTTGAAAGATAATTGTTATACATAGGAATTAGGGTCCCTTTTTTGATTAACTTTATCAGTCAGGTCATTGTATTATGAAGAATATTCCGAAAATTACACGGGTACAACTCAAGACAGATCATAAAAACGAGTCTATTCTTTTTGGACTGGTTTCTACAGAACCTGATTATAAACTTTCTCTGGCAATAAACAAGAAACTTTCAATCTCTCTTAAAAATGTAACTCCGGTGATGCTTGGTGATGATCCTGGCTCGCAAATATCTTTCAGCAGGTTTACTTATATAAATGTGGCTCATGATATATCATACAGCCTGATATCAAACCGATCGGGGAAGAATTTCCTGCTTAAAAAGCTTTTAAACGTTGATTATATTTTTCAGATAATCGACCCTGAAGGAGTATATACTTCGGAGTCTGTTACAGCTATTATGAGAGAAATTGAATCTGTAAATGCTGTATTTAATATTGATTTACTTACCTTTAAGGACCAAAACTTACACCATTTAACTCAGTAGTCTATGGAAAAGTTGCATTTCAATTTATCTGAAGAAGAGTTTACAAAGGGAAGAAAACTTCTTTTATGGGGATTCGCAATCTTGTTTTTTCTTGCGGGGGCATGGGTATTAATTTCAAGCCTGGTTCTCGGACATAAAAGCATTCCGGCAGTCCTTGCCACTGCTCCACTTGGAATAAGTTTTGTTGTATCGATAATAGCAACTTTGGCAACTATAAAAAGAAAAGACCTTTTTTTCCTTATAGATGATGAAAAAATCGAATTCAGATATGGTCTTATTAAACCAAAAAAACACTCATTCAAATGGGCTGACATCAAGGATCTGGTAATGCCACACCAACAGAAGAAAGCTCTTCTTCACATGAACGACGGTTCATCTTTTGTGATTGACCTGACTTACCTCCAGAAGAAAAAAGCCGGACTTATCAGAAAGCATATATATTATGCTGCCAAAGAAAAAAATCTTAATGTTTTAAAAGTAGCGAATCTGACTAAAAAGAGTTGAATTCATCAAAGGTTAAAATAAGAAGAGGCTGACGATTGTCAGCCTCACTTTTTTGATAACCCTAAAACTAACCTAACCTATGAAAAAAACCTCTATATCCTTTGATTCAAATATCATGCCAAATCCTCTGCAAATATAAAACCAGTTATCGGATAAAAAAAATGTTAGTCTCTATCTTACTGATAATTAACTATACTTTAATGAAATGTTAAATTATTTAAGAGTTAAAGAAAGTTAAAGTGCCTCTATTATATATTTATACAAGTACTTTTGCAATTGTATGAAGCGGAGAACCATTGTTTTACTGGCAATTTTCTTTTTTCTGGCAATATCCGGACTGATCCTTATTCAATTATATTGGATTCGTAATGCCATCGCAATAACCGATCGCCAATTCGCTTATAATGCAAATAAGGCTCTTGAATCAGTTGTCCTTCATCTGGAAGAGCAGGAATTAATAACCAATATTGTTGACTTTATTGATCCTGCATCAACAGACTCCATAACAGTGAAAGTTCCGGCAGGATCACCTCTTGCCAGAAAACTTCAGGGTTATCAACCCAATGCTGAACTTCTTGAGATGTATGGTCTGAATGATCCTGATAAGCCTGTAGCTGTAACGAGTTCAGGACATAAAATATTTATTTCATCAGATTACAGCTCGCCTTTTTCCTCAATTGAATCAGCGGAACCTTCTCCTCAAATTACAAATTCGGAAATAACCGGAAGAGTAAGTAATAAAATAGTCTTTCTTGAGAGTATTATGGAGAAAATTCTCCGAACGAATCCCGATATAAGGGAGCGAATTAATCCTGAAATGCTGAATCAGCAGTTACGAACTGCCCTCAATAATGTTGGGATTTATCTCGAGTATGAATTTGCGATACGTTCCGGGCGATCAGGAAATATTTGGAGTACACCAGGTTTTACCGACAAACCAGGCACTAACAAATTTATTATTCAACTTTTTCCGAACGACCCGGTTCCAGGTCAGAATCAGATTGTATTATATTGCCTTCAGGAACAACACTATAAATTTGAAAAAATCGGGAGTCTGGGTTTCATGTCGCTGCTCTTTGCAATGCTCCTTCTGGTTCTGTCCGCGAGCACATTCGTTGTAATTTTCCGACAGAAAAAGATGTCGGAGATAAGGAGCGACTTCATAAACAACATGACTCACGAGCTTAAAACGCCTATTTCTACTATCTCTCTTGCATCGCAGATGATGGCTGACAAATCAATTTCCGACGATGATAAAAATATTGATAATCTGGCTAAAGTTATCTCTGATGAAAGCATGAGATTAAAATTTCAGGTTGAGAAAGTTCTGCAGATGGCAATTTTCGAAAAAATGAAGATGAAGCTCAATCTTGTTGAGTCAGACGTCCATACCACCATTGATAAAGCAATTGAGAATTTTACGCTTCAGATCAACAACCGAAACGGACAGATAAGAAAAGACTTCCAGGCAGTCATTTCATTGGCAATGACCGATGAGATTCATTTTCTAAATGCTATCTCTAACCTTATAGACAACTCAATCAAGTATTCAAAGGAGAGACCTGATATACTTATCTCTACAAGAAATAATAAAAAAGATATTATTATTATCATTGAGGATAAATGAATAAAGATCACTAAGAATAACCTGAA
>Ga0113563_10003193_pt1 | contig 10140 bp, 8 predicted proteins | sample Mud3Dept3metaG_FD_80117 | JGI IMG/M metagenome (GOLD analysis project Ga0113563, IMG submission 80117) | Freshwater wetland microbial communities from Ohio, USA, analyzing the effect of biotic and abiotic controls - Mud 3 Core 4 Depth 3... | ecosystem: Environmental > Aquatic > Freshwater >...
TCAAATGCACTGATCAGCTGTTCCTCATCAATATCATACTGATCTGCAAGTGGGAACCTTTTTATTGACTCATTATGCTTGCATGAAACTGACAGGAAGAGAAGTATGCTAACTGATAAAATGCAATGATTCAGTATTTGTATTTTCACGGATCAGATTTGATAAACATACTCAAAGATAATATGAAAATTGCTTTCCTTTAGAGCTAACTGACTTCCTAAACTTATTATCACTAAATTTCGACATACATTTGTGCAAAACGCTAAAAAATCTGAAAATGAAAAAAATTATTATTTCTATATTTTCCTTTACTCTCACAATGCTTGTCCTTTCCTGTGAAAAAGAGGATGAAGACAGAACTCCTGATGTTAATTATAATCCTGAAATCAATCCTTCCAACTTTGTGGATAGTGTTACTAACATATATTTCCCGCTTCGTCCGGGATCAACCTGGACATACACTGCACAAACGGAAGACGGCACTGAGTCCATCGTGGTTTCTGTCCTGGCAGATATAAAGATAGTGGCCGGGGTTCAGTGTACTGTTGTACGGGATATAGTCAGTATTGACGGCCAGACCATTGAGGATACTTATGACTGGTACGCCCAGGATATAGATGGAAATGTCTGGTATATGGGTGAGTATGTGAGCAATTATGAAAATGGAAAACTAGTGGATCATGAAGGATCATTCGAAGCAGGAGTGGATGGAGCAAAGCCGGGCATAATAATGCTTGCCAATCCTGTCCTTGAAATGCCTTACCGTCAGGAATATGGTTTCGGGATCGCCGAAGACTGGGGTAAGGTAGTTGACAAAGGCCTGACTGTTACCGTTCCTTATGGGACATTTGAGAATTGTTTGAAAACCGAAGACTGGAACGCACTTGAGCCGGATGCTCCCCTTGAATTTAAATATTATGCTCCGGGCATTGGAGTAATTAAGGAGGAAGCAGAAGATGGTTCTGAGGTCGTAGAACTTATCACAGTGACAATGTAATGACGCCCCAATAAATAGAATGCCATATAAAAGCAAAATTCAATTGCCTGTATCCTGTTGTGATACAAGCGGTATATTCATGAAAATAGCCAGTATGGTAAAAATTGAGATTTTTTTCACTTTAAATATTGATCGAGAAACATAAATATTTTAGATAAATTTTGCTCATTGCTAAAAGCAGGACCACCGTGACCGGAATCCGGAAATAATTCAATTGTAACTTTTTCCCTTCCGATTGTTGCTGAAAGTTTTGAATCAAGATTTACAGATTGCTGATAAGGAACAAGATTATCAATTTTTCCATGTTGAATAAAAAATGGAGGATCATCATCTGAGATATAGGTTTCTGGATTTACTGCCCTTACAAGCTCCGGCGCTTCTGTAATATTCTTCCCAATAAGCTCCGATTCAGGTGAATCAGGCACTGAATGAATCTGGGGATTTTTAACCATGCTTTCCCTTAATTGTTCATCCATTTTCAGGAAATCGGTTGGGCCGAACCAATCAATTACTGCCTGAACGCGGCTGGAATAACCAGGATTCCCCATCTTCAGATCTTCCAGTTCTTTAACATCACCTGATGTTCCGAGCAATGCTGAAAGATGTCCTCCTGCAGAGCCTCCCCAGGCTGCAATCTTGTCAGGATTAAATTTGTATTGTTCTGCATTAGCTCTGATCCAGCGAACAGCTGCTTTTATATCATAAATCTGAGCAGGAAATACAGCCTCCTGACTTAAACGGTAGTTGACTGAAACAATCGCGTATCCTCTCTTGATCCCTTCAAGCATTGGCATTACCTGGCCGTCACCTTTATCACCTGCTCTAAAAGCCCCTCCATGAATAGAAAGAATTACCGGAAAAGGGCCATCTCCCTCATTGGGTAAATACACATCCAGTTTCTGTGCCGGGGATTCTATTGCATAGTTAACATCCAGCCATTTTTGTTTAATATTGTCTGTATTCACTTTAGTCAGGCTTTGTGTATAGGAAGGACCTGATAGGAAGAATCCAAATATCAATATGAACTGAGTTTTCATAAACACATAATATTAGTTTTATGCTTAATTACAAATTTAGGATTATTTCAATTGAAAATCTCGAAACAAAAACCTGCCAGGTTGAAGATAATATCGCATCAACCGGTGGTACAATAGCTGTTATTCTCATATTCAGGCAGGGTGAATCGTTCCGATTTTGAACAGTTGAACCTGATCCCAAAATTCCTTGATCCCCTCAATCTGGAAACCGGTAATCCCGAACGGAGTGATTATAGCTGGAATGCTAAATTATCATCCCGGAATAATTTTGGAAATGATTATGAAACGAGGTTTTTTTATGCGGGAATGAAATATAAATTCTAATCTTCAAAATTTGAATTATTTTAGCGTTTTAATTATTTGTGCCAATTGTAGCAATTTAGGCCCTTGTAACCTTGTAACCTTGTAACCTTGTAACCATGTAACCTTGATTCCTTGCACCCTTGTAACCTTGCACCCTTGTAACCCTGAGCCCATGAGCCCATTGAAACAATGAAGTCAAATTTCTTTTATGAGATTGCTTTTGGCTAAAATATTCAGATTTCTCTTCACCTGTCCTTTCTTCCGGAAACGATACTATGGAATTGTTTTTCGCATTTTCCAACCTCTTAACCTCTTCAGAGGTGTTACTGAAATCAGCAATTATGATATGAATCTGAAGATGAAGCTCGATCTTGATGAATGGATCCAGCAACATATCTATTTCCTCGGCTATTTTGATCCCAGGGGTATACGTTATATTAAAAACCAGCTCTATGAAGGGGAAGTTTTTGTCGATATTGGTGCGAACGTGGGAGCATATTCATTAATTGCTTCAAAATTTGTTGGCAGAACTGGTAAAGTTATTGCTTTCGAGCCGGCCAGCAAGTGTTTCCTGAGACTTTCGAAAAATATATCTATGAATGGACTCACCAACATAATCCCGGAAAGAAAAGTTGTGCTTGATAAAAATACTCAGATCGAACTCTTTATTTCCAATAAAAATAATATGGGGATGTCGAGTATCTACCATCATAGTAAGGAAAGTGGTATATCCGAAAAAGTTGAGGCCGTATCTCTGGATGAATATGTTGAAAAGAAAAGCATCGCACATATAAGTCTTATTAAAATAGATATTGAAGGATCAGAAATGTTTGCTTTACGGGGAATGCGAAAAATCATTGAAAAATTCCGTCCCCGCATCCTTATAGAATTAAAAGAAGAAACGCTTGCTGACTCTGGCTACAGGGTGAAGGATATTGAGCAATATCTTTTTAATTCAGGATATGAAAAATATATTATTGATGAACAGGGAAATGTCTTAAATGATCTGAAAAAACAACCTGAAGATTACTATAATTATCTTTTTCTGCCTGCAACTTCAGGATAGACGACTGATTCTTAAAGTTAAATGAGAAAATCAAACAGGAGACAAAGATCCATACAGAGCTGGTGGTAATATAAATCAACTTACAGACTGAATTTACCTGTGTGAAATAAATCATCCTAAAACTCCAAAACAATGAAAACACCGAATATTTATTTTTTCCGGGGACTTTTAATAATCCTCCTCTCTTTTATTGTGAATTCCTGTCAATTGAATAAACCTGAAAACACCATAAGCTCTGAAGAGAAAGCCATAAGAAAAGTTGTGGAAACGGCTTTGGAAATGTTTACCGGAATGAATAAAGATAATGCTTCCGAAATAGTTAAATTTTTTTATGCAGAAGATGCGATCATATTCCCTCCCAATATTTTGCCCATAAAAGGAATCGATTCGATTACTAAATTCCTTCAGACCTACCCGGATATGTCAGACTACAGGCACAAACCTAATGAAATAGTAGTATTTGGTGATTATGCATATCTCTGGGAAACCTGGTCAGTTACCTTGCCGTTAACAGCGCTAACATCTTACAAGGATTCAGGTACAATAATCTGGATATGGCATAAGCAAAGTGATAAATCATGGAAATTATGGCGCGAGATCTGGCACTCAGATATACCCTTACCAGATTCTTCTGCAACAGAACCCTGATATAATTAAATATCCCAGGACACTCATTCTGCTTTATGTTATTATATTTGACATTTTAGTTTTAAACAAACTTGGGACAAGAAAAAAAAATACCTGTTACCCTTGATAAATCGACATTTGAACAATTGTTCAAAACCCTTTTCATATCCCTCATGCATTTTGCAAGAAAGTATGTATCTGATACCGATACTGCCAAAGAGATCACCCATGATGTTTTTTTCAACCTGTGGGAAAAAAGAGAAAAAATTGATTCAAGCACATCGCTTAAATCCTACTTATATACCTCTGTTTATAACCGGTGTATGAATTATATCCGTGACCAAAAAAAATTCAATCGCGAAGAACAGGTATTCAACAGGAATGAACAGGAAGAACATATTGCTTATCATGATCACCTTGAAGAGCAGGAACTGGAATCAAGAATCCAGGAATCTCTGAATAGCCTGCCTCTTAAATGCAGGGAAATATTTGTACTGAACCGTTTTGAAGGAAATAAATATGCTGAAATAGCAGAAAAAATGAATATATCAGTGAAGACAGTCGAAACGCAGATGTCAAAAGCATTAAGGATTCTCAGGGAGAAACTGGCGGACTATCTTAAGATATTGATTATTTTTATGTTTTGTTATATTTATTAGCAATAAATAAAATGATTAGATACGGGGATAAATAATGATGATATTCCGTCAGGGTAAATATATTATCATGTGTGTAATAAATGGCTAAAACCATGGGAAACAATCAAAATTATATTGAATTGATCGTTCGGTATTTATCGGGCGAAATTACACATGATGAAATAATCAGACTCGAATCATGGATGGGGGAAAAGACAGCCAACCGGAATTTATTCAATGAATATAAAAAAGTTTGGGAAAGCCTTGGTAAAGTGGCAGATACAGCAGGTATCAATGTGCAGGAAGAATGGGAAAAGATGAAAGTGAAAATGAGGGCTTCAGGTTCAGGTTATGTTTTCAGGAATAAAACCATTAAAGAGAGAAATTTTACATTTTACTTTGTAAGAATTGCCGCAGTTCTGTTAATCGGACTATTCCTTGGTATCACAGGAATTCTTATAAACCGGAATCTTGGTTATATTTCTTATACGACTGATGAAACTACCATGACAGCTCAATTGCCGGATGGTTCACAAGTTACTCTCAATTCAAATTCATCTTTGAGAATTCAAAAAGAATTCAGAAGCGATCAACGGGTGGTTGACCTGGTTGGTGAAGCTTATTTCGAAGTTACGCCTGATTCGTCAAGACCATTTATAGTAAATGCTGACAGAATTGAAATAAAAGTTCTGGGTACTTCATTTAATGTAAATGCATACCAGGATGACAGCAGGATTGAAGTAATAGTAAATACAGGCCAGGTAGCTGTAACCAGGGAAGGAGAAACCACCGAACGGATAATTTTAAAACCCGGAAACAGGGGAATATTCAATAAATCAGACCAGTCACTTATAATATCTGTCAATAAGGATCCGAATTTTCTATCCTGGAAAACAAAACAATTGGTTTTTGAAGGTAAAACACTTGAAGAAATAATTATTACCATAAATAAAATCTACCATTCTAATATTCTTATAACTGGTGATTCGCTTAAAAAGAAGAGGGTCACTACCTCCTTTAATGACCAATCCTTGGATGCCATCCTGAATGTTCTGTCAGCCACCCTCGATCTGAATATCAGAGAAAAGAACGGGGATATTGTTCTCTCAAAAAAAGAATAAGGTTAAAAATCCTGATATATTTGCAGAGATTAGTCTGCTCCAAAAAAAGTATTCTAAGACATCACAATATCAGACATGTGATTGTATTGGTTATTTTTATTAAAATTTGGAGACGGCTTAAATTTTACTCTCAAAATGTACATGCCAGAGAAAAATTATATTTCTTTTTTTCTTGTCATGCTCTTTTTGTACTGTTTCATTCCCGCATTTGCACAACCAGATCTTGAAAAACGAATTTCCATCAATGTACTGAATAAGCCTGTTCATGAAATACTTGATGAAATAAGTTCGGCAGGCGGAATAAGCTTTTCATATAGTCCGTCAGAAATCCCAATAAATAGCAGAATCTCCCTTTCAGAACAGGAAAGTACGATCCGGGAAATCTTGAATAAAATATCCGCTGAACTGAATATAAGATACCTGGTAGTGGAGGAACAGATCGTACTTAAACCGATCGATGAAATTTTAACTGTACCACAAACAGAAATTAAGAATAAATTTACCGTAAGCGGTTACGTGTATGATATTGAAACCGGTGAAGTTCTTATCGGGGCCAATATATTTATTCAAGAACTTTCCACCGGTACAATTACAAATCCGTTTGGTTTCTATTCAATTACACTGCCCGAAGGAAAATATTCAGCTGGATTTTCTTATCTGGGCTACAAAACCATTACTGTTCCTCTCCTTATGGAGGCAAATACACAACAGGACATCCGGCTCGAACATTCTGTTTCTTCAATGCAGGAAGTGACCATAACTTCAAACCAGGGAGAGGCAGCATATAATCAAATCCTGATGAGCCATATAAACCTTGAACCTAAAACTGTTTCAGTGATGCCTGCACTTATGGGTGAAACAGATGTTATTAAATCGCTGCAATCTATTCCTGGAATAAGCCTGCTGGGTGACGGATCCACATTGTTCTATGTAAGGGGTGGCAATAAAGATCAAAACCTGGTCCTTCTTGATGATGCGCCTATTTATACACCTTCTCATATGTTGGGTTTTTTCTCAACAATCGTTCCGGATGCCATTAAGGATATTCAGATCTATAAAGGAGATATTCCTGCTGAACATGGCGGACGGCTGTCCTCCCTTGTCGATATCAGGGCCAAAGATGGAAATATGAATCAATGGCGTTTGAGCGGAAGTGTTGGCCTGGTAAGTGCAAAAGCATCCATTGAGGGACCAGTCATTAAAGGCCGGAGTTCCATGTTAATCTCAGCCCGGAGATCATATTTTGGATGGTTCATTAATAACTATGTCCCGGCTCTTGATGAAATTTATTTTTCAGATCTGACTGCCAAGTATAATTTTATAGTAAATGATAAAAACAGACTTTACTTTTCAGGTTATGCCGGGAAAGATTATTACAGTGAAAGCCCGGCTGAATCGGACCTGTCTGGAATGAACTGGAGAAATTTTGCAGGAAGTATCCGCTGGAACCATCAATTCACCAATAAATGGTTTTCCAACATAACCATCTATGGCAGTAGATACGATTATTCCCTGATTACGGATGTGAACCTTAATGATGCCTGGAATGCCCATATTGCAAATGCAAGTATAAAAGCTGATTTTACCTGGTTCCGGAATCCTAATAATACTTTTAAGACAGGTGGACTTGTCAGCTATCATAATTTCAATCCTGGCAATTATACTTTCGGGACAGAAGTCCAGCCAGTTGATTTTCCGGTGGTATCAAGGAAATATGCTACCGAGATTGCACTTTATTTTTCAGATTCAAGGGATATTTCGGACTGGTTGTCTGTCCGGTATGGCATACGATTAAATACCTGGCTTAATTCAGGTGAAGCAACTGAATATTCTTTTAATTCTGAACATCAGGTGACTGATACATTTTATTATGAGCCGGGTGAAGTGTATAATTCTTATTTTAACATTGAACCAAGGATCGGACTTTCTTTCAGAATAAACCCATCAACCAGTATCAGGGCAGGATATTCAAGGACCACTCAACATGTCCATCTGATCACAAATACCATAAGTCCGTTTACAACTCTTGAAGTCTGGTTACCCAGCGGACCCAATATTAAGCCTCAGAAGGCAGATATTCTGGCAGTCGGATTTTTCAGAAAATTAACGAATCCTGATCTGACATTCAGCGTTGAAGGATTTTATAAATGGATGTACAACCAGATCGATTATACAGACCATGCACAGATGCTTTTAAATCCACTGGTTGAAGCAGAGTTAAGGTTTGGTACTGCAGAATCAGCAGGACTGGAAATTTTATTAAAAAAGGACCTCGGCAGACTAACAGGCTGGTTCGGATATGCATTTTCACATACTACAAGAAATATAGATGAGATCAATGGTAACAGGCCATACCCGGCCACATGGGACAGGCCTCATGATCTGTCAATATTTGCAGCTTATGATGTTACCAGCAGGATTAATATTTCTATCAACTGGATATATATGACAGGTTCAGCATTCAGTTCGCCTGTAAGCTTTTATTATTATAACGGGCACAGTGTTGCTCTATATACAAATAAGAACAATGACCGGCTACCCGATTACCACCGGCTCGATCTGTCCATGCTGTTTGATCTGAATAAAAATGATGACAGGTTCGATCATAACCTTGTTCTGTCAATCTGCAACCTGTATAACCGTAAAAATCCCATCGCTGTCAATTTTAACAAGACAGAAAATGATGATGGCGAAATTGTTGTTCCATCAAATATTTACACCCCGCCACAGCTTTTCCCGACGCATACTTATCTTTTTGGCATTATGCCATCGGTCACATATAATTTTAAATTTTAATGCAGAAGATCCTGACATATTTATTGATAATCCTGATCAGCGGAAGTTGTGAGGAAAAGATCAGCTGGGATCTTGATACCAGGGATACCCCTCTCCTTGTGGTGGAAGGTATGATTACAAATGAAAGGATTCAGCATCAGGTTAGACTGACCAGGCCTGTAACTGAATTGAATGCAATTCCTGAACCGGTTTCAGGGGCAATAGTAGTGATTCACGAGCCGGAAAGTTCTATGGTTCTTAAAGAATCTCCATCTGGTTCAGGAATCTACTTGACCGACTCCATGAGAGCCGTAATCGGGAAGATCTATACATTAAGTATTATCATAGGTGAAAATGAATTTACAGCCCAGACAGATATGGTTCCTGTAACACCCCTGGATTCTCTTGAGTATTCGCAAGCAGATGGATCGAGTAATTATTATAAATTGGATCTATTCGATACAGATGAACCATCAATGACTGAATATTATCTGGACTGGTCAAAACTTCCAGGATCTGCCAATAGCGATTCATGCAAAGCAAAAATCATATACTATAGTCTTAATACTGTTGATGTAGGTGAAATGTTTAAACCGGAACAGGAGCAGGTAGTTTTTCCCGAAGGTACAGTTGTACATCGCAGGAAATATTCGATGAATGAAGCCCATGCTGCCTTTATCCGGACACTTCTGTCAGAAACTGAATGGAGAGGAGGATTATTTGATGTCCAGCCAGGAAATGTGCAGACAAACCTCAGTGAGGGAGCTGTTGGATACTTTGCAGTTTCCACTGTAGTTGGGGATAGTACAATTATTTTGCCTCTTGAATGATCAGGAATTTATATCTTATAAATATGTGCCATTAATTGTTAAAAAAACTTGTTTTTTCTTTATTTTCTGCTCAGGGTAAACTAAAAATAAAGTGTGTTTATATATGGCATGGAGCATGTGGACTTAAACATAGAACCTGGAATCTGGAACCTAAAATTCTGACAGTTATGGATAAGTTAAGTATTGTTAAAATAGTAGTATTTATATTATTTTCCCTCGTGTTTTTTGGCTGTGACAGGAATGAAATACCTGAACCAGAAGATAATAATATAATCCCTTTAAATTTCTCGATAGATATCCCGGATGCATTAAGCCGGGATGCATCCATGAGGAAAAGTGCAACCGAAACAGATACACTTCCCGGTGATCTTATGTACCGCTATCTTACAAACTTTATCAAACTTGGGGAAGAAGGAGCAGAATTAACAGAAGATATTCTTGACATCATTTCCACATACCAGATAGACCAACCAATGATATTATCCTATGAGAGCGATGATGATAAAAATGTCAAAAATCTGGTGGTTATTGAAAATTCAGAATTTGATGGAGTTGTATGGGAATTTCAGATGACGATATCGGATGCTGACTCTGAAATGGATGAGGAAGGTGGGATTGGTAAGCAGTTATTCTGGAACCAGGAACCGGTTAAAGGAATAGCACTGATTAAACCTTCTAATCTTGATCGTATCAATAATAAGCATAAGGAAAATGTCATGTACCGGATAGATTATGGTGAAACCGGA
>Ga0113563_10003194_pt1 | contig 10139 bp, 8 predicted proteins | sample Mud3Dept3metaG_FD_80117 | JGI IMG/M metagenome (GOLD analysis project Ga0113563, IMG submission 80117) | Freshwater wetland microbial communities from Ohio, USA, analyzing the effect of biotic and abiotic controls - Mud 3 Core 4 Depth 3... | ecosystem: Environmental > Aquatic > Freshwater >...
GCTGCAACCTGACAGGGGTAAGTTGAAGCGTCGAAGCGGGTAATTCTTCTGATCCCGGACTGTCCATGAACCAGGGAATCCCAAAAATGATCAATACCTATGCCATTGGGAGCGACCGCACCTAACCCTGTGATCACCACTCGTCTCATTTGCATCAACGAAACCTCAACATCCAATGCAACAGCAACCCCTTCGCTGAAGTCTTATCTGCCTGCGGAGGGCTCGCTTGAACATAATTGTTCACTCAATTCTCTAACCCATTTTACAAGTAATTCCCATGGTTGAGCTTTAATATTATAAAGAATGGTAAGGCTTGTCAACAATTTTGTACAGTCTCATTTTAAAAAAATTTGACGCCAACTGCCTGTTCGAGCACCGGCACCCCTCATCATCGGTCGAATGATTTTCCATTATTTTTCGGAATACAATAAAACGTCTTGAAATGATTATAAAACTATGCTATTTTTTAGAATCGATACGGTCGCCAAAGAGCTTCTCGAACCGCGGATTCACAAGACTGGCACATCAAGAAGCGAGGGGGTTTTCGTCCTCATGCCGATTTACGAGTATCGATGTAACCAGTGCAACAAGGTGTTCTCGCAGTTGTTTATGAACGCCCGGGAGGTGCGGCAGGCGAAATGCAGATTCTGCGGGGGAAGGGACCTGATCAGGTTGCTCTCTTCATTCCGGGTGCACCAGACGGAGGTCTCTCGCCTGAGGGATCTGGATACGTCCAAACAGCCCTCGGAGGATTTCTATAGAGACCCCCGGAATGTTGGGCTTCGAACGAAGAAAAGGATGAAGGAACTGGGCGTTGACCTGGGATCTAAACTTGACGAAATCGTCGAGAAAGGCAGGACCGGGAAGATCCTGGAGGAGTACGATTCATAAGGGGGCAAACAGGAAATAAACCCATGCATGAAAAAGACTACTACCGCATTCTCGGCGTGACAAAAGATGCGTCGGCCGATGAGATCAAGAAGGGGTATCGCAAGATCGCAATGCAGCATCACCCCGACCGAAACCCGGGGAACAAGGAGGCCGAGGAGAAGTTCAAGCTTGCCTCCGAAGCCTATGAAGTTCTCCGGGATCCTGATAAGCGGGAAATTTACGACCGGTACGGTATTGAGGGACTCAAGGGAACAGGCTTCACTGGATTTCGTGGATTTGAGGACATCTTTTCAACGTTCGGAGATATTTTTGAGGACTTCTTCGGCTTCGGTGCCCCTACATCACGGCGCAGATCCCGGGCGCGTCCCGGCGCAGACCTGCGATACGACATGAAGATTTCGTTCCTTGAGGCCGCCACAGGTAAAGAGACAGATATCGCGATCCCGAGAAATATCCCGTGCGACGCCTGCCAGGGCTCCGGAGCTAAAACCGGGACCCAGCCGGTTGTCTGTCCCAGTTGCCGAGGGACCGGACAGGTCAACCGCTCGCAGGGGTTCTTCACTATCAGCACGACCTGCAGCCAGTGCCATGGTGAAGGGAGATATATCCAGCATCCGTGCAAAGAGTGCCATGGCTTCGGGAAGGTCAGGAGCGAGAAAAAAATCCATATTAAGATCCCTGCCGGGGTGGACACGAACTCGAAGCTGAGAATCCGGGGAGAAGGTGAACAAGGCGACCGTGGCGGACCGCCGGGTGATCTCTTTGTGTTTATTTATGTCGAGCCGCATGAGTTTTTCTCGCGTGAAGAAGACGACGTGGTCTGTCAGGTTCCGATCAGCTTTATCCAGGCCACTTTGGGAACGGAGATCGAAGTGCCGACGCTTACGGGCAAGAAGACGCTAAAGATACCAAAAGGGATTGAGTATGGCGAGATTCTGAAAATTAAAGCTGAAGGGTTTCCGAATGTCAAAGGATACGGTCGAGGGGATCAACTTGTCCAGATCCTGGTTAAGACACCAAAAAATCTTACACGGCGGCAGGAAGAACTCCTCGCCGAATTTGAACAGTTAAGCCGGGGAAGGGAGAAATGGTCGCCCCCCGGAGCAGAGGTCAAGAGGGATAAATAAAAGTTAACATAATATATATTATCAGACATAACGCGAACCCAACTTGGAACCGAACGCAGTCAGCGGGATCATACTTTCAGGCGGGAAAAGCACCCGCATGGGAAAAAACAAGGCCCTCATTGAAGTCGAAGGCATTCCCATCATCGAGAGGATTTATGCCCTTTTCAAGAGACTCTTCCAGGAGGTCTGGATTATCACGGACCAGCAGGAGTTGTTTGCAGGATTGGACGCCAAGTTTCACGGTGACCTCATACCGAACCTGGGAGCCATCGGAGGACTTTACACCGGGCTGGTTCTGGCGTCCTTTCCTCACTCATTCTGTGTAGCGTGCGACATGCCTTTTCTTCGTGAACCGTTGATTGATTACCTCCTCCGGCAACGTGGCGGGTTCGCGGCCGTGGTGCCAAGGACAAGTGACGGATGGCAGCCGCTGCACGCCGTCTACTCCAAGACGTGCATTAAACCGATCGAGGAACTGCTTGCGCAGAAGAAGACGAAGATCATCGACGTGTATCCCATGATAAGCCTGCGCGTGGTCGAGGAGGACGAGTTTCGCACGTTGGACCCGCTGAATGAGTCGTTCTTGAACATAAATACACCGGGAGACCTGGCTCTGGTTCAGGCCAGGAGGCGTTCATAGATGAAGAAGCGGTGTTTCTTATTTTTCGGGCTCGTCGTGGCGATGGCGACTACGTTCGTCGGCTATGCGGTCCGCCCTGTGGAGTGCAAGAACCTGAGCCAGGACGAACAGCTGATCTGGGTGGGGACCGGTGCCTTCAAAGACAGGCTGTATGATGTGGCGGAGACGCAGTTTCAGCAGTTTCTCAAGACGTATCCCAACCACGCGAGGGTGTATGATGTCTGCTATCTCCTTGGAAAGACGTTCCTTGCCAAAGGAAGGATGAGGGATGCGCAGAGAAACTTTGCGAGGATCATTGCGGAGAGCAAGTCGTTCGAGGATACCGACTACGCCCTGTTCTGGCTGGCGCAGATTGAAGTGGGACTGGGCAACGAAGACGAAGCCAAAAAGCTGCTTGTCACCCTGACGAAGAGGTTTCCGAAATTCGAATGGAACGATTATGCGTATTACATTCTGGGCCTCCTGGATCTCGGTGCGAACCGGGTTGCTGCGGCCGAGTCTGCCCTTAAGGTTGTTTCTGCCTCGTCAAGGAGGAAGGAACTTGTTCAATCCTCGTTCTTCTGGCTAGGTGTGATTTCCTACAGGAAGAAGGAGTTCGCAGAGTCGATTCGTTCGCTTCAGAACGCCGGCAGGGATCCAAAATCGATTCCTCAGGAGTATCTACAGGATGGGCTCTTCTGGCTTGCTGAAGCCCACGTGAAGCTGGGCCAGTTCCAGGAAGCCAAGGCCGACTACAGGGCCTATACTGAAAAGTTCAAGCAAGATCCCCTGATCCCCGAGGTGTACTGGAGGCTCGCCTTTTGTGAAGTCAAGCTCGGGAACACGGTTCAGGCGATGGAGATCCTCCAAACCCTGAAGAATCACTACAAAGAATCTCGCGTCGTGGTCTACGCGCACTACCTCCTGGGTGAGATCTTCCTGGCCCAGGGCGAGTATGCCTCATCCATTAAGGAGTTTAATTCCATTCTGAATCACTCGCAGGGCCAGTCTCTCTGGGGGACCGCGTTGGCCAGCAATTACTGGGGCTATGTCTCTCTTGGCTCCTTCGATGAGGCCAACAAGGTTTTTCAGAGACTGGTCAAGTTGAACTCCTATGAGGAGGAAAAGGTTTTTGTTCAATGGCTCAACGCGGAAGTGGCTTTTTGCGAGGGGCGAATATCGGACGCGCTCCCTTACTATTTTAATATCATGAACTCACGGTTCCGGGAAAGAGCCCTCTTTCAGACCGGGAGAGGATATTTTTATGAGGGGAAATTCAGGGAGGCCGTCACAAACCTCGACATGTTGTCGCTCGAGTTTCCGAATTCGAAATACAGGGAAGAAAGCCTTTTCGTCAAAGGGGAAAGCTATGTCCAGATGGGAAGTATGGATCAGGCATTGGAGACCTTCGATCTGATCGCAAGGCAGAACATGATTTTTCCTTGGAGCCTCTTGGCGCTGACCCAACTGGGAAGCCTCCATTTGCACCGAAACGACGCAGATCAAGCGGAAAAGGCCTTTCGGACGATTACCGCCGAATTCCACAACCATCCCCTCTTTTATTACGCGGCCTATCAGGTGGGCAACATCGAGTTCCGGAGGCGGAATCTTTCAGAGGCCATTCCCTTTTACTCCCTGGTCCTCAAAGGGAATATCCTCGACCTCCTCGGAGAAGTCTATTTTAGGTACTGGGAGATCTTCTATCGCCAGGAGAAATACGAGAACGCTTTTAAGAGTTTCGAAACCGCGATGCAATACTTCAAGCACGACTCGCCGGGGTTCTTCCTGACCCAGCTGGAGATTGGAAATATCCAAAGACGCCTGGACAAGGTTGATGAAGCAAAGCAGTCTTACCGAAACATTGTGGAGAATTCCAAGGATGAGGAGGTTCGAAACGCAGCCAAGGAATTGCTCACGGAGGTGACGTCCAAGTAGGCCGGCTGGTGTTGTCGTGTGGGGTGTGGTCAGAATACGTGTGCCGTGGACGGAATGGCGGTGTCTTTTCGAGAATGCACCATCAGAAAAATGGAGGTCCGGGATCTGGATGAAGTGCAGCGGATGGAAGCCGCTTCTTCTCCAACGCCCTGGTCAAAACAGGTGTTTCTCGAGGAAATGGCCCATCCCTATGGCTCCTGTTTTGTGATGACATCGAAGGAACCCTCTGCCCCCCATGTGATTGGTTTCATCTGCTTCCGAAACATGGGGGAGGAGTCCGAACTGCTCAACATCTGCGTTCACCCGGGGCATCGGCACGTCGGGGTAGGACGCGAATTGATGGAGTTCTACACGAGCCATTCGATGCAGCAGGGGATGAAGTCCTTCCACCTCGAGGTCAGCCGTGCCAATCCGACTGCTCTCCGGCTCTACCGCTCTTTTTCCTACCTCCCCGTGGGAATGAGGCCGAAATTCTATCGGGGCGAATTCGACGCCGTCCGAATGATGAAGCGAGTTTGAGGCACGTATGGCTATCGAGACGAAGGGTACGATTGTCAGCAACAGGAAGATACGGTCTGTTTATTTCCGCGTGGAAATACACTGTCCCGCGATCGTGCAACAGGTAAAACCCGGGCAATTCGTGATGCTCCGCGTTGCCGCGAGCCCCTCCCCTCTCCTGAAACGTCCCTTCAGCGTCTACCGTAGCTATTCTGTCCGAGACCCGGATCGGCGGCGAAGGGGGAACCTGGTCATTATTTACAAGAAAGTGGGGAGGGGGACGGAAAGGATGACCGAACTGAAGCGTGGGGAGAAGGTTGAAATGATCGGTCCTCTGGGAAATGGCTTTCGCCTCCCTTCCCTCCCCTCTTCCTCAAACATGATCTTGATCGGGGGCGGCGTCGGTATCGTTTCCCTGTATTCCCTGGCAGAAAGCGCATCGCGGGGGAAACTCTCTGTTTTCGTGGGCGGCAGGACAAAAGAAGATATCCTGTGCACGTCGGACTTCAGGAAGTTCACACGAGATGTTTTCGTCGCGACGGAGGACGGAAGCCTGGGGTTCAGAGGAACCGTGGTCGATCTGTTCCGTTCAAAGAAGGGTACGTTCGATGGAAAAGGGTCATGCTATGTCTATTCGTGTGGTCCGATGCCCATGCTGAGAGGATTGTCCGAGGTGGCCTTGTCGGAACCCTTTGTGTGTCAGGCCTCCCTGGAGACACGCATGGCCTGCGGTTTCGGAGCGTGCTATGGGTGTGTCGTGAAGACGAGGGATCCTCAAATCCCTTACCACCGGGTCTGCAAGGAGGGTCCGGTGTTTGATCTCCAGGATATCTTCTGGGACTAGCCAAGGAGCTGGCCCCGCGACTAGCCTCATGGCTGGTCCCACGGTGGAAACGATGGACAGTCCGGACTTGTCGATAACCCTTGGTAAGATGAGACTTAAGAATCCCGTCATGGTCGCCTCCGGCACCTTCGGGTTTGGGGAGGAACACCGGGATTTTCTTGACCTGAACCAGCTGGGAGCCATCATCCCCAAAGGTGTTTCGCTCCGACCCGTGGCCGGAAACCCCCCTCCCCGTCTTTTCGAAACAGAGGGAGGAATTATCAACGCGATCGGTCTCCAGAACCCCGGCCTTGACGTCTTTGTGAAAGAAAAGATGCCTTTTCTCAGGACGCTCGACACGCGTCTGATTGTGAACTTTTTCGGAAACAGCGACAAGGAGTATGTCGAACTGGCAGGCCGTCTGAACGATGTCCCGGGTATCTCAGGGTTGGAGATGAATGTCTCCTGCCCGAATATGTCAAAGGGCGGGATCGTCTTCTGCACGGATCCGAGAATGACCTATGAGCTTGTGCGCGAGGTGAGAAAAGCCACCTCGTTGACCTTGGTGGTCAAACTTTCTCCGAATGTCACGGACATCACGACCATGGCCAAGAGCGCCGAGGACGCGGGGGCGGACGCCGTCTCGCTCGTCAATACCTTCAGGGCCATGGCGATCAACATTCATTCCCGCAAGCCCGAATTGGGAAATGTGTTCGGAGGCCTTTCGGGCCCCGCCATCAAGCCCATTGCATTGCGAATGGTGTGGGAGGTGACCCAGGCAATAAAAATCCCTGTCATCGGGATCGGAGGAATAACCACGGCTGAGGACGCCTTGGAATTTGTCCTGGCCGGGGCGTCGGCGGTCCAAGTCGGAACCGCCAATCTGGTCCGTCCCACGACAGGGATGGAAGTGGTCCATGGAATCCGGAACTACCTGGTCCGGTATCACATGGACCGCTTTTATCCCCTTATTGGTCTCAGTAAGAAGACCCTCCTTTCTTAGATCTGATCCTTGAGGATCTTGGGTGAGATAAAGATCAGCAGATCCTTTCGTTTGTCTTCGACCGCTTCCCTCTTGAACAACCAGCCGAGCAACGGAATCCTGCCGAAGAGCGGAATCCCTTCATTGCCTACGTTTTTTTCAAGTTCGTAAATCCCTGCGATGACCACCACGCCGTTGTCGTTGACCAACACGTCGGTGATCGCTTCTTTCTTGTCGATACTCGGAACACCCTGAACCGTAATCACGGGGTCAGGCGCATCTTTTTTCACCTTCACGAACATCTTGATCGTACCGTCGTTGGTCACATGTGGGGTGACGGTCAGCTTCAGGTTGGCATCAATAAAATCGGTCGTCACGGTTCCCTCGGTCGTCAACTTCAGGTAGGGAATCCTGAGCCCCTGTTCAATGGAGGCTTCCTTGTTGTCCAAGGTGGCAATCTTCGGGCTGGAAATGATCTTGACGTCTCCCTTGTTTTCGTGGGCGGAGATGGCAATATCCAGCAAATCCAGGCCGCCGATACCGCTTAGGACCCCCTGGATCACTCCGGCGGTCCCGGTGGAGGTGCCTGCACCCGAGCGGGCAATGGCCGGGAGGTCAACCACCTTTTGCGCAGCGTTCACCCCTCCTGAAATCGCTCCAGTGCCGTGACCAATTCCAGTGCTGGCCAGCAGCCCCCAGGAGACGCCCAATTCCCGTTGGAACGTAAGGTTGGCCTGCACAATTCTGGCCTCGATCAGGACTTGAGGTGTCTTCGTATCGAGGGATTTTATCAGGCTCTTTGCGGACGCGACGTTTTTCGCAATGTCTTTCACGATCAAGGTATTGGTTCTCTGATCGACCTTGATGTCTCCCCTATCACTCAAGACGCTCTTGATCTGGGGAACCAGTTCACTCCCTGTTGCATAACTGATCGGGACCAGCTCGGTGACCAGGTCTTCCAACTTCTCTTTGTCCCGTTTGGCCTGCAACTCCGCCTGATCCTCTTTCTTGATGGTTTCCATGGGCGCAATCCTCATCACATTGCCCACCTGAGTCTTTCCAAGCCCCCTGGACTGAAGAACGACATCCAGGGCCTGATCCCAGGGAACTTCCACCAGCCGCATGGTTATTTTACCCTGGACATCGTCCCCTGCGATGATATTGAGATTGCTCACCTCAGCAACAAGGCGAAGAATGTTCTTGACATCGGCATCCTTGAAATCGAGGGAAACCTTTCTTCCCGTATAAACCTTTGGAGGAGCCGCTTCCTCTGCACCTTTCTTCTCCTCTCCTGCCTTTACGGTCACGACAGCCGGGGACTCAGGTTTCTCTTCGACCACGGGTTCGGGAGCGGCCGCCGCCCCTTCTTTCTTGGCTTCCTCTGGCTTCAGGTCTGCTTTCTTGACCTCCTCTTTTTTCACTTCATACTTCTTGGGGGCTTCGACATCGATGTACAGCAGCTTCCCTTCCCGGGCGACCTCGTAGGGCACCTCTTCCTTCAGCGATACCGAGATCCTGACGTCGTTGGCCTTGCCGGCCTTCACGTTTTGAATCTGGATAGCGCTCACCGCGCTGTCAAAGTGACTGGTGTCGAACGGCCTCAGAAGATGCTTCGGGACGAGTGCATTCTTGAGGTCCACGGCAATGACGTCCCTTGAAACCTTCTGCGATTCAAACTGGGGTTCCTCTGTGGTGCCGATGATGATCCGTGATTTCCGATCCATCTCTTTGAAGTCGATTCTTGTCACGGTGCCCGACTTTCCCGCTTTCTTTGTCTCTGCCGCAGGTGCCGGCTTGGTCTTGTCCTGGATGAAGACCTGCGGTTCGGAAGGCTGAGGAACATTCCCGAACGATACGATGAGCCTGTCATTGATCCGGTTGATCTGGTAGGGAGGGAGTTCCGCTTTCGAGGAATCGAAGACGACCCTTAGTTTATCGGAATACTTGCCGATGCGCATTTTTTGAATGAAGGGGGTTTTGGTCGTCACGGATTTCTGGGGATATCGGGTATCCATAGCCCAGAGGTCCAACACCAGTCTGGATGGAGAATCCAGCTTGAAGGCGTTGTAGTTCTCGATCGTTCCGTCCGCAACGATGTTGAAGACGACAAACTCCTTTTTATCCTCCCATTGAAAGTTGACCACCTCTTTTGCCTTCTTCAGAGGAGGAGCCGGGGGCGGAGGCGCGGGGGCCTCTTCTTTCTTGGCAGGAACGGGAGGAATCTCGGCCACCTTCACCGGTTCTTCCGGTTTCGGGGCTTCCACGGCTGAAGGCTCCGGCTTGGGTGCCTCCGGCTTCGGTGGTTCCTTCGCCGCCGCCACCGGTCTCACCTTTTCGATATCGATGGTGAGAGTACGATCCTCCCTGGAGATGTTGTAGTTGGCCATCTGCATCAGGCCGACTTCGATTCTCCCCTTGCCGTTGGTTTGCGTGGCCGATACGTCGCCGATCGTTCCGTTGTCCACCTTGATGGGGGTCTTGACCTGTTTGAGATCAATGCCGGGAATATCGATCGCAATTCTCAGAGGGTCGGTCAGCAGCTTGTAAAAAGGAAGCGCAATGGGCTGCGATCCCTGCACAAGGATCCTCGAAAAGTTTGCCCCTTCGATCAGGGAGATCTTTTCGATGACAGAGATCTTTTCAGCCGCCGCCGGCGCTTCGGCCGGGGACGGTTGCACCGCGCCCTGCTGTGATGCACAGTTGCTGAACACGAGCGCAAAAACGATCAGGAACACCAGCTTAACCTTAGGATAAGACTTCATGGCTCTACCCCCTCCTCCACTTGGTGAAGATTGATTGTCATCTCGTTTTTCTTGGTTTGCCCTACGACATCCTGGTAGAGCTCCTCGATGACGACTTTGTCTTTGAGAATCGATATCACCTTCCCGTCGCTCTTTCCGATGAGGGTCCCCTTCTTGATGAAGAACCCTTTGCCTGCGGAATCCTCCACAAGGGCTATATTTCCTTCCGCGGTTGAGATGATCGCCACGAGCTTGAGCTGGCTCACCTCATAGCGCTGCAGCGGGGTCAAAGGTGCCTTCCGTGACGACTCCCTGACCGGCGTTAACTGGATAAACGGTTTGAAGGGGTCGGGCTTGCCCGTGGGGTTATAGGCGTACTCGACCTCTTCTTTTTTCTCCGGTTGCTTAGCGGCGGTGGCGGCCGGCGCTGTTTTCGCCGCGTCCCCGGGAACCGGCTTCGCTTTCGGAGGAACAGGCGCGGTCGGGCTTCCTCCTCCGCATCCGGCCACAAAAAGAAAAGCGA
>Ga0113563_10003196_pt1 | contig 10138 bp, 8 predicted proteins | sample Mud3Dept3metaG_FD_80117 | JGI IMG/M metagenome (GOLD analysis project Ga0113563, IMG submission 80117) | Freshwater wetland microbial communities from Ohio, USA, analyzing the effect of biotic and abiotic controls - Mud 3 Core 4 Depth 3... | ecosystem: Environmental > Aquatic > Freshwater >...
CCTGGTAGGCTTCCTCCGTTTCCGCCAGCTCCTGGGTGTCAGTGGTCAAGTCCGCCTTCAGTTCCTGAAGTTCGCGCGCGAGGCTCCCGGCCAACTCCAGATTCCCAGCCTGATGGTTGGCCAGGATACGGCGTTCCAGATCCTGCGCCCTCAAGCTTTTCCCCTTGATCTGGCTCTTCAGGCGCTCCGCCACGCCGGCCATGCGCGCCAGCGCCGTGTTGTATTGCGTCATCTTGTCGCGGAATTCCTGGCGCGCCGCTTCCATCAAAGCCTCCGGATTGCGCGCCTCGATGCCGCTGATGAAAAGACTGAAGAACCCTCGAAACAGCCTGCCGATCCGTGCAAAGATAGCCATCTCGCTCCCCTTTCGCCCGTGCGAACCAAACCATCGCCGCCGCAGTTTCCTATATCCTGCTACTATAGCGTTCGGGAAAAAAGTTTATTCGATATTTTAATCCAATAACTGCATGCAGCGCCAGTGAGCGGCCTCGGGTGGTAAACCCGTGACGACTCGAAACGTATCATGTGGCCTTCCGCTGCGGCCCTTCAGCAGGCGATTCGGTGTCCGTGGAAATCACCGGACGGTCCGTCAGGTATCCTACCGTCTCGGCCAGCTCACGCTCGTAGGCTCGTTTGCGCCGTCGCCAATCGAGGAGCTCCCGCTGGTCGTTCTGCTGCCGCGCTTCCAGCCCCGCCCGCTCCCCCTGCAGGGCCTGGATCTGCGCCGCCAGTTCGGCAATCCTGCGTTCGGTCATTGCCAGGCGGTCGGCGGATTTTCTGCGAACGAAGTCCTCAAAGGCATCCAGAGCCTGATCCTGCGCGATGGCTTCCTTGACGACATCCTCGGCTGAGACCTGAGCCAGGTTCAAGCGGCTCAGCAGTTCGTGCTGCATGGCGGCACGATCACGGCCCTTGCTTCGTTCCGACTCCAGGATCTCGCGGACGCGAAGGATGTTCCATTCGCTTGCAGGACGGGATACTCCCGCGGCCTCGAATATTTTATCGAACGGGAGCGCCAGGTCCGCCGGCTGGCCGGCGAGGGCGCGCACTTCGTCCGCACGGATCTCGGTCCTCAGTTGTTCCAATGTCACAGTCCGGGTCACCACCTTTTCGGGTTCCCCAGCCGCCGTTTTCGGGTGGGCTTCCAGGATGCCGAGACGGCCGCCGACGGTTTGCAAGAGATCCAGAAGACTCATTTCCTACACGAACCTCCTTAATTCGTCGATCCTTGCCTCAAGTTCTTCCGGAGCCATCTGCCGGAACCGTTCCGGCAGAAAGCGGGTGTCGGTGCATTCCTTCACGGCAACCAGGTCCATATACTCGAGCTTGCGGGTGTGGCTGCTGGGCCGCACTTCCCCGAGGACTTCCTGCAGGATTTCCTTCAAGGGACGTCTTGGCCCGGCAGCGAGCGCTTGGATACGCAGGGCGCGCACGAGGATGCCCTCGATTTCGTTGCCTCCCAAAACCAGCCCTTCCGGCAGCGAGGGGAGGTCTGCGGGCTGCAGCGGCACCTTCAGCTTGCGCGCGATGGCAAGCAGGAGTTCATGCATGGCGGCGGGAGTCTCGGGGGGAAACAGCGGGATATGAACATCCAGCCGGCCCTGCCGCTTCAGATCCACTTCCAGCAAGTCCGGCCTGGAGGTGGCAAAAACCCAGATGATGCGCCCCCGGTTGCGCGTGTCGGACATTTCCTTCGCCAGCATGGCATACACACGGCCCGAGAGTCCCGAGTCGGAATCTCCCCCTTCGCGCTTGCCGGCAGCCTGATCCGCTTCGTCCACGAACACGACAACCTGGCCGAGCGCGTGCAGCACGGAGAATATCTTCTCGAGGTTCGATTCCGTGGCGCCGACCCACCGGTCACGGAAGTTCTTGAATACCACGCAGGGGATGCCGAGCTCCCCCGCCCAGCACTGGATCAGGAATGTCTTCCCCGTGCCGATCCGTCCCGTGATCAGGTAGCCCATGGGCAGCGCATGCAGAACGCCACGCCGCAGCAGTTCGCTGTCTTCCCGCAGCCACGCCTTGACGGCCTCATGCCCCGCCAGGTGTTCCATGGTGAACGGCGATTCCAGGAACTCGAGCAGGCCCTGGCACTCCCGCTCGATCATGTCCTTCTTGGACAGCGTCAGCCACTGGGACGTGATGGAGCGCCCGTTCTTGATCGCCAGCGACAGCACCGTGCGCGCACCCACGCGGCTCAGCCCGGTCAACCGCCGGCCGAGCACTTCGAGGGGCACTTCGCAGCGCTCGGGGAGTTCCGGCAGTGAGGTCGTGGTCAGCGTCGCAACATAGTCAGACATTTCCTGCTCGCCGGGGAGCGGTATGCGGAGAGCGGCGGCGTGCGGATTCTCCACTACCAGCTCATTGAGGTCGTGCAATCCCTCGGCCAGGAGCACGGTGACGATGTTCGACTGCAGGATCGCGGGATCATTCGCCCAGCCGAGCACTTTGACAACGTTGGAGCTGAAGGCGCCGCCGAGTTGAATCGCATCGCCGCGCGGAACGACAAACTCGGCAAAATCGATAACCACCGCGATCCGGTGCGCAGCCCCTTCCCTTCCGCGCAGCGCTTGCAGGTTGAGAGTGCGCAGGAGATACCGGTCGATGAGTTCCATGGCCGAGCCCGGTTCGCGCGTCTGGGCAATGGCGTTGGCCTGGTCTCCCAACACTTGTTTCAGCCACTCCCCCCAGTCCTCCCCGCCGCGCGTCGCCCGGATTCCTTTTCCGCGGTCGTACTGCAGGACGATGTCGTACGTCTCAAACATCACCTCGTCCAGAAACGCCTTCAGGGACAGCAGGCGCTTCCGGGGCGGCGCGCCTGCGGACACGAGGTCGAAAACGTTTCCGTGCAGAATGAACTGGGCGACCGATCCGGACTTGAACAGATTCCGCATTTCCTCGGCCCAGGCCGGCAGTTCCCCTCGCATGCTTCACCTCAAACAAGTATGGATGCAGCACCGCAGCGCCACCAGCCGCAACCTCAGGGCAGGAACGCCAGCGATTTCCCGCCGATCCACCGTCATTGCCTTTCCGCCATCCTTACGCTGACCGGAGGCGGCTCCGCGAGCAGATCCTCCGCGGCGCCATAGATCTGCTGCTGTTCACGGATCCATTGGCTGGTACCGTCAAGGGTCGCGGTGATCTGGTCGATCCGCTCGGACACCACCTCCGGATCGGTGGACAGAATCGCCTGCTCCCGGATGAGCTCCGCCTGCTCCTGGATCCGCGTCAGCTCGGCATCGAGAAACATGAGCTTCTCCCGGGCCTCCGTCCTCTTCTGCAATCGCTGCTTCAGAATCTCAATCTGCCCGGTAAGGCTCCGGCGCAGCTCTTCGCCTACAGATTTTCCTTGCAGCTGCTCCTCGAGCTTGCGAATGCGCTCCTCGAGGCGGCCGCCTTCTTCGCCTGTTCCACCCGACTCAAACACAATCCTCTCGATCGCCTGTCGCGTGAGAAGAAGACGAAGAAACAGCCACAGGAGCCGCCCCAATCCCTCCCCCTGGGCGTCCTGACCGACGGGCACGACGGCAGTCCGCTGCTGCTGCTCGAGGATAGACCGGCAACGCTTCTCCAGGGCCCGGTATCGCGCTTGAGCATCCGCACTCAACTGCAGCACCAGTTCGTTTATGCGCATCTGCGAGCGGCGCCGGGTTTCCCATTGCTGCGTGGCAGAAACGGTTTTCTGGAAGCGCTCATTGGTCGCAAGCATGCCCAGGTAGGCAGCCTCGAGTCCCAGCCCGATGACCCAGAAACCCGGATTGAGCAGCCCGAGGAACCCGAAGGCCGCCAGGCCCACCCAATTGGGGGGGACGAACATGCCGATCGGCCGGGCGTTGAACGCCGCGCGCACAAAATCCCGAAATCTGGGTTTCATGACTGGACCTGCCGATATATTGAATCCCGGATTCTATGGTGACAGTCGTGCAATGAGCTGGGAACCACGAAATACACCAAATACACGAACCTCCCCACTGGCATTCATGAGTTTCGTGTGTTTCGCATATTTCGTGGCGCCAATATCCGCCCGCGGCAGGCGCTTTCTTCCATTGGAGTCTGTCACTGCGTCTCCCCTCTTGTTCCCACCACAGCGCCTTGCGATCGCAACGGATCAATCTGGCCATCGGAAACACGCCGGAACGCCTCCGTCACCAGATATACAGCTTCCTTGAACTGTTTGCGCTCCTGCGCTACCAGCGGCGGGACTCCCACCGTTGGCGGGATCGGATCCCGGATATCATACGCGATCTGGCCCGGAACCTGGGTAAAAATCCACACCCTCTCCCCGAGATACACGGCTTCGCTCACGCTGTGGGTCACGCAAAAAATCGCCGGGTGAGTGCGGCTCCACAACTGGATGAGAAGCTCCTGCATCTCCAGGCGAGTCGGCTCGTCGAGGGCCGAGAAGGGTTCATCCATAAGCAGGATCTGAGGCTCCATCACAAGGGACCTTGCGATCGCAACCCGCTGCTGCTGTCCCCCCGAGAGTTGGTGCGGATACTTGTCTTTGTGAACCGCCAGGCCGACCTCTTCGATCCATTCTCCGGCGCGCGCCTTTTGCGCAGCGGCATCCAGACCGAGCTTTCGCCCGTGGATCTTCAGACCGAACATCACATTTTCCACCACTGTCAAGTGGGGGAATGAGCTGTATTGTTGAAATATCATGCCCCGGTCGCTTCCCGGACCAGTCACAGGAAGCCCCTTCACCAGCACTTCGCCGGAGGTAGGCCGCAGGAATCCTGCGATAAGGCTGAGCAGTGTGCTTTTGCCGCATCCGGACGGCCCGATGATGGTCACAAACTCGCCGTGATCCGCCTTATCCTCGATTGCGAATGAGATGTCGTTCAGAGCCGTGAAAGCGCCGAACCGGACGGTTGCATGGCGGGCCTCCACGACCGGGACGCGTGCCACGGGAGCGGAAGGTGCATTCTGAGTCACGCGCGGCTCCGTCGATAAGGAAAGAAAACGTCTGCCAGATGTTTCCAGATCAGATCCGCAATCCACGCGATCAGAGTGATGATGCAGATAACGAGATAGACACGACCCGATAAGGCGCGCCGGCGTGCGGTATCGATCAGGTCCCCCAATCCTCCGGTCTTCACAACAACTTCCGCAAGTACCAGATAGGTCCAGCCGACGCCGAAGGCCAAACGCATCGAGTGCCAGATGTCGGGCAGGGCGACCGGCACGAGGACGCGCAGGATCACCTGCCATCGGCTGGCTCCAAGCGTGTATGCCGTCCGCAGAAAAACATCGGGCACGGAATCGACCGCCTTGATGACCAGGGGGACAAGGAAGATTCCGAAGGCCATGGACAGGAATACCACCTTCTGGATCTCATCCAGCCCAAACCAGGACATGGTGAGCGGCACAAGAGTGGCGATCGGAATGTAGCCGCTCGCGGTTACCACAGGATCGAAAAAGGCCCGGGCACTGCCGAAAGAACCCATCAGAATCCCGAGCGGCACGACAATTGCCAATGCCAGCAGGAAGCCAAGGCCGACCCGCCGCAAGCTGATCCAGATGTGTGCGAAAAGCGTGCGGCCCTCCGTGTCCTCGGTGGTCACCAGATCGCTGAAGCTCTCCACAACCTCGGAAGGGCTCGGAAGAATCGTAGGCCCGAATACACGCTCTTCAGGCGCTCCCCGGGTCACCAGTCCCCAGATGAGAACAAGGGCCAGAATCGGAAGCAGGCCCAGAATCAGCCCGATTCCGTGCGGCACCCGCCCGCGAATTCTAAACACCCAATCAGGAATCATAGCGACAGCTTATTGAGGTTTTCATTGAATCGGAGATTTGTCGCCAAATCGTAAAGGCGCTCAATACTCCCTCGATGTCGCCAAGTTGCCGGCGCAGCGAGAGGCCACCACTGTCTAACATATCCTTTGCTCGCCGTCGAATCAACACGCGATATGGTGATCAAAGCCGCCGCGCTCCCTGTCGCGATAACCTGCGGACTTCGATCGGAATAAGATCTCCACATCAGATCGCGGTCTGCCTTCCATGTATTTGATACGACACAAACCGTCATTTGTCACGCATCTGCAGTAATGTATTCCAGCTGCCCGCCGCCGCCTGGATTCGATCCGGATCGTGATTGTCCCCAAAGCTGGCGCCGGCTCTTGCCCAAACCCCGGCTCCCCACCTATACTTCTATCGGGTGGGGAGCAGCATGCATGGCGGGACAGACAGGGAATCAAACCGCCGGCGCAGGGACATACGGCAGTTGAAGACCGCCAAAGGAGGCATTCGGGTGCTGATCAAAAAATCCGCGGACATTCGGTCCAATGAAATCACGCCGAAAGAAGTTTATCTCAATCGCCGCAGATTCATGGCGGCGGCAGGAACGGCTGGAGCTGCTCTCGTTGCCGGAAAGTATCTCCGGAATCTCATCACGCCCGAATTGCTCGCGCAGGCGGGAACAAGGCTGGAGTACACCAGGAGCGATCTCAGCACACAGGGTGAAAAACTCACACCCCTGGATGACATCACCACCTACAACAACTTCTATGAGTTCGGCACCGACAAGGAAGATCCGTCGCGGAACGCCGGCGGGCTCAAGACTGCCCCCTGGACGATCACCATCGAAGGCCTGGTCAAAAGACGAGCGTCATTCGATGTCGACAGCATCGTGAAGATGCACCCTTCTTTGGAGGAACGTATCTACCGCCTGCGCTGCGTGGAAGCCTGGTCTATGGTGATTCCGTGGGTCGGCATTCCGCTGAGCTCGGTTATCAAGACCGTCGAGCCGGCATCCAAGGCGCGCTTTGTGGCCTTTGAGACTCTATACGACCCGAAGCAAATGCCCGGACAGAGGAGATCCGTGCTGCAGTGGCCCTACGTCGAAGGACTACGCATGGACGAGGCCATGCATCCGCTCACTATCCTGGCCGTCGGGCTCTATGGCGAGTCCCTTCCGAATCAGGATGGTGCGCCCATCCGTCTGGTGGTCCCCTGGAAGTACGGATTCAAGAGCATCAAATCGATCGTCAAGATCAAGTTCGTCGAGAAGCAGCCGCCGACCACCTGGAACATCATGGCGCCGCAGGAGTACGGTTTCTACTCGAACGTCAATCCGGAGGTCGACCACCCACGCTGGAGCCAGGCGAAGGAGCGACGTATTGGGGAGTTTTTCAAGCGTTCGACCCTGATGTTCAACGGCTATGGCGACCAGGTCGCCGGTCTTTATGCGGGCATGGACCTGCGAAAGAACTTCTGACGGCCGTGACCAAAAAAAGTGTTCTTCTGCTCAAGTGCCTGGTGTGGGTGGGTTGCCTGGCGCCACTCGGCAGGTTGATATTCCGAGCATTGACGGGCCGTTTGACTGCGAACCCCATCGAGTTCATTACCCTTTCTACCGGGACCTGGACGCTCATCTTCCTGATCGTTACGCTGAGTATCACGCCACTGCGCCAGGTTACCGGCCTGGCCTGGCTGATCAAGTTCCGCAGACTGATCGGGCTGTTCGCTTTTTTCTATGGCTGCCTGCATTTTACGACGTACATTTGGCTTGATAAGTTCTTCGACCTGCCCGACATGGTAAAGGATGTGGCCAGGCGCCCGTTCATCACCGCCGGCTTCCTCGCATTCCTCCTGTTGATCCCTCTCGCCGCCACTTCAACAGCCGGCGCCATTCGAAGATTGGGAGGCAGCCGCTGGCAGCTGCTGCACCGCATCGTTTATCTAAGCGCGCTCCTGGCAGTGATCCATTTCTGGTGGAAAGTGAAGGCCGATACCCGGCAGCCTCGCATATACGCTTCGCTTCTCGCCGTCCTGCTGCTGTATCGCGTCGCCGCCTGGCTGCTCCGCCGCCGCTCCCGGCTCGTCCCTGAAAGGACTGCGCCGGCCGCCGACGCCGGTCCCGGCCGGCATTTGGAAACCTGATAAATCACATGAATACATTATAGCAAAGGCTGCATAAACACATATGAAATCGGTGATTCTAAAGTATGACATGCACGGGAAAGCGGGTGATACGATGCTCGATGCAATCCTCGATGTCTGGCGCACGCACAACGCCATTGACCGCTATCTGCTGGATGAGATTCCTGAGGCGGCGCTTGCAGCAGTTCCGTTGCTGAAGAACGGCCTGCCGGGCAAGGGCCGTGATGTGGCGCGCCAGATTGCGCATATGGTGGATGTGCGGGTAGCCCATTTTCGCGCGGCGGAGAAGGCATTGATGAAGGATGTGCCGGACTTTGCCAAAGGAGAGTCTCCCCCGCGCCGGCAACTGGAGGCTGCGCTGGAGGCTTCCAGTTGTGGCGTCGAGGCGTTGTTTACGCGCCTTGTCCGGGGCGGCGAACTGGTCCGCAAGCGCGGGCCGCTTGTGCTGCTTTCCTATCTCATCAGTCACGAATCTCACCACCGCGGCTCCATCATGCTGGCGCTCAAGCAGAACGGGTTTGCATTGTCAGAAGCCCTGCGCTGGGGGATCTGGGGCAAGTGGTTTGAGGGTTAGGTTTTCGAGTTCACGAGCCCAGGGGAGGGTGCAATCGGAAGTGAGACTCAACAAAAAAGAATCTGTCAATTTGCATTTGTCGATTGTCATTTGGGAGCTCGGCAGGTTGGCTCTGCGCTCGGGTACTTCACCCGCTCCGAACGCGATCCGGACCGCACGGGCCGAAGGTTTGCAGCAGCCGGATGACAAATGACCATTGATTGACCATTGATGAATTCTTTTGTCGTTCATCGTTGCGCGGGCTAAATTTTGCGAGGATTGAGTCTCACTTCCGGCTGTACCCCCCAAGGGAGCGCTCTTTGACACAGGTCTCCGGCTGGCTCTATAATCTCAATCCCCGAATGGAGCGGACTCAGAAATTCCGGCGTCCGGGATTATTTGTCCGGTCATCGGCACTCGGGCTGATAATAGCAATGCATTTCTGGATTCATAGGGAGGATTGAAATCGTGGCCAGACACGAGCCATCCGCACATCACGGGCTTTTTCATCAGTCTCCGGCTGGACAGATCGGGACGATCCTCTGCCTTGCGGGCATCGGCCTGGTCCTTCTGATTGCTTCCGCCGGAGGCGCGGGGCAATCCGGAACGAAAGTCATGCCGCCGATCGATCCTCAACAGGTCAGGGATCAGGACGCCATGACCTGGGACGATTATCGACCCATACCGGGCAAGAACTGGGCAGACCCGGGCTTGAAGCCTGAGCGCGGCTTCCGTCTGGCTGTCATGGCCATCGACTTTCCGGATCAGCCTTTTGTGATCACGCTCCCCAAAGGATCCGATCCCTTCGGAAATCCGCAGATCGATCCGATTGCCCGGGAGCAGGTCTCCCAGTTCTACGCCGACTTTTTCGTGAAGCCGAGCGCAGTGAACCACGGCCAGACCATCAATGGCTACTGGATGGAGCAATCGCGGGGCAAGTTCGGCATCACCGAGGTCTCGGTTTTCGGCCCATACCGGATGCCCAAGCCCCTTTGGTACTACGGCCTCAACGAATACGGGCAGAACGATTCGACTCCCGACGGGAGCAAGCCGGCTGGTCGCATGGAGCAGGACTGCGACGCGATCTGGACGGCCGCCGTCGGGAAGGACATTCGCAAGGATTTCGATGCCATCCTCCGGATGTATGCGGGATACGACGAAACGGGGGTCTGGCAGGAATTCGGCGAAATGAAATTCAACAGCAAGGATGACATCCCCGCAGCCTGGGGCAATCCCAATCCCGATAAGCCGCGCTGGATCCCCACCCGGTACGTGCCCTGGACAAGCTGGCTGGCCGGTGCCCAGCAGTGGGGGCTGTCCTCTATGCGGCAGGGAGAGAACTCGGGCACGATCACCCACGAACTCGGGCATTTTGCCTTCCGCCTTCCCGACCTCAACAACAATCCCTATGTCACACCTTACCGGCGAGTCGCGGCCGGAACATGGGACATGATGGACCGGGGCTGTTTCAACGGACCGGGCGGGCCACACAAGCGCTGGGTGGTGCCTCCGACTCAGGGCGCCGCCATGCCTGCGGGGCTGATGGTTCGAAACAAGCTGGAGAACAAGTTTATCGCCGAAACCCAGGTGCTCCGATTGAACAGGGACGGCCTGGCGAAATCAGGGCTGGCGGTTGCCGAGGTTACTGCCCGGGCGGTGGATCCCCTCCCGGGTACCTTCGCAGGCATCGTCGTCAGGCTC
>Ga0113563_10003197_pt1 | contig 10134 bp, 10 predicted proteins | sample Mud3Dept3metaG_FD_80117 | JGI IMG/M metagenome (GOLD analysis project Ga0113563, IMG submission 80117) | Freshwater wetland microbial communities from Ohio, USA, analyzing the effect of biotic and abiotic controls - Mud 3 Core 4 Depth 3... | ecosystem: Environmental > Aquatic > Freshwater >...
AGCTGGACGCTGTGAAGCTCGACCTGATCAATAGCTCCAGCATGGACGTATTGGGAGAGGTCGACGTCGCCATGCGCAAGCTGCGCACTGTGCGGGACCGCATCCAGTTCGCCGACTACGGCTACGCGGGCATGATGGACCCGGTCAAAGTGGGAGTCGAGAAGCTCGACGAACTGATGGCGTTCGACAAGACCCTCGAGACGGACGCTGCTGCGATCACCGAACTGGCGGGCGCTCTGTCGGCCGCGAGCCCCTCACTACGCACCGACATCGGACTCTTGAGCGGCAAGATCGAAGCCTTGGACGCTCGTTTCACCGAGCGGGAACAACTCATCACCGGAGCTGGGAGGTAATCGATGGCTCTTATGCAACTGATCGAATACCTGGACGAAGAAAGCCAGGAAATGGTGCACCGGATCCCGGAGAAGGGGTCTGGTGAGTTCATGATCGGCTCCCAGCTGATCGTGCGCGAAAGTCAATGGACGGTGTTCTTCCGCGACGGCAAGGCCTACGATGTGTTCGAGGCGGGGCGTCACACCTTGACCACGCAGAACATCCCTCTGCTCACAGCCGTCCTCACCGCGCCGCTCTATGGCGATTCCCCCTTCCGGGCCGAGGCGCTCTTCGTCAGCAAGCGGACTTTCACCGATCTGAAGTGGGGCACGGGCGAACCCATAGCCTTCCGCGACTCAGAGTTCAAGATGATTCGCCTGCGGGCCAACGGCATCTACACGTTCCATGTGACCGATCCCAAGCTGTTCGTGGTCAAGATCGTCGGCACCAGAGGCATCTACCGGAACTCGGAGATCGAGGACTTCCTCCGCGGCGTGATTGTCGGACGTCTCTCCGACATCCTGGGCGAGACCCTTGATTCGGTGCTCGATCTGCCTCGGTACTTCGATGAGCTGGGAGCTGGTCTGAAGGCTCGCATCAGAGACGACTTCGCGCAGTACGGCCTGGCGATGGCCGACTTCGTGATCAACACCATCACCCCGCCGGAAGACGTGCAGAAGCGCATCGACGAGCGCTCGGGCATGGAAGCCATCGGTGGCATGGACCGCTACTTCCAGTACAAGGCCGCTCAGGCCATCGGCGACCTGGCCAAGGGTGGAGCGGGTGGCGGTGGCGGCGCCGGAGGCGAGGGTGGAGGCGGCACCGATATCGGTTCGGCGGCCACGGCCGGTCTTGGCCTTGGGGCGGGCGCGGGCTTGGGGATGATGATCCCCAGCATGCTGCAGCAGGCTATCGCCGGTGGTGCCCAGCCCAAGGTGCGCTGCCCCAACTGCAAGGCGGACATCGCCTTCGGCAGCAGCTTCTGCCCCAACTGCGGCACGAACCTGAGCCAGACCCAGACTTGCCCGAAGTGCAAGGCCACTCTACCTGCCGGCTCGAAGTTCTGCCCCAACTGCGGAGAGCCCCAGGTAGCACCGGTCGAGGCGAAGGGCGAAGACAAGGACAAGAAGGACAAGAAGGAATGACACACGGCTTGACGCGCCGCGCTCGCACGTGGAGCGCGGCGCTCCTGGCGCTCCTGCTGGTTGCGCTGTCGCTTGTGGCCCTGCCGGCCGCGGCGCCGGCGGCCGCCGCGCAGCAGCCTATCAGCTGGACCATCGACAGCATCGATGTGACTGTCGACGTGCAGGAAAACGGGGACGTGATCGTCGACGAGACCTACACCTACAGTTTCGTGGGCGACTACCATTGGGTCACGCGCAACATCCCCTTGGACACGAACGCCGGTCTCTCGGACATCAAAGTCCTAGATGCCGGCGGAACGCCGCTCCCTGAAAGCAGCGGTGAAACGCCCGGAACCTACTACACCTGGGAGGAGTACGGCCAGCGCTACATACAGGTGAACTTCGCTCTGAGCAACACGTCCGCCACGTATACGTTCCACTACATGGCCAAGTCGGCCGTCAGCTATGGCGAGGAAGACGACTCTATCGAGTGGTACATCTTCGATGCGGAGACCCCGACGTCGGTGGGAAGAGCCAAGGCCACCATCCATCTGCCGGGCTCGGTGCCCTCGGAGGGCCTCATGAACAGAGTCGACGTCGGTTATGGGGTCCAAGCGAGGGCCTACTCTCCGTCGCCGTCGACCATGGTGTTCGAGGCCTCTGCCATACCCGCTTACACGCGCTTCTGGACCGAGACCGGCTTTCCCAAGGGAGTAGTGAAGAACGTCGTCACGGCCCGGGACGTCATCGGGTACATAGTCCCCAAGCTGGGTTTCGCTCTCCCCATAATCACCTTCCTGATAGCACTTCTGGTCTGGGTACGGCGCGGCCGCGACCAACCGGCGCAGGTCTACGCCAAGTATGTGAACGAGGCCCCCTCCGCTCTCCCCCCGGGCTTGGTGGGCGCCCTGATAGACGAGAAAGTGGACACCAAGGAGGTGCTCGCCACAGTGGTCGACCTGGCTCGGCGCGGATATCTGGAGATCGCCGACGGGAGAGCGGGCAAGACGGGGACCACCTTCACCCGACTGAGGTCGTTCGACGAGCTGCTGGGCTTCGAGAAGCTAGTGGCCGAGTCGCTCTTCGACGATACGCACCCAGACGAGGTGACCACCGCTCAACTCAAGAACCATTTCTACACTCACGTTCCTTCCATCCTCACCCAGGTCTATGAGGACGTGACCAGCGTCGGCCTTTTCTACAAGAACCCCAAGAAGCAGCGCTCCGCATGGAAGGGGTACGGCTTCCTCATCGGGGCCATCGGCGTCGGACTCGCCTTCATAATCTCTTGGGCAGGTGTGGGCGGCAGTGGTTTTCTCGGAGCCGGGGCAGTGGTGTCGGGCATAGTCCTCATGATCTTCGCCCCCCACATGCCGGGCCGGACGACCAAGGGCGCCCAGGAACAGAAGAAGTGGGAGGCTTTCCGCAACTATCTGAAGGATCTGGAGCGCTTTCAGGACATGGAGGCAGCCAAGGACAAGTACGAGAGCTATCTGCCCTACGCCATGGCCCTTGGGGTCGAAAAGCAGTGGACGCGACGCTTTGAGGACATAACCGTCTCTTCCCCCGAGTGGTATCACCCCCCGGTCATAGTCACCGACAGCGGCACAGGCCCCCTGGACACCAGCGGTACAGGAGGCGGCACCATCGGCCGGGGCATCCCCGTGCCTCGAGGTGGCGGCGGTGGGGGTGGCGGTTTCAACCTCGATGACATCTCGGATGGCCTGTTCAGCGCCCTCGGCAAAGTGTCGAGCGCTATGACAGCGGCTCCGTCGAGTAGTGGCGGAGGCCGAGGTGCGTGGAGCAGCGGCGGGTTCGGCGGCGGAGGAGGCGGCTTCTCCGGTGGCGGAGGCGGCTTCTCCGGTGGCGGAGGCGGTGGTGGAGGTAGCCGCGCTGGCTAGGCGGAGCGCCATGAGAATCGCGTTGCCGTCCTCCGGGAGTGGCGGTCGCACGCGAAGAGAACGACCAGGAGGTAGTGGTGAAGACCAGGGTGATCGGGTTTGTGCTGATGTTCATCGGCCTGGCCTTCGCTGCCTGGCTCATCGCGGGCATCGCGGAAGCAGTGGGTGAAGATAGGAGCATCACGGGGCATGTCCTCGGTCTGGTGCTCTTCTCTGTGCCCTGGTTCGCGGTGGCCACCTACCTGCTCTTTGTCTCCAGGGGCGAGATCAAGTCCGAGAGCAAGGCCGACAAGCAGCGAGCCATCCTGAATGCGGTCATGACCCGCGGTCGCGTAAGCGTGGCCGACCTAGCCATCGAAGGCGGCCTCACTCGCGAGCAAGTGCGCGATCACATATACGACCTCATCGGCAAAGATCTCTTCCGCGGCTATGTGAACTGGGAGAAGGGCGAACTGGTGTCGGCGGAGGCGGCTCATATCAAGGCAGACACCTGTCCCAACTGCGGCGGCAAGGTGGAACTGGCGGGCAAGGGGCTGGTGCGGTGCCCATACTGCGGCACCGAGACCTATCTCTCTCCCCCTAGCCAGGTCGACGGGGTCTCGCACGTCAGAGACAAGACGACAGCCGAAAGCAGCGGTGGTACCAGCAGTGGTGGTGCTAGCGGTGGCAGTCCTTCATCGAGCGCCACAGACAGTCAGCAGCCCGTCCCGGGTTCTGAGCCCACCTTGCCCCAGGGCCCACAATAGCGCGAGTCCGCCGGAACCCGAGCGAGTTCAGAACCGTGCGTCTCATGTACAAGATGTGGCTGGACTATCGGGGCAGGGCCTTCGGCGACGGCCCTGCCCGGTTGCTTAGCGGCGTGGAGCAGTGGGGCTCCCTCCGCAAGGCGGCCCAGGAGTTGGGCATGTCCTACAACAAGGCCTGGCGCATCCTCCACGCGGCCGAGGAAAGGCTTGGTTTCGCGCTCCTCGACCGGAGCGTCGGGGGCAGCCTGGGGGGAGGGTCGCATTTGACCGCCGAGGCCCGTGACCTTGTCACTCGCTACCAGGCTGTGGCGGTGGAGGCAACCGAGGCTTTGCAGGCGGTATTTGACCGCCATTTCGCCGACTGGAAGGATCCACAGTCGCGAGAGTAGCCATATTCACCAGGGGAGTTTCCTTCGCCGCAGGATTGACAGTGTTGCGTTACCCGGCGCGGCCCATCCGCGTTATACTCTCTGAGCTATAACGACTAACGGGGCGCCGGGGTTGCGTCCCGACGACAGATGCACCTGCTGTGAAGCTCGACCCGGGATTTGCCGTGACCAAGAGTTGGTACATCTACGATCGTCTGCTGGACGCCATCCCCGAGGATGCCCTCGTGGATGCTTGCCTGGTCGGCCGGAGCTGGACCGTGGTCGACAGCGGCGGCGTAGGCTTGGCCATGACCTATCGAGGGGACTCTCGGGCAAGCACGCTGCGTCCTCCCTACGCCGGGCGTCCGCTCAAGCCCATGGCCGCCTTTGTCAAGAGTTGGAACTTGTACGAGGCCTCCCTGGGTATGGCCGCCGTCAATTCTGTCCATAATGCCCGGGAAAGGGTCCAGAGCTGGCTGAATCGCCCGCTTGAGAGCCTACGCGGTGCCGGAGCCATGAGCGACATGCTGGGTGATATCGCGGGCAAGAAGGTGGCGGTGGTGGGCCACTTCCCGGATATGGAAAGGGTGGCCGAACGCTGCGCCCTCACCGTGCTTGAAAGGAACCCGCAGCAAGGCGACCTTCCTGACTTCGCCGCCGAGTACGTGCTGCCCGACCAGGACTACGTGTTCATCACTGGGCTCACGGTGGCCAACAAGACCCTGCCCCGCCTGCTCGAGCTGTCGGCCGGCGCCAAGGTGGTGCTCATGGGTCCGAGCGTGCCCTTGGCCCCCTGGTGGTTCGACCACGGGGTGGAGGTTCTGGCTGGCTTGGTGGTGGTCGATCGAGAGGCGGTCTGGCGGTACTGCCAGGAGGGCGGTATGAAGGGTCCCTTCGAGAGCGGGGCTTGGATGGTACAGATCACGAAGGCCGATGTGGTTTGAGGCGCGAAGGCAGGCGGAGCCCATGCCCGATGGCCTAGAAGAAGTCGCTGCGATGGCCCCGATGAGCCGCGGGGCAAGGGCCAGGGCGACGGCCAAGCGCCTGACGGTCCCGGCCCTGATAGTCATCCCTGTTCTGGCATTCCTTCTTTCGTTGACGCTGGGCAGGTATCACGTGTCTCTGGGAGAGCTGTTCACGCTGTTCGGCTCGAAGCTCGGCCTTACCGACGCCACCGTCTCGGAGGAAGTCAGCACCGTCATCCTGCACGTGCGTCTGCCCCGCATCCTTGCGGCTTTGCTCATCGGAGCCGGCTTGGCTCTGTCAGGAGGGGCATATCAAGGCATGTTCCGAAACCCCCTGGTGTCGGCCGACATCCTCGGCGCCTCCGCCGGGGCGGGCTTCGGCGCGGCCCTGGGCATCATGCTCTCCGAGACCGTGGTGGCCACGCAGTTGTTGGCCGTGTTATTCGGTCTGGCGGCGGTACTCATCACCTACTTCCTGGCCGGTCGCTTACGCCGAGGCGATCCCACGTTGTTCCTGGTGCTCACCGGCATTCTGGTAGGCACAGTCTTCACCTCGTTCATCTCCATCCTCAAGGTTCTCGCGGATCCGTACGACAAGCTCCCGGCCATCACTTTCTGGTTGATGGGGAGCCTGGCGGCGATCAACCTCCAAGATATCTTGATACTGCTTGGACCGATGGTGATCGGCGGCGCCGCCCTGCTGATCGTGCGCTGGCACCTCAACCCGCTCTCCTTCGGAGAAGAAGAAGCGAGAGCCATGGGGGCCGAGACGGCGAAACTGCGGGCCATCGTGATAGGGGCCTGCACGTTGATGACCGCCTCAGCGGTGGCCATTGCCGGCATCGTCGGATGGGTCGGACTCGTCATACCGCATCTGGCCAGGGGGATGGTGGGGCCGAACTACGGCAAGCTCCTACCGGTGTCGGCGGTGGTGGGGGGTGTGTACCTCCTGCTGGTCGACGACCTGGCGCGCATGATCGGGCCTCTGGAAATCCCCATCGGCATACTCACCGCCATCATCGGGGCGCCTTTCTTCATCTTCTTGCTGGCTCGGACACGGCGGGCGTGGACATGAGCAGTCTGCACCTCTGCTCGAGGAGGGCTGGGACGTGATCCTCGAGCTACGCGACCTGTCCTGCGGCTATGGCCGCCGTCAGGTGCTCAAGAACGTGAGCCTCTCTATCAAGGCGGGTGAGAACCTGTGCCTGCTCGGTCCCAACGGGGTCGGCAAGACCACGCTCTTCCGCACCATTCTTGGTGCCATCGAGCCCATGGGGGGAACGATGCTCATAGACGGGAAGAGTCTATCGGGGCACTCACGCAGAGAGCGCGCGCGGGTGATGGCGTATGTGCCTCAGGCTCACACTGCGCCTTTCCCCTTCCACGTGCTGGACGTGGTGTTGACGGGGCGCACCGCCCACATCTCCCTGACCTCCTCCCCCTCGCATCACGATCATGAGGTGGCTCACGCTGCCTTGGACCGCATGGGCATCGCAGATCTCGAGAATCGTCCGTACACGGAGCTCAGCGGTGGCGAGCGCCAGTTGGTGCTCATCGCCAGAGCACTGGCGCAAGAGCCGCGCGTGCTTATCATGGACGAGCCCTCCTCGCACTTGGACTTCGGCAACCAGGCCCGCCTGCTGAGCCTCATCAAGAGCTTGGTCCACGAACGCGACCTGGCAGTGCTCATGTCTTCCCACTTCCCGAACCATGCCTTTGTTTGTGCATCCAAAGTGGGACTGATCAAGGACGGCCGTTTGGTGGCCGTTGGGAAACCGGAGGAAGTCTTGACAGAGGCCGCGCTCGAGGACATATACGGGATCCCTGTGCGGATACTGGAGGGCGACCCGCAGACCGATCCGTCCCTGAAGGTCTGTGCCGCCCGGGAGCTATAGCTGAGTGGAAGCTTGAATCGCCTGGGGCCGGGCCGTTATACTTCCAACGGGATTACGGTCTTGCCGGTGCGGGTGGCAGGGATGGGAGAGTGATGAAGAAGAGATGCTTCTCAAGTGGTATGGGCGGGGCGTCGCTAGTCATCCTGGCGGTGACCACGTTACTCGTTCTCTCCCCAGCCGGATGCGGCTCGAACGGGGAGAATGACGCAGTTACCTCCGGAGGGGATGAGGCGATCACGATCACTGACGACGGCGGGCGGGAGGTCGCCATCCCCACTCGGGTCGATAAGGTTTTCTGCACCAGCCCGGTGGGGACGTACCTTGTTTACACGCTAGCCCCGGACAAGCTCGCAGGCTGGAACATCAAACCCTCGAAGCTGGAGCAGGCATACATACCCGAGGAGTATCGTCCTGTGGTCGGACTCGGCGGCTGGTTCGGCAAGAACACAACGGGCAATGTGGAAGAGATCATCAAGGCCGCTCCCGACCTGGTCCTCAGCGTAGGGGACATAGACGAATCGGCCATCTCCGACGCCGACCGCATCCAGAACCTGCTGAACATTCCGGTGGTGCTGGTGGAGTCTACCCTTGCGACCACCGGCGATTGCTACCGCTTCATCGGCGGACTGCTGGGCGAGGAGGAACGGGCTGAGCAGCTGGCCGAGTATTCGGACCGGGTCATCGCAAAGGCGCAACGATTGGCCACCCAGATCCCTGAAGGCGACCGGGTGACCGTCTACTACGCGGAGGGGGCCAAAGGGCTGTATACGGACCCCGAAGGGTCCAGCCACACGGAGGTGTTCACTCTTGTGGGGGCCCGCAACGTCGCCGAGGTGGCGTTGGATGACGCATTCGAAGGCTACGGCATGTCCCCGGTGTCGCTCGAGCAGGTGATCGCCTGGGATCCACAGTACGTCTTCGTGGCCAGTGATCCGGAAGGCGAGATGAACGTATACGATCACATCACCACCGGAGGCGACTGGGACACCATCGAAGCGGTGAAGAACGGCCATGTCTACCAGATCCCGCACGGCCCATTCGACTGGCTCGACCGGCCCTATTCCATCGCCCGGATGCTGGGCATCCAGTGGGTAGGGGATCTGCTCTATCAGGAGCAGTGGGACATCGACATCCGCGAAACCACCAAGGAGTTCTACCGGCTGTTCTATCACTATGAGCTTAGCGACGCCCAGTTCGAGGAGCTCACAGAGCACGCTCTGGCAACGGACAGCCCCGAGTAGGAGAGGCGGCAACCGCCGCACAGGCGTGACGGGCAACGAGGCGACAGACAAGGAGAACCCGACGATGAAGAACAAGTACCCCCGTTCCCTGATTTTCTTGGTAGTCGCCGGGTTGGCGATGATCGCTCTGCTGGCGTCTGCCTGCGGGGAAGCAGAGGACACCACGGCGGTCACTGCTGCCGTGACCGAGACCACTGCTGCGACCGACGCTGCAGATCCGGCCTCCGGCGGCAGCGGCGCGGAAGTCAAGGGGCTGGTGGATAACCCCACGACCTTGACCGTCGAGGCGCTCGAGGCGATGACGGTTGCAGAGATCACGGCCGACAACCCCAAGCTGGGTCCTACCGCTTACAGGGGCGTGCTTCTCTCTGAGCTGTTCGCCACTCTCGGCGTGCAATCGGCGGCGACCGCAGTCACCATCGCGGCCGGCGATGGCTACATGGTAGAGATCCCTTTGGCCGACATCGAAGCGAGCACTGAGGCTATGCTGGCCATCGTGGACGACGGCACGCTGACCGTGGTGATCCCCGGTATGGAGGCGAAGAACTGGGTCAAGAACGTCGCTACCATCGAGTTCAAGTAGAGAGCGGGCGCGCGAAGCGACCGCGGCTGGAGCACGGACGAAATGCGTAGCTTGGAAGAAGACATCGCGGCAGCCCGGGCGTTCCACGGCCACCTCTGCCATGGCATGGTGATGGGGGTACGACTGGCTCGCTTGGGTTGCCGCGCGCTGGGCATAGACGACCCCCACTCGTACAAGGACCTCATCGTGTACGTCGAGATGGATCGCTGCGCGAGCGACGCCGTGAGCGTGGTCTCCGGCGTGACGTTGGGTAGGCGCCGCCTCAAGTGGGTAGACTACGGTAAGATGGCGGCCACCTTTGTCGACTTGACCAGCGATCGCGCCGTACGTATCGCGCCCAGGCCGGAGGTGCCGCACGCCGGGCATGACGTCGATCCCGTAGAGTTCTGGAAGGATTGGACTGACGACCAACTGTTCTCCTGCATGCCGGTGAAGGTGGTGGTTCCCGAGGCCGACAAGCCCGGCCGGCCCAGCCGGAAGGCCCTGTGTGACGAGTGCGGTGAAGAGGTACAGGATGGCCGGGAGGTGGTCCGAGCCGGCAGGACCCTATGTCGGGCGTGTGCCGATGGAGCCTACTACCAGAAGTAGCATGCCGGGGCGGGCCATTGCCAGAGCGGGGGGAATATCCCATGCGGCGAAGAGGCACCATCTGCGTCCTAACGGGAGAGCGCGGTAGCGGTAAGACCTCGATCTGCACTCAAGTCGTCGCCGATGCGCGCGCCCACGGTCTGGACGTCGCCGGCCTGCTCACGGGGCGATCAGGCCCCGAACCGGGAGATCCGCGCCAGGTGATCGACTTACGTTCAGGTGACAGCCGGCCCTTTGGAGTCCAAGAGCGCAACGGCAGCCCCGCGGGTGGCCCCTACTCGCGCACGCAAAGGGGCCCGGCGCCACTGACGCTTGGCTCGGGTGGTACTGCATCCGCCCAGTCTGACCCTCTGACCCCGGGCTGGGGATATGCGGCCGATGTGTTCGCAT
>Ga0113563_10003199_pt1 | contig 10134 bp, 9 predicted proteins | sample Mud3Dept3metaG_FD_80117 | JGI IMG/M metagenome (GOLD analysis project Ga0113563, IMG submission 80117) | Freshwater wetland microbial communities from Ohio, USA, analyzing the effect of biotic and abiotic controls - Mud 3 Core 4 Depth 3... | ecosystem: Environmental > Aquatic > Freshwater >...
GGGAACACCGGCGCAGTGGCGGCAGCGCCGAGCCACGCGATCAGCGGCGTGAAGACGAGGGCTGAGATGAGTGACCCCGCCACGAGGATGCCCGACTGGCGGTACCCGAGGATGTAGCCGACGCCGACGAGTGCGGGGGCGAGTTCGAGCGCCAGCTCGCCCTTCGGGAGGCCTGGCACGGCAGCCCGCACCTGGTGCGGCAGCAGGAACGCGAGCGCCAGCAGCAGCTTCACGCCGGCCCCGACGGCGATGCCGCGGAAAATCCACGCGCCTGCCGACGAACCGCCGGTCGTGGCACGCAGCACCTCCGCGCAGGCGGTGCCCTCGGGGTAGGGCAGCTCGTCGTGGGCTTGCACGATCAGCATCCGCCGCAGCGGGATCATCGCCGCGAGGCCGAGCACCGCGCCGAGGAAGGAGAGCACGACCACCTGCAGGTAGGGCGGCGCCATGCCCCACATGAACAGGGCGGGAATGGTGAAGATCGTGCCGGTGGCGAGCGAGGTCGACGCCGAGCCGATCGTCTGCGACAGGTTCGCCTCGAGGATCGTTCCTCGCGACCGCAGGAGGCGGAACACCGCCACGGTCATCACCGCGGCCGGGATCGACGCCGACACGGTCATGCCCACGCGCAGCCCGAGGTAGGCGTTGGCCGCACCGAACACGACGCCGAGCAGCGCGCCCGCAACGACCGCCTTCAGTGTGAACTCGGCGAGACCGTCGCTGGCCGGCACGGGCCCGGGCTCGAGGTGTGCGCGCCTCACTTCGCGCCCCCGGCGGTGATGGTCTCGAGGCCGTGGCCGCCAGGGCCGCGCTCCGATCGCCAGAGCAGGAACGAAAACAGCAGCCCCAGGAACCCGAACGCGGCGAACATCCACATCCCCGTGTCGTAGCCGTCCGGGTTGGCCGCGCTCGCACCCATCGCGTCGTTCACGCGGCCGATCGCCCAGGCCATGGCCGCCCAGCCGATCTGCTGGCAGAAGGTCATCAGCGCGTACGCCGAGCCGAGCCGCTTTTCGTCGACGAGGTAGGCCACCGACGGCCAGAGGATCGCCGGCACGAGCGAGAAGGCGATCCCGAGCAGCGCCACCGGAGCGCCGAGCGGGAGGTGCGTGTGGGCCATCAGCAGGAACGCCGGGAACAGCAGCAGCGACCCGAGCGTCATCAGCATGGCGCGGCGGCCCACACGGTCGACGAGCAGGCCGAACAACGGCGTGGCGAACATGGCGGTGAGCGGCAGCAGGCCGTTGAGGAACGCCGCCTCCGACTGGCTCGCGCCGTGCGCGTCCACGAAGAAGATGTTGGCGAACCGCCGGAACGGGAACACGGCGGCGTAGAAGGTCACGCAGAGCCCGACGATGTACCAGTAGCCGCGGTTGAAGCGGACGAGGTCGCCGAGCACGAGCTTGTCGGTGGACACGCGCGTGTCGCGCCCGCCCGCCCCACGTTCTGCGCGCCGCTCGATCAGCGCGTACAGCACGCCGCCGAGGATGCAGGTGCCGCCCACCGCGGCGGCAAGGACGAGCGGCGGCTGCCACGAGGCGAACAGGCCGGGCAGCAGGTTGCGCGAGTTGTCGGCGGTGACCGAGCCGAGGCGGGCGACCATGAGGTTGAGTCCCATGGCGAAGCCGAGCTCGCGGCCCTTGAACCAGCGGCCGAGCACGGCTGTCGCGGCCACGATCAGCGGTTCCGCGCCAAGGCCCAGCACGAAGCGGCCCGCGGCCATCGTCAGGTGCCCGTGCGCGAGGGCGATGATGAGCCCGCCAATCGCCGAGACGACCCCGAAGCCGATCATGGCGCGCTTGGTGCCGACGCGGTCGATGATCACCCCGCCGGCCAGCAGCACGAGCAGGGCCGCGGCGTTGTAGGCCGTGTCGAGGAGGCCGATCTGTGCCTGGGTGAAGCCGAGCTGCGACTCGAGCAGCGGCCCCACCGGGTTCAGCGCGTCGAACACGTAGTAGTTGCCGAACATCGCCAGGCTGACAAAGAGCAGGACGAGCCAGCGGAGGTTGGCGAGGGGGGACGTGCCGGGAGCGGCCAGGGATCCGCCGGCCGCCGGCGGGACGGCGTCATCGGGGCGAGGAGACATCAGGGGGGCATTGTAAGCCGGGCCTCGGGTAGGATTCCCGCATGCTCTACAGCCTGATGAACGAGTTCACCGAGCCCTTCGCCCTCGCCTTGCTGTTGGTGCTCGTGGCGTCGTTCCTCGCGTGGCGGCGGGCGGCGCGGGGCGGCGGCGGGCTGGCGCTGGGCGCAGTGGTCCTCGCCCTGCTCTGTCATCCGCTCGTCGCATGGCTGGCGCTCTGGTCGCTCGAGCGCCAGCATCCCCCCGCGCCGGTCCCGCCCGACGTCCAGGCCATTGTCGTGCTGAGCGGCGGGATGCGGGCCACGCCCGACGGCCGCGGCCAGCTCGCCGAGGATTCGACGACACGCACGGTCTGCGCGGCGGACGTGTACCGGCGCCTCGGCCCGCGCCCGGTCGTGGCGACCGGCGGGCTGGTGCCCGCGCTGCCGGAGGCGGGGCCACTGTCGGCGAAGATGCGCACCCTGCTGCTGCAGCTGGGCGTGCGGCCGCGGGACGTCGTCGTGGAAACCGCGTCGCGAACAACGGCCGAGAACGCGAGCCTCACGGCTCCGCTCCTCTCGACCCGGGGCATCCGGCGCATCGCGCTCGTGACCGACGCATCACACATGCCGCGCTCGGTGCTCGCGTTCCGGAAGCACGGCCTCGACGTCGTGCCGGTGGCGTGCAGCTACACCGCGCTGCGGCCTCCGGCGATCTGGACCTCGCTCGTGCCGAGCGTGGCCGCTGCCGTCGGTGTTCAGCGCGCGGTCCACGAGTGGGTGGGGATCGCCTGGTACCGGCTCCGGGGGTACGCGTGAGCGCCGAGCTTCCATCGGGCCGCCGCCTCGTCATCGGGATCGGGAACCCCTGGCGGGGCGACGACGGCGTGGGGGCCGCGGTGGTGGAGCGGCTGGAGGCCGATCCCGCTCCGGGGGTCGCGCACCTGTCGGTGCACCAACTGCTCCCGGAACAGGCCGAGGCCATCCACGCGAGCGCCGTCGTGGTGTTCGTGGACGCCTCGGCGGCCCTCCCGCCCGGCGAGGTGGTCACGGGCCGGGTGCATCCCGACGCGCGCGCGGCGGCCACCGCGCACCACTTCTCCCCGGGCCAGCTCCTCGCGCTCACCCGCGCGCTGCACGGGGAAGCCCCGGCGGCGTTTCTCGTGCAGGTCGGCGCGGCAACCTTCGACGGCCGGGGGTTGTCGCCGGAGACCGGCGCGGCGGTGGAGCGCGCGGCGGATGCCGTGCGACAGCTCCTCTCGGGATCGGCGTCCCCCGGCCCTTCAGGGCCGGGCGACTGAAACGGGTGTGTCGCCGTGGCACAGCGCTGAAGCGCTGTGCCACGACAGGGGCCACCACCAGCCTCAATCCGACAGATTCACGTCGGTTCTTGGTCCATGGTGCGCGGTTCGTGGTCCGTTCTGCGTGCGTGGTGCTCGGTTCGTGCGTCGCGCCGCCGGACCACATTGTCGCGTCACCGCCGGTGGCGTGACGTGAGGGTGTGGCCGTCGGGACTCGGCACCGCGAACGAGGCACCAGGAACGGACCAGGCACGAAGAACCAAGCCCCAGGAACCGGGCGCGTTCTGACGGATCAGGGCTGGCGGAGTCCGTACCTCGTCCCGAGCAACTCGACGTGGTGCAGCTCGTGGCCGGCGATCTTGTAGATGCAGGCGCGCACGCTGAACGGGTGCCCGCTTGCCACGCCACGCCGGATCCACTGTCCCTCGTCGAAGCTCCGTGCCAGGGAGAGCGTGGCTCGCCGGACGTCGCGGAACTCGCCGACGAGGTCGTCGAGCGTCCGCCGGTTGAACCCGCCGTGGGCCACGAACAGGTTCTCGTCGAAGGCCGGCAGCGACGTCGTGTCGCCGCGCGCGGCGCGCAGCGCACGATACGCGAACACCCGCTCCGCATCGGTGAGGTGCCCCACCACCTCGCGGATGGTCCACTTGCCGGGCGCATAGCGGAAGAGGCTCTGCTCGCCGGTGAGGCGGGCGAGCAACGCGCAGGTGCGGTCCACCTGCGCGTCGAGGTGCGCGATGACGTCGCCCTCGGGGACGCGCGCGACATAGCCCGCGAAGTGGCTGCCGTACTCGTCTGCCGCAGGGCGCTGTGCCGTGAACGCTGTCATGGAGCCCTCCCCTGTCGAACCGCGGCCAGGAACTGGCCGGCCCGCGCGAGCACGGCGTCGTCCCACGCGTGGCCACCCGGGAACGTGAAGGCCTCGGCCCTGGCGCCCTGCGCGCCAAGCGCCGCGAGATCCGAATCGAACTGCTCGGCCGTGTACCACTCGTCGGTGTCGCCGCGGGCGAGGAGGGCCGGCGGGCTCGCGGCCAGATCCTCGCGCAGCTCCGGCGGGATGTCGCCACCGAGCACCACGACGCCGTCGGCTCGCCGCGCGCACCGCAAGGCAGCCCGCCACGCCATGGCCACGCCTTGGGAGAACCCGACGTGCACCACGCACGGGGGCCGACCGTGGTCGTGCTCGACCCGGCCCAAGACGGCGTCCACGTAGCCGATGTTGTCGGCGATGGCCAGTTCCCGGTCCTCGCGGGTCATCCAGCTGGCGATGACGTCGCCGCGCTTCGGGTGGTAGAACCGGTGGAGCCCCTGGACCGAGACGCGCAGCCAGTCCCCGGCGCCCGGGAGGCGCCCGAGCACGGCGTCCATCGTCTCGGCGTTCTCGGCGTAGCCGTGGAAGCCGAGAAGCAGCGGCCACGGACCCGCGCCGGCGGGCCGGGTCAGCAGGAACCGCCCGTGCTGCGTGACGGGTACCGTGTGGACGGCGGCGCCGGGCATGTGGGTCAGTATCCCACGGTGCGCAGCGGGAGTATGCTGATCTCAGTCGCCGAGCGCGGCCGAGGAGGTTCCGCCATGCTGTCCGCCCACGTGGTCCGGATGCTCGAGCAGCACGCCAACGGCTTGGTCGACGAGGTCGTGCGCGACCTGACGAGCAATCCCCGCACACCCTCGTTCCACGCGCGCTCGCAGGACGAGCTGCGCCGGCGCGCGCAGCGCATCTACAACCTCGCGGTCGAGTTCCTCGCCTCCGGAGACCAGCGCGCGCTGCAGGTGGAGTTCGCGGGAGTGGGCCGACAGCGGTTCCGCGAGGGCATTCCGATCGAAGAGGTCGTCTACGCCCTCCTGCGCACGAAGCACCACCTGCGCCGGCGGCTCCGCAGCGTGAGCGGGATGACGTCGGAATTCGAGCTGCACAGCGAGGTGCAGCTCGACCTGCAGCTGGGACGCTTCTTCGACCTGTTGCTGTATGGCGCGGTGAGGGGGTATGAGGACGCCCGGAACGAGGCGGCCCGCCCGGAGAAGCGGCACACGCCGAGCCGGTTCACGCTCGAGGAGACCGCGACGAAGCACGACTGGGTGCTGTGAGCGTCCGCCGGCTGGCGCGATCCTCGGGCGGGGCTCCAGGCGCGGCGATCACCGGAACGGGTACACCGTCACGCCGGCGAACAGGCTGAAGGTGCTCGCGTCCCACCGGCCGCTGAGCTCACGATCCGGCAGCCGTACGGTGATGTCCGGCCGCGTGTGGAGATAGCCGAGTCCGCCGGTCAGTGCGAACTTGCGCGTCAGGAACCACTCGGCTTCCAGCTCAGGCCGCACCGCGAAGCTGTTGCCGATCTCGATGTCGACGAGCGCGGCGTCGATCCCGCTCCCTTGAAGGGCATTGTCGATGCTGCCTCCGTTGAACGAAACGCCGGCCGTCACGCTCGCTGTGATCGCCAGGCGTCCGGTCAGCCACGTGTAGGCGATGCCCCCCATCACGGGGCGGACGTCGATGGTGCCAAGCGTGCGCGAGTCGCCACCGTTCTCGCGCAGGTCGGCGTCGAACCACCCAAGGCTGAAGGCCGGGCCCCAGCCCTCGTCGGGTACCATCCCGCCCGAGCCGCCCCAGAACGTCGCGCCCCGCACATCGTCGTCAGTCGGCACGATGGCGCCGACCCGCGCGCCGATCCCGATGTTGCGCCAGAACTGGGCGTTGGCGTCTGCGGCGAGGGGAGGGGCCAACGGGAGGAGGAACCCGGACAGGAGCGGGAGAGCGAGGAGCAGGCGGCGGCTCATGATACGACCTGAGACGCCGCCCGCCACCATGCCGTCCCGCCAGCCGGGCGGCTTCAGGGCGACCCCGGGGGGCGCCCCTGCGACAGCACGCGTCCGGCACCGTTGACACTCGTGTCGGAGCGGGCTCCGTGCCCACGCGGCACGCGCTAGTCCAGCACGAAGATGTTCTTCTTCTCGCAGATCGCTTTGAGCGCCCTTGGCCACACCGTCACGCTCACCTCGCCGAGGTGCGCCTTCTTCAGCAGCAGCATCGTCGTCCGCGACTGGCCGATGCCGCCGCCGATCGAGAGCGGGATCCGGTCGTTCAGGATGGCCTGGTGATAGGGCAGGTCCAGGAAGTGCAGTTGATTGCTCAGCTCGAGTTGCTGGCGCAGCGTGTCCTTCGTGACCCGGATACCCATCGAGGACAGCTCGTGACGCCGTTTCGTCACCGGGTTCCACACGAGGATGTCGCCGTTGAGCCCGTGCATCTGGCGGCCGTTGGGCCCGAGGGTCGGCGTCACCCAGTCATCGTAGTCGGCAGCCCGCATCTCGTGTGGGTAGCCATCCTGCAGCACCCAGCCGATGCCGATGATGAAGACCGCCGGGTACTTCTGCACCAACTGGGTTTCGCGCTGCTTGCGCGGCAGATCTGGGTACATGTCGAGGATCTCCTCGGCATGGAAGAAGGTCAGCTCGTCGGGAAGTTCCGGGACGCCCGGGTCCTTCAGCTTCGGGAACATGCCGTGGAGGAACTGCTCGGCGCCCTTGATCACCGCCCAGATCTTGCGGACGGTGTCCTTCAAGAAGTCGAGGTTGCGCATGTCGGCGGTGATGCGCCGCTCCCAGTCCCACTGGTCGACGTAGGCGCTGTGGTCGTGGTCGAGGAAGTAGTCCTTCCGCACGGCGCGCATGTCGGTGCAGATGCCCTCCCCGACCTCGCAGTTGAACTGGCGCAGCGCCATCCTCTTCCACTTCGTGGCCGCCTGCACCACCTGGCACTCCATCCGCTTGTCGAGGCCCAGGCCGCAGGGGAATTCGATCGGCGTGCGGGAGCCGTCGCGATCCAGGTAGTCGTTGACCCCGCTCTCCTTCGTGACGATGAGCGGGACCTCGACGTGGAAGAGGTTCAGGGCCCTGCAGAGGTTGTCCTCAATGTAGCGCTTCGCGTGGAACAGCGCGAGCTGCGTCTCCTTGGGGTCGAGCAGGGACCGGTAGCCGGCTGGGAGGATCTTGTCGACCTCCTCGTAGGTGGAGACGCCGGGGCCGGCGAGATCGGCCTTCTTGTCGGTGGACATGCGGGGTTACCTCCGTGTGCGGATGCTGGTGGGCGGGTATGTCGGACCGGCCGAAGTGCCCCTGGCGGCGCGCACAGGCGCAACGGCAGTGCGAGGAGTGGCACACCCGGGGGCGACCCGGGACTTGCACCGGACCGACATGCGTCGGCCTCGTGGGCGGGGGCGGAGGGACGAGGTTCCCGGCGCGCCCGGCGCCGGGACCGCGGCGAATCATAGCACCGCCCGGCCTGCGTCCCGCTCCCGCGGGCTCGAGCAGCCTGGAGGTTGCCGCGATGCGGCGAACCCGTCACACGACCGTCGCGGTTTCCCACGAACCGGTGGGCCGAAGTAGTATGGCGACGCATCCAGGCTGCGCAGCCGTCCCTGCAGGAACGCGGACCGCAGCGGCTGGATGGCCTCGGTGTCCCGTGTGCCGGGCCGCCGAGTCCCACTTCGGCACAGAGGAGGGACGACCATGAACTGGATTATCACCCTCGTGATCGGCGGGATCATCGGCTGGCTCGCCAGCATCGTGATGAAGACCGATGCCCAGATGGGCCCCATCGGCAACATCATCGTCGGCATCGTCGGTTCGCTGCTGGGGTTCTGGCTGGCTGGCGTCCTCGGCATCGGAGCCGGTAACGCGATCGTCGCCTACGTCATCGCGATCGTCGGCGCGGCGCTGCTGATCGGAATCCTCAAGGCGGTGGGCGTCCTGAAGTAGGGACGGGCCCCCGTCCCCGCCCGGCCAGCGACCCCCCTCACAGAAACGGTGACACTTTCCGTTTCCTTCGTTGAAACGGAGAGTGTCACCGTTCTCGTTCGTTCTCGTTCGTTCTCGTTCGATGTCACCGTTTGCACTTGAGAAACGGAAAGTGTCACCGTTTTCGTTGGATTGCCACCAGGTCGCCCCGCACCGCTCACCCGACCGTTACCCTGGCGTTGCGGAACATGCGCATCCAGGGGCTGTCCTCACCCCAGGTATCCGGGCACCACGACAACTGAACGCTCCGGAACACGCGCTCGGGGTGCGGCATGAGCGCGGTGAAGCGCCCGTCGGGCGTGGTCACGGCCGTCAGCCCGCCGCGGGACCCGTTAGGGTTCGACGGATACTGTTCCGCGGGAACTCCACGGGTGTCCACGTAGCGCGCCGCCACGAGGACGCGTGCGGCGTCTGCCTCGCGTTCGAACGACGCGCGGCCCTCGCCGTGCGAGGTCACGATGGGGGCGCGGCTCCCCTCCATCCCGCGGAAGAAGATCGACGGGCTCGGCAGGACCTCGAGCATGACGAGCCGCGCCTCGAACTGCTCTGAGGCGTTCTTCACGAAGAGCGGCCAGGCCTCCGCGCCGGGGATCAGCTCCTTCAAGGCCGCCATCATCTGGCAGCCGTTGCACACGCCGAGTGCGAAGGTGTCCGGCCGCGCGAAGAACGCGGCGAAGTCGTCGCGGGTCCTGGCGTGGTACAGGATCGACTTGGCCCAACCCTCCCCGGCTCCGAGCACGTCACCGTAGGAGAAACCGCCGCAGGCTGCGAACCCGGCGAACTCCGCGAGCGACACGCGTCCGGCGACGAGGTCGGACATGTGGACGTCGCGGCTCTCGAACCCCGCGCGGTCGAAGGCAGCCGCCATCTCCACCTGCCCGTTGACCCCCTGCTCGCGCAGGATGGCGACCGGCGGCCGCGGACCGCGGGCGAGGAACGGCGCCGCGAGATCCTCGGCCGGGTCGAAGGTCAGTGTGGCCCCCAGCCCGGGATCATCGGCATCGAGGATGCGGTCGTACTCCTGCTGCGCGCACTCGGGGTTGTCACGCAGCGCCTGCAGCTGCCACGTGGTCTCGCTCCAGGCCCGGTGGAGATCGGTGCGTGCCCGTTCGAAGAGGACCTCCCCGCCACGACGCACGCGCACGACGTGATCGGCGGTCGGGCGCGCAACGACGCGCGTGGCGAGGCCGTGCACGCCCATCACGGCGGCGACGCGCCCAGCCTCCGCCTCCCGCACCTGGAGCACCACACCAAGTTCCTCGGCGAAGAGGCTGGCGAGGAGGTCGGCCGCGCCGGCGCTGACGGCGTCGGCGTCGATCTCCAGTCCCGTTCGACCTGCGAACGCCATTTCGCACAGCGTCACGAACACGCCGCCGTCCGACCGGTCGTGGTACGCGATCACGAGCTCCTCGCGGCGCAGCGCCGCAAGGGCCGAGAACAGCGCGCGCAGCGGCGCCGGGTCGTCGAGGTCGGCTGGCGCCTCGCCCACCTGGCCGAACACCTGGGCGAGGATCGACCCGCCGAGCCGAGCCCTGCCGGGCGCAAGGTCGATCAGCACCAGGCAGGTCGGCCCCGCATCGAGGCGTAACTGCGGCGTCCAGGTGCCGCGCACGTCGGCGCAGGGGGCGAAGGCCGACACGATGAGCGAGACCGGGCCCACGACCTCGCGACGCTCGCGGCCCTCGTCCCAGGTCGTGCGCATGGACATCGAGTCCTTGCCGACCGGGATGCTCACGCCGAGGGCGGGGCACAATTCGAGCGCCACCGCGCGCACCGTGTCGAAGAGCGCCGCGTCCTCCCCGGGCGCGCCGGCCGCGGCCATCCAGTTCGCAGAGAGCTTGACCCGGGACAGGTCGTCCACGGGGGCCGCCGCCAGGTTCGTGAGCGCCTCGGCCACGGCCATGCGGCCGGAGGCGGGCGCGTCGATGACGGCGATCGGCGTGCGCTCGCCCACCGCGAACGCCTCGCCCGCGTAACC
>Ga0113563_10003200_pt1 | contig 10133 bp, 7 predicted proteins | sample Mud3Dept3metaG_FD_80117 | JGI IMG/M metagenome (GOLD analysis project Ga0113563, IMG submission 80117) | Freshwater wetland microbial communities from Ohio, USA, analyzing the effect of biotic and abiotic controls - Mud 3 Core 4 Depth 3... | ecosystem: Environmental > Aquatic > Freshwater >...
GCGTGACGGACCGCAACGGCATCGTGCTCGCGTCATCCGTGCCGGCGCGTGCCGTCTGGGCGATCCCGGAGGACGTGGAGGCGACGCCAGCGCAGATCGCGGAACTGGCCCGTCTGCTCGAAATGAACCCCGGCGAACTGAAGCGACGACTCGCCACCGACGATCGCAGCTTCGTCTACCTGCGTCGCCAGGTCGATGTAGAGGTGATGGATCGCATCGTGGCGCTGAAGATCGCGGGCGTGCACTCGAGCCGGGAGTTCAAGCGGCATTACCCGGAGGGGCCCACCAGCGCACACGTGGTCGGTTTCACCAACGTCGAGGATCGCGGCCAGGAAGGGGTCGAACTGGCGCACGAGCGCGAGCTCGCGGGGCGCGCGGGCAGTCGCCGCGTGATCAAGGACCGGCTCGGGCGCATCGTCGAGGACGACTGGCTGCGCGAGCCGCTCGATGGCCGTGACATCTCGCTCTCACTCGACAGCCGGGTCCAGTACATCGCTTCTTCGGCGCTCAAGTCGGCGGTGGAGAGGCACCGCGCGAAGGCGGGTGCCGCCATCGTGCTCGATGTGAAGACCGGCGAAGTGCTGGCGCTGGCGAACTGGCCCAGCTACGACCCCAACGCCCGCACGCGGCTCTCTGGCGATGCCATCCGCAACCGCGTGCTGACCGACACGTTCGAGCCCGGTTCAACGATGAAGCCGTTCTCGGTGGCGGCGGCCCTGGAGGCCGGCAAAGTGCGTCCCGACACGCGCATCCAGACCGCGCCCGGCAAGCTGACGATCGGTGACCGCACCATCGGCGACGCGCATGCGCACGGCCTGCTGACCGTCGAAGAAGTCGTGGCGAAGTCGAGCAACGTGGGCACCGCCAAGATCGCGCTGGACCTGCCGGCACAGACGCTGTGGGACACCTACACCAGCCTCGGCTTCGGGCAGGCGCCGCGCCTGGGATTCCCCGGTGCGGTGGCGGGACGCCTGCGTCCGGCGAAGACCTGGCGGCCGATCGAGCAGGCGACGATCTCCTATGGCCATGGCGTGTCGGTCACGCTGGTCCAACTGGCGCGCGCCTACACGGTATTTGCCAACGACGGCCAGCTGGCACCGCTGTCGCTGGTCAGGCTCGACAGCGCACCTCCGATGGTGCAGGTTCTCTCGCCGCCGACAGCGCGCGCGATGCGCAAGATGCTGGAGATGGGAGTCAGCGACGAAGGCACGGCGCCGCTGGCGCGCATCGCCGGCTATCGCGTTGCCGGCAAGACCGGGACGGCCTACAAGATCAAGAACGGCCAGTACGTGAAGGACTACGTGGCAAGCTTTGTCGGGCTTGCACCGGTGTCGGATCCGCGCATCGTCATCGCCGTGATGGTCGACGAGCCCGGCGGCGGCGCCTACTACGGTGGGCAGGTCGCCGCACCGGTCTTCGCACAGATTGCGGGCGCGACCCTGCGCACCCTGCAGGTGGCACCCGATGGTCCGCTCGAGGCGCCCAAGGCGCTGCTGGCGCTGAGGCAGGCCCCGTGAACGCTGCAAACGCCATCAACCCCGGTGTGCGCGCGGCGCTCGACTGGATCGCCTCCCTGCCGCCGCACCAGACGGGGCAACGACACCTGCGCCTCGACAGCCGGTCGGTCCAGCCCGGCGACGTCTTCGTCGCCGTCGCGGGCGGAACGTCCGACGGTCGCCGCCATCTCGGTGATGCAACGGCACGCTGCGCCGCCGCCGCGCTGGTGGACGCCGACGGCTGGGATGGGGCATCCGCTTCGATACCGCTGCGTGCGCTGCCGCAACTGCGCCAGCAACTCGGCTCGCTTGCGGCCGAGTACTACGGCCGGCCGAGCGAACGACTGACCTCGGTGGGCGTGACCGGAACCAATGGCAAGACCTCGTGCAGCCAGTGGATCGCGCAGGTCCTGACGCGCGAAGGGCGCCGATGCGCGGTCATCGGCACCGTCGGTATCGGCTTTCCCGGGGCGCTGGAGGCCAGCGACCTGACCACGCCCGATCCGGTATCGCTGCAGAGGGAGGTGCGCAGGCTGCTCGATGCCGGCGCTCAGGCGCTCACAATGGAGGTCTCGTCGATCGGTCTCGCCCAGCGGCGCGTCGAGGGGATGCACTTCGACGTCGCGCTCTTCACGAACCTCACGCGCGACCATCTCGACTTCCACGAGACGATGGAGAAGTACGAGGCGGCCAAGTCGGTGCTGTTCGGCTGGCCCGGCCTGCGCCACGCCGTGATCAACCTCGACGACGAGGCAGGCTGTCGCTTTGCCGCGCTGGCGCGCGACCGGGGCGCAGAGGTCATCGGCTACAGCGCGCGCGGTGACTCGGCGGCACGGCCCATGGCGCCGCGCCTGCTCGCGCACGACGTGCGCGCGACAGCTGGCGGGCTGTCGTTCGAGCTCCGCGCGGACGGGACCGCATGGCCGATCGAGGTTGCGCTGGTCGGGCACTTCAACGTCGCGAACCTGCTCGGCGTGGTCGGCGCGTCGTACGGCTGCGGCATTCCGTTCGAGGCAGCGGTGGCGGCACTGCCGCAACTCGCACCGCCGCCGGGCCGCATGCAGCGCGTCGCGGCGCAGTCCGAGCCGCTGGTGATCGTCGACTACGCACACACGCCCGACGCGCTGACCCAGGCGCTCGAGGCACTCCGGCCCATGGTGCGAGCGAGGAATGGCCTGCTGTGGATCGTCTTCGGCGCCGGCGGCGACCGCGATCTGGGCAAGCGTGCACCGATGGGCGCGGCCGCGGCGGCGGGTGCCGATGTTGTCGTCGTCACCAGCGATAACCCGCGCACCGAGGATCCCGCGCGAATCGTCGCGCAGGTCGCCTCCGGCGCACAGGCGGCACGACAGCTGCAGACGGAAGTCGACCGGGCGCAGGCGATTGCGCGGGCCGTGCAGCGCGCCGCACCGAATGACGTGGTGCTGATCGCCGGCAAGGGCCATGAGGATTACCAGATCGTCGGGTCCACGCGGCTGCCGTTCTCCGACCTGGAACAGGCGCGCGGTGCGCTGGCAAGCCGAGCGCGGGCGGCGCCATGAGCACACTGATGACAGTCGCCGAGCTGGCGCGCGCTGTCGGCGCTCTCGAAGTGAGGGGCGACGGCCGCATCGCATTTTCCAGCGTCTCGACTGACACGCGCACGCTGACGGCGGGTGCACTTTTCGTCGCGCTGCGCGGCGAGCACTTCGATGCCCACGAGTTCGTCGGGGCCGCGCGCGAGCGCGGCGCGGTTGCCGCCGTCGTCGAGCGCACGCTCGATGACAGCCTTCCGCAGATCGTCGTTGCCGATGCGCGGCGTGCGCTCGGGCGCGGCGCCGCGCAGTGGCGGGCGCGCTTCGCACTGCCGGTGATCGCGGTGGCCGGCAGCAACGGCAAGACCACGGTCACGCAGATGATCGCCGCGATCCTCGCTCAGGCGTTCGGCGAGCGGCACCGGCTGGCCACGCGCGGCAACCTCAACAACGAGATCGGCCTGCCGCTGATGCTGTGGCAGCTCGGTGCGCAGCACAAGGCGGCCGTGTTCGAACTCGGCATGAATCATCCAGGCGAAATTGCCACGCTGGCCGAACTGGCGCGGCCCACCGTTGCGCTCGTGAACAACGCGCAGCGCGAGCATCAGGAATTCATGCAATCGGTGGAGGCGACGGCCCACGAGAACGGGGAGGTCATCAACGCCCTGCCGCTGTCCACCGAAGGAGTGGCGGTGTTTCCCGCCGACGATCCCTGTTCACCGATCTGGCGCAAGCTCGCCGGTACGCGCCGTGTCATCGACTTCGCGCTCGAGGGCGAGGCCGTGATCACGGCCACCCACGCGCTGTCCGTCGACGGTGCGCAGCTTTCGATGGCAACACCGGCCGGCGTGATCGAGGTGGCGCTGGCTGTCACCGGCGTGCACAACGTGCGCAATGCGCTGGCCGCAGCTGCCTGCGCATTGGCGATCGGCATCGAGCCGCAGGCGATCAGTGCCGGCCTGGCGCGCTTCCGCCCGGTCAGTGGACGCGGTGTGCGCTTGCGCACGCACGGAGGCGCCTCGCTGATCGACGACAGCTACAACGCCAACCCCGACTCCGTGCGTGCGGCGATCGACCTGCTGGCGGGCTTCGGCGCCCCAAGGGTGCTGGTACTCGGTGACATGGGCGAGGTCGGTGACCGCGGGCCCGAGTTTCACCGCGAAGTCGGAGCGCACGCGCGCGCACGAGGCATCGAGTCGCTTTATGCACTGGGAACGATGACGAAGGAGACGGTCGCCGCGTTCGGAGCCGGCGCGCAGCACTTCGACGACCTGGAGGCGCTTCTCAGAGCCCTGATGCCCCGCCTGAACGCTGCGACCACCGTGCTGGTCAAGGGTTCGCGCTTCATGCGGATGGAACGCATCGTGAAGTCGTTGACTGAATCAGAACCAGGCTTGGCCGGGGGAGCGCACTAGTGCTGCTGGAACTCTTCGATTGGCTGGCACGCGACATCCGGGCCTTCAACGTTTTTTCCTACCTGACGCTGCGCGCCGTGCTCGCGGCCGCGACCGCGCTGATGATCGGGCTGGCGGCCGGGCCGAGTGTGATCCGCCGGCTGACCGAACTGAAGATCGGACAGGCCGTGCGCAGCGACGGACCGCAGACGCACCTGGCCAAGACTGGCACGCCGACGATGGGCGGGGCGCTGATCCTGATTTCGATCGGTATCACGACGCTGCTGTGGGCCGACCTTTCCAACCGCTTCATCTGGGTCGTGCTGATCGTCACCCTCGGTTTCGGCTGGATCGGGTGGGTCGATGACTATCGGAAGGTTGTGCATCGCAATCCGAAGGGTATGAGCGCGAAGGAGAAGTACTTCTGGCAGTCGCTGATCGGTCTGGCTGCAGCGTTCTACCTGGCGTTCGCGATCGCGGCGCCGTCCACGGACAAGGTCTGGTCGCTGATGGTGCTGGGGGTGCAGCAGGGCTTTTACATCGACCTTCCGCCCAGGTCCGACCTGCTGGTGCCGTTTTTCAAGAACGTGGCCTATCCGCTCGGCGTGTTCGGTTTCGTCGCCCTTTCGTATCTCGTCATCGTCGGCACCAGCAACGCCGTGAACCTCACCGACGGCCTCGATGGCCTGGCGATCATGCCGACGGTGATGATCGGTGCCGCGCTCGGCGTGTTCGCCTACGTCATCGGTCGTGCCGACTTCGCGCGCTACCTGCTGTTTCCGTACATCCCGGGCGCGGGCGAGCTGGTGATCATCTGCGGCGCGATCGCCGGCGCGGGACTCGCCTTCCTGTGGTTCAACGCCTACCCCGCCGAAGTCTTCATGGGCGACGTCGGCGCGCTCGCGCTCGGCGGCGCGCTCGGCACGATCGCAGTCATCACGCGCCAGGAGATCGTGCTCTTCATCATGGGCGGCGTGTTCGTCGTCGAGACCGTGTCCGTGATGATGCAGGTGGCCTACTTCAAGTGGACCAAGGGTCGCCGCATCTTCCGCATGGCGCCGCTGCATCACCACTTCGAACTGTCGGGGTGGAAAGAGACGCAGGTGGTGGTCCGGTTCTGGATCATCAGCATGATGCTGGTGCTGGTCGGACTTTCGACGTTGAAGATCCGATGAGCGCAGCGCAGAACCGCTTCAAGCAAGCTCGCGCCGCAGCGCGCAGCGCGGAGGCTCCGTGACGCAAGCGCTCGTCCTCGGTCTCGGAAGCAGCGGTCTTGCGATGGCGCGCTGGCTGGCGCGCAACGGCTGGTCGGTGCGCGTCGCTGACACCCGTGCGCAGCCGCCGCAGCTTGAAGCCCTGCAGCGCGATTGTCCCCGGGCGGAGTTTTGCGGCGGCGAGTTCAACGAAGCGCTGCTGGCTGACGTCGGACTCGTCGCGCTCTCGCCTGGCCTTTCGCCCACACGGTCGTCGGCAGCGCCACTGCTCAAGGAGGCGCGCCGGCGCAGTGTCGAGGTCGTCGGCGAGATTGAACTCTTTGCGCGCGAACTGGCCCGGCTCAGGAACGAGCGGGGCTATGCGCCCCGCGTGCTCGGAGTGACCGGTACCAACGGCAAGACGACGACCACGCGGCTGGCGGGCCTGCTGGTCGAGCGTTGCGGGCGCAGGGTTGCGGTCGCCGGGAACATCTCACCCGCGGCGCTCGATGAACTGGCGGCGCGGCTGGAGACCGACACATTGCCGGACGTCTGGGTGCTCGAGCTGTCGAGTTTCCAGCTGGAGACGACGACGAGCCTTGCCTGCGATGCGGCAGCGGTGCTCAACGTGACGCAGGACCATCTGGACTGGCACGGCTCGATGGAGGCGTACGCGAAGGCCAAGGAAAAGATCTTCGGGCCCCACACGGTGCGCGTGCTGAATCGCGATGACCCGGTCGTGGCAGCCATGACGGGGCGCAAGGCAACCATCGTGACCTTCGGATCGGACGTGCCGGCACAGCCCGAGGCGTTCGGTCTTGTGCACGAAGGCGGCATGAGCTGGCTGGCCTGGGCGGAAGACACGAGCCTGCCGACCCGCAGGCGCAAAGCGGCCGCCGAACTGCCGGGAGTCGTGCCTGAAATCCATGTCCACCGGCTGATGCCGGTCGATGCGCTGCGCATTCGCGGCCGGCACAACGCGCTCAATGCGCTGGCGGCGCTGGCGCTCGCGCGCGCGGTCGGACTGCCGCTGGCACCGATGCTGCACGCCTTGCGGGAGTACGCGGGCGAGCCGCACCGGGTCGAACTCGTGGCAACGCTGGCGGGTGTCGAGTATTACGACGACAGCAAGGGAACCAATGTCGGCGCCACTGTCGCCGCTCTCGAAGGCCTCGGGGCCGAAGGGCGTCGCCTGGTTGCCATTTTGGGCGGGGACGGCAAGGGGCAGGACTTCGCCCCGCTCGTCGCACCGGTGGCGCGTCATGTGCGGGCGGCTGTGCTGATCGGGCGCGATGGCGCGGCGATCCGCGCCGTTCTGGCCGCTGGGGCGCCCGCAGTCGGGCTGATCGAAGCAGACACGCTGCCGGAAGCCGTGCAGTGCGCTGCGGCTGCGGCGCTGAGCGGCGATGCGGTAATCCTTTCGCCCGCCTGCGCCAGCCTCGACATGTTCCGTGACTACCGGCACCGGGCGGAGGTCTTTGTCGCGGCGGTGCGCGAACTTGCCGCGGAGGCCGGGCAGCCATGTTGAAGCGCTGGTGGGCCGGTTTGCAGCACGCGAAGGGCAGTCGCACGCGTTCAGTCGCGCGCGATGGCGGCGGCGCGGTGCTGGCGCTGGCCGGGCTCGGTGGTGCCGGACTCGAGAAGGCATCGCGCGAGACACTGCCACTCGTCGACCGGACGCTGATGGGAGTGGTCGCGTTGCTCATCATGATCGGCACCGTCATGGTGTACTCCGCGTCGATCTCACTGGCCGATTCGCCGCGTTTCAACGTCGCGCCCACGCACTTCCTGGTGCGCCATCTGTTCGCACTCTCGATCGCGCTCTGTGCGGCGATCGTGGCCTTCCAGATTCCGATGGCGACCTGGCAGCGCGCCGCGCCCTGGCTCTTCGTGGGAGCGCTGTGCCTGCTGGTGCTGGTGCTCATCCCGGGCGTCGGCAAGGGCGTCAACGGTGCCAAACGCTGGATCCCGCTCGGCTTCCTCAACCTGCAGCCGTCGGAGCTGATGAAGGTCGCGTGCGTGCTGTACGCCGCGAACTTCACCGTGCGCAAGCAGGACTACATGCACGACTTCGCCAAGGGATTTCTGCCGATGGCGATCGTCATGGGCGCGATCGGCGCGCTGCTGCTGTTGCAGCCCGACCTGGGTGCGTTCGGCGTCATCGTCGCGATCAGCATGGGCATCCTGTTCCTGGGCGGTGTCAACGGCAAGCTGTTCACCGGCATCAGCGCCGCGCTGACGAGTGCATTCATGCTCGTGATCTGGCTCTCGCCGTGGCGGCGCGATCGGATCTTTGCCTATCTTGATCCCTGGTCAGAGGCCAACGCGCTCGGCAAGGCCTACCAGCTGTCGCACTCGCTGATCGCTTTCGGCCGGGGCGAGTGGTTTGGCGTCGGTCTCGGCGCGAGCGTCGAAAAACTGCACTACCTGCCCGAAGCGCACACGGACTTCATCCTCGCGGTGCTTGGCGAGGAACTCGGCCTCGTGGGCGTGCTCGTCGTCGTCGTGCTTTTCTACTGGCTGGTCAAGCGCGCCTTCGAAATCGGACGCCAGGCCATCGCTCTCGAACGCACCTTCGCGGGGCTCGTGGCGCAGGGGATCGGACTCTGGCTCGGCGTCCAGGCGTTCATCAACATGGGTGTGGCTACGGGTCTGCTGCCGACGAAGGGCCTGACGCTGCCGCTGATGAGCTATGGCGGATCGGCGTTGCTGTCGACACTGGTCGCCATCGCCATCCTGCTGCGCGTCGACCGGGAAAACAGAGTTCTCATGCGTGGAGGTCGCGCATGAGCATTCTGTTTCGTCGCAGCCCCATCCCGGCACCAGCCGGCCTGATGTCCACCGGTGTGGACTCCCGCAGACAGAGCGATTGCGCCAAAGGCGCGATGCGTGGAGGCCGGCCGTGAGCCATCTCGTCGTCGTGGCCGCAGGCACAGGTGGGCACGTGATGCCGGGTCTCGCGGTGGCCGAGGCGCTGCGCGGGCGTGGCTGGTCGGTCAGCTGGCTCGGAACGAAGACCGGCATGGAGCGCGGCCTGGTCGAGCGCCACGGCATCGACTTCGATGCGATCGAATTCAGCGGGCTGCGCGGCAAAGGACTGAAGACGTTGCTGCTCGGTGGCTTCCTGCTGCTGCGCGCCCTGTGGCAGAGCCGCCGCCTGCTGCGCGCGCGGGCGCCGCAGGTCGTGTTCTCGACGGGCGGCTACGTGGCGGTGCCGGCGGGCCTTGCGGCCGGCTCGCTGGGCGTGCCTTTGGTCCTGATGAATGCAGACGCAGAGTCGTTGCTCTCCACTCGCCTGCTGACGCCGCTGGCGGCGGGCGTGCTGTGCGGTTTCGACGGCGACGCCGCGGCGGCCGCGGGCGACAAGGGTCTCGTCACCGGTAATCCGGTGCGAGCCGAGATCGCATCGATTGCATCGCCCGAGCAGCGCTTTGCCGGGCGGGCGGGCCCGGTCCGGCTGCTCGTCGTCGGCGGCAGTCTCGGAGCACGTGTCCTGAACGAAGCGGTGCCGTCCGCGCTCGCGCTGATTCCGGCGGAGCGCCGTCCGCGTGTGTTGCACCAGTGCGGCGCCGGGAACGTGGAAAACGTGCAACGTGCCTACGCCGAGGCAGGCGTCGACGCGGATGTGGTTCCGTTCATCGACGACATGGCGCGACGCTATGCGGAGGCCGATGTCGTTGTCTGCCGCGCGGGCGCAATCACCGTGACGGAACTGGCCGTGGCGGGCGTCGCCAGCGTGCTCGTGCCGCTCGTCGTCTCAACGACGCAGCACCAGCGCACCAACGCCGAGTTCCTTGCGGCGCGTGGTGCCGCCATGTATCTGCCGCAGGTCGAACTGACCGCCGCAAGGCTGGCTGGCCTGCTCGATGGTCTGACGCGCGAGCGATTGCTAGAGATTGCCAAGGCGGCACGGGCGCAGGGACGGCCCGACGCTACGGCGACCGTTGCTGCGGTCATCGAGAAGGTGGCGGCATGAAGCACGCCGTCAAACACATCCACTTCGTGGGTATTGGTGGCTCAGGCATGAGCGGCATCGCCGAGGTCCTACTGACGCTGGGATACAAGGTCAGTGGATCGGACGTCGCGCGCAATGCGGCAACCAACCGGCTGGCGCAACTTGGCGCTGCCATCGCCCAGGGCCACGCCGCTGATCACATCGCGGGCGCCGACGCGGTCGTCATCTCGACGGCGGTATCGCCGAGCAATCCCGAAGTCGTCGCGGCGCGGGCGAGGCGCGTCCCGGTCGTGCCGCGCGCCGTCATGTTGGCCGAGCTGATGCGGCTGAAGCAGGGCATCGCGATCGCCGGCACGCATGGCAAGACGACGACCACCAGTCTGGTCGCCAGCGTGCTGGCAGCCGGGGGGCTCGACCCGACCTTCGTTATTGGCGGCCGGCTGAACTCTGCCGGCGCAAACGCGCGCCTCGGCAGCGGCGAGTACATCGTGGTCGAGGCCGACGAATCGGACGCCTCGTTCCTGAACCTGGCGCCGGTGATCGCGGTCGTGACGAACATCGACAACGACCACATGGAGACC
>Ga0113563_10003201_pt1 | contig 10131 bp, 11 predicted proteins | sample Mud3Dept3metaG_FD_80117 | JGI IMG/M metagenome (GOLD analysis project Ga0113563, IMG submission 80117) | Freshwater wetland microbial communities from Ohio, USA, analyzing the effect of biotic and abiotic controls - Mud 3 Core 4 Depth 3... | ecosystem: Environmental > Aquatic > Freshwater >...
ATTGAATTCTTTAATCAATGGAAGCGAAGATTAAACTTCAACTTAAACGGGTTTACGAGGCACCGTCGGATATTGACGGGATGCGCGTTCTCGTTGACCGTCTATGGCCGCGCGGCCTTTCAAAGGCAGCGGCCAAGATCGATTTCTGGGCAAAGGAACTGGCTCCCTCAAATGAGCTTCGTCGCTGGTATCAACATGAGCAGGAGAAGTGGCCTGAATTCCGGCGTATTTACTTTACCGAATTAGAAAACAATCCTGAGGCAGTACAGGAACTTATCGCCAGGATCGGGAATGGAAATGCCACTTTCCTGTTTAGCTCCAGGGAAACCGGTCTCAATAATGCGGCAGTTTTAAAAGAATATCTGGAGACGATTTTGTGAAAAATACCCCAGTTAATCAATGTCCGGCAAATTTCAGAGCATTTCCAGATGAAAAGCGGCTGTTGTCTTCGTAATCGTGGCTTTCGTTATAAAGCGCGGCAATCAAATTAGCCTGAAATACCATACCCGCCAGCCGATTTTCGTGATTTACAATGGGAATTTGCCGGTAGCCCTGATTTAGCATCAGTGGTATAAGAGCGGCAATATGGCTGCTTTCCGGCAGTACACTAACAGAGCTTGTCATAATATGACCGACTGATTCCGGCTTATCTGTCGTCACATCAGGCGTACGGCGAATAAAAGCCCAAAATTTTTCCTGAAAAGTTTCATTTGCACCCACGTTGATGAATTTATAAAAGTCATTCCAGGTGATAATGCCAATAACACGCCTGGCCCTGTCAATAACCGGCATGGCGTTGAGCTTTTCGCTCTGCATGATTTTCCAGGCCTCTTCAACTTCTGTTCCATATTCAACTGTCCGTATGTTCTTGATCATAATATCCGCACAGGTGATATTGCCGCTGCTGCGTTTAAAACTTTGCATCTGGGCATCGGTAAGCAATTTGCTCAAATCTCCCATAGAGATATCCATAAACATATCCATGTTTTCCAGCGCTTGTTCCAGATCCTGCTCTGAAATTCCGGTTTGCTGAGCAGGTTGAATAAGGGTATTGAGTTTACGCTTTTTATTCTCAGCTAGATGAGGAGCTGCAGGATATTCATAACGTAAAACCAAGCGGTTAATGGCAATCGCCATAGTCAGCATAATGACAACATTTAAGCCTACTGGCATCAACACAAAACCATAACCGAGTGACGTAATCGGATCGCCCGCCATGATTGGTATTAGCGCTGTTGCCGCGCCAGGCGGATGCAGGCAACGTAGCAAAAGCATGATAAAAACACTTAGGCCAACGGCACAGGCCGATGCTAAAGCCATATCGGAAATTACCTGAGCACTCCATATTCCGACCAAAGCTGATACCAATTGCCCTCCGACCAATGGCCAGGGCTGCACAAGCGGGCTATGGGGAATGATAAATAACATCACTGCAGACGGGCCCATAGAGGCAACCATAATCGGGTAAGCGGCACTGGCGCTGAACTTATGTGTTATCCATGCAACGACTAAAATAGCAATGAAACATGAAACAACGGAAAGTAGTTTGCCCTTGATGCTTAAACTTACCGGATCAACGGTAATAAAACGAAGAAACTGCTTCACGTTGATTAGACTGGCGGCATCATTCAGTGTGGAGTAACCAAAAAGGCATCCGCGTAAATATCCTGCGTAGAAGCGCCTTTGAGGAAAGTCATCATTTTCATCTGATTAACCATGTTAGGATGACCGCAGAGAAATACGCGCCAACCTTTTAAATCGGCAAGCGTTGCCAAAGCAACGTCATTGACACGTCCGCGGGTAAAGCCTTCAGGGACATGAGGGCCCGACAGGCAAGGGATATAATGAAAATTTTGATGCTGTTCGGCAAGTTGGCGCATCTCATCAATCCGGTAAAGATCTTCAACTTCACGACTGCCATGAAACAGGTAAATGGGCCCGGAATGACCTTGCGCAAGGGCATCAGTCAAAATTCCCGCCAATGGCGCCAGGCCTGTTCCAGTTCCAACCAGAAGCATGCCCTGTTCACGTCTTTCGGGCAGGTAAAAACAATGCCCGCGCGGTTCGGATACGGCGATGGTATCTCCTGCCTTGATTTCGTCATGCAGCCATTCACTAAACTTGCCGCCTGATAAGCGGCGAATATGAAATTCCAGGGTATTGGATTCCTGCGGGGTATTGGCAATCGAATAGCTGCGCGTTAAGCCGTCGGCTCTCTGTAGATTAACAAATTGCCCCGCGTTAAATTCGAATGCATCCTTAAAAGCTATAATCAACAGCAGCGTATTCCTGTTGAGCATCTCGTTAACAACAACAGTTCCTTCAGTATAGAAGTCGGATTGGTCGGGCAGTTTAATGACCATGTCCTGTTCTGGATGACACAGACAGGCAAGAAAATGATTGTGTTTTTTCAGGGTATTTTTTAATCCGGCCTGAGCTTCTTCCGGCGGCGGGGAATCAGGACTGCGTACTATACAACTATGACAGGTGCCTTTTTTACAGGCGTAGGATATATTTACATTTTCACGTAACAAGGCATCGAGCACTGTTTCATCCGCTTGGCAGCTATAGGTCTTGTCTTCAATCGTTAATTTGTACATGATTCCACCGTTAAAACTGACTCCATAATGTTGATAAATGTCAAACTAAAACATTATGGAGTAGGGTTAAAATTGTTTACCTGCCTAATACATCGTTGCGTGTAGTTTCACAAATCGCCACCACTTCATTGATGAGTTCTTGCGGGACATTCAACTCTACCAATGTTGCCCCCAAATTTTCTACGACTGCGTCGAAATGACTGTCATCCAAGCCCATCTTAAGAAGATGGGCATGGCCCTTACGCATGTCCTCTCCCGTATAGTTATGCGGACCGCCAAATGCCATGGTCAAAAAAGCTTTTTGTTTGGCAGCCTGTTTTTCCATGTCAACGTCTTCGAAGAAGCGGTTGATACGGTGGTCAGTCAGCACCTTGCGGTAAAAAATATCTACGGCAGCATTAACAGCAGCTTCGCCGCCGAGTTTGTCAAATAATGTATCGCTCATGATTATTTCCAATGTGTTATGTGGGTATTTACATCTAACTTAAGCAAAATTGCCTGGGAATAAGTTTATAACAATAGATTTACTTATACAACTTAAAAGTATTATAAGCTATACATTATTTTTAAGACTAAGCTAACCTGTGTTCGGAATAAAAACAAATTCATACTGAACCTGTTGAAAATCGGATAAATAGCTGAAATCGTTTGTTTGCCGGTTCAACTGAAACCATGAGCTATAGCTGTTCAGCACAGAGAGAGGGATCTTTTTCAAGATGAAAGGTTAGACCTGATGAACCTGGAATGTGACCAGATAATAAAATGAAATAAATTCAATTCCAGGATAAAGTTCAATATCTTCATCAATCAAATGATATTGTTTAACCGGTATTTCAATATCACTCTTTACACAGGCACCATGACTGTTTGGTTCCTGATTTGAGTGAACAATTGTTTGCGCATATTCAAATTTTTTGCTGGAATCAGAGGCATCAGCATGTTTCAACAATTCAATATGAGACTAAACTTTAAGCTTTCGAGTAGTTCTCATCATTGTTAATCCTTTTTGGTCATTGAACCCATAAAACTAAATGGCTAAATATGTCTTCTTGTTTATTTGTTTTTCAAAGGCTCTGGCGGTATTTTGAGAGACTATTTCTTTCTTTATAGCTGTTCATCACCACAGTCTTTTGAAAATATCGCGAATTTCATCGCGATTTAACTCAACGTAATTGTTCACTAACAGCCGTTGTTGTTCGCGAACCACGCTGTCAGCGAACGACTCAATATCAGCTTCGGTCATGCCATATTCACGCAATGACTTCGAAGGAAGCAGCTGATTTAGTAGCCCGTCCATTGCTTCCCAAGGGTCTTGACCCTCGGGACAAACCAATACTTGCGCGAGAAGAAGCGTTAATAATTGAGTTTTTCCATCGGGTTTTTTGCTACGATAGACTTGAAAAACAGTACTGAAGAACCTGGCGCAAGCTTCCCCATGAAATACGTGATACTTTTCGCCCAGGGGATAAGCAAGAGCATGCACAGCACCTACGCCAACATTTCCAAAAGCAATTCCAGCATAGTTGCTAGCCTTCATAAGATCTTCGGCGACGTCCTGGACTACGCTATCATTGTCATTTGACAACAAGGTTTTATAAGACTTTAGCAATAGACGAATGGATTCAATGCTAAATAGTTCAGAATATGCATTAGCCCGCGGCGCTACGAAAGACTCCATCGCATGGGCCATTGCATCGAGCGAGCTCGTGACCATGACCTGCTTGGGCAGACAGTAAAGCAGTTCTGGAATCAGTGCGGCCTTGTCTGCGAACAAAGGTTCAGCTGAAAGACCTTTTTTTGTACCCTTGGACGGAATGCCGGCAATCGAGATGCACGTCATCTCGCTGCCTGTGCCACACGTAGTGGGAACTAAAATGAGTTCTTTCTCTTTGATAGGCTGCACCTTTCCTTCAAACAACTGTAAGGCAGAGCTCATGGTTGGCTTAAGTGCCAAGAGCTTGGCTATGTCGAGAACGGAACCGCCGCCTACGGCAATCACCCGCATGCAATTGAGCTTGCGGAAATCAACCAGAATACGGTCAATCATTTCATCGGTAGGTTCACCGGTTCCGTAGTCTTCAAATAAAAGAATGGAACTTCGTACCTTTATAGGTTTGAACCATTTTTCATGCAGGTGGCGCACCGTAAAGATACAATCTCCTGGGGCAAAGTCCATCAGCTCGGCGAATTCCGAAAAAGAGGAGAAGCATTGAATGACGGGTTTGATTTGAAATTGTTTCATGTCTGAGCTTCGTTTATTCCCATATTTCAGCCGGATTTATAGGCATACATTTGTTTTCAATCACTTTACCGATTTGAGAGACATTCATGAGGTGCGTGTAATTGAGGTTTTCTGAAATACTGTTTCCACCCCAGGAACCACAGCCGAGGGTGGTGGTTGGTGAAAAGCCATTGAGAAAAGAACCGCCGGCACTGGTAGCGGACGGTTGGTTGACGACCAGACGGCTGACAGTGAGACTCAATCCAGCGACCCGAATGTGGTCTTCATTATTGGAATGAATGGCTGCAGTATGGCCTTTGCCTTCTACTTCCAAATTGGCCTGTGCCATTTGTAAAGCTTGTTCGAAAGAACTGTATGGCAGAATGCAAATGACGGGGAAGAGTTTCTCTTTGCAGAGTATGTCAGCAGTGCCAGCCCCTTTGGCTTTGAGAAGAATAAGTCGCATCGTTTCAGGAATGCTAATGCCGGCAACTGCGGCAACCTTCCATGCCGGGAGGCCTATGACCTCTGGATTCATTTTGCCATCATGGAATACCGCCTTGCGAAAAGCTTCGATTATATCCTTGTCGGCACTGTACCAGACCTTGCCGGTATTGATAAATGCTTCTACCGCATCGTTGTATTGCTCTTCGGGCACCAAAACGCACTGCTCATGGGAACAAATGAGACTGTTGTCAAATGACGCGCCAGTCACAATTTTGGCTGCGGCTTCATCAAGATCAATGTCCCGGTCAATAATCACAGGGACATTCCCGGGACCCACTCCAAAGGCTGGTTTACCGCTGGAATAGGCCGACTTCACCATAGCCCCGCCACCCGTGGCAACGATGACATCAACCGCTTGCATAAGCTCTTTGGTGGTTTCGACAGAGCCATTCTTGACTACCTGCACCAGGTTTTCAGGGCCATTATATTTAAGCACAATGTTCATAAATGCCTCGCTCATATCTTCGGCACAGCGTTGGCCTTTGGGATGCGGTGCGATGATAACGGCGTTGCCGCACTTGAGAGCAAACATGGCATTGCACATGGGTGTGACAATAGGGTTGGTGACTGGGGTAACGGAGCCCACTACACCCATAGGCTTGGCTATATAGATAAGGCCTTTCTCACTATTTTCACCGATGATTCCCCGGCTTTTTTTGCCTTTAAGGTTGTTCCAGATGATGGCTGATTTGCTTCTGCTTTTTGTTATTTTGTCCTGGAGATTGCCAATGCCTGTGTCTTCAATCGCCATTTGGGCGAGTAGCTCAGCGTTGTCGTAGACGTATTTGCCGATTTCACGCACGATACTATCAATATCACTCTGCGGAAAAGTTTCAAAAATCCGCTGAGCTTCGCGTGCTTTTAAAACCATTTCGGAAATTTGTGGAGAGGGGCTTTTTATAGTTTCCGGCATAAGAGTGCTCATTTTTTTGATAAAAATGTGAAAGTTAATAATGTAAAGTAGGATAGGATTAGGATTTAATCATCACATTTAAGTATATGGCATCGACACACCATCGCATTGAGTTCTTTTGCCAGCTTGGTTGCCTCATGACTTTTTGCAGGTCATCATAGATATCTCTTACTCGACCTGCGGCATGGGTATAGCGGGCATTTAGAGTTAAAGCAAAAAGTCCAATACTGGAAAATAAGATCAAGGAACCGGTAATCAAGTCAACAATGCCATCAAGCCTGCTGTGAGCATTAGCCAGCCTGCCCATCAATACGTGGACTGGTTAAAATGGGCGAATAGATAAACATAAACAAAGAAAATGCGGCGAGCCAGGACAGAGTTGATCCATAAATTAAAATGTTGTACCAGTTGGGAAAAGCTATCGGTAATAAAACTCTGAGCAAGGCGGCTACATTAATCAATACAAACGCAATTGCCACTGCATTTGACACTCTGAGTGCCCGGCCAGTATGGCCTAATGATACCCGCGCCATCATTCCCAAAGTTAACACACCTATGCCGCCAAGAGTAAACGCATGTAAAGCTAGAGAGGGTAATACCCATGCGTATGCAGACAAGGCCGTTAATATAAATCCAAGAATAATCCAGCCATAACCCGCATAAAGTATCCATAACAAAGGCACATACCAAATGCGTTGCACATACCAGCCGGATAGGCGGGCGCTATTGACTATCACGGCGAAAACCGCTGTTAGCGCTAAAAAAGTCCCCGAAACAGCCCACAGTTGCAAAGCAAAGACAGCAACAGCTGAAGCAATTGATAACAAATCCAATAGCGGATTTCTAATAAGTAGTGTTCCGGACAACCCCCGTTCCGTGAAAAAGGGAAACACCCGTCCGGCAATGACCAAAATCAATGTAATAATAGTTGCGACCACGAGTTGGATGCCGATCCATGCCGTGTTTTGGCAGAACCCCAAAATTTCACCATGTATCAAGCCATTGCCTAGCGTTAAAAGCAGCAACAGACCGATAAAAACCAAGCTTCTGAAATGCCTGGCCTGCATAATCGGTTTGCTGATTTGATAAGCAAGAATGGGCAGGAAAGCGAAATCAATGACTGCAATCAAGGCATCCGGTAATAAACCCGCATAAAAAGGCAGAATGCGTCCATAAAGCCATAACAAAGCCAGTCCTGCTAATTTATCACCGGTCAGGGTGGGTTTGCCTGTCCAGTTTTTAACTGCCGTTAATAAAAAACCGGCAATAACCGCAACAGAATAACCCAGTAGCATTTCATGGGCATGCCAATAATTATTGGCAAAATAATTATCTACGGTTAATGTACCTTTAAAAATAGCATTCCAAAGCACGATTAAAATGAGCGCCGATAATCCGGCCAAGGCAAAGAAAACTCTAAAGCCCAGGCCAAAAAGAGGGGTATCAAAAATTTTTTGTGTATTCATAGGGTTGTATTTTCCAGCCAGTCCAGTTCAGCATTCGAGAAACCTGCAATTATACGCATTTCTCTATTAAAAGGGCCTTTTGGCATACCGCCCTGGTAATATTGCTTGATCAATTGGCGATATTTAGCTTCAGGTTCAAATCCTTGTTGCCCACAGACAAATTTAAACCAGTATGACCCGCGTTCCACATGACCAACTTCATCGGTTAGAATGCGGTTTAATAGCGCTACACTTGAGTGATCACTCATCTGCCTGAATTTGGCAATGATAGCAGGAGTTACATCCAGTCCACGCGCTTCCATACAGCGCGGCACCATAGCCAATCTCGCCAATAAATCATCAGCGGTATCCTTGGCATGATCCCACAAGCCGCCATGTGCGGGTAAATCGCCATACTTCACATGCATTGCCAGTAAATGTGTGCGGATTAATTCAAAGTGCTGTGCTTCTTCATCAGCAACCCGTAGCCAATCCTGATAAAATAGATCGGGCATACCGCGAAAGCGATAGAGCATATCCCAAGCCAGATAAATTGCCACGAATTCAACGTGAGCAATGGCATGAAAGAAGGCGGCAACCCCCTCAGCAGTGCCGAGTTTTCGTTTGGGCATATCGCGCGGAGGCAATAATATCGGCTTATCAGGAAACCTTACCTGAGCAATTGGCAATACCGGTTGATCCGATATAAGGCTTAATTCACCGTTTTCCAATGAGTGCCTAGCCTGATGGGTCAATGCCAATTTCTCGTCGATAGTGGTGCTATGCAAACTCGCTTTGGCAAATTCAAATAAATTTTTCATTACAGATAATCTGCGTATACATGATTAAAATTTTAGATTTCACGTTATTGATCTTTTATTGCTTATTTATATACTGGCTTTCAGATCAACCATCCCTGCCAGCGCCTATGTGGTTTGAGCATCAGGATAAACTCCACCACGCAGGCGCTTATTCAATTATGGGGCTGTTGGCATGGCGCAGTTTTAAACATTGGCTCAGTTCGCCAATTATACTGTCTTTACTCAGCTTTGCGTTCTGCAGTTTGTACGGATTATCTGATGAATGGCACCAGTCGTTTGTCGTGGGACGTGAGTCAGATATCGCTGATTGGCTTGCCGATACCAGCGGTGCGGGCCTAGCCATTTTTTTCTGCATAAACTACGAAAAGGTAAGAATGATAAGGCTAGATTCTAAAAAGGTACTTTTTTGCATTGTGCTTTTGCCTTGTATCTTTTTTATCAGTTCAACTAAAATGCTAGGTTTTCATCTGCTTTGATACAACCCCATGTCTAAAAATATTCGCATTGAACGATGGAGCGGTGCAGCGCTTCAGCAATATATTCCTGAACTCGCACGCCTTAGAATTGAGGTATTTCGTGACTTTCCCTACTTGTACGATGGGGATTATGACTATGAAAAAAAATACCTGCAAACTTATATTGATTGTCCTGAGAGCGTCATCGTATTGGCGTTTGATGGCGATAAAGTGGTCGGCGCCTCTACTGCCATTCCCATGAAATATGAAACGGATCAACTTAAAAAGCCATTTCTTGAACATGGCTACAATCTTGATGATGTTTTTTATTGCAGTGAATCTGTTTTAAACAAGGATTATCGCGGCTTGGGCTTGGGTGTGCAGTTTTTTGAGCAAAGAGAAGCTCATGCTGCAGAACTGGGCGGTTTCAAGTTTATTACTTTCTGTTGTGTAGAGCGGCCTCTGGATCACCCGCGTCGTCCAGCCAATTATGTTCCGCTGGATCAGTTCTGGAACAAACGCGGCTATTTCAAACATCCAGAACTTAAAACAACCTACACCTGGAAAGATCTGGATGATACTGAAGAAACACCAAAACCCATGACTTTCTGGCTTAAACATGAGCGTTAAAATTGCGACGGCCCAATACGACATCAGTTTTCTTGAGAATTGGCAGGCTTACCAACAAAAAATTGAACGCTGGGTTGCCCAGGCTATAGCACAAGATGCCAAAATTTTGCTGTTTCCTGAATATTTCAGCATGGAACTGGCATCACTGTTCGGCCAGGAGGTTTATTCATCGTTAAGCAAGCAGCTGGCGGCCATGCAGTCATTGCATGATGATTTTACCGGACTGTTCAAGAATCTGGCCCAAAAATACCAGTGCATTATTCAATCGGGTACCTTTCCGGTCCGCATCGATTGTGGAATCTATCGAAACCGCGCTTATCTGTTTATGCCTGACGGCCGCTTTGATTACCAGGATAAGATCATGATGACCCGTTTTGAAAACGAGCAATGGCTGATTAAAGGCGGCAAGGAATTAAAGTGCTTTGATACCGAATACGGTAAAATTGCTATTAACGTTTGTTATGACAGCGAATTTCCACTGCTGGCAAGAAATCAGGTTGAAGCAGGGTGTGTGTTGATTTTAGTGCCCAGTTGCACCG
>Ga0113563_10003202_pt1 | contig 10129 bp, 10 predicted proteins | sample Mud3Dept3metaG_FD_80117 | JGI IMG/M metagenome (GOLD analysis project Ga0113563, IMG submission 80117) | Freshwater wetland microbial communities from Ohio, USA, analyzing the effect of biotic and abiotic controls - Mud 3 Core 4 Depth 3... | ecosystem: Environmental > Aquatic > Freshwater >...
TAAATATTTTGTCAAGTGAAAAATGCACATTTGAAATCTTAAAGTGAAATATATTTTTGGATTTCACACTTTCAAAGAGACTTCGTCTGATCAATCCCGCAAGAGATTCCTATCCTTCTTATACTGGGGGGCTCGAAGTGAAGTTCAGAGTTGGGATTGCCCTGCCCTATCTTAGATCTGGCGGCTTGTATTGTCCCTGCAGGAATGTATAAATGATGTCAGAAGCCGCCTTGGAGAATTCTTCTATTGAGCGTTTTCCCTGTTCTGGAGAGGCACTGGCCGGGTCACCGAAAAAACCGTGCGGCGTTATCTTTCTGGCCTCATCCCATCCCTGCCTCCAATTCATGAGATCTTGAATGCTGAGATCTGTTGACTTCAAGGTTTTTAGCACTTCACGATCAACAAGTCCGCTGAAGTACTCCATCATGAAGCTGGTCTCGTAACTGTCGGCGTGGATTTCCACGAATGGGGAAGGAGGGTTTGAGACTCCTTGGCTGAGAAGGAGATAGGATTCTTTTCCTTTGAATCCGAGTCGCTTTGCCAGAAACTCGTCCATGATCCAGTAGACCCGTATGCCCGTATCCAACCAGGCTTTCTGTATGGCGGTCCTGAGGGCGTGGGTGTGGGCTCCATCATAATGATGGTTAATCACAAAAACCTTTTCAAAACCCCAGCGCCTCAGAGAGGTCAGGATGTCAAGGATGAGATGAACCATCGTCTCCTCTCTGATCGTGAAAGAACCTGCGAACGCAGCTGTCCCGTTATTCATACCCCAGTAATAGGGCGGGGCAATGAGTGATCGAATCGCTTTCTTTTCAAGCTCAGCCTTGATCATTTTCGAAATGAGATACGCGCCGTACACGTCCACGGCCAGGGGCAAGTGAGGACCATGTTCCTCGATCACGCCCACAGGCAGGAAAACGATCGCGTTCTCCCTGGCGGCCTCCTCGATCTGAACGTACGTCATGTCCGCCATGGTTCCGTCAAATACAGAGTAGCCTCCGGCAGTGAGTTCAGTGCTCTTCATGCTTTTTTCTCCTCTTCCTCACGATACCCCACGTAGCGGCCGCTCAACGCCTGGGTGAGCAAGACATTCAGAAGGCACACGTCTTCCTGGGGACCCTGGCAGGGGCTGACGGAAACCGGCTCAGCATCTTTCTCGATCTCTGAGGATGCAGCCTTCTCCAGGATATCCGTGATGAGGTTGAGAATGGGACAGATGTAGGTATAGAGGCCTGTTTCCTTCAGGTCCTTCTCTACCTGAAGATGAACACACCCCTTCACCTCGGCTTCAACAAGCTCCCCTGCCAGGAGATACTGAGGTACGTCCTTTCTCGAAATGTGAATGTCCAATCCTTCGACGATACCTGTTCTGGGTAATTCCTTGCAGAGGTTGGCCAGCGATTTTTTGAAATCCTTTTCGACGATGACCTTGCTGTACAGGGTCTTCTCAAAGTATTTCCGGCCAACGAGGACAGTCCTGAACTTTGCCCCTTCCCCCCTCTGCATGTAGAATTCCCTGACAATGTCAAAGAGAACCGTGTCAACATACTCCATGGACAACGTCTTTTCCTTTTTCAAGGCTATTCCCCCCGTTCTTGAAAGACTCCTGTTACTTAGAACTTCCCCACTCGTTCCAGAAGGCAATCTCGTCGAGCTTCAGGCGGAAGCGAAGCCCGGGCGCCTCTGCGGGATGGCCGATGGCAATGATATGGAAAATCGTGTACTGCTCAGGGACTTTCAGCAGATCCCTGACCTTATATTCGTCCCGGATGTCCGTGGTCGGGGCCTCGAGCCAGCACGCTCCCAATCCGAGGGCATGGGCCATGAGAAGGATGTTCTGCGATGCCGTGGAAATGTCAAAGGGAGGATCCCAGCAGTCGAGCCGGCAGCACACGGCAATCACGACGGGAGCATCGCTGACAAAGGCGGAGACAGCCCCGGAGACCAGACGCTTGTAAACGCGATGCTTTGTCTCCTCTGTCTTGAAGGTGGTGAGCCTTTTCTCCATAAGGCCTGAAACGTACTCCGCCTTGAAACGCCTCCCGCTTCCCTCGCCCCCGAGCTGACCGAGCGTCTTGATCTTCTCGCGATCCGTCACAACAACAAATCGCCACGGCTGGGCGTTGTCTCCCGAAGGCGCCCACCGTGCCGCCTCCAGAATCATCTCGATCTGTTCCTTCGGAATGGGATCAGGCTTGAATTTCCGGATACTCCGCCGGGTCTTCAAGAAATCTAATAACACGTCTCTGTCCATATTCTTTCTCCTCTATTTATCACCTTTTCCCCACCAGGCCAGCTTGGGTTCCTTCCACGATGTATAAAACCCAGATGTGTCGATGACATTCCGGATCAATTCCTGTTCCTCGACGCTCGGCGGTTCGGTAGTCGGTATGTGATTTGGAATGATTAACTCAAAACCCGTATTCACCTTGACTTCGTCAAGCGTCACACCCGGGTGCAGGGAAATCAACTTCATCCGCTTGCTCTCTTCATCGAATCCAAGGACCGCCAGGTTGGAGAAGACAAACTCCGGGCCGTTTCCTCGAAGCCCTGCCCTCTTTCTCCCTTCGGGTCCCTCAATATGACCGGGACACGTGATATAGGAAACACGCGCAGGGAATTTCCTCTTCTCATGTCTCATGATCACAAGAACCCGCTCAGCGAGAGAAGCCATGTCATTAGCCCCCCCTCCCCCGCTGGGTCTCACCTTGGGAGATTCCCAACTGGGCATGACCGTGAGATTGAGATTCCCATACATGTCGACTTCCATACCGGTCAGGAAGCCCGTGTTTACCTTGCCCCTGTGAAGCACCATTCCGTTCATATCCAGAAAGGTTGTGAAGATGGTGGATCGGTAAAGGGCCCGGTTGTCGGATGTCCCCACGAAGGGATGAACCGGCTGTGCCCCAGCATACCCGTTTTCCACCAGGATGACCAGGTTGGGCGCGTGGGTGTACTTGGCCAGTGTCGCGGCCACCTGGGGAATCCCCGTACCTGCCAAAACCCTTTCCCCGTCCTTCAGGGCACGTGCGGCAACCACCGTCATCAGTTCGTTCCGACTGAATTTGTTGGCGTGCTTTGTCTCGGTCATACGCTGTCTCCTGTCATCCCAACCCTCCGGGAGAGAATACGTGTTGCCTTAAAATCCCAAATTCCAAATTACAAATCCCAAATAAATTCCAAACGTCAATGTCCCAAACAACAAACCTCTGGCGCATAAAATCCTTTTCTCGTTTAGAAACGTGAAAATTTGTCATCGGTGACTATTTGTGATTTGGTGCTTGGTGTTTGGTGCTTCAATTAATATCCCAGGATGGGGTCAGCCTTGATCTTCTTTAATTTGTCAATATCGATCCACTTATCCAAATACTCATCGAAGCTTTTGACACCAAGCACGTTCTCTTCGAGATATTTCCTGAAGCCTTCCTCCGTCTGATTCACCTCGACGTAGTGCTGGAAGTGGGGGAAGTCGCAATCATAATACTTGTAGCAGTTCGTCGGATAAGCCCCGAACGGAAGATGAACCACGGCCTCGACCAGGTAATCGGGAATAGCTGTAAGCTCGGGTTGCCTCTCGATGAACGTCCGGTCAACAATCTCCTCTGCGGTGATAATCACTTTCTTCGCTGCCCGCGTCAGTTCGATATTGTCCCAGCGGGGTCCGTCGATCTGGGCATTGCCCATCGGATCCGATCGCTGCACGTGAACGATCCCCCAGTCCGGGTTGAGGGCCCGGATAAGAAGGAGCTTTTCTCCTGTGAAGGGACAGGTCGTCTCGCGATAGGCTTCCGAAGGAAGGTGCTTCACGAGATCAGAAGCCAGCATGCTCTTGATGGGCATATAAGGCAGGCCCAACGCCCCGGCCAGGTATTTGAACTCGATACCAAGATTGCTGTATTCCTCCCACTTGATCTTCTTTTTCAGGAAGGCTTCCATGGTTCTCTTGATCGATCCAAACCTGTCCAGGGATCCCCCTGATCCTATGAATTTTCGGACGCATCCTGCCCCGATGAGCAGATCGACATCCCACCCGCCGATGTCCTCCGAGACCACCAAGTCCTTCTTCCCCTGCCGGATCAGCTCGTGAACAAACCCTACGACACAGCGGGTAATCGAAAAACCGCCCAAGGCGACGAAGTCCCCGTCTTTCACCAGGTTCGCTGCTTCCGCCAGGGTGATCACCTTCGATGTGATCTCTTTGACTCCCATGTGTTTTCCTTTCTCTTCCCGCAGGGCACATTCCGAAGCTTGCGCTTTAACCTCACCCCTTGGTCTGTCGAGGATTCATACCAACTTCCATCGAGGATTTATCTTGTAGCCGAGGCTGGCAACGATTTTCTCCGAGCATTTCTGCGCCTCTCCCAGGACTTCATTGGGCTCAATGGTTTTGAAGACCCTGTTTTCCATCACAATACGGCCATCGATGATCACCGTCTCGACATCGTCTCCCGACCCGGAGTAGACCAGATTGGGGACAATGGAGAAATCATGCATGGGCACCCAGTTGGGCCTGTGACTATCAACAACGATCACGTCGGCCTTCTTTCCCTTTTCCAGGGAACCGATCTCGTCGTCCCACATCAGGGCTCGAGCTCCATCAATCGTTGCCATCTCCAGGGCCTTTTCGGGAAGAATCAGGTTCGGGATCAACCGGATCTCCTTGTGAGCGGTTGCTACCTGGTACATGGCCCTGAACATGTCGAGGCTGTTGTTGGCTGCGCTCGAATCGGTCCCCAGGACCACCGTGATACCCTTGGCCAGCATCTCAGGGAATTTTCCCATGATGCAGGCACCATAGGCCCCATGCATGCTCGCTCCCGGGTTGTGGCACACCTTGACATCTCTCTCCTTCAGCATGTCGAGTTCTCTTTCCGAAAGGACAGCCATGTGGGTGAGGAGCCAATTGGGTCCGAGAATTCCCAGGGAATCCATGTACTCGATGGTCGTTTTCCCCGTGTGTTTCTTCACCCAGTCCACCTGGTCACGATTGACAGCCGCATGCATTTGCACCAGGACGTCATCGCGCTCTGCCAGCTTGTGAATGGCCAGGTAGAGTTCTTTCGTGATGTTCGGCTCCACTCTCAGGGCATACGATGCACGGATGCGACCCTGGGCTGTCTTGTGCCACTTCTGGACCAATTTCTCCTCTTCCCTCAGGGTCTCCCGCGTTGAAAGCTTTCCCGGAAATCCCTCCGGAGGATTGCGGTCCGGAGACCACTGGTCCATGCCGGCCCAGCTCAGGATCCCCCGCATGCCGATGTCCTTCAGGGCATTGCCCACGTTGTCCATCCGGTAGCCCCCCGGGTCGCACACACAGGTCGTCCCCGTCCGGATCATCTCCATGGCGCAGAGCAGCGCGCTCACGTACGTGTCCCGCTCCGTCATCAGGGTCTCAAAGGGATAGATCCGGTCGAAGCACCACGCGATGAGGTCGATATCGTCTCCAAGCCCCCGTGTGAGCATCTGCACGTTGTGGACATGGGAGTCGATGATTCCGGGCAACACGATCTTGTTCTTGGCGTCGATCACTTTCTTGGCTTCATGTTTCTGGCTCACGGAAAGGGTCTTGTCTACCTCCACGATTCGATCTTTATCGATCACAACGGCCCCATCCTTGATGATTCTTCGATCAGGATCCATCGTAATCACTGTCCCATTAATAATCATCAGGTCAGCCATTTCTTCTTTCCCTCCCCAGAAAACGCCCTCTCATTAACATCGACACAAACGATCTCCGTGAGAAAACCACTCGATACTATCTAAATTTGATTCACTATTTTGTCAACAGAGGGATCTAAGAATATTTTCTTGTGCATATTTCCTGACGGCGGCAAACAACGACACGTAACAGTGACCCAAAAAGAAAAAAAGCCCTGGCCGGCATTGATCGGACCAGGGCTGCAGGAATGAACTCAGGATTCTTGGTTGAAAATCTGTTTCTTACTTGATCATACCGGTTTTCTTGGCGATTTCCTCGACGAGTTTGTATTCGGCCTTCATGCGCTCTGTCAGCTTGTCAGGGGCTTCATAGTCCTGAACCATGCCGAGATTCCCCAGTTTCCCGGCGACCGAAGGATCTTTCGCCACTTTCTCAATGGCGGAAACCAGCGCTGTTCTCACTTCCGGCGGAAGGTCTGACGGCGCAAAGAAAGCAAACCAGATACCCAGAAGTTCCTGGGAGTACCCGAGTTCCTTGAGCGTCGGAACGTTCGGAAACTCAGAAACCTTGATGGATGTCAGGATGGGTCGGAGTTCCCCGCTTCGGAAATGAGCAATCTGAGGTCCGATGGCGGAAGCGACAGCTTCGACATGCCCCCCGAGGGCAGCGGTCACGGAGGGAACAGCTCCCTTGAACGGGACCATCGGTATGTCTGTGCCTGCGAGCATATTGACGATCTCCACATCGAAATGGCCGACGGAGCCCACTCCCATCGTCGAACACCGGACCTTGCCCGGGTTCTTCTTCGCAAACTCCACCATCTCTTTGAAATTCTTGTGGGGAGCATCGCTTCGAACCGCTATGAGGGAAGGGTTCTGGGTGACCAGAGCCAGAGGCGTCAACTCCTTGAACGCATCGTAGGGGACCGTCTCCGGTTGAAGGATCTTCGTGGAGATGACGGAGGCATTATTGGTGAAGAGAATGGTGTAGCCGTCTTTCTTCGACTTCACCACGAAGTCCGTCCCTGCCGTGGCTGCTGCCCCCGGCTTATTCAGCGGGACAACCGACACTTTGAGCAGTTTGGACAATTCATCCCCCATCAGCCGTCCGGCCACGTCAATGCCGTCCCCGGGAGCCATGGGAAGCACCAGGGTGATGGGACGGTCTGGGAACATCTGGGCCGCCGGCTCTGACGCGTACCCGAAAACGACCATAGCCAGGATCATCAACACCGAAATTCTTCTTGACATGGCTTCACCTCCAAGACGGAATTTCACTTCTTCAGTCCAAACGGCCACGGAAATTCACCATGGGGACTTCTTTTCAGTTCTTGTGGAAATCAGAATACAGGGAAGTTTGCCCGGATCGGGTTGATCTGTCGAGAATTTCTTTCATGCTACCCATCCTTCTCCGGTTTGTCAAGATAGAAATTCCTTCTGCTCCTTGCTTGCCCTTGACACTCCAAATCGAATAGACTATAGGATATTGGGTTTGCGTAACACGACCGACACACTTCCAACACAACGAAAGAAAAAGGAGGGCTCGCCATGAAGAAGATCTGTTTGTATCTGGTGATGGGAACTTTGTTCACTCTGTTCCTGGGATTTTCGACAGCCACAGAAGCCCAGCAGACAGTCACGATCAGGGCGGTGATGGCCTGGCCTGAGACGTACACGTCCAACGGTGGCTTCAGAGACTGGGTGAACCGGGTCAACGAACAGGGAAAGGGGAAGGTCGCCATCAAGGTGGTGGGCGGTCCGGAGGCGGTGCCCCTTTTCGAGCAACTGGGGGCACTCAAGAGAGGCGTGGTGGATGTGGTCAACACCGCTGCCGCCTATTACATGGCCACCATACCCGAAGCAGAGGCCTTTGGCCTTTCGAGGCTCACCCCTGAGGAGGAGCGGGCAAGGGGCTTCTACGATGTCATGGCGGAGGCCCACAGACAGCATGGCTACATGTACCTTGGCCGGATGCAGGGGGTTGCACCTCTGGGGGTCTTCTGCACCAAGACACAAGCCAAAAGCCCCAAAGATCTGGCCGGAAGGAAGATTCGCTCTGTTCCTATCTACGATGCCTTTCTGAAGGAAATGGGTGCCGTGCCCGTCACCATTCCTGTCCCTGAAATCTACACTGCCCTTGAGCGCGGGGTCGTGGATGGGTTCATCCAGCCGCTCGCCGGAGGGTTTACATCGCTTGGATTTCACGAAGTCGTCAAATATATCGTGAATCACTATTTCTATCAGCTCCCCGGAACGGCACTGCTCAACGTTGACTACTGGAACAAGCTTTCTCCGGACGTCCGTAACCTCCTCATCAGCACGACCAGGGAGACGGAACAGGTCGTGGCCAAATACTACATGGGACTTCACGAAGAGGAAATTCAAAAGGCCCAGAAGGCCGGTGTGACACTCATCAATTTCTCGAAGGACGATGCCAAGTGGTTTGTTGATGCGGCCTATCGCACGGGATGGGAAAACCTTTTGAAGAAGGCCCCGAAGTATGGCCCGAAGCTGCAGGAGGTTTCAACCAAGTAGCCTGTATTTCGGGGGGTGCCCGACGCAACGACGAGGGGGATGGGTCACCGGGCGAGACGGAAAGAAGATGAAATTCCTTGCGACCGCCGATAGATATTTCGACCGTATCATCGAGTTCACGGGCTACATTACCTTTGGCCTGCTCATCTTCTCGTGGGGCTCTGTCTGCGCGGAAGTGGTCTGCCGGTACTTCCTGAAACAACCGCTCATCTGGGTGGTTGAGGTAACGGAGTACGTCATGGTCCACATGACGTTTGTCGGAAGCGCCTGGCTTCTGAGGAGAGAAGGTCATGTCGCCGTGGATGTGGTCACGTCGCGCCTCGGCTCAAAGACCCGGACGTTCCTCCTGATCATCACCTCTCTCATCGCAACGTGCATGTTTCTGATCCTCACGTGGTATGCTGCAATAGCAACATGGGGGGCTTACCGCGACCACCTGGTCGTCCCGAAGCAACTGTCCATGCCGAAGTTTCTTGTCATGCTGGTGATTCCTTTCGGATGCCTGATGCTGGCCGGGCAGTTCATGAAGAGGACAAGGGGCGCCCTCAGGTCGTGGAGGTCGCTCAGGGGCGAAGCGAGCTGAATCTTCCGAAACCCTGGAAGGAATGTGATCGATGGAATGGTGGCTGACGGCAATCATCATCTTCGGCGGGCTGATGCTCGTGTTCAGCAGCGGAATGCCCGTAGCCTTCAGCTTCATCTTCCTGAACATGATCGGAGCCTATTTCCTCTGGGGGGGGCTGACCGGTTTCGAGCAGCTCGTGTTCAGCATGTTCGATTCCGTCTGCACCTTCAGCCTCCTTCCTGTCCCCCTCTTCTGCCTGATGGGTGAGATCATGTTTCACTCGGGCATGGGATACCGGATGCTCGAGGCCTTCGACAAGTGGATGGGACGGGTGCCGGGGCGATTAAGCCTCCTGGGAGTGGCCGGCGGCGCGCTGGTGGGTGCCCTGAGTGGTTCAAGCCTGGCATCCACAGCGCTGCTGGGAACCCTGCTGATCCCTGAAATGGAAAAGAGGGGCTACAAGAAGGTAATGTATCTCGGGCCTCTGATCGGCAGCGGAGGGCTGGATATGATCATCCCCCCGAGCGCCATGGCTGTGATCATCGGGAGCATCGCTGAAATCTCGATCGGACAGCTCCTGATCGCGGGCATCGTGCCGGGGCTGATCCTGGCCGTCTTTTACGCCGTCTACATCATCCTCCGGTGCTGGCTGCAGCCCAGCCTGGCCCCGACGTATGACGTAGCCCGGATTCCGCTTTCCGAGAAAATCATGTACACCGTGAAGTACGTGCTGCCCCTGGGGCTGATCATTTTTCTGGCCATGGGACTCCTGTTGCTGGGCGTTGTCACAGCCACGGAGGCCGCGGCGGTGGGATGCCTGGGATCGTTCTTTCTTGCGGCGGTTTACAGAGGACTGACCTGGGAGGTCATCAAGAAATCGATCTTCAGCAGCATTGAAGTCTCGCTCATGATGTTCATGATCTTTACCGGGTCCATTGCGTTCAGCCAGATCCTGGTCTTTTCCGGAGCGTCCCAGGGACTGATCAAGTTTACGACAGGCCTTCAACTGGACCCCTTCGTCCTTGTGATTGCCATGCAGGTCGTCATTTTGATCCTGGGGTGCTTCATCGACGGAGTTTCGATCCTCATGCTGACGGTCCCCATCTTCATGCCCATTCTGAGAACGACCAATGTCAACCTGGTGTGGGTCGGGCTGTTGACCCTCATGAATATTGAAGTAGGCACCAAGACGCCGCCTTTCGGTTTTCTCCTTTTTGTGATGAAGGGGGTCGCCCCTCCCGATACGACGATGGGAGAGATCTATCGCAGTGTGTGGCCCTTTGTGGCCATCGAGTGCGGGGTGATGGCCCTGATGATGGCATTTCCCTATTTTGTGCTGGTGCTTCCAAGATTGATGTTTTGAGAATA
>Ga0113563_10003203_pt1 | contig 10122 bp, 11 predicted proteins | sample Mud3Dept3metaG_FD_80117 | JGI IMG/M metagenome (GOLD analysis project Ga0113563, IMG submission 80117) | Freshwater wetland microbial communities from Ohio, USA, analyzing the effect of biotic and abiotic controls - Mud 3 Core 4 Depth 3... | ecosystem: Environmental > Aquatic > Freshwater >...
GGTGCTGCGCCCCAGTAAATTACAGCTACTTGTGAGCCTACAGCGCCTAATAATGAGTCTCTTGCGGGAGAAGCTATGATTTGTCCTGTAGTTGCGATTGTTATGATTGTTGATACAGAGTTGGTTCCGTCGCTGACCGTTATTGAGTATTGACCTGCGGCTGCTGGTGTTGTCGCTGAGTCTGAGACAATTTGTAATTGTCCGTTAGCATTAGTTGATATTTTACCTGTCGTTGTTGAATATGTACCTGTAGTTACACCCCAAGTTGCTGATGGAGTAATCCATTGACTTGGTATAAGTGGCGAAGAAGTGAATGATAACTCTGCGTTAGCTTTCAAGCCGCTTGCAGTAATGAATATTTGTGCTGATGCTATGCCTGCGGGTGCATAAGTCGTCAATGAGTCCAAACCGCCTGCGCCTAACGTAAGTTGCACTTTAGGCGTTACGGTGAATGTTGCTGTTCCGACATTTCCTAAACTGTCAGTCACTGTAACTACTTGTGTACCTGCTACTCCAGATTTGGTTGTAGTAGTGCCTGCGGGTATTGCGAACAAGAACACTCCTGTTCCTTGCTCTGTTACCTCGGCTGCAGGTGCAGTTGTTGCAGAACTTGTAGAACCAACAACGTTACCTACTTGGACTGTTGAGATTGTTGCGCCTGGACCGAAGCCAGTTACAGTAGCGGTTACAACTGTGCCGACTGGACCAGAGGTTGGTGAGATTGTAACTGTTGTTGCTCCGAGTGCTAGTGTTGAAGTTGCGATGTTACCCCATGCATCTGTCAGTGTAAATGCCATACCTGATGTGATTCCAGGTAGACTTACAGTTGCAATGGAGTTAACTTTGTTGCTGCTAAGGGTTGTCGGTGTTGCAGTGGTTGAACCTACAGTTACTGCGATCGGGGTTCCTGCGAATGAGGCCGATTCAATAACGTTAGAGTAGAAGGTGGATGTTGGGAAGCTTGAACCCGATACGATTACTGAGGTTCCTGCTGCTAATGTTGATGGTGATACAGTGACGGATGGGGCTGTGACTGTGAATTGACCTGCTAATACAGAGGTGGTTGCATCAGAAATCATTACAGTGTGTGGGCCGAGCGTAAGACCGTAAAGAATGATGTTACCGCTCAAAGCTCCGGTTGAAGAGGTTTTTAATTGAGATTGTGACGATATAGTGGTTGCTGGGTTCACTCCGGGGACAGCTACGGCAGAGGTTGTAATAACATTTAAACCTGCCAGACGTCCATCAACTGAAACGCTGATGGCACTAGCTGATTCCGAAACGCCAAATCCAGTTCCGGACACGCTTATGACGGTACCGTTTGGACCTGACGTTTTTCCTAGTGAGGCGGTGGGGGCGGCTGATGCCAAGGATAAGAGCGGAGCTGCGATTGCAATGATTAGTAGTGTTGTTAGTAATGCGACTGTTGTTTTTCTGAGTGATGATTTATTGATTAAACTATTCATTTATTTTTTTTCTCCAAATGTGGTTTAATCCCTTTTTTCAGAGGGCAAAGGTATCTTATTGGTATCTCGATATTTAATACTTCTGTAAACAATTCTAGAAGACAGCTACCCTCTTGTATACAAAAATAGTCAGCAGATATATACCGAGCACATAAATGGATAGAACAAGGCACCAGAAACTGCGCTAAAGGCGAGATATCAAGGGGTGAGACCTACTTCTTAAACAAAGTATTATCCCTAAAAAAATAAGAAGAATAACCAACCGCAAAACATAAAAAAAGGGTTCTATGGCAGCTTCATTTCTTTCTCTTAATCAAACCGAATACTACTATCGCTGAAGCTGCCAAAACAGCCACCAAGACAAGTAACGTCACTGGAAATTCGGGAATAGTGGGCGTTGGGGTGGGTTGTGGAGTGCCGGTCACAGTCGGTTTTGCTGTTGGAGATGGTGACGGAGATGCGGTTGGCTTCGTTGTCGGCGACAAAGTCGGCGTGGGATTTGGGGTTAGAGTTGCAGTAGGAACCGGGGTTGGAGCCACTGTAGGAGTTGGAGTTGCAGTAGGAGAAGGTGTGGGAGTCGGGGTTGGAGTAGCGGTGGGGGAAGGAGTAGGAGTTGGCGTTGGAGCAGGGGTTGTTACAAGATAAGTGGCAGTTTTTCCTGCTATTTGGCTACCATTTATGGCAGCTGTCACAATTACGGAATAATTTCCAGTAGGTTGCTCAGATCCAGCTTGGCTACTGAAGTATGAACTGTACGAACCATTTAAAGCGGTTATGGCAATTGTCGAGTATTCAATGTTGCCTATGGAATCAAATACTTTGATGCCGACAAAGACACCAGACTCGGGAGAAGATGTATTGGTATTAATTACTACACCAGATATCGTTACTATTGCCCCTGGAGGGTAACTGTTTTGGTCTGTTGTTACCGTGATGCTGTAAGTATCAAGGGCAATAACGGAGTTGATTGAAATCATTATTGTGCAAATCGCGACTATAAATGCGCAGAAAGCAACCCTATGAGACTGTTTATTCATTTTTCTATTTTCCTCTTATTTATTAAGATGGTAGATATATTACCTATTCACTATTTAATGTTTCATATATCAAGTGTATAATTTGTTTAATGAAGAACAGAACAACAACAAGGTTTTTGCCTTTTACCTCTTAAAAGTCATGATCAACATACCCTTAAGGGAGTCCGTACTCGTCATCTTGTAACCGATTCCAGCCAATGCACCTTCAACAAATTTGGCGAGCATAGCAGTGCTTTCAAGCGACATCACCGTTGAAACACATTGAATTTTTGCAATATTCCCAACGTGTTTAACATCTACTTCGTTGAGATCCCAACGAGTCAATTTCAAGAAACGCCCAAACGCAGTGAGAGGGTCATCGAATTTCTCAGTTAAATACTTCCCAGTCCATCTTCCACTTTCCAGCCACAAATTCTGCAACTGCGAACTATTAACTTGACATTTATCAAGCATGAAATCCAACACATCTGTTGGAACAAATAAACCGCCTAAAACCCTGTTAGTCTGAAGGACATCAAAAAAATCCGCCATCTCGTCACTTCTATATTTTAGCTTGTTAATTTTTAGTGCTTGCTCAAGCAAGATCTCCACAAGTTTCCCCATAGAAACACCTTCCTCTCGGGAAACCTTAGCTGCCGCATCTAGCAGGTCCTCGGAAACAGAAACTAGTTTTTTACCCTTTGTTACCGCCATTAATAGTTTCTACTCCCTTAAAAGTGGCCTCTAGACGTATATTACCTCTACCCACTTCATTGAAGGTGACGTCATACCCAGAGCCGTTTAGAATACCCAACAAGTAGCTATTCAACAAGACTGTGAAGTTCTTGGAGAAACGTGGACTAACCAAACGAATCGAAATATCCTGTCCACTTCGATCGAAAGTGTAACTCGAAATGTTCCAGCCAAAAACCTTCAACTCTTTCTCATAAGCACCAAGCGGATCCTTCGTACCCCGAGTAATGTACCGCCTAGCCACCCAAACGCCAGCATCAAACCATATTTTAAGAGCCGCCTCATTAGAGTTTTCAAACGCTAAATCAGAGGTATCATAAAGAAGACTTTCAAGTACAAGAGTAAAACTGGCATCCTGAGCTTCTTTTGTTAATTCGTAGGCATCAACAGCCTCTTTCAACGAGATACCCATATCTTCAACTTTAATTGCTGCCTCAAGCAACTCATTAACTAAACTAAAAAGCGTAAGACCCCGTTGCGCTGCGATAGCACTCATTTCATCAGCCAAATCCTCTCTAGCAGCAAGCATTTTACGACCACCACTAGGAGCCACGATTTACGCCTCACATCTACAGACACAACAGGGAACTTAATAAAATCATCTCAAAACGCACGCGCGTCAGGCTTAGAATAGGCAAAGTTTAACTACAAAGCAACCGAACGATTCAGCAATAAATGAGTATACCCAAAAAACTCCCTTACGCGTTGCTCGCATTTCTAATTCCTTTTCTCGTTAGGTGTATCCCTGAAATTCTGATGGGACCCTACATTGTCGGTTTTGACACCCTTGCCCACTATGTTCCAACAACAATATTCTGGTCTAATAGCAACCTGAGTCTCGAGAGTTTCATTGGAACGGCACCCATTTTGTATATCATAACCACAGGTTTAGTGCACGTAGGCACCCCAACTGTTGTTGTGCTTAAAGTTCTACCGCCCCTACTCCTTGGCTTTTTGGGGTTAGCAATATACGGCTTTGCCCGCAGCAGCCTGCATTGGTCAACTAAGAAAAGTTTGGTTCCAACTCTACTGGGAACCCTGTATTTTGTTGCCTTACGGGTCTCTTGGGACGCACTCCGAGAGGAAATGGCACTAATTTTTCTCTTCGTTTCGCTCATGTTTCTGATTTCAAAAGAAAAAGAAAAGGTTTCATGGCTACGCTACGCTGGTTTCTCTTTAGCAACAGCGGCTGTTGTATTATCAAATCAAGTAGTAGCTGTCCTGATGCTTGGAATACTATCAGCATCTATTCTACATCAGATCATAAAGAAAAATCGTAAAAGAGCAGCCTACATAACAGGATTCACTCTACCAGCAGCGTTATTATTCTTAGCTGTCTTCCTCGCCACACCTTCAGTTCCGGAATATCGAATAATTTTCGGTTTCCCAGCAGACAACGACGGATGGCTAGCACTGTTTGGCTATTCTTCATATCCAGCTATGCTTGCAAGTGAAGCCGGGTTTTTGCTTTTCTGCTTTCTGCCGTTGTTACCTTTGGCGCTCCTGAGCGTTCGACACTTTAGAAATTTCCAAATCCAAACCTGGGTTATCCTAATTTTGATCCTAGCGTTTATTCCAATAGTAAGCCCCAGTAACATGCGTCTCCTGACATTGCTAGTGTACCCTTTGGCATTTTATGTGGCAGAAGGTTTGAGCAAACTGAAAACGATTGAAAATAGGCGTTTTCGATTGCACCCCTTGAAGGCAGGTTTGGTTTACTTGGCTGTGATAGTTTCGGTTTTAAGTTTAGGATTTATGACTTTGCCGCCTCAGACGCCTCTTCCCTATTTCAGCAGCTATAACGGCTACATTTACCAAATTCCCTCATCAATGCTCCAAAACACCGTATCCATAACTGACTGCAAAGATGTTGAAAAATCAATGCAGTGGCTCAAGGAAAACGTCACAACAGATTCGATTGTGCTTACCCATAGAGCATTCTACGGTTGGGCGCTCACTGAACTAGAATCTAGCCAAGTCTTATTGTATGAGTATGACAACCCCTCGGATGCTGTAAAGACCCCCGCAGTCGACGAGTATAGCCAGATTTTCACAGTCTGGTGGGTAAACGGCGAAGGCTGGTATGGGCAACCAACAATAGACCCCGCCTTTAAGCCAGTTTATGAGAGCGGCAACATAGCAATATACATCTATCAACCGAACTAACTTACAGGGCAACTTTGTTTTTTCAAGATGTTAACGATTTCCCGCTTGCCTTCCGCCAAAGTTATGGGTAGCTGGCTGATTAAACCCTGAGCTTTAAGTTCATTAAACAAATCAACGATCGCCGGCGGCTCCAAACCTGAAGACTCCAATAGCGCCTTATCTTGCAAGACCTTATGAGTTTCACCTTCACCCGCAACTGACCCGTGGCTGATTACAATTATGCGGTCAGCTAATTCGGGTAAAGCTTCCACGTCGTGAGTTGACACGATTATGGTTGTCCCCTCTTTGTTTAGTTCGTTTAGTGTTTCGAGCAGGCCGCGCCTCGAGACGAGGTCGAGGTTGGCTGTGGGTTCATCCAAAATCAGCAATTCAGGCTTCAAAACTAAAGCGGTGGCAAGCGAAACCTTCTTTTTCTCACCGAAACTCAACCTATGCGGCGGACGATTTCTTAAGTGCTGAATGCCCATCTTATCGAGAACATGCTCGCATCTGGCTTTGATGTCTTCCTCAGGAAGTCTAAGATTTTTGGGGCCATACGCGATGTCTTCAATTACACTTGGCGTAAACAGCTGATCGTCAGGATCTTGAAAAACCAAGCCTATCCGCGAACGAAACTTCTGAAAGTCTTTAGAGGTAGTCAACTCGCCAAAAACCCTGATTTCGCCCTGGTTTGGCATCAACAATCCTGCGATTAGGAGGATAAAGGTCGATTTGCCTGAGCCGTTGGGACCCAAAATCGCAACGCGCTCGCCTTGCCCGATCTCAAGCGATACACCTTTGAGGGCGTTGACACCTGCCGGATAACTGAACTTGATATCTTTGACTAAGACGATGGGCTGCATAAGTTATCGCTTCTACAAGATGGCAAATAACGCAAAAGTCACTATTATTGATGATGCAAAGAACACGTCCACTACACGCATGGAAGGTATGGATAGTTTGCTGCTGGTATCCACCTGGAAACCTCGAGCTTTCATCGCTAAGTAAACACGTTCGGAGCGTTCATAGGTACGGATGAATAAGGTAGCAAGTATGTTTCCTAAATCGCGAAGCGACTGCATATTTATTGTACGTTTAACTACGTAAGTTCTTGCTTCTTTGGCAATCAAAACGCTCTGAGCTTCATGTATGGAGACAAAAAAGTAACGGTAAGTTAATGCAAAAAGCTGCACAACAACCCCGGGAACTTTCAGAGAGCACAGGAGTTTTAGCGTTTTATCAAAACCCGTGGATAATATCAACAGACTAAGCGATGCCACGCAAAACCATACACGCACCGTAAACACTAGAAAACTTGTTAAACCCTCAAAAGTTGCGGTCAAAGTAGTTATGCCAAGGTTCAATGAGAAGATAGGTGAACCGCTAATCATGAAAAGACTGGGTGCGCCGATGAATGCAACAAACAACAGAATTAACGCTGTTCTAGAAAAGAAGTGTTTGAGCGGTATTCTTGAAGTAGCCGCCAAAACAATCGGCACCACACAGATTGCGAGCAAGTAAGATAATTCAAATATGCATAAGGCTGCAATAATCATTGCCGCTATAGCAATCAGTTTAGCCACAGGATTAATGGCTTGTAATACGCCTTTTCTGCTGCTTAAATCTTCGATGTAAATTAGGGATTCTGCACCTTCCACTAAGTCTCGGATTGACTGAGGTACCTTCATTTTACTTGCCCTTCTTCTTGTTTAGAACTTTAGCTACCGCCAAACCCGCGCCAAATAATAGAAGCGTTGACGCGCCCCCAATTACTAGGGCACCCAACTCGTTTTCAAAACCGACGATGCTGTAATCGGGGAATGGAGGTTCATAAATCGGCTGCTCCGAGGCTCCAAGTTCCTCAGCTTTGACATCAAGAGTCTCCAACGCATAAGAGAAGCAGAAAACGCCTGCCATAACGAAAAACAAGGCTACGGTTAACCCAATAATGGGGGTTTTTTGGCTGGTTTTTTTGGTGGACATGCTATACTTCAACCTCTGATTTATTTTTGAACATGCTTAGCCGACCCAGAATGGGACTTTTCTCTAACACATCTGGCCGCAACTTTAGCAAGGTCGCGATCAAAACGATGGTAACAAAACCTTCAGCAACGCCAATTATTGAGTGGTTCAACGCCATGACGGGTACAGCTACGTTTAAACCAAACCATGGCGACAGAGAAGACAAACCAACTTGGGCACCTGCGGAAATAGCCGCCAATACATCACCTGCGAAGGCTGAAACAAAAATTATTGCAAAAAGGCCCCTGTTTGCTTTCGGCTTAGCTAATTTATACAACGCCAAAAACACTAAACATGGAACGAAGACTCCGATTACGCCTATGTTTAGCACGTTTGCCCCCAGAACAATGAGGCCGCCATCGCCGAAGAGAAGCGCCTGCAACACCAAAATTATGGATATGGAGATTAACCCTGCGAAGGGTCCAAGTATTAAGCCGATTGCGGCTCCACCGAGCAAGTGCGCTGTAGTTGGACCGACTAGGGGGAAGTTCATAAACATAGCTGCAAAGAAAAGCGCAGTCAATAAACCCATCATTGGGACTTGTTGCTCGGTAAGTTTTATTTTTTTAAGCGCTATTGCCCAGAATAAAACGGTAACTATGAAGGCAGGTATTGCGATGGTTAATGTGAGGAATCCGTCGGGCATGTGCACTTTTTTGTCTCCTGCCGTGTGAATAATTAGCTGAAAAGTATTACCCCCATTTAAGTGTTACTCAATACAAGAAAAGTAACACTCATCGAGCGGCGTAAACCAAACAACCAAAAAAACACACACATAACAATTTTCGGATGCAAAAAACTTAAACAATACCATGCTGACAAGTACGGTGCTGGTGGCGGGGTATCCGAGCCAGGTCTAAATAGGGCCAGATAAACTATGCCCCTAAGATATGGAGGAGGACTTAAGATCCTCTGGCGCAGGCCTTCGTGGGTTCAAGTCCCACCCCCGCCACCATTATGGTTAAAAATGGCGGGGGTTTGTTTGGGTGATGTTGTTAGTACTTCTTTTTTCTGAACAGTTTGTGGCCGTCGAAATCGCAGATAAACTCAAATCCAGCTTCGATAAGTACGCAGGCTTCGCCTTCTGTTTTAGCTACTTTTGAGACGTAGTCAATTTCATCTTTGAAGAGTGCTTCTTCTAGTTGAATGTAGACGAGGGTATTTGTGATGTTTTTGTGGCCGAGCACTTGCATGACGTGCAAGACATCTTTGGTTCTATGGTATTCCATGGTTCCCTTCCAAGTCTTTTAAGCCCGATATGCGCCAAAAAAGGAGGAGTGTGCGGGTGATGTTGACTCCACAAGTGCATTTCGCCATTTTGTTGGGGTTCAAGTCCCACCCCCGCCACCACTATGTTCCGGCCGCTATTTTTGGGATGGTTAATTTTAGTTTAATCGGTTTCGGCATTTCCATGCCATCGTCTTTCCAAGTAAAGAATCAGGCTAAATAGACCTCGGCTAAAGATCACTAAGATAAGCAATTCAAATTCTGGCAAAGTTCTCGTTGCTACAGTGCGGATGATTTCTGCTCCTATGAAGAAGTTTAAGCTTAACGTTAAGTAACCTGACAAGTAACGCGAAGAGGACGATGGCTGATAAGGGTCTTTAAGTTTATACTCAATAAATCTAATAGTTACCAATAGCGCTCCATAGACAATTACTGCACCGCCCACAAGGTAGAGTGTATCCGCAGCGATTGTCAGCACAACATATATTGCATCATAAATGGCACCTCCTGAGATGTACGTGTCTCCAGAGAGTAAAACGATGAAATCTGGATATAGAAAGCTCAAAGCGGCGCTTATGACAGCGGTGATGACTATTATGACTATTAATATTAAAGTCAAATAACTAGTGGTGTGAATTCTACCTGAAGGGATTTCAGCCATACAATTCCCAATGTTATAGAGTTAATAAAAGAATAAAAGCGCTTGCATTCACAAGGAATGTGATATCTCCACACCATGTGAGTTCAAGTCCTCCGCCGGCATCACTGAGCATCCCCGTTAGGAAATCAAACTGCTTTTCATTTATCCACTTTTCTGGACAACAAATATTCCAATAAAAAACCGTAAATTTGACTTGTTGAATGTAACTTTAATTAATATACTAACTTTTAGCTCTATCTTAGTAAAGAATGTTTGACGAATAACCTTTTATTGCTTTTGTTTTCGTCAGTAACTATGAATAGCATCACGAAAAGTTACGCTTTAATCCTCATTGGAATAATGGCTATTTCATGCATGAGCCTATTGACAGTTAAATCTGCATCTGCTCAGGCAACACCTAAACCATCAGTACCAGAATTCACCGTAAAGGTTGTTGATACTACCTTGGAGATGACAATTAAGAATCAACAGTGACTCCCTATGAAAACGGTAGCTACCCAAGTCTTTACTATATGTTTAGGTACAAAGACAACAACACAAGGATTGGTCACTGGGATTACGACCCAATGTATTATGTGCTTCCTTCAACTTATGGAGGATATTACAAGGCATCTGACTCTGAATTCACCATAGTATCATTATCTTTAGAGGGACACCAATTTCCAAGTAGACAAATAGATATTCAAGCAGCTGCACTCATTGGAAAACAATACCCAACCAGTATTCAAAATGGCACTGTATATGGATTTGAGGGAAAATATAGCGACTGGAGCAACACACAAACAATAACCATTGCAGCAAGCCTAAATTCGCCAACACCAATGCCAACACC
>Ga0113563_10003204_pt1 | contig 10122 bp, 8 predicted proteins | sample Mud3Dept3metaG_FD_80117 | JGI IMG/M metagenome (GOLD analysis project Ga0113563, IMG submission 80117) | Freshwater wetland microbial communities from Ohio, USA, analyzing the effect of biotic and abiotic controls - Mud 3 Core 4 Depth 3... | ecosystem: Environmental > Aquatic > Freshwater >...
GCCCCGATTGAAAGCCAGGCGTAGCGGCGCAGGAAACGGCGGTCACCCGCGTCGGCGGTCACGCGACAATCATAGGCTGCGGCAGGTCAATCGTAGCAAGGGGGGGACGGTTTGGTCGGGCGGCTCGACGAATCGAGCCGCAAGAGCGCGGAGGAACGACGCGACCCGGTTCCGAACCCGGCGGCGCGCTCAGTCCCCTGCCACGTCGGCGGTTTCCTCGCGAAGTGGCGCGGGGCGCGACGAGGTGAAGGCATCGCGCACGCGCCGCGCGACGTGACCGACGCGCAACGAGGTCTCGAAGATCGCGCCCACGCGAAGGCCTCCCGGCAAACGGTGACGCGCGACGGCGTGCAGGCCGGCCGACGCGATGCACCCGCACCGGCTGCAGTCGGGCGCTCCACCCAGTTGACAGGGTGTGATGCGGCGTTCCAGGTCTGCCGACACGCATTCCGTCGTGAGCGCGAACGTGCAGTGCCGAGGCGAAGCCGGCGGGGCGGCATAGGCCTCGATCAGCCCTTTGGCCATCTTCAACGCGGGGTACTTGGCACGGAGGCGCATCAGCTCCCCGACGACGCGCTGCCGGTCGTCGGCCGTCAGGCATTCGTCGGACTGTTCGCCGACTTGCGGCGTGTAGAGACTCATCCAGATCTGCCGCGTGTCGGGGTTGGCCGACCAGTACGCGATGAACTCCTCCAGATACCCGTCGCGCTGCGCCTGCTGGCGAGTCACGGTGCAATGCACGGTCACCCCATGCCCGGCGATGTGCTTGAGAATCCGCTCGTAAGTCGCGGGTGCTCGCCGCACGTCGTGCTCCGGCGCGAGCCCATCAATGGAGACGACGATCTGCAGGCGAGGAATCGCCGCCCAACTCCGCGGGATTGGCCGAACGGCACTGGTCACCAACTGCGTGTGCAGGCCCCTGGCGGCCAATTGAGGCAGCAGCTCGTCCAGCTCCCGGAAGCGCACGAGCGGTTCACCACCGATGAGGGAAACGTGAATCGGACGGTGCCGGTCGATCAACTCGTGGACGCCGCGGATGAGGGCGGCACCCTTGAGGTCGCGCACCTGCCTCAGCGTGACGCCTCCGCCCAGATGGTCCGGTGCGTAGGCATAGCAGCCGGGACACCGCAGGGGACACTCGCGGGTGAGCTCAATCGAGAGATTGGGGCGGTAACCACGCAAAATAAGGCCCCAGGCCGCGAAGATCCCTTGCATCAACACCTCCAATTGCGCGTCGGGTAAGGGACTACTGTAGCAGGTTCGCGGATGTGACCCCTGTTTGGGGCCACTCAGACGCGATTCTCGGCCGGCTGTCGCTCGCCGTGAGGCACTCAGGACCCGGCGCGCCTCGCCGCCCGCGCGGGTGGCGCGCCGCGAGCATCAGCACGTGATGTGCAGGATGGCGTTGGTGTGCCGCGGAGCCTTCTGCAGTGCCTTGATGGCCTCAGCGGTCGGGAGGAGCACCAGCTCGAGATCGCGCCGGGCCGCCTCCCGCTTGACCTCCTCCATGACCGGCAGAGCGCCGTAGGCCCCGGTGCCGACGACGAGGCGACGGCACTTCCACGGGATCTCCTCTGCCGCCGACAGCGGTGTATGCGCGTAGGCGTCGCGGAATCTCCGCGATGGCTTCTTGTTCCGTTTCCGGATCTTGCCGTGGTCGATGACCACATCGTGCTCGTACGTGGCCCCGTCGATGGTGATCTGGCCGAACGAGAATCCCTCGATCCGCATCGGTGCCTCTGTCCGGATTATGCGCCTGCGGAGACCATGGAGAAACGCGGGACGTAAGCCCCACTTACGAGATCCTGTGGCTCCATCGGCATCCCTGCCGGCCGAATCGAAGGAAAACCCGCCGATCGCTCGATCTTGAGCCGGTGGCCTTGGCATCACCCTTGCCCTCCTCCGTGTGTCTGCCTGGCAGCGGGAGAAGGAGGTCGATCATGCGGCTCGGGCTCGTTGGCGGCGCGGCGCTGGTGGCGGTCGTCGGGATCTGGGCGTGCGGTGGGGGCGGAGGGGGCGATCGTTCGGCGGGTCCCACGGCGCCCTCGGCCGGCGGCAGCGCCGGAACCACCGTGGGCATCGTGGGCAACAGGGGTGCGCAGTCGTTCAACCCCAATCCGTCCGAGGCAGGCCAGGGATCGACGATCGCGTGGAGGAACGACGACGGCACCACCCACCGCATCGTCTTCAACGACGGCTCGCTCGACACGGGCAACATCGCGCCGGGGACCTCGAGCCCGGCGATGCGCGTCGGCACCGACGGCGCGAACTACCACTGCACCATCCACCCCACCATGGTGGGGAGCATCAGGGCGTCCTCCGGGTCGCCGCCGCCCTGCCAGGGGATCTACTGCGAGTGAGCGTCGGACACGGTGGAGCCATGCGCCATCCGTGCTACCCTCGGAGACATCCGTTGCATTGATGGCGCCGCGGGCGAGGTACCGCCCACCCGCGTGGGCTGGCGGCCTGGCCAGTCGCGAGGAGGTAACCCATGGCGCGGCACAATCCGGACCCCTACGCGACCGGACGCATCTTCGCGCTCGTGAACCACGTCACGGCCGTCCTCGACGCCGACGACATGGTTGCGGTCGCCATCGAAGCGCTGGAACGGGCCGGCATCGACACCGGGGACGTCGACCTCTTCCAGGGGGCCGAGGGGCTCGATCGTCTCGACCTGAACGGCGACGCGCACGGCCCCGTCGTACGCCTGGCGCGACGGCTCGAGGCCGCCGTCGGCGAAGAGGGTGTGGTCCATGCCCGCATGGAGCACGCGCTGCGGTCGGGCCGCACGCTGATCTCCGTGGACGTCCACGGCCGTCCCGAGCGGAAGGCCGTGGCCATGGGCCTGCTCTTCGCGCTCGGCGCGCGCGAGATCCACCACTGGGGACGCTGGTCGTTCGAGGACGCCGCGCGGGCCTCGTGAGGCCCGGCGACCCGTGGGGGTCGCCGCCCGGTGTCGTCTCCCTACTTCGTTCGCGGCGTGGTGTCGATGGTGCCGTCGTCGTAGCGGCCCTCGACGGCCACGACCTGCCCGTCCTTCGTGAGGAACTTGAGGCGGAACGCGGGCGCCTCGTCGAACTGGAACGTGTCCTCCGCCATGGGCAGCATCTTCATCTTGCGCCCGTTCGCCCGCTGATAGTGGAGGGCGCCGCCCTCGAAAGTGATGGTGCGCGGCCCGTAGATCCCGGCGTAGGAGCGCAGGACCATTTCGTCGATCGCGGGCGGCTGCGCGCGGGCCCGCTGCGCCTCCAGGGTCCACTGGTAGATGGCCTTCACGCGCGCGTCCTGCTCGCGCCCCACCAGCGTCTCCAGGGCCAGGGTCTGGGCGGTTGGAAGCGCCAGATCGGCCGCCACCTTCACGTCGGGGTCGATGCCCGTGCCCTCCCAGTTCGCCCGGCTGATCGGGTTGACCGCCCGCGCGAAGGGCACGTTCGCGACGAAGTCGTCGGTGAGGATCTCCATGCGCACGGGATGCGCACCGCCGCCCGTCGTCTCGCCGACGATCGTGGCGCGCTTCATGTTCTTCAGGTTGTAGGTGAACTCCTCGGCGCCCGAGAAGGTGTAGCTACTGGTGAGGACGAAGATCGGCGTGTCGGGCATGCGGCGGCCCGGCACGTACGGCAGCGTCCACGTCTGCTCGACCTTCTCGTCCTTGCGGTAGTAGAACGAGTTCAGGTGCTTCGGATCACCGTCGAAGAAGTAGCTGCTCAGCAGCTGGATCATCTCGGACGAGCCGCCACCGTTGTCGCGCAGGTCCACGATGAGGGCGTCGCAGTTGGCCAGGAAGGCCATCGCGCCCACGGCGACCGCGAAGGCGCCCTGCGAGGCGCGGAAGCCATCGAACTTCAGGTAGCCGAGATTGCCCGGCAGGATCTTCACTTCGCGAAAGGCGTAGTTCGAGAAGCGCTCCATGCGGTTCCTGGCCTCCTCCGCCGCCCGCTTCGCCGCCTCGTCCTGCGCCCGCTCCTCCCGGATGCGCTCGGGGGCGTACCTGACCCGTAGGTGCCTGTCCTTGCTGACCGAGCGGAGGTCCTCGGTGAGCGCATCGGCAAAGGCGCGCGGGTCGTCCACGGCCTCGTAGCGGCCCGCCGCCAGGTTCGTGCGGATCAGTTCCGCCATCTTCGCGGCGACCTCCGGGAAGACGTACTGCTGCTCCAGGGCCTTCGTCAGCGCGTCGATCACCTGGGCCTTGTCGGCCGCGCCGACGGGCCCCGGCTGGCCCTGGGCGTCGGCGGCCAGGCAAAGGGCGACACATGCGGCGAGCGCGAGCGACACCAGTCTCGTCATGCCCTGTCCCTCCGTCTCGCCTTTTGACGGAGGGGTGTGGCTCCCGGTTCTGGGCCGACCGGACGCTCGCCACGACAATGCCGGGCTAGTACCTGAACAGGTAGCTCACCTTCGCGAACAGTTGGCGGCCCACCGACGTGGTTGGCGCGCCGCCGCGGATCGGCGGCTGCGTGGGACCGCCCACCAGCAGGTTCTCGTAGCCGTCCACGTAGCCCACGTAGATCGCGGTCCAGGGGTTCACGAGGTAGGTGATGAGCACGTCCACGCTGAACCGCTTCTCGCGCTCGAGCGAGACGAGCGTCGCGTTCGGCAGCACGGCCTCGTAGTCGAGGATGAGGCGCCCCGACAGCTCGCGCGTGAACTGGTAGTTGGCGCGGCTGCGCACGATGTGGTTGTTGAACACGTCGCTGCCGACCGAGCCTGGCGGCAGCGCGCCATCGTCGCGCGTCACCAGCCGCGTGAAGAGGTACGTCTCGTCGAGGCGAAGCTGCGGGGTGGGCCGCAGGGTCACGCCCGCCTCGGCGCTCTGGTAGTCGGCGAGGAACGGCGCCAACCCCTCGGCCGGGTAGTAGTTGATGCCGGTGCCCCACCGCCAGAACAGGCTCACGCTCAGCCAATGGAGCCATTCCGAGTCGGCGTAGATGCCGGTGGAGTGTCGGCGGAACTCGAGGCCCTCGAAGCGCTCGAAAGTCTGCCAGTAGCGGGCACCGATCTCGGTCTGGCCGGGGAACTCCATCTCGAATCCGGGCTCGACGGTCCACTCCTGGAGCTGGCCCGCGTAGTCCCAGAGGGCGTTCGCCTCCAGTTGGGGCCCGACGGCCAGCACCCGGCTCTTCTGCGGGTGCCACGTGTAGGCCACTTCCTGCTCGGTCTCGCGCATGTCCACGCGCGGGATGAACCCGAGGTCGGCCCGGAAGTCCGGGCTGCGCGAGAGGAAATTGCCGTAGTAGTCGAACCCGCGTCCCTCGCGCGAGACGCCGGCGTAGGTTGACGAGCCAGTGTTCTCCGGGCCGCCGACCTCCGTCGTCGAGCTGCCGACCCACTGCCCCGTCACCGACCAGTTGTCGTCGAGCTTCCAGCGGCCGTCGATGCCGTACACGCGGTTCGCCGTGGGGCCGAGCTCCCGGTCCGTGAAGATCCCGCCCACGTACGACTGGCGCGCGAACTCGCGCTGCACGCGCACCACGCCCACGCCGGCCAGCTTGTCGTAGCGCGGATCGCCCGTCTCGACGCGGCGGCCGGGCTCCTCGTCGTTCACCACGAGGGCGCCGACGGCCCAGCCCCGGCTCTTGGTGGTCACGCGGGCACCCAGCTCGGGGTCGGCGATGCGGCGCGAGAAGAAGAGGTTCTGCGGCGTCTCGAAGTAGCTGGCGTTCTCGATGAAGAACGGGCGCTTCTCGGGAAAGAACACCTCGAACCGCTGGTTGATGGTCACCTGCGGCTCGTCGGATTCAACCTGGCTGAAGTCCGGGTTGACCGTGAGGTCCACGGTCACCGCGTCCCTGATCACCGCCTTGGCGTCGATGCCGGCCCGGCCGGTCGTGTCGGTCACACTCGCGCCATCGTCATCGAGCAGTCGTGCCGTGGTGAAGCTGCCGTACGGAATCGCCTGGAGGTTGCGGCCGGGTGACACGCCCGTCACCCCTTCGAGCGTCGCCATCTGCTGGCCGACCCCGGCGATGCGCCGCGTGATGTAGGGCCAGAACGCGGTCTCGTTGCTGCGGGGCACGATCCGGCCCACCGCGACGCCCCAGGTCTGCACGGCCTGATTGCTGAAGCGGAGGCTCTTGAACGGGATCGCGAAGAGGACCATGTACCCGCGCGGCGTGACGCGGCCCTCGGAGCGCCACAAGGTGTCGTAGCTGTAGTCGTCCTCCTGGCCCTCGCTGGTGACGCCGTCCATCTGGATCCCGAGCGGGTTGGCGAGGAACATGTAGGCCCGGCGGCCGTCGTGGTAGGTGTCGAGGATCACCCCCACGATGTCGTCGCCCATGATGCCCTCGCGGCGCGTCAGGTTCGCCCGGACCTTGCCGGGCTCGTCGTTGCAGACGAACACCGCGTAGAGATGCTCGGCATCGAAGGACAGGTAGGCCGCCGTCGGCTGTGAGGCCGGGATGCCATCGCCGGGCTCGCGCTGCCGGAAGTCGGTCACCTCGACCCCGGGGGGCCGGGTGGTGCCGTCCAGGTACCGCTCGAGCACGGGCGGTTCGTCCACGCGGGGGATGGCCAGCGTCTGGCGGTCGGCCGCCGAGGCGGCCGCGGCCACCGCCAGTGCCCACCCGATCCCTGTGACCACGGCCCTTCGCATGTCGACGCCACCACCCGCGCGGTCGAGGGCCTGCGCAGGAACCCGGGGGCTGTTCTCCACATACGTCTGAACGCCGGTTGCCGTTTCACGGACCCGGCGGTCGGTTGGGGGCGGCCAGCCCTCGGCCGGCCGCCGTTTCTCCTAATTATTTAGTTGACAATGCCGGCCGGACGGCTTACCTTGGTTTCTGCTCCTAATGAATTAGGAATTGTGACTGGGAAGATCGAGGCGACCTGGTAATGGCACGGAAACGCTCGGCGGCGCTCACCGACGGGGAAGTGCGGCTCATGCGCGTCCTCTGGGAGAAGGGCCAGGCGACGGTCGGCGAGGTGGTCGGCGGTCTCAAGGGACCCCGAAAGCCGGCCTACAACACCGTGCTGACCATGCTGCGGATCCTCGAGCACAAGGGCTACGTGAGCCACGAGAAGGAGGGCCGCGCCTTCGTCTACGTGCCGCTCGTCGACCGCAGCCAGGCGCGCCGGAGCGCGCTCACGTACCTGTTGAACCGGTTCTTCGACGACTCGCCGGAGCTGCTCGTGCTCAACCTGCTCCAGCACGACGACCTGGACCAGGACGAGCTGCGGCGCGTCCGCGAGCTGATCGAGCAACCCGACGCGCACGCCGGGTAGGAGCCTATGTCGGTACTCGTCGCCTGGCTGTGGCAGGGCGTGGCGCTCGCGATGGGCGTGGCGGTGGTCCTGCGCGGCGCCCATCGGCTGAACGCCGCCACGCGTCACCTCATCTGGTGGGGCACGCTCGCGGCGATCCTCGTCCTGCCGCTCATCCCGCTACTGCTCTCGCGCGGAGCCGCCGGAGGCGGCGACGTCGTCGCGGCGGTCGCCAGTGGCGGCACGGCTGGCGCCGGCCCGCTCGTGACGCTCCCGGGCATGCCCCGTTGGCTCGTGGCGGCCCTGATGGGGGCGTGGCTGGGGCTCGCGGCACTCGGAGTGTTGCGCATCGTGCGGAGCCTCCGCCACCTGCGAAGCCTCGAGCAGCGATCGGTGCCCCTCGCGCCCGACGTCGAGGCGCGCCTGACCACCTGGCGAGCGAGCCGGGACGCAGGCCGAGCGGCCTCGGTGCACGTCTCGCACGACGTGGGCATGCCGTGCGCCCTCGGCCTCGGTCGCGCCCTGATCCTGCTGCCGCACGACCTCGTGACCAGGCTGGGCGACGCGGACCTGGATCAGATCGTCACCCATGAGCACGGTCACCTCGTGCGGCGCGACGACTGGTGGCGCCTGGCGCAGGCGGTCGTCGAGGCGGTGTTCGGGCTGCACCCCGCCGTCCTCTACGCCGGGCGCCAGATCGAGCTCGAGCGCGAGGCCGCCTGCGACGACTACGTGGTGGCGTGCACCGGCGCCGCGCGCCGGTATGCCGCGTGCCTGGCGGAGACCGCGGCCGTGACGCGGCGCCGGGGCGCGCCCATTCTTCTCCCTGGTGCGACGCGGTCGGGCTCGGCACTCAGGCGACGCGTGATCCGCCTGCTCGACCAACGGCGCAACCGGTCGCCGCGGCCGGCGCGGGCAGCGGCTGGCGTCAGCGTCGCGGCGCTGGCCGGCGTCGTGGTCGCACTGGGCGCCACGGCCCCGCTGATCGCGTTTAGGGACGGGGCCGGGCGCGTCGCCAGCTCCGTTCTGCCAAGCCCGGGACTTCGCGCGGCGGCCCCGGCGCAGGGGCGCACTCCAACCGAGGGCGTTGCGCCGGGCGGCGGGGGTGACGCGGCATCCGCGAGGGCGGCTGCAGCCGCCGTGCACGCACCCGCGACCGGCAGCGCCCTGTTGTGGCCGGCGCCCGCGGCACACGCGCCGGAGGCGTTCGGCGTCGCGCCTGACGGTGTCACGTTGATGCTGGCTGGTTCCGGCGTGGACGAGCCGCCTCCGCCCCTGGCCGCGCGCGCGGTCGACACGACCTCGGGCGCGCCTCACACGTTGCCCTCACTCGGAATGGCTCCGCAGGGACCACTATCCGGCCCCGACGGTGAACGCAGACCCTGGCGACGGGTCGCCGGAGCCGGCGCCGCCGTTGGCACCGGCCTGCAAGACGCCGGCGTCGCGGCGGGTGGGTTCGTCGCTCGCGCCGGGAAGGCCGTCGCCGGCTCGTTCTAGCTGGGCGTTACATCGCCCCCTCCTGAGGAGGTTCGTCTTGCGCGTGCACCTGGTCAACCCCAGCCACATCTCGTTCGGCACTGCCGTCATCACCCCCCGGTGGCTCTACGTGCTCGCCGCGGCCACACCGCGCTCGTGGGGCGACCCGGTACTCTGCGACGAAACCCTGGAACTCCTGGATCCGGCGGCCATCGCGGCCGGCGACGTGGTGGGCATCGGCATCCACACCGCCAACGCGCTGCGGGGCTACGAGGTGGGGCGCCTGGCGCGCGAGCGCGGCGCCTGGGTGGTCTTCGGGGGCATTCACCCCACGCTCTATCCGGACGAGGCGCTCGACCTCGGGGGCGCGCACGCCGTCGTCAAGGGTGACGGCGACGTGGTCTGGGCGACCGTGCTCGACGACTGCGCCCGCGGCGAGCCGAAACGCATCTACGAGGCCGGCCAGGTGCCCGGCAAGGACTTCAAGTCGGCACGCTGGGACCTGCTGCCGGCCAACCGCTACATGTGGGCGTCGGTGCAGACGGTGCGCGGCTGTCCGAAGCACTGCTCCTTCTGCTCGGTCTGGCGCACCGACGGCCAGGCCCCGCGGCAGCGCGATGCCGAAGCCGTGGTTGCCGAAGTGGTGGAGCTGCGACGGCGCGGGTTCCGGTTCATCGCCCTCGCCGACGACAACTTCTACCCGGTGACGCTGGCCGACCTCGCGCAGGCGGCCCGCCGTAGCGACCCGGCGCGCCTGCGGCTCCTCGAGGCGCAGCGCGCCGAGCGCTTCGAGCTGATGGCGAGGCGCGCGCAGTTGCCCGACGACCTGGTGTTCTACACGCAGATCACGATGGAGGCCGCCGAGGACGACGCGTTCCTCGAGGCGATGGCGCGCGCCCGCATCCGTGGCGCGCTCGTCGGAGTGGAATCCGTGACGCCCGAAGGGCTCAAGGACGTCTACAAGGGCTTCAACCTCACCGGCGACGAGCTCGTCACCCGGCTTCGCAAGTTCGAGCAGCGCGGCGTCTACGTGCTCGGGTCCTTCATCTTCGGGCTGCCGAGCGATCGCCCCGAGACGTTCGACGCCACGGCGGAGCTCGCCGAGCGGGCGGGAGTCGCTTTCGCCCAGTTCGTGATGCTCACGCCGTTCCCGGGCACGGTGGACTTCGAGCGGTGGGAGCGCGAGGCGCACGAGGCCTGCGAGCGGGTGGACGGCATCCCGGTGTCCCGCCACTGGCTGATCCATCCGGAACGGCGACCGAAGGTGTACGCGCCGCACCCGGTGATGTCGCCCGACGAGATCCGCCGGCGCACGCAGGCGGTCTGGGACCGCTTCTATGCCCTGCCGCGCATCTGGGCGCGGGCGCGGGTGGTGCGCTCGCTCCGCGGACGCCTGGCCTTCGTGCTCATCTCCAAGCTCTACCGCCAGATGTACGCGAACAC
>Ga0113563_10003205_pt1 | contig 10121 bp, 3 predicted proteins | sample Mud3Dept3metaG_FD_80117 | JGI IMG/M metagenome (GOLD analysis project Ga0113563, IMG submission 80117) | Freshwater wetland microbial communities from Ohio, USA, analyzing the effect of biotic and abiotic controls - Mud 3 Core 4 Depth 3... | ecosystem: Environmental > Aquatic > Freshwater >...
CAGGTCAATCCACCGTCAGCGTCTTGTTCAGGTTCCGCGGGCGGTCGGGATCGATCCCCCTCGCCACGCTCATGTGGTACGAGATGAGCTGTGCCGGTAGGGTCAGCAGGATCGGGGACAGCTACAGTTGGCACGTTCAACAGCCGTTTCCTATGCTGGACCCACCTCAGACGATGGCCAATGCCAATAGATGCGAGTGTTCATCGTACTGATTTTGGCGCCCGCACCTGGAAGTAAGGTTTGCCCTGCCAGCGATAATCCGCCGCCCACACCAGGTTGTCCTCGTCGTGACGCCGGGTGTGGACCCAGATGCCGCCTGACTGGCGGTCAAAGACGATCAGGTTATACCCCATCGGCGCCGCCGGTGGGCGGGCCGAATAAGGCTCGGCCAGGGAACCTGCCCCCACCACGGGCAACTGCCGGGTGGAGGCGGGATCGAAAACGTCATGCCCGGCCGTGTGTACGTGCCCGTGCAGGCACAAGTCGTACCTGTGCCGTTTCAAGATCTGCAGGCCCTTGGGATCCATAAAGTCCTCAGCGAAATCCACGGACCGAATGTTGTGATGGAACACGGCGACACGCAGCAGGTCGGCCTGCTTGGCGTGGAAATCCGTCGTGTTCTTGGCCCTGTACATGGCATCGGTGTGGACAAAGGCCCGCCGATCCAGACTGCGGGCCTGGTCGCCCAGGGGGTAGGCGTCGATCTCGTCACACGAGTTGAACCCCACGATCACGAGCCCAAACTGCTCGGTCAGGTCATATACCGTGAACATCGAGTCGCGCGCCAGTGAGTATTCGAGGCGGTGCTCGTAAAAGGCGTCGAAAAAGGCCTTGAACGGCTGGAAGCGGGTGGTGTACGTCGCCTCATCCTTGTGCCAGTAGGTGCCATCCCGTGCCCGCTTGACCGATTGGTGGTACGGCGCCGTGTACTGGGGTTGAGTCTCGAACTCCTCCTGCGTAGCCGGGCGGTACGACTGTGCAGCGAGGCTCCAGTTGACGTCATGGTTACCCGGCACGAGGATGATGCGCTGTCGGTCTCCGCCGACGAGGGGCACCAGGTCCTCCAGGAATGCCTGGGCCAGGTCGAATTCGTCGGCGCTGCCGTGCTGCGTCAGGTCGCCGGAAACCAAGACCAAGTCGGGTGGGCCCAGCCAGGGCTCGTCCGACCCGAGCTGAGAGTTGTCCTCAGCATACGCCGATTCGATGTCGTCCAGCAGATTGCCGAGCAGGGCCGTGTTGCTGGTTGGCGCGTCCGCACCGCGGTGGATGTCCGAAATGTGGAGGATGCGCACAAAGCGAGCTTCAGCCAGGCCGTCGACGATTGGAGGCCGGTTGGGCTGCGTGCCCGGCAGCTGTGCCGGCTCGGGCGGCACCGCGCTTGTCAGCAGATCCTGGATGCTTTCAGCCAGTTTGGCCTCGATGTCGGCGTAGGCCGTATACTCAAAGTGATCCCAGCCCTTGAGGTTCGAGGGCAGATCGCTGTCCTTGGGGCTCAACAGGACGAACGCCGCCTTTAGCCCAATCGCCAGCCCCAGGGCCAGAAATGTCTCGCAGGGGGTTTCCGTGTGCAAATGGTAGATGCCAAATGCGGTTGATCTCAGCAGGTGGCAGAACTGGCACACAGCCATTCCGCCACCAGCCTCCTCGTCCAGGTAGAGCGGGTGGTAGTCGTGCTCCCTCAACGCGCCCTCGACTGCGGAATTGAAATCCGATGCAGCCTGGCCGCGCGGGCTGGCAACCAGGTATCTACGCTCTTGCCTGACCACGGTGTCAACGCAAGGCTTCTCACATATGTGGCAATAGTTCGTGCCGAGCTGTTTGCCCTTCTCGATTCTCCGAGCGAGTGCATCGGTCTTTCCTGCCAAGTCTCGCGTGAGCTGTGCATAGCTGGAATACGAGATCGAGACGAGGCTTTTCAGCGCCTGTGGAACAATGGTCTCCCGTTGGGCGAGGATCAACAGCGGGCGGTTCAGGCCGATAGCGACACCGATTTCGATAAAGACGTTAGGTCGTGGCAGGGAGATGTCAAAGATGCAGAACTGCGTCAGAGAGATCTTTTCCGTGATCTTTTGCAGGATCGCCTTGGGGGTGACCACATCGTCGGCGCGGTAGGGCTTCAATCCGGTGGAAGCCAGAGCCCGCTCAACGGCCGGGCGCAGGTCCTTTTTCTGGGCGTCACTGAATCCATGGCCCACAAAATACTCCTGAGTGGGCGGTGTTAGGTACTGCCGCACCAGTTGCCGGAACTCGTCCTCGTTCCATGGAACCTTTTCGATAAAGTCCTTGGCTCCAAATTGCCTCGTCAGATGCCTTGACAGCGGGACAGTCAGCCAAGCCGAGACTACGAGGCTGGGAACAGGAGGGGACCTCCTGGCCAGGGTCTTCAGAACTTCCAAACCATCAGCATTGGCGGGGTTCTTTTCCGAAAGGCAGATGTCGACCACGGCCAGGGCAAAATCGTGCTTTGTCAGCTCATCCAACGCATCGGCAAGGGTCGAAGCCGGTACTACATCGTAGCCTTCTTCAGTCAGGATCTCCTTAAAGATCTCCTCGCGCCAGTACTGGTCGTCCTCCACTACAAGGATCTGGATTCTGCTCATGCAGGGCTCCTTCTCCAGTCGCCTACTGCTGGTCCAGGGGCAGTTCTACCACGAATCGTGTGCCCTGGCCCACCTCGCTGCTAAAGCTGACCTCGCCGCCGAGCCGTCGCACGTACGTCCTCAACCACCACAGGCCATAGCCCAGGCCCTTCCCCTCCTGTTTCGTGGTAAAGAACGGCTCGAACAGCTTGTCCTGGTTGGCTTGCGAAATGCCTTGGCCTGTGTCAGCCACCCACGCTTCAGCCCAGCCAGGGCGCAGCGACTGGGTCCCCATCGTGATCGTGCCCGCCTCGTCGCCGAGCGCTTCGACGGCATTCTCAAACAGGTTACGAAAGACCTCGACCAGTTTCTCTCGATTGGCGGACACGATCACCGGCGTCGGCCAGCCCTCCACTTTCCAGACAACCTGATCTGACCCGCTGATCCGCCTGCGGGCAGTCTCCATCGCCTCGTTGAGATCGACCCGCGCGGACTTTCCGGTCTCTAGCGAATTGTCGAGCTCGCCGATCATGTGCAATGATTCGAGGGCGATAGTCTCGATCGCTTCGGTCTTGGCCGTGACGTACTCTGCGTCATTCAGGTGTCCTCGAATACGCTGCGAGAGACCCTGGATCGCCCCGATGCGGGTGTTCATGCGATGGACCAGGTTCCCAAGAATGTCACCGAGTGTGGCCATGGTTTCTGCTGCAAACTGGCGCTTGCGATTGGCCACCAGCTCGTCATTTGCCCTGCGCAGAGCTTCGTACGTCCGCGTCATACCGATGGCGATGGCCGCCTGGTCGGCAAAGGCCCGGACCAGGCTCTGTTCCTCGTCGGTAAACTGATGTGGCGCCTGATAATCCAGGTACAGGACTCCGATGTTCCGATCCAATTCGTGCTCGCGCGCCTTCAAGGCCACCCCGACGAACGCGCGGATGCCCAGCTCGCGCAGCATGCGGGCATTGAGTACGGCGCTTAGCTTGGGCGGCGGCGACTCGATGTCGTCGATGGCCAACAGCTCCCTGTCGAGGACGGTGTATGCAATCCCGCCTCTTTGTGGCTGTCCCGGCCGGAAATCAATCTTGGCCTGGGGCTGATAGATCACCCGATCCAGGTCGAACTCGTCACGGTCGGGGTCGTAGGGGAAGATCACGGCTTCGTCAGCCCGCAGCAGTGCCTGGATGCTGGCGGCGATCTGGTCGAGAACGGTGTGCTGATCGGTGGCCAGGGGAATCATGCCCAGTACCTTGCGCAGTTGCTTGAGCTGCTCCACATATTGAGCGTTGCGAATGGCCACGACCGCCTGGTCGGCCAACGCCTTCAGGAATAGCACGTCCGCGTCGTCAAAGGCCCGTCGCCGGCGGCTCTCCAGGTTCAGTACTCCGACCAGCAGGCCGTCCTTTATCAGCGGCACGGCCAGCTCAGACTGGACATCCGGCATCAACCCCTGGTAATCAGGCTCTTGCTTAAAGTCTCCGACGAGCTTGTACTGCATCGTGCGCGCCACCAGCGGTGTGATCCCCTTGTCTACCAGGCGCAGTTTGTGCTGCACCAGCTCGGGCGGCAGGTTCTTTGCGGCACGGATGACCAATTCCTGTGTCTTGTCGTCGTACAGTTGGAGGCTGCCGTACCCGTCCGTCACCTCCAGGTGTCTCATGCTTGTGTCGACGATAAGGTGCAGCACCGAGTCGAGATCCAGAGTGGAGCTGATCTCCTGGTCGATCTTCTGGATCTTTTCCATTTGATCCACCCGCTGCTGGATCGCCTTGCGGGCGTTGCGGATGGCAACGGCGGCGTAGGAGGCAAAATTCTCGATCAGGCGGCGGTCGCTGTCGGCAAAGACTCGAGGGGTCCGGTAGTTAACGAACATCACACCCACTGTTTCCTGGCTTACCTTGAGGAGGATGCCGGCCGCAGACTCGATGCCCTCCCGATCGACGAAGGGCTCCCTACCGCTCGCGCGCTTGAGGTCGCGGTTGCACATAACCCTGTTGCTCGTGGCGTTCTCGGCGTAACAGCTGCGGTGCAGCTCGTGAACGATCGCCCACGGGGCATCCCCCGGCCTGACCTCCGTCTGCATATACTCCTCTTTGAGGTCTCTGCCTTTCATCGTCGGCGGCGTCGGGAAAAAGTCGCGATCCTCGTCGTATTGGTAGATCGTGACAATGTCGGCCTTGAGGACATCCAGTGCTCCCTGGGCGATCTGCGTCAGGACGCTGTCCAGCCGCAGCTCCCCGAGCACCGACTGGCCGATCATAGACAGGCTGGTCAAGGCACGGGTCCGATCTTGGAGCTTCTCATAGAACTGGGTATTCTGGATCGCGGTCGACACCTGTCCCGCGAACAACTGCAGCCAGGATATCTCGTCGTCCGTGAACTTGTGCTGCTCCCAGAAGTGGATGTAGAACACGCCTTCGTACTTGCCGCCCGTGACCACGGGAAAGCTGGCGATGGCACGCACCCCCTCTCCCCGCCGGTATTTCTCCGGATGGCTGTCCCATAGCTCGTCGGGAGCATAGATCTTCTCGTGTGTCCTGGCCAGTTCGTCAGGATCGTCGATCCACAGCGGACGGCCATCCCTCAGTGACTGCTCGCCGATGCCGTGCTCGCGCGGCGGAAATGTCTCCAGGAATTCCCGGCCAATGCGGCCGGCGCACGCCTGGTAGACATGCTGCTTCCGGTCTTGGTCCCACAGGAGATGGATGCTGCCCGAGTGGGCCCGCACCATGCGCACCGCATTGGCGACGACCACCTCCAGGACATACGGTAGACTGGCCCGCCACAGCTTGTCGGCATACTCACGAACCAGGGACTTTAAGCTGGCCTGTTCTGCCTCCGAGATGGTGGGCTTGGTGTGGCGATTGTACCCCGCCTCGACCGTGCCCAGCACCGTGTCGTGCACGATGACAGGCACAAAGATGCGCACCAGTCGCTCATGTCCATAATGCTGGTAGATCGCGGGGTCAAAGCGCGAATCGAACCTGGAGATGACCTCCGTGCGGCGCGAGCGGACTATGGCTGCCTGAATGTCGTTGCTCTTCAGGGAATGTTTCGCGTCGGTGCCCCAGGGGGCGTTAATGCTGTCTACTGTCTCGATGGTGTCCAGTTCCCGGTTCACCAACTGGAGGGCTGCGAACTCGAACTGGAGGTCGTTGACGATCTTACTCAGCAACTCCCTGATGATCTCGTCGAGCCGCAGGATTTCGCCGGTGGCCCGGTTGACCTCGGTGATGGCATCAAGGAGCCGGGTGCGCTCGATGGCCACCGCTCCATAATCCGCCAGCCTCTGGAGCAGCTCCTTGTCCGGCTCGCGGAAATGGTTGACCTGCTCGCTGTTCACGTACAGCACGCCGACCCGTTCCCCCTTGACCCGCACGGGCACTCCGAGGATGGAGTGGACACCATCGCGGATGACAGCGGCCCGCACACGGATCTCCGGGCCCGTATCTCCCAGCCGCCCGGGCTGGCGCGTGTCGCCTATCAGGATAGGCTGGCCCGTGTCCAGGATCAGCCGGCTCAAGCCGCGCGTAGAGCGCGGCAACCTGCGGGCAGGTTCCTCTGCCTTTGGTGAGCGAGCGCTCAGCTCGAAGGTCCCTGTCTTGCCTTTCTCCGAAGCGAAAAGGAATAGTGAGCTGCTGGAGGCGCCGGTCAGCTTCTGCGCCCCTTCCACCACGGCCTGCAGCGTCTTTTGCCGGTCGAACGTTTCGCCGAAGGTGTTGGCGATCTGGGCGACGGTGGCGCGGCGCTGCTCCTCCTCAAAATGATGGGCCTTCATGATCGCCACAGCTGCCTGGCCGGCAAACAGGGAGAGCAACTCCAGCTCGCTCTGAAGAAAGCGGTGAGGGGTTCGATAGTTGATGAACAGAACGCCCACCACCTGCTTGTCCACCACCAGTGGAAATCCGGCCGAGGACTTGACGCCCTGACGCTCGATGAACCCTTTGGACATCCGGTCGTCGTGCTCGGCATCGTCGGAAGAGACGGGGACCGCATCGCGCACGATCTGGGCTGCGATGCCGGTCTTGCTGGGCATGGGGTGCTCCCAGAACTCGGGGAGGACTCCCAGGGCGAACGGCCTGCCGAACTCTTCCCGTTCCTGGTCGAACGGATAGAGGGTGACCGCGTCGGCCCCGAAGGTCTCTGCTGCCTTTTCCACGATCAACTGCAGCAGTTGCTCGAGCTCCACACTGGCGGAGAGTGCCATGCTGACCTGCTGCAGATTGTTGACAATAATCAAGACATCGCTTATGCGCTGGGCGAGCTCCGCCAGCAGGCTTTCTTCCGACCGGCCAAAGTCCCGACCTGGAAAGCCAAAGATGGCCAACACCCCTGCCGTCTGGCCGCGCAGCACGACCGGTGCGGCCAGTAGCGATTTCCAGCCCGCGTTCCGCAGCTCGTCCGGGAATGGGAACCGGAAGTTACCCTTGAGCTCAGCGATCGACATGGGTTGCCCCGTTCGCATGACCTCAGCAAACACGCTGTCCCCTTGCGGCGAAAGCTGTGCCGACTGCACAAAGTGGTGACCAAGGCCCGTGGATGCCTGGATCGATAGCCTGTTCCCGGTGGGTTCGAGCATCCACAGGGCCACGGGGGCGTTGGCATACGTGCACGCCACATTGACAATAAAGTCCAGGCTGCGATCGATCATGCTGGCGGTGGGAGCCGGTCGCGACTGGCGCACCTGGGCCAGCTGAGCTGCCCCGAGGAAACTCGACACCTCGCGCAGGCATTCCTGGATGGTTTCCCTTTCCCTGTCGGTGAACGCATGCCGCCTCCGAAAGCTCACAAAAAACACGCCAGCCGGCCGCCCTTCCAGTAAGATGGGAAAGCCTGCCGCAGATTTGACGCGCTCGCGGAAGGTAAACGGCCCGGCCATGTCGGGATGTGACCTGGCATCGCCGGCGACGACGGGCTCCTGATCCTTCAGGATCTTGCCGGCCAGGCGATCGGTGCGCGGCAGGGCGGTCTTGAAGGTGATTTCGTCGCGCAACCCACAGGCGACGGGCATATAGAATCGGTCCCGGTCAGCATCGTAGAGATACAGCGTAACGATGTCTGCTTTGAGGTCTCGCGCTACCTGCTCTGCAAAATCCTGAAGCTTGTTTTCCAACTCGGCGATATCAAGCAACGACGATTCGGATGGAGCCGTGTCGTCCATGGCTGAACCTCCTTCCTCGGTGCTGGGCACCGCATCGCTCGTTCACAGTCGCCTTGTCCACCATTGCGGTTCAGGGCAATCCAGGCAGGGACATCATGCCCCATAAGTCCAGTCCCAATAGTAGGTTCTAGTCCACGGTCAGTGTCTTGCTCAAGTTCCGCGGACGGTCAGGATCGATGCCCCGCGCCACGCTCATGTGGTAGGAGATGAGCTGCGCCGGCAGCGTCAGCAGGATCGGCGACAGGAAACGGTCCGCTTCCGGGATGACGAGATAGTCGTGCACATTGGCGCGCAGCGCCGGGTCCTCGGCGGCGATGGCGATGGCCCGCCCACCCCGCGTCGTTACTTCGTTGACGTGGTTGATCATCATCGCCTCGTCGCCGGGCGCGGTGATAAAGAGGACGGGGTAGCCCTGGCGGACGGCCGACAGTGGCCCGTGCTTGAATTCGCTAGAAAAGATCCCTTCGCAGTGGGCGTAGGTGATCTCTTTAAGCTTCAGCGCCCCTTCCAGGGCGATCGGGTGGGTGACGCCATAGCCCAGATAGTACATGTCGTCCCAGTCGTGCAGGTAGGCGGCCACATCGTGAGCCGCGGCGTCGGTGACCTCGAGGGTGCGGGCCAGTAGGTCTGGCAGGGGGTCTAGCTCCGCCGTTTCGCGCCCGGCCAGGCGGTAGGCCAGGTACAGGAACAGCACCGCCTGGTTGACGAACGTCTTGGTGGCCGGCACGCTGATCTCATAGCCGCAGGCCAGCGGTAGGTACACGTCGCTGGCGTGTGCCAGCGTCGAGCCCAGGACGTTGAGTACGCCCAGCACCCGCCCTGCGCGCCCGCGCATCGCCTTGACGGCGTTGAGCACGTCCTTTGTCTCGCCACTCTGACTGACAAACACCGCCACATCGTCGGGCCCGACCGACTGGCCGCACTGCTCGATGAACTGCGGCGCCAAGAGAGCGATGGCCGTGCGGCCGGCGATCTGGTTCCAGTAGTAGGCCCCCAGCAAGCAGGCGTGATAGCTCGTCCCGCACCCCACGAAATACACTGGCCGGTCGGAGGGCGTGGTCAGCGCGTCCAGGAAGCGCCCCACGTACTTGGAGCTGTTCAGTAGGTGTAGCAGCTCCCCGGCCACGGTCGGTTCTTCGTGGATCTCCTTCAGCATGAAATGGGGATAGCCGCCCTTTTCGGCAACTTCGATCGGGCCGTCGTAATACTCTTCCTCGCTCTGAATGCGCGCCCCGTCGTGGACGCTGTACAGCTCGACGCTATCTGGCGCCAGGACGGCGATCTCGCCGTCGTGGATGCGCACGATCCGCCGGGTAAGGGGCAGGATGCTCGGCAGGTCGGACGAGATGCAGGTAAGGCCGCCGCCCAGGCCGGCGACCAGCCCAGAGCCCTTCTTGATGGCGAACAGGCGATGATCGTCGCGATGGGTGATGACAAAGGCGTAATCGCCTTCCAGGTCGTCGTACGCGGCGCGGATGGCGGCCAGCATGTCGTTGCCGTTGCGGTCAAAGTGGCGCTCGACGGCGTGGACGCAAGTCTCGCCATCGTTGGTGCCGCGTACGGTCAATCCCTCGCGCAGAAATAGCTCGCGCATCTGGACATTGTTGACGACGTTGCCGTTGTGAGCGCCGACGATGTCGCCGTCGGAATCCAGGTGTGGTTGGGCGTTTTCGTGGGATGGCGCGCCGAAGGTGGCCCACCGGAGCTGGGCGATGCCGCGCCCTCCGCGCATCTCGGCAAAGTTGAGGCGAGCCGAGACGTCGTCTACGCAGCCGACGTCCTTGCGCAGGTCGATGCTGCCACCTGCGGAGTACCGCTGCTGTTGCGGTGTGCCGCTTCCTGGCGGCGCGGCAGCGACGGTAGCGCAGCCGACCGAGTCGTAGCCGCGGTAGGAGAGGCGCCGGGCGGCCTCTATCAGGATCGGGCCGAGGGTCTGTTCTTCACGGGTGATGATACCGAAAATGCCACACATGGGTGCATAGCCTCACTGGTCAGTGTTTCGTGACGATGGGCATTATAACCGCCAAATGGGCAAATCAGCAAATAAGCAAATCGGCAAATCGATGTTAGTGTGAGCTAGGGGTGGGAATGGGGGCGCGGCGGAACCGCAGGAAATAGATCGCAGTTCCCGGCAGGGTAAAGGCGATGGCGGCGAAAAAGATGGCCGGGTAGCCGTGGGCGACGATCAGCCGGCCGCCCAACGCCGCGCCGAGCGCCCAGGCCAGGTTGAACCCCACCCCGCTGGGGATGCCGGCCAGGCTGTTCAGTGTGGCCCGCAGCCGGTCGGGCACCGCCTCCATCTGAAAAGCGTCAAAGCTGGACGAGCCGGTGTTCCAGATGGCATAGCGGCCCAGGAAAAAGGCGACGCCCACCCACAACTGCCC
>Ga0113563_10003209_pt1 | contig 10114 bp, 12 predicted proteins | sample Mud3Dept3metaG_FD_80117 | JGI IMG/M metagenome (GOLD analysis project Ga0113563, IMG submission 80117) | Freshwater wetland microbial communities from Ohio, USA, analyzing the effect of biotic and abiotic controls - Mud 3 Core 4 Depth 3... | ecosystem: Environmental > Aquatic > Freshwater >...
AAACTTTCAAGAGTTTATAGATAGATTACGACAACTGTTATCTTCCGTGTCGTTGGGAACCAAGAGACTGCTTAGTCAAAAAAAATTGACTAACAATTGCTACTTTTCAGGGATATTTAGTCAAGGTTTCTTGATCAAAACCGCTTTAAGCCCGCAGTATCACTGCGATTACCTGATGAAATACAATAAAGCGTTCGCCATCTTCATGGCGACAACCATAACAATCTACACATCAGTAATAGTCTTGCCCACTGTGGCTTTCGCCGAACCTTCGGTTGGGCTAAAAGAAGGCGATTGGATCGAATACACCTTTAGTGTGACAGGACCGCCTCTGGACCCACTTCGAAATCTCACCTGGTATAGAATGGACATATTAGACGTTGACGGTGCATCGTTTCAAGTAAACAAGACCGCTTTGTCAGTCAACGGAATCCTCTCAAGTTCGGTTTGGAGCTTTAACTTCGCTGAAGGCGAAGTCTGGGGGTGGGTAATCATCCCCGCAAACCTCAACAGCGGCGACACGTTTTTTGACGCATCAAAATCAGCCAACATAACCATAGAAGGAGAAGTGGAAAAAACGCTTTTAGGCGCAAGCCGAATTGTAACTTTTGGAAGCGACCTCGGAATAGTCTATAGGGAATGGGATAAAGCCACAGGCGTCTATGTGCATGCGATAGAACACACCAGCAACTATACCGTGGTTACAAACGCTACGGCTACAAACATGTGGGCTTCATCATCGCCCCAACAAAACCGACCAGTGCCTTACACACTGTATGCAAGCGTCACAATACTCTTAGCAGCAACAATTTTTTTTGCATTCTTTAAAAAAGTCGGTCCAAAACTCTCCTGAACGGCGACACTACTGATTGTTTGATGTAACCTTAAAAGAAAGTGTTTTTTATATAGTCTTATCCAATAGTGTGACCTTTATGCAATTAGCCGAAATTTCTATCCTTTTGCGGGAAATTGTTGACCGATGCCCCAGTTTAGAAGGAAGCACCTTCACTTTATTACCACAGAAGGCCAAGCCATCATTTAGGGGTTATCACATAAACATTAAAGGGAATTTTTCCAAGGAAAATATTGGTAGCTTAAGAAGAATCGTTGAAGGTCACGACCTAGTTATGGAGATTAAAACTGATTTCATAATAATCTATGAAACCAGAGGTTACCGCTAATTTGTTGTTCGGACATTTTCATGTTACGCATTGAAAAGTGCTTTTGCGCATTTGCCTATTTAGACAGAAAAGCGTTTAAGTAACAATACAGATGGCTACAGCGTTGATTGATTTGTCAAAAAAAGCTAAAAAAGCTGAAGGTTTAGAACACCACAAACAGTTGCAGCGTGAAAAAGATCAAAAACGAAAACAACGCAAACAAGTGGCACTCCCAGCAAAACATACAAAAGGAAAAAAATAATCAAACAACGCTTGGGCGCTCCATTTCCTTCCCTATTTTACTAAATCCAGCCGTTACATGAAATCATTTTTGCCGGCTGTGGGCTTTTAAGACACGCTGACGTGCGTGTCCTTGCAAGGCATTGATCAGCTAACTCTAACCCGCTAAATTAACATAGTTCTTTTTGGAAGTTGACATTCAAATTCAGCCTCAAACTATGTTTAAAGTGGGTGACGCTGGAAAAATCTGCATCGCTCGAGCAAGTCTGAAATAATAGATTCAAAAATGCTTTTATTCTATTACAATATTTTTGCTATAAAGCATTGAGTTTGAGACGATGCCCGACAGCACTTTGAACCAACCAGAAAATCTTACGAAAACCTTGACATTCAAGAAGTAGCTAAAATCGCAGTCACCAATTCTGAGAAACACAAGCGACGGCGTCGTTATGGGCGATTTATGGGGCTACATAACGGACGTAAATCAAGTCATCCTAGACCTGTTTGGCGCCAAAGACAAAAAGGAATTCGTCGGCCAACATGTCTTTAATTTTTTAGTTAAAGAAGAAAGACGACGGGCAGTAGAAGAATCCATGAATTCCATCGTAAACGACAAAAGCAAAACGCTCAAGTATTGTGTTCAACTAAAGAACGGGCAGCAACTCACGCTAATAGTTAAAACCATACTAATGAAAGACGAAAACGGTCAACAAACTGGATTTGTCAACATTGTGAAACCAGATTCATAACACCCCTTAGGCGATTAAGGGTTAGCGGTTATTCCACCCAAGAGAACCGCTACAACACGTTTGTTAACGCGGTGTTTGTAGCTGAACAAATTAAAACTCAAAAATGATTATGCATTTTGCGCCTCAGAACCGATAATTACCATGTCACCTAAAATCCAAACGTGCAATTGTCATCACAGGCGCAACCACAAATAAACCAGCCAAACCTAAAGCTCTTGCTAAAGGTATTTTGGGCGTTTAGACTCTTTTTCCCAAAACAGCGGGTCATCAACAGTTATTACTTCTGCGTCTATTACCAAACGGGGGTCAACAAGTGCCGCTCGGAATTTCGGTGGCAAATTAGATTTATCCAAAAAAGCCATCCGAGAAGCTTCCAACTGCTCAGCGATGCGTTCAGTTTTTTTGTTTGGGTATCCTTTGTACTTGATGCTTTTCCCTTCAATTATGGCTCTGTCAAATGCGTCTTTGCTCACTGCAATCAGCTTGTTGCCTTCACGAATAAACCAGAATGCATTGATGGGGGCAGTTCGCTTAGCCATATGGTATCAAAACGCTATACGTTGTTGCAGTGTAATTAACATTGTCATCGTGTTTATTCGAGTTAAGGCAGAACCAACTCGTAGCGGCTTGTTTCATCAATCTCTACCGTTGCATTCCGTATAATGCAGTCCAGTAAGTGTCCTCCTGCGGTGCGATCATCAGTGATCAAGTGCAGATGGTAACCTGCATAGTCGACGCCGTCCATGCAGAGGGGGAACCAGAAACCAACTGCAGATGCTGAAACGTTCCTTAATGAGAAGACAGCCTGAGTTTTTAGCGCCTCAGTAATGTTAGAATACGGGACAGCCTGTTTTTGAGGGCTACGGGTTTGTGCCCAATCAAAAATTCCATTAACTTTGACCGCATAAATTGCATCTTTGGAAGTTAACTTTTCGTCAAGAAAAGCCTTTAGCTGCGTGTAGTTAAAGATTGATACTCTAAATGCTTCATCTACCTCAAAAAAGGTCACAGTTACATAAGGCGCTGTCTGGGTTGAAGATGCCTCTTTGGGTGCCCCGTCGCTTGGAATCTGGTAGAAAACGCCCTTCAAAGCGATCATTTCACCGTCTAAACCATCAAATGTCCCTATGCCAAAGTCACCTTTCTGGGCTAAACTACTGTAGTTCATGGTACCAGCATAGTTTCCCAACGAGAAGGTGTTGAATGCGGCCAGCTGAAACAAAACATCACGATCCACAGCAGACCCAAGTTTAAACTGCCAGGTAACACTGAAAACGCTCAATCCAATAAGGAAGCATAACGCAACGACGATAGTGGCTTTTGCTTTAATCTGCACATTAATCACTTGTTAGGTTTGCTTTGCATTGTTAATTCATAAACAATAAAAGCTTTCCGAAAAAATGGCGCTCAAGAAAATCAATAACATTGTCTAGTTAGGCATTGTGATTAAACAGGGGTGAAGAAAAAAACGTTAGGGCAAAAAGCAAGTCTATGCCAGTTTAACTTGTCTGAGTCTTGCTTTTCTTTTCTTTCTTTGCCTTTCGTTTCTCGTCTCTTTCTTTCTTAGTTAACGGTTTGTCTTTTTTGGGCATTCGGATGTTCTCCGGATGGAACTTTATGTTATCTTATGCTTTAATAACTTTCGACAACTTTGTTAATCGCAATTAATTTTAGGTGTATTCTCTAAAGGTGTGACTACACTTGGTACAACGCATGAACTGTGTCATTGCTTCGTCTCCGCCGCGTGTCTGCACCATCCAAACATAGACTTCCGTATTACCGCATTTCTCACATTGCTTCTTTATCTTCGTCATTGTGTTGACTTCGTCTTCTTGGCCCACAACCGTCATAAACTTCTGAGGTTTGGGCTGCAATACTTTTCCTGTCCGTGCTTCAACACGCTTGTCTATTGGCTGCTTTGTATGTCCGCATTTTGCACAGCAGAGCACAAATGATGTTCCATCTGTTTTTTTTGGTTCAAGGCGGGAACCACAATTTGGGCAAAATTCCATTCCTAAAGAATCCTCTCTTTATCGTTTCACTAGCATCAAGACGAGATATAAGAGTTGTTTTCTCAAAATCAACAAACCAGCTTATACAGTAGAAGTAACGCTGAAAATGCAGCTACGTTTGCTTGAACTGCTCTAACCATTTCTCGAACTGTTGTTCTTTTAATCCTGAACCGAACCTGCCGTCGAGTCGCTTACTGACTTTGCCGTCTTCAAATAGTATGACAGTTGGCACCACCCCAATTGCATAAATTTCCCAAAGGGGGTTGTCATCATTATCTATGATTACGTGTATAACTTTTTCAAACGGTAACTCTGAGATTTTTCTGTCAAAAACTGGAACAAACCGTATGCAATAGGGGCACCATGAAGAATAAAATAACGCCAAAACCTGCTTGTACTTTTTTACTTCTACATCCAGTTCTTCTTTGCTATGGATTTTTAGCATACACAATCCTTGTAAAGACAGTTTTAGCGTTTCATAAACATACCGCTACTAAGAAGGTGACCTGATTATTGAGGCAACACCTAAAATAGTCTCAGCGAAATATTAACAAACAAAATGTCGCCTAAAAATTACCGCCGAGGTTACCCCGTTGCAATTCTAGTGGGAGCGGAAGCTGACCACGCTGTTATCTGGCAAATTTATAGTCATGTAGCTAAACCGCAACAAACGATTCGGCTAAACGGCGATCGAAATGACAAGAAAGCCACCTACAACTTCCATGAAGCAATCGTAAATGGCCTGCGCCCAACGCTCAAGGAAGGCGTTCGCAGCGTTATTGTAGCTTCACCGCCAAGAACAAGCTACGCTCAAGATTTGCAAAAGCACATTATGAGTCATCATGCTTGGCTGACTCAGGGAACAAACAAAACCACCATATCTTTGATAGTGGGCTCAGCAAGCACGCCCCCCAAAATATCAGTATTAACCCAAAAACCAGAATTTAAAGAGTTAATTCAGGAAAACGCAACGCAAGAAACCGAAAACCTGCTTGAAATCCTAGAGAAGCGACTAAACAAAGCCGACAATCTGGTTCTCTTCTCGCTTGAGGAAGCAGAAAATTTCATCTTTAATTCGCAGCCCCAAGGAAAACCCCTGCCTGAATACTTGCTGCTTACTGACAAATACCTTGCAAGTGCCCGCCGGAAAAGCCGCTTGCACAGGTTAATGCAGGTTGCTCAAAACAAGAAGGTGAAAACTCGTGTTATCAACGCGGAATCTAACGCTGGCGCACGTTTAACGCAGCTTGGTGGCATTGTTTGCTTAGCAAAACAAAGTTAAACAAATTTTGCCTCTTTGAGTGCGGGTATTGGGATTTTGCCGTTATGTAATGCAGTTGCCACCAAAGCGCCGGAAACTCCGATTTTTTGGAGTTCAAAAAGGTCGTTAATGTCTCGGACGCCTCCACCGACGTAAACATCCACGCCAATCTCAGCAACCACACGTTTCACGAAGTCCACGTTCACGCCTTCCCCGCTGCCGACCCGAGCCAAATCCAAAATAATAACCTGCTCCACACCCATGCTTTTGAATTCTCGAAGCAAGCACAGCGGGGTGACACAGCCGTCAAACCCGAGTTTAACCATAACTTTTTCACCTTTCAAGTCCAAACTCAAGATTACTCTTTTGCTGCCAAAGCGTTTAACCGCATCCTTGACAAATTCCTTCCGTTGTAGTGTTTCAGTTCCAACTACAACTTTTGAAACCCCGCTATCCAGCAAGTTTTGGGCTCTATCAATACTTGTCACGCCCGCGTCAACAAGTAGCTTTAACCTTGCTTGGGCAACGATTTGCTTATGCATCGAGAAATCTACGGAGCAAGATATTATGGCGTCTAAGTCAGCGATGTATAGTTCGGTGAAGCCTGAATTTTTGAAAGCTTTTGCAACTTCTAGGGGGGCAATTGCGCTTGTTAGGTTGCTTTGCAGAGGTTTGTACTCTTTGCGTTGTCCCCTAACTGCATGGACGACTACACCGTTTAGAACATCTATTACCGGAATAACCTTCACTTTAAACCCCTAACCTATTGCCGCGGAGACATAAAAAAGTTAACCGTCACATCCAAGATTGAGCCCCTACTATTTGTGACAACCAGCACAAACCATCGTTCTCCCAACAGTTCTATCTGTAATTAAAGGTATATTTACTCCACAACTACTAAAGAAAAACGACAGGAAAACTTTAAAGGCACCAGTCTGCCGCATCAATATGATACCTTTGAAATTGCTAATCAGCCCCGCTAACGAAGCAGAAGCCCAAGAAGCCATCTCGGGAGGCGCGGACATAATCGACGTCAAAAACCCTAAAGAAGGAGCTTTAGGCGCAAATTACCCTTGGGTCATAAAACGGATACGAGAAATCACACCTAAAACCCTGCAGGTTAGCTGTACACTGGGTGAAATTCCGAACTTACCTGGATCAATTTCCCTTGCTGCGCTAGGCGCGGCAACCTTAGGTGTAGACTTCATCAAAGTAGGGCTATATGGATTACCATCAACGGACGCGGTTTTTCTACTTCAAAACGTAAGAAAAGCAGCCAAAGAATGCAATCCAAAAATCAAAATTGTGGCAACGGGATATGCTGATGCAGAAAAAATCTGTGCAATAAACCCCTTGCTTATTCCAGAAATAGCCAAAAGCGCCCAGGTTGACGTAGCCATGCTAGACACGGCAACTAAAGATGGGAAAAACCTCTTTGACTATCTCACAATTGAGCAACTCCAAAAATTTGTTGATTCGTCGCACTCTCTTGGTTTAGAGGCGGCACTTGCGGGATCACTAAGAAAGCAAGATTTGTCAGTTATTTACCGTTTAGGTGCCGATATCGCTGGCTTAAGAGGAGCTGCTTGCACTGGCAGCAACCGCGTAGCCGGCACAATAACGAAAGAGCGCGTCAAAGAACTTGTCGCAATCTTAAGGCAGGCTGAAACTCAAGCAAAGAGGGTTTAACTTGCAGCAAAGGGGTACAAGCAAAAACAAAGTTTTGGAGGAACTCCAAAAACTACGTCAGCTTGATACCCATTATGAAGACGGCAGAATTCTGTGTTCTATGTGCACAAAACCTCATCCGATCGCTGAAAAAGCAAACCGTATGTTTTTCGACTCAAACCTTGGGGACAAGGGACTTTTTCCCGGAACCGTGCAAGTAGAAAAAGAAGTTATATCACAACTCGGGGAGCTTCTCAACAATAAAAACGCGACTGGTTTTTTGGTGACAGGCGGAACAGAAGCTAACATGATGGCGCTGTTAGCCGCACGTAACAAGGCAAAAGTTGAAAAGCCAGAGGTTATTTTACCATATTCAGCACATTTTTCCTTCAACAAAATTTTTAACATGCTAAAAATAAAGCCAATCTACATACCTTTAGACAAAGCATTCCGCGTGAAAGTTTCAGAAGTTGAAAGAAACATAAACAAAAATACAGTCGCAATCGTCGGCACTGCCGGAACTGCAGAACTCGGCGCCATCGACCCCATTGAGCAGATCTCTGAAATTGCAGTAAAAAATAAGGTTTGGCACCACGTGGATGCAGCGTTTGGTGGGCTAATTCTTCCTTTTCTCAAAGAGACCCCATTATTTGATTTTAGATTGCAGGGTGTAACGTCAATCACTGTTGACCCCCACAAGATGGGTATGGCTGCAATTCCCACAGGCGGCATCTTATTTAGAGATAGGACCTTAATTGAGTTAATAAAAACAGAAACCCCTTACTTGACCGGTAAAACTCAATTTACAATTGCTGGTACTCGAACAGGAGCTGCCGTTGCTTCGGCATGGGCGGTTTTCCGTTTTTTGGGTAGAGATGGCTTTGAGAGAATTGTAAAGAACTGCATAAAGAATACCGTAACACTTGCAAAGGGATTGAAAAAGATCGGTTTCGAGGTTTTATGTGAGCCGCAATTGAACATTGTTGCGTTTCGCAGTAACAATACCGGGAAATTGGCTGAAATTCTGTGGAGAAAAGGCTGGTTTATCTCCTATATTCCAAAGTATGATTGTATCCGAGTTGTTTTGATGCCGCACACAAAACAGAAGCATGTGGCGGCCTTTTTGAATGATCTCGCTTGATGCTTAATAAGAAAAGCTTTAAAGCAGCTTATTGATGTTTCAAGACGATTCTTACGAGTAATACGATAGAGAGGCAGTGTTCAAAGAACATCAGCAGATTGAAAATACTCATTTATGAGTATGTTTCAGGTGGCGGATACGCGGAGCAGCCACTGCCCCCCAGTGTTTTAGCAGAGGGTTACGCTATGCTTAGAGGCTTAATTGCTGATTTCAAGGCTGCAGGGCATGAAATAAGCGTTTTACTCGATGAAAGAATCTCCAGGTTTGACGCCTCTCTTGATGCTGATCTCGTGATACCCATATGCCATTCTGAAGAACCTGAGAAAATCATAACAGCGATCTCTAAAATGAACGACGCAATGTACATAATCGCTCCTGAAACCTCAAGGATTCTGGAAGAAAAAGTCAAGTTAATTGAGCAAACAGGCAAAATGTCATTAAACAGCAAAAGTAACGCTATCAGCCAAGTGGCTAACAAAACATCCCTCTATGAAACCTTACAGGACATGGGTTTCTCTATCCCAAAAACTCTAACCCTAAATATCGATGGTGCCACGGCTGCTGTTCTTGAGACAATAAAAAAGGCGCTAAAGTTTCCGTTGGTTTTTAAACCAGTGGATGGTACAAGCTGCAGTGGCTTAAGCGTGGTAAAAGACGACGACCAAATAGAGCAAGCCATAAGTAAAGTAAGACAAGTGACATCAAGTAATTGTTTCATAGTGCAAGAGTTTATCGAGGGTACTTCGGCGAGTGTTAGTTTAATATCAAACGGGAAAAAAGCTGTACCACTTAGTTTAAACAGTCAATCGCTGATTCTTGCACCCCCAAACGCTGAGTCATGTTACGAAGGAGGTTGTGTCCCATTCAGCCATTCTCTTGAGCAAGACGCTTTTATTTTGGCTCAAAAGGTGGTTGAGGCATTTCCAGGTTTGCGTGGTTATGTTTGTGTTGACGTAGTCTTAACGCAATTTCAGGTTTTTGTTGTTGACGTTAATCCGAGGTTAACAACATCATATATTGGGTTGCGGCAACTGGGGGATTTCAACATTGCGCAATTATTGGTCGATGCCGTGGGTGAAGGTAAACTTCCCAAGAAAATTAACATTTGTGGAGCGGCTTGTTTTTCCAAAGTAGAATTGCCCCCGCCAAAATTAGAAATCTTTAAACAGGTAGCGCAATGTGAAAATATTGTTTCGCCACCGTTCCTCATTGAATCTAATGCTAAAGCTTGTGCTTTAGTTATTGGTCAAGGCTCAGATTTTACAGAAGCCAAAAACTGTTTAGAAGAAGCTAAAAAGAACCTCCAAAACATATTCCTCTGAGGAACACATGTTTGGCTGACGTGTTAGGCTTAGACGTCGGAGGCGCCAACACAAAAGCAGTATTTATCACCGTTAATAGCGGTAAAATTCAGCGGTCAAAAGTGGCGGTTGAATACTTCCCAATCTGGAAGGCCCCGGAAAAACTGCCAGATGTTCTTTTAGAGCTAAGAAATCAACTCTGTGCTTCCACACTTGACGGCGTAGGTGTAACCATGACGGCTGAACTTTCAGATGCTTACCAAACCAAGCGGGAAGGGGTCACCCATATCCTTTCATGTGTAAAGCGAGTATTCCCCAGTATTCCAATATTCGTTCTGAATATCGACACACAGTTACAATCAGTTGAAGACTCTTTTCGGGAACCGCTGTTTGTCGCCTCTGCTAACTGGGCCGCAACAGGATGGCTCATATCTCAATGTATAAAAAACGCTGTCGTAATCGACGTCGGCAGCACAAGTACCAGCATAATACCTATAATTAACAGCAAGGTAGCTGCTGGCGGTAAAACTGATATAGACAAACTCGTCAGCGGCGAACTCGTATATACGGGCAGTTTAAGGA
>Ga0113563_10003210_pt1 | contig 10114 bp, 9 predicted proteins | sample Mud3Dept3metaG_FD_80117 | JGI IMG/M metagenome (GOLD analysis project Ga0113563, IMG submission 80117) | Freshwater wetland microbial communities from Ohio, USA, analyzing the effect of biotic and abiotic controls - Mud 3 Core 4 Depth 3... | ecosystem: Environmental > Aquatic > Freshwater >...
GCCCGTGGCACGTCGTGCAGCCGACGCCCTTGTTCACGTGGATGCTGTGGTCGAAGTAGACGAAGTCGGGCAGGTCGTGCACCTTCACCCACTCGATCGACACGTCGTTGGCGTAGCTCGACCGGACCGGTTCGAGGTACGGGCTGCTCGAGTGGATCTGCGAATGGCAGTTCATGCACGTCTTGGTGGGCGGGATCCCCGCCACCGCCGACGATTCGGCCGAGGTGTGGCAATAGCGGCAGTCCAGGCCGTTGCCGGCCACATGACGTTCGTGGCTGAACTGGATGGGCTGCTGCCGGGCCTCGAACGCCCTCGTCACGTACGGCGACTTGCCTGTCTGGTAGATCAGGTACCCGCTCGATGCGGCCAGGACGATGAGGCCGAAGAGCATGATGCGGGCAATCCCGTTCGCGCTGGGATGGAAGGTCTGAGACATGGGCGCCAGCTCACGAGCGGCCTCACAACCCGTTCTCGCGGCCCCGTCCGGACGCCCCACGCAGGTTGTGATGCCGTCTCTAGTTTGTGTGCCGAATCACGGAAGATTACTACAGTTTCAGTCCGGGAATCGAGCGTTTGTGCATCTCGTGGCCCGAACAAGCGTTCGGCGCCACACGAATCGCCCGCAGTCCCGTCGGGTGCGCTCGAGGCGCCGCATGGGAACCGCGCCGCCCGGTTTTCCGTTGTGATACATTGAGGCCGCTGCACGGCTGCTCCGGCAGATCCCGCCCGATTCGTGCGGCTCGTTTCCGCCCCCGCGACCCGGCCGACAGGGAGCACTCCTCATGAGCGACAGGAAGTACCGCCAGCGGGGCTACCAGGACGATGGCCGCGACCGCGAGCGGGCGCCGGCACGGCCGCGAGAAAGCCCGCCAGGGCCGCCGAGGACCCGCGCGGACCGGCCCGAGGGACCGCGCACGCCGAACATGCCCGGGTTCCGATCCGTGGTGCGGTGCCATCGCTGCGGCAGCCTGGTGAACACCGTGATTCTCGTCAACACGATGTGCGCCAAGTGCGGCACCGCACTGCACTGCTGCGCCCAGTGTGAGTCGTTCGATCCCGGCGCGCACTACGAATGCACGCAGCCCATCACCGCGCGCGTGACGCCGAAGGACGCCTTCACCACGTGCCAGTTCTTTGAGGCCCGCTCGACGGTCGAGCGCGAGACCGGTTCGGTCAAGCAGACGACGGCGAGGAGCGCGTTCGACGATCTCTTCAAGATCTAGCGCTCCCCGTGGCTGCGCGCCGGGCGGGACACGGGGGCTCCGGGCCTTGACAGGTCACGGCGTCGTGACCACAATGGTCATATGAGAACCGCCGCCAGCATCGCCGACGTGAAGGCGCGCCTGAGCGAGTTCGTCAGGCGCGCGAAAGCCGGCAACGAGGTCGTCATCACCGAGCGCGGCGTGCCCGTGGCCCGTCTGACGGGCCTCGAGATGGCCGAACGCCGGGCCACGCGACGCGACAGGCTTGCGCGCGCCGGGACGGTCAAGCCCGGCAAGGGCCGCGTGCGCCGCGACCTGCAGACGCCGCCTGCGGGCGACGCCGTCGGCGCCGACGTGCTTACAGCCCTGCTCGAGGAACGCGGGGAGACCAGCTGAATGTTCTGGGACACCTCCGCCATCATCCCGCTGCTCCTGCCGGAGCCGCGGTCCGTCGTGCTGACGGAAGCCCTGATCGCCGATCGCGAGGTGACGCTGTGGTGGGGCACGCCCGTCGAGTGCCTCTCGGCGATCTACCGCCGGCACCGGGAGACGGCCGTGCCGGGCGCGCTGCTCACCGGGGCGCTCAACCGCCTGCGGGCGCTCGTCGAGGACGCCGACGCCGTGGCCCCGACCGACGAGGTGAGACGACGGGCCGGCCGGCTCGTGGCCGCCCACCCGTTGAAGGCCGCCGACGCACTCCAGTTGGGCGCCGCCCTCATCTGGTGCGAAGAGCAGTCGCACGGCGAGGCCTTCGTGTGCCTCGACGAACGGCTGCGGGAAGCGGCGCGCCGCGAGGGCTTCGCGCTCATCCCCGAATAGCGCCGGCGCGGTGGCCCATGGCCACGCCGTTGCCGCTCGCGCCGCCGACGCTGTCATAATTGCGGTATGCCCATCCTCTCCACGTCGGATGCCGCGCGCGTGCGCGAGATGCTGACGGATCTTCCGGGCCCTGTGCGTCTGGTGTTCTTCACCCAGACGCTCAACTGCGAAACCTGCGAGCCCACGAAGCAGATTCTCGGCGAGGTCGCCGAGTTGAGCGGACAGATCACCGTCGAAGAGCACAACTTCCTGCTCGAAAAGGACCTGGCCGCGCAGTACGGCATCGACCGCGTGCCCGCCGTCGCGGTGATCGGGGCACGGGACTACGGGATCCGCTTCTTGGGGATTCCATCGGGCTACGAGTTCATGTCGCTGATCGACGCGATCAAGGTCGTGGGCGCGGGCGATTCGGGCCTCAACGATGCGAGCCGCGCCATGATCGCCGGCCTCGAGTCGCCGCTCGCGCTCCAGGTGTTCGTCACCCCCACCTGACCGCACTGTCCCCGGGCGGTCAGCCTGGCCAATCGCATGGCGGTCGAAAGCCCCAGGGTCACCTCCGTCATCGTCGAGGCGAGCGAGTACCCGGATCTGGTGCGGAAGTACCAAGTGAGCGGCGTGCCGAAGACGATGGTGAACGAGAAGGTGGAGATCCTCGGCGCGCGCCCCGAAGAGGACTTCGTGCGGACGGCGGTGGGCGGGGCGGCCGCGTGGTAGCGACGCGGTCACGCCCGTTCGGTCACGCCCGTCCGTTGACGCTGCCTCCCGCGCTGACTATCATGCGCGGGCAGGCGCCCCCAGCATGATCGGCAGGACACTCGGGCACCATCGCATCCGCGAGCGAATCGGCGCGGGCGGCATGGGTGAGGTGTACCTTGCCAGGGACGAGCGGCTCGAACGCGACGTGGCCGTGAAAGTCCTTCGCGCCGGAACGCTGACGGACCCCGCCGCCCGCCGCCGCTTCCGCAGAGAGGCGCTCGCGCTCTCCAGGCTGAATCACCCGAACATCGAGACCATCCACGACTTCGATACCCAGGACGGCACGGACTTCCTGGTGATGGAGTACGTCGCCGGCGTGACGCTGAGCGACAGGCTCGAGGCATCGGCGTTGTCCGAGAAGGAACTGCTCAGCTTGGGCGGGCAGTTGGCCGACGGCCTGGCTGCGGCGCACGGTCAGGGCGTGGTTCATCTTGACCTGAAGCCGGGCAACCTGCGCGTGACGCCGGACGGCCGGCTGAAGGTCCTCGATTTTGGCCTGGCCAGGCTGCTCGCGCCGGACCCAGGCGCCGGCCCGGCAACTACGCAAAGCCTCGCCGACCTGCACGTCGTCGCCGGCACGCTGCCTTACATGGCGCCTGAGCAACTGGCGGGAGAGGCCGTCGACCATCGGGCAGACATCTGGGCGGCTGGAGTCGTGCTCTACGAGATGGCCACCGGACGGCGGCCATTCGGGGGCCAGACCGTCCCGGCGCTGGCGGCGGAGATCCAGGCCGCGATCCCCGCGGCCCCGAGCAGCGTCCGAACGGGGCTGTCGCCCGCACTTGAGCACATCATCCTGAAGTGCATGGAGAAGGACCCCGGCCTCCGGTATCAGTCCGCGCGGGACCTGAGCGCCGACTTCCGCCGCGCGAGCAGCCCCGCGAGCGGCGTCGCCCCGTCCGGGTCTCCCGCAGCACACACCGGACCGGCCGAGCCGGGTCGCTTGCGGCCGCCCAGGAGGCTGTTCGCGCGGGCCCTGGTGGCGGCGTCGCTCATCGTCGCTGGCGCGGGTGCCGGGCTGCTCCTGCTGCGAACGCGTTCGCAGAACGAGCCTGCCGGAGCGTCTGCTCCGGTGATTACGTCCCTGGCGGTCCTGCCGCTGGCGAACCTCTCGAGCCAGCCCGAGCCCGACTACATCGCCGAGGCCCTGCACGAAGCCGTCATCACCGAGCTTTCGAAGATCAAGGCGCTGCGGGTGATCTCGCGCACATCGACGCTGCGTTACCGGGGCAGTCACACGCCCCTGCGCGAGATTGCCAGGGAGCTGGATGTCGATGCGATCGTGGAAGCCTCCGTGCTGAGATCTGGGGACCGCCTGCGGGTGACCGCCCAGCTCGTGCAGGCCAACCCGGAGCGCCACCTGTGGGCCGACAGTTACGACCGCGGGCTCACGGACGTGCTGTATCTGACGAGCGAGGTCGCTCAGGCCGTGGCAGGCCAGATCCGGGTCACGCTGACGCCAGCCGAGAAGACCTCTCTCGCGCGGGCCCGCCAGGTCGGCTCCGGCGCATTCGAGCTCTACGCAACCGGGCTGCACCAGTGGAACCAGCGGACCCTGGACGGCTACAAGCGCGCCATCGAGAGCTACCGACAGGCCCTCGAGAAGGACCCCGACTACGCGCTCGTTCACGCCTCGCTGGCCGAGGCCTACATGCTGCTGGGTGAGCAGGGCGGGATGCCGCAAGCGGAGGCGCGCCCGCTGGCCGGGGCCTCAGTCCGCCGGGCCCTCGAGCTGGACGGCAATCTGGCGGAGGCCCACGGATCGTTCGCCAGCTACACGTTCTACTACGACTGGAACTGGGAGGAAGCCGAACGGGCGTTCGGCCGTGCCGTCGAGCTGAATCCGGGGCACGCGGGGATCCACCGGTCCTACGGCAGGGCCCTCGGGTTCCTCGGGCGTTATGATGACGCGATCCGGCACCTCGAGCGGGCCCGGGAGCTCGACCCGCTCTCCGTGATCTCGGGCGCGTATCTCGGCCAGACGTACCTCTTTCTGCGGCAGTACGGCCGCGCCGCCGAGCACCTGCAAAGAACACTCGAACTCAATCCCAACCACCCGCTGGTTTGCCACAACATGGGTGAGTTGTTCCTCGCCCAGGGCCGGTTCGGGGATGCGATTGCGCAACTGGAACGATCCGTCGAAGTCTCTCCCGAGCCGAGCGCACATTACCGGGCCATTCTGGGATGCGCCTATGCTCGAGGCAACCAGCGGAGAAAGGCCCTCGCGATCCTCAACGACCTCGAGGAACGGTGGACGCGCGGCCTGGTGTCGGACTTCGATCTGGGCGTTCTTCGCCTCATGCTCGGGGATGCGGACTCGGCGATGGCCGCGCTCGAGCACGGCTATGCGCAGAGAGATGTCTGGCTGTCCCAACTGAGGGGCTGGCCATGGTTCGACGCGCTGAAGTCCGACCCCAGGTACCAGGAGGTGGTCCGGAAGATGAACTTCCCGCCAACAGTCGAGAGGCGCTGACCGGCGCCCGGAGCCTTGATCTCCACCCTACCGCGCTTCGGCGACGACCATGACCCAGGGCTGGGGCGATGGCAGTGAGATGATCTGCCTCCCCAGGGCCGGGCTCAAGCGCAGGCGTGTTCCGTCAATGCGCCCGCTCTCGACGGTGAGAACGCCACGCAGCTCCTGTGCGACCCGGGCGACGAGCTCCGCCTCAGGCCCCACGTCGATCGCCAGCGCGAAGAATCGGTTGGACGCCTGCCAGATCACGAGGTCGCCCACGTGGCGCGACGACTGGATGACGGCGTCGGGCTCGCCAGCCTGGCGCACGCTCATGTTCCACCATGCGAGAGACGCGAGCGCGTCCGCGACGAAGGGCTCGGCCGACTGGGGCCAGGTGCGCCGGCGGTCGAGGCGGAACACCTGCGGCGCCGACACGCTCGGGCCGATGAACTCGTAGCCCGTCCTCGTGCGATTGGCGTAACACGTGGCGCCCGCCTCCTGGCACCATGCGGGAGGCGTGATCGGCGCGCACGGCATCGGCCAGGCGCTGTCGCGCCCGCCGCGGCCCGCGAGGAGGATCTTCTCGCAACCGGGCGTGGCCACCGGCAACCAGTTCTCGTCGAGGCCGCGCAGGCGCTCCACGAAGATCTCGGGCAACGGGTTGTCGGCCGACGGGTGGCGCGTCCACAAGAAGGACGCGAGGCGGGTCGGCCGCTCGGCGCCCTCGGCGCGGGCCGGGTTGAACGTCCAGACGCCGAGCACGGCGGACGCGATCGCGGGAGCGGTCATCCACGTGACCCGACGATCCAGCGCGCGGTCGAGCTGCTGGAAGAGGGGAATGGCCAGCGGCATGAACCAGGTGGCATAGCGGCTGAGGCCAGGCGTGCCGCCGTGGTTCACGTTGCCGGCGGTCGCGGCCACGAAGGCCAGCCACGCGGCGGAGGCGGCGGCGCCGGCGACACCCGCATCGGCAAGCCGCCGCGGTGCGTGAAAGGCGAGCACGGCGAGGCCCGCCAACACGGCGGCCGTGAAGATCGGCGCCTGCGGCAGCAGGCCGACGTTGGGGTCGGCCAGGGCGGTGAAGTACTCCCGCGCCGTCACCCAGCGCACATCGCCAGGAAAGGCGAGGCGCGCCGACATGGCAGGTTGGAGAACACCGCAAACCGGGGGCAATGCCGCCAGCGCCGCGCCGGTCCCGAGCCCCAGCCAGAATCGGCGGTCCTTCAGCAGCGTCCTTCGTCCTGCGACAGCCGCCGCGGCGAGGATGCCGAGCACGGCGCCGCTGCCCGGGTTCTGGGTGGCGGCGGCGCCGGCGGCGACGAGGCTCCACCAGGGAGTAGAGTCGAGCAGCGCGAAGGCGATGGCGTACATCGCGAACGTGAGTGGCTCCGTGAGCGGCTTGTCGAGCCACCAGAGAATCGGCCCGGCAAAGACGATCGCGCACCAAGTCCAGTGCAGGCGTGACGCGGCAATCGAGAACGCCGCCGCCAGGAGCAAGGTGTTCAGGATGGTGAACGCCGCGGTGGCCGGGAAGCCGAGCGCCACGAGCGGCGACGCGAGAGCGGGGTAGAGGAAGAAGTGCCTCGATTCTCCGGGGCCGGGCAGATGGCCGGAGGCGATCCGGGCCGCGAAGTGAATGTACTCGGAACCGTCGCCGGCTACGCGCGGCGTCGACGTCGCGGCCAGTGTCACCAGCAGGCAGACGAACAGTGCGGCCGCCACGGCTGGCCGCATCACGCCAGCCTCGTCGTGTGAACGCACCGGGCTGGGGACCCGGGCGGACTGCCCTTCGTGCAGGGCCTGCTGGGCGTGTGCGTGAGCATGCGCTGGGCCAGTAGAATACCCTCGTGCCCCTGGTCGTGCGAAACCTGAGGAGCATTTCATGGCAATCGTCCTGGATGGCAGCAACCTGACAATCGAGTCCCTGGTCCGGGTCGCCCGGTTCGGCGAAAAGGTGGAACTCGCGCCGGAGGCGCTCGAGCGCATCAACGTGTGTCGGGCGATGCTCGAGGAGAAGCTGGCGGCGCGCGAGATCATGTACGGCACCAACACGGGCATCGGCGAGTTCTCGGAGCACATCCTGAGCGACGACCAGGTCCGGGCTTTCCAGCGCTACCTCGTGTACAACCATGCGGCCGGAATCGGCGCGCCGGCGCCCATCGAGCACGTGCGGGCAGCCATGGCGGGCCGCGTCAACGTGCACGCGCACGGCAACTCGGGCTGCCGGCCGGAGATCACGCTCACATTTGTCGAGATGCTGAACAGGGGTGTCACGCCGGTCGTCTGCCAGAAGGGGTCCGTCGGGGCATGCGGCGATCTGGCGCCGATGGCCCAGCTGGCGCTCCTGTTCATGGGCGAGGGCGAGGCGTTCTACGAGGGCGAGCGCCTGCCGGGCGCCGAGGCCCTGAAGCGCGCGGGCGTCGAACCGCCGGGCCTCGCGGCGCGCGACGGCCTGGCCGCCATCAACGGCTCGAACCTGCTCACCGCGATGTCCGCGCTGCACATCTACGACATGGAGCGGTGGCTCAAGCAGTCGGACATCGTCGCGGCGATGTCGATCGAAGCGCTGCTTGGGAACCTGAAGCCGTACCACGCGAAGCTCCACGAGCTGCGCGGCTTCCGCGGCGCGGTCACATCGGCCCGCAACATCATGAAGGTGCTCGACGGATCCGACCTCACCACCGGCAAGATGAAGACGAAGGTGCAGGACGCCTACTCGATGCGATCGACGCCGCAGGTGGCGGGCGCGGCCCGCGACGCGGTCGCCTACGCCCGCGTGCAGGTGGAGATCGAGCTCAACGGCGTCGGCGACAACCCGATCTTCATCCCCGAGCAGCGCCTCACGCTCACCGGCGCGAACTTCCAGGGCTCGCCCGTGGCGCTGCCGATGGACATGGCGGGCGCCGCCATCACGATGGTGTGCGTGCTGTCGGAGCGGCGCCTGAACCGGCTGACCAACCCGGCGCTCTCGCAGGGCCTGCCCGACTTCCTGGCGCACGAGCCGGGCTTCTACTCGGGACTAATGCTCAGTCAGTACACGGCGGACCACCTCATCGTCGAGCAGCGCATCCTGTCGGCGCCGGCGTCGATCCAGTCGATCCCGGCTGCAGCCGATCAGGAGGACTTCGTGTCGATGGGCATGAACACCGCCCTGAAAAACGGCCAGATCCTCGACAACGCGTACGGGGTGCTCGGCATCGAGTTCATGGCCGCCGCCCAGGCGCTGGATTTCCGCACGTTCTCCATCGGCAGGGGCTCGCAGGCGGCGCGGGAGACGATCCGGAAGCACGTCGCGCACCTGGACATCGACCGGCCCCTGTTCAACGACCACAACGCCATGAAGGCGCTGGTCCAGTCGGGCGAGATCCTGGAGGCGGTCGAGCGGGCGGTGGGCGCGCTGGGCTGAGGCCCCGCGTCGGGTATCATGTGGAGTCCCTGACCGCACGAACCGCGCCAGCACCAGGAGCACCTGATGCCGCACCGATTCACCGTCGGCGTTGAGGAAGAGTTCCAGATCGTCGACCCGCACACGTGGGAGCTGCGCTCGCACGTGAGCGAACTGGTCGCGCCCGGCGCCACGCCGCTCGGCGACCAGGTGAAGCGCGAGCTGCACCAGTCCATCGTCGAGGTGGGCACGACGATCTGCGGCAACATGGACGAGCTCGAAGCGCAGGTGTTCCACATTCGGCGCGAGCTCACGGCGGCGGCCGAGTCGAAGGGCCTCGCGATCGCCGCGGCGGGGACCCACCCCTTCTCGCACTGGATCGACCAGGTGCTGTCGCCCGGCGAGCGCTACGAGCACATCGTCGAAGAGCTGCAGATGCTGGCGCGCTCGCTGCTCATCTTCGGCCTGCACGTGCACGTCGGCATGCCCGACCGCCAGAGCACGATCGACATCATGAACATGGCGCGGTACTTCCTGCCGCACCTGCTGGCGCTGTCGACCAGCTCGCCCTTCTGGATGGGCCGGGCCACGGGCCTGAAGTCCTACCGGACGACCGTGTTCCGCCGGTTCCCGCGCACGGGCCTGCCGGAGCACTTCGAGTCGTGGGGCGAATTCGAAGAGTACGTGCAGACGCTCGTGGACCTGCGGTGCATCGACAACGGCAAGAAGATCTGGTGGGACGTGCGCCCGCACCCGCAGTTCGGCACGCTCGAGTTCCGCGTCTGCGACGTCCCCACGCGGCCGGCCGAAACGGTGGCGATCGCCGCGCTCATCCAGGCGCTGGTGTTCAAGCTCTACCGCCTCCGGTTGCAGAACCTCGGCTTCCGCGAGTACCGGCCGCTGCTCATCCAGGAGAACAAGTGGCGCGCCGCGCGGTACGGCATCGACGGGCACCTCATCGACTGGGGCAAGAAGGCCGAGGTGCCCATGCGGGATCTCGCCGTGGAGCTGCTCGGCCTCGTCGACGATGTCGTGGACGAGCTCGGGAGCCGGCGGCACGTCGCGGGCATCCTCGACATCCTGCGCGACGGCACGAGCGCCGACCGGCAGCTGCGCGTGTACAACCAGACGCAGGACTTCAGGGCCGTCGTGCAGCACGTGGTGGCGGAGACGAGGGGATAGGGAACCGGGGCTCGGGCCTCGGGGGTTCGGGGGGCAGCCATGAAGCGAGTGGGATTGATGTGCGGCCGTGAGTACGCGTTTCCGCCGGCCTTCATCGACAAGGTGAACGAGCTGGGCGCCAGCCAGGGTGTGGTCGGCGAGTTCGTGAAGCTCGGCGGCACGTACATGGGCGAGGCGGCCAGGTACGCGGTGATCGTCGACCGTATCTCCCACGAGGTCGACTACTACCGCGCCTACCTGAAGCACGCGATGCTGAACGGGACGTACGTCATCAACAACCCGTTCTGGTGGACCGCCGACGACAAGTTCTTCAAC
>Ga0113563_10003212_pt1 | contig 10112 bp, 6 predicted proteins | sample Mud3Dept3metaG_FD_80117 | JGI IMG/M metagenome (GOLD analysis project Ga0113563, IMG submission 80117) | Freshwater wetland microbial communities from Ohio, USA, analyzing the effect of biotic and abiotic controls - Mud 3 Core 4 Depth 3... | ecosystem: Environmental > Aquatic > Freshwater >...
CTGCGCATTGATCCCCTCCGAACCCCTGTTCGGGCGGGACCGGCGTCTGCTTTAGCAGCCTGTCAGTCAGCGCCTCGCGCTACGACGTGGTGGCCGGGGGGATGCGACGTCATGCGGCCGTCGCAATCGAGGTCGAAGGGCACGGGACTCTCGATCTCGATGCGCGCTGCGTCGATCGCGACGTGCAGCAGCCCGCATGGCGTGGGGACCGCGCCGCGCGCCCAGGTAAGTGCTCCGAGCCGCGGCGCGATGCGGGCGCGTCCGAAGCCCGGCTCCGCGGGCGCGACGCCGAGCGTGCGCACGAGCAGGTCGCGGGTCGGCGTCGAGCACCAGCCGTGCGAGACCGTGCCGCCGTACCAGGTCTCGGACCACGAGGTGGCGCAGCGCTCGAGCAGCACTTCCCAACGCCGACACTGCGCGGCGATGCGATCCTCGCAACCGGCGGCCGCGAGCGCGTCGTGGACGACGTAACAGAAGAACGGCTGGGCGCGGACGATGCCACGCTCGACATCCCACCACGGCGGCGGCGGACCGGCCACGAGATAGGGACCGCCGACTCCGTGCTCGTGGGCCCGGGGTCGCCGCGCGTCGCTGCTCGCGCGCGACCAGGTCGCGTGCACCTCGCGCGACTCGTCGAGCAGCAGATCCACGACGCGCGCGACGCGCGCCTCCGGCACGAGCCCCGCCGCGAGCGGCGCGGCCTGCGCGTGCTGGCTCACCGGGCGTTGGCGTTCGCGACCGATCGCGCAGTCCACGTAGAGCGCGCGCTCGGGATCCCAGAACAGCTCGAAGGCGTCGCGCAGCTGCGCGTGCCGTTCGCGCGCCCAGCGCGCGCGGCCCGCGTCGCCCAGCCACTCCGCGATTTCGGCGAAATCGCGCAGGCCGCGCGCCCACAGCGCGTTCAGCACCGAGGACTTGCCATCCACCGAAACGGAACTCCAGTCGATGATGACCCAGCCCGTCACGTCGCTCGCGAGTCCGTCGTCGGCCTGGAACGCCTCGAACCAGCGCAGCACGCCCTCGGCGATCGGCATCAGCCGTGCGACGCGTGCGCGGTCGCCGGTGTAGCGCCACAGATTGTGGAGCGCGTGCACCCAGTGCAGCGCCCAGTCGGGGATGAAGCCGGTATCGAAGTGCTCGAAGTCGCCGCCGGCGGCCATCGGCAACATGCCGTCGGGACGCGGCGACGCGCACAGCTCGACGTTCCAACACGCCAGCCGCCAATCCGGATGCGTCGCGAAGTCGACCATCTGATGCACGACCATGTCGCCCGTCCAGGCGCGCTGTTCGCGGGTCGGGCAATCGAGGTAGGCGTCGTGCGAGTTGAGATCGACGCTGCGCCGTCCGACCGCCCAGATCTGGTTCAACACGGGATCGCTGCATTCGAAGAAGGGACCGGCTTCGCGGGGATGGAGTCGCTCATGGACGCCGGCGCCGCGCAAGAGCAGCGCGCCATCCGCGCGGATCGAAAGGCCGAGATAGCGGAAGCCGAGCGGCTGGAAGGTCTCGAAGCGGTCGTCGCAACCGCGCGCCAGATAGCGGAAGCCCGCGCGCTCGTCGTCGGGATCGAGCCGTCCGTCGGCGCCCGCGAATTCCGCGGCGGCGACGTCGATGCGCGCGCCAGCCGCTGCTTCGAGGTCGAGCGTCACGGTGCCGGACACGATCTCGCCGAAGTCGATCGTGACGACGTGCGGAGCCGCCCCGTCGCACGCGAGCACGAGCGGCCAGCGCAGCGCGACCGCTTCGTCGGCCTGCGAGTCCTGCATGTCGCCGAGCACCGTTGCGACGGGATCGTCTTGCGGCGCTCGCGCGGCGGCACGCGCCACGCGTGCCGGTGTGCCTTCGCGATGCACGCCCGCGAGCAGCGCGATCGGTCGCGGGCGCAGCGCGCCGTAGGGCGCGATCGGCGGCTCGTGCCGACCGCCGAAGCCGAGGTGGTTGGCCGCGAGGACGCGCGCCGGCTGCCACGCCGAGTCGTCGAAATCGGTGTGCCGCCAGTCTGCGGGGAGTTCGCGCGCGTCGAAGAGTTCGATCGGCATGCCGCCGACGCCGCCCGCGGCGAGCGCCTGCCAGGCGTCCGCGCGCAGCGCGCACCACTCCGCATCGGAGACGAGCCACGCGTCGCCCAGCTTTGCTTCGAACAGGAAGCCGCCCGCGCCCAGTTCGAAGCTCGCGGGTACCGGCGCCCACCACGGGTTCGCGCGTCCGAAGAAGCGCACCAGCGCGGCGATCGCGTTGCGGCCCGGTCGCAGCAGCGGCGCCAGGTCGATGACGTCGTAGTGGAGGCGCCGGCCGTTCGCGCGCACCGGGCCGCGCGAGACCTCGATGCCGTTCACGAAGAGCGCGTAGCGCGAATCGGCGCTGACGCGCGCCGGGGCGCATGCGGGGACGCTCGCGAGGTCGAGGCGGCGCCGGAAGCACGCGGTGACCGAGTCCTGCGCCGCCACGCGTCCCATTGCTGCGCCCGGCTCCGCCCCGATGCGCGGCGCTTCGCACCAGACGAAGCGTCCGCGCCAGCGGCCGGACGGGAATGCGGCGGCGAGCGCTTCGCTCACGTCAGAACGGCGAGACGATCTCGGCCGCGCCGCCGAGCGCGGACTCGAGGAAGTGCCGGCGTTGCGCCTGCGCCTCGGTGGCGCTCTGCGGGCAGTAGTGTCCCTCAGGCTGCGGGCGCGTGACGCAGTACGGCGTGGTCTCCGGGTCGTACTGGAAGTACCCGCTGGTGAGTCCGGGGGCGAGATTCTCCGCCAGCGGAGCGTCCACCTGCACGAGTGCCGGAACGTTGCGCGCGATCGGCCGCACGTGCGGGATGCCGAGTTCGGCTGCCATCGCGCGGCTCGCGCTGTTCGGCACCAGCGAGTCGCCGACGCCCTCGGTAAACAAGGTGGACGGCGGCGTCACGTCGCTGGAACCGGCGAACGGCAGCAGCGGCTCGCGATAGAGATGACGCAGGAATGTGTGTCCATCCTGCGGATCGAAGCCGAGTTGGAAGAGCGTGAGCCCCGCCCACAGATCCACCGGTCGCAACTCGGGCATGGTGGGGCCGATCTGCGCGAGCAGCGTGTCGCCCGACTGGTGGATCAGCGTCTCCCCGAGACGCGCGCCGCCCACCGTCGGGGTCGCCGCGATGATCTCGGGCGCAAAGGGCAGGAAGCGCTGCGCGTTGTTTCCGCCCTCGCTGATCCCGTGGTAGAGAATGCGGCTGGTGTCGATCTCCGGGATGCCGTCGGGACCGATGGCGGGCTGTCCCAGCGCATCGCGATGCAGGAGATCGAGCGAGCCCATGCCCTGGATCGCGCGCAGGAAACCGATCATGTCGGCGCCGGTCTGGTTCCAATAGTCGGGAAGCTGCTGCCACTGCACCAGCGAGAAGAGGATCACGGTGATTTGCAGTGCGGCGTCCTGTCCGATCTGGCGGTTCAGCGTGTCCTGGATGCCGGCGACGGCGAAGCCCGCGTCGTCGAGATAGCCGGTGCCGCTGTCGCGTGTGGCCTCGATCGGACCGCCCGGGTTGCCGTGCTGGTACATCACGATCGGCACCGGGCCGTCGAGCGCTTCCAGCGGCAGCGTCATCATGAACGGCACTTCGTTCGTACCCGTTTGGACGGGAATCCCGTTCGCGTCGCGTTCGAGGACCTGCGAAGCCGGGTTCCGATACTCCGGCAATCGTACCCGGCCGCGGATCTCGAGCCCGCGCGTGGGCACCAGTTGGATGCAGAACTCGGTGGGGTTCGGGCAGGGGGCCGCGGGCGTGGGCAGCACGAGTTCCGGCGGCGCTGCCGCAAGCGCCCGCTCCTTGAAGTACACGCTGTCTTCGACGCCGGGCTGCGTGCGGATCGAGAGCTGCACGGCGAGCGCGATGTCCTCGGCGGGGATCGGAACCTCGGCGAGCGCCGCAACCGCCGCGAGTGCGGGCTCGATCGTTTCGCGCAGCTGCACGACCTCGGGCGCGTCGCGACCGACGGGCGACGCGAGGACGCTCGCAAAGAACGGGGACGGACCCAGCGGTCGCCCCGGTTCACCGGCCGCGAAGGCGCGTCGCGTGACGACGACCACGTAGCGGCCGTGCTCGCGCAGGTCGATGCTCGGGAACAGCAGCGCTGTGTGGTCGAAACTGCCGTCCGGCGCTGCGTCGCTGCGCAGCAGGATGCGATACGCAATCCGCTCGCCGAAAGCGGGGCTCGCGGGGTCGACGTCGATCAGCGCGATCGGCGCGAAGGGATCCTGCGACGCGGATTCGTCGGCGGGCAATGCCGAGGGATCGAGAGGATGCGAGAAAGCGAGCGCGATGTGCGCCATGCGACTCCAGCCGTCGACGCCTAGGGTCTGCGCGACCAGCGCTTCGAAGGCATGCGCCTGGAACGGCTCCGCAAAGGGCGGCACGGGGAGCTCGAGTCGGACACCGCTCGGTTTCGCGGAATCGGCGACCGTGTAGTAGTCGTCGGGGAAGGGCGCGAGCGCGAGCGGGTCGCGACGGTCGTAGAGCGCAATGGCGGACGCGCCGGTCGCGTCGGCCGCGACCTGGAAAGAGCTCTCCGCCACGGCGCCGTCGTCGCCGCGCCAGACCACGCGACAACTCCCGCCGGCCGGAAGCTCGCGCGACGGGTTCAGGATCAGCGTGCCATCGGCGAGTGCGTGCGCGCGGCGCGCGACGCGCGCGCCGTTGCACTCGAGCGCGAAGCCGAAGCCGGCGAGCACGCCGTTGCTGAGAGGTGTCGCCAGGCGAAGACGCAGCCACGCCGTGCGGGGCACGTCGCTGGCGCCGGCCGCTGGTTCCGCCCACAGCAGGGCGGGCGCCGGCTCGGGCGCACGGAAGTCCCGGCCCGCGGTGAGCGGGATCGAGAGGCCCGGGAGCAACGTGACGGGGCGCGTCACCTGGATGCGGTGCGGGCCGGGGGCGGGCACCGGGATCGAACCGACGAGACCGGCTCCGCCCGCGGCGAAGCGCTTCGTCACGTCGGCGCCGTCGAGTGCGACGGTCGCGGCGGCCGGATCGGTTCCCGGCGCCAACGCGATCTGGACCGGAAACTCACCCGAAAGTGTAGGAAGGTCGACTGCGATGACGCCGAGCTGGCAGGAACCGAATCCGAGCAGCGGAAGGAGCAACGGAAGCGCAACTCCGAGCGTGCGGAAGGAGCGGGGAGGAGGGCGCAGCATCGGCGGCTCCGCATGGCGAGGGGCACCGCAGTATATCAACTGGTCGATCCAGCGCGGGACGAAACCAGAAACCAGCAGGGCTTCGGGGCTGCGCGAGTGGGATGCAACTACCTCGGGATTCCATCGCGCAGCAGCGGCATCGCTTCGAGCAGGGGTCCGAGTTCCGCCTCGCCGACGTGGAACGAGTCGGCCGCGATGAGACGCATGTTGCGTCCCGCGTAGGTTCGCGATGGCTCGAGTACGACGAGTGGATCGCGTCGCAGCACGCGCACCTCGCCCTCGGTCTCGTCCATCTCGAAGCTGCCGACCGCGATCAGCGCGCTGGTCCCGGAGAGGATGAACTCGATGACCATCTTCTGGCGCCGGTCGCGCGCGAACTCGCTGGGCGGCGTGCGGTCCCAGATCTGTTCCTGGACCGCAGTGATCGCCTCGATGTAGCGGATCGCGTCCCCATGCCCGGGCTGGTCGGCCGGCCAGTTCGCGAGTTCCTTCTTCCGAATTTCGGCGACGACGCGCTTCAGCAGCTTCGTGTAGAGCAGCGTCTGGACCACGTCGGAATCGCCGCGCCGGATGAGTCGCAGCTCGCCGACCTTCTGCTCGACGGAGGGCACGAAGCTCCGCCGCAGGACTTGATCGTGCGCCGCGTCGAGCAGCGGGGCGAGTTGCGGCGGAACCAGCGGTTCGGCGGAGACGGCTGCCGCGCACACGCCGGCGAGCAACAGCAGCGACGCGGCGCGGCGGCGCTTCATGCCGCGCTCCGGCGCGGGCGATCGAGCAACACCAGCGATGCCGGTGTCACGAACAGATCGCAGACGAGAGCGGTGATCATCGTCACGCCCGAAAGCAGCGAGAAGTAGATGGTCGGCTTGAAACTCCCGAAAGAGCCCACCCAGAAGCCGAGCACCAGCACGACGTTGTTGATCAAGAGCGGCGCGCCGACCTCAGCGGTGGTCTTCCCGATCGCGGCCCGGGCGTCGCCCCGGTATTCGTGCCGGTAGTGATCGAGATAGTGGATCGTGTCGTCGACCACGAGCCCGATCACCGACGACGCGATCATCGCCGTGCCGGTGCTGAGGTCGATCTCGAACCAGCCCATCATCCCGCCCGTCCAGACGATCGGCATGACGTTCGGGACGAACGAGATCAGCGTGAGCCGCGCCGAGCGGAGCAGCACGCCGATCGCGACGAACACCAGCACGACCGCGCTCGTGAAGCTCTTCAACTGGGAATCGACGAGCCGATTCGAATCCTCGGCCACCCGGTGGAACGCACCGGTGGCGTCGAGGCGGTAGTCGTCACCGAGCGCGTGGTGACCCTCCTGGAGGATCGACTCTGCGAGCGGCGCGGTGACCGCAGTGCCGACGGCGTGGACGCGGACGCTGAAGCGCGCAGCCGTGAAGTCGGGCGCCACGAGTTTCCGGATCAAGCCCTGCTCGGGCGCCGCTTGCAGGAGATCGAATGCGTAGGCGGTGGCGCGCTCGTCGGGCGGAAGCACCAGCTCCTCACCGCCCGCTTCGCCGCGTTGGAGTTGTCGCAGCACGGCGAGGATGTCGAGGACCCCCGTGACTTCCGGGTGCGCGAGCACCGCCTGCTCGAACGCGGCCATGCGCTGTACTGCGTCCTGCGAGACGAGCGGCGCAGCGTCGCGGCGCGCGACGACGAACTCGAGGGTCGACGCGCCGGACAGGTGCGAGTCGATGAACATCGTGTCGCGATGGAGCGGTGCGTCGCTCTTCAGGAAGCGCACGAGGTCGGTGTTGTTCCGCACCCGCGGAAGTCCCGCGAGGCTGATGGCGGTGATCCCGGCGAAGATGGCGAGCACGCGCCACGGGTGCTCGACCGATACCCGGGCGGCCCATTCCAGGGCCGTTCGGATCAGGCGGTGCTGCGCGGAGCGCAGCGGCGCGCTCGGCGGCTCGAAGAAGGTGAGCCCCACCGGCACGAGCGTCATACCAATGAAGAAGGCGACGACGACACCGAGCGCCGCGAAGACGCCGAACTGTTGCACCGCCGGCATGTTGCTGGTGACCAGCGAACCGAAACCGATCGCGGTGGTGAGGGTGCAGAAGAAGCACGGGAACACCAGCCTGCGAACGACTTCCTGGATGCGCGTCGCGCGATCGACCGCGGCATCGGAGGCGTCGAGCCAGCCCTGGATCAGGTGGATGCTCACGCCTAGCGAGAGCACCATCAGGATCGGCGGCAAGAGTGCCGTGATCGCGTTGACCTCGAGGCCCGCCAACTGATAGCAGCCGAGTGTCCACGCGACGGTGATGCCGGTCACCGCGAGGGGCAGCGCCACCCCGAGCAGGCTGCGAAAGAAGCTCGCGAGCACCAGGCCGAGCACGACCACCGCGATCGGCATGAGTAGGGTCCGGTCGCGCTCGATCAGCTCGCTGACGTCGTGCTTCTGCACGGCGATGCCCGTCAGGTGGAGTTCCACGCCAGGCGCGTCGCCCGTCTCGGCCATGATCCGTCGCAGCGAGTCGATCAGCGCGGCCCGGTATTGCGTGTCGCCCGGGCGGTCCTCGATCTCGATCAGGATTCCTGCGCTGCGCCGATCGGCCGCGACGAAGAGGCCCGTGAAGTCCGGATTGCGGTCGAGCGCGGCACGCAACCGCTCCGCGAACTCCGGCGCATCGAAGGGAGGCGCGCTGACGGGCGCCATCTCGGCGCCGCCAGCGCCGGTCACGATCTGCTGCGCATTCGCGAGGCTGAAGACGTGCCGCACGCCGTCGAGCGGCGCGATGCGGTCCGTCAGCTGCGCGAGGAAGCCGAGTCCCTCGGCCTCGAGCAGCTTCGGGTGCACCACCGCGAGCAGCAGGTCTTCGTCGCTGCCAAAGACCGCCTTGAAGCGGTCGTAGCTTTCGGTCTGCCCTGGCTCGTGCGTATTCAGCGACTCGTTGTTGCTCTCCACACCGACGCGCGCCGCGTGAAGCGCGAGCCACGCCGTTGCGGCGAGCAGCAAGGCGAGGAACGGGATACGCCCGCGCGTGAGCAGCAACTTCATCGTGGCGTCACCCGACCCTAGCTGCGCGCGAGCGTGACGTGAACGGTGACGTGGACCTGGTCGTCGACGCGCACGAAGAGCACGCGCGGCGCTTCCAGCGCGAATTCTCGCAAGGACACGTCGAACTCCGCGTCGAAGCGCGCGCTGCGATCATCCTGCTGCCAATGGGAGACGGTGGCCTGGACGGAACGCTCGACATCGCGGATCTGGAGCAGGAACGGCAGCACCCCGCTCGCGTGTACCTGCTCGGGACCGAGGTCGCGAAAGCGGCCGCGAATGCGCGGATGCTGCGCGGCGTCGAGCATGGCGCGCATGTTCTCGTCGCGTCGCGCGATTCCGGTGCCCAGGCTCGCGACGGGCACGTCGACGTCGCCGGACCACCCGCCGCCGGGCCCCTGCTCGATCGCAACGGCGAGCGCTGGGACGCTGCCCGAGAACTCGTGCAACGTGGACGTGGCGGAGAACGAGATCTCGAGCGAGCCGTGCACACGATCCGCGCGCGCTCCCGGCGCGAGCGCCGCGAGGCACGCCACCATCGACGCTACGCACGCGACGCGAAACGCACGGGACTTCGACATGGCGCGCCACTCTACAACTGCGCGGCCTTCGTCGTCAGCCGCTGCGGCGCCCCGTCATCGCACGGACATGCGACTCAGGCGATCGAGTCCGCCGCGACTGCTTCCCAACCCGCACCCACTTCTGCGAGCGCGCGCGTGCGGGCCTCGTCAGGGGACTCCGCGAGAATCTCGACGCTGCGCGAGCGCTGTCCGTCCGACTGTTTCACCCGAACGCGGAAGCGCGTCCTGGCCGGTTCCGGCGCTGCGGGCGTAGCCACGGTCACACTCGGCTGTCGCCTCGAGTCACCTCCTTCGAGCGAGGCGATCGTCTCGTAGTAGGCCTGCGGCGCATCGAGAATTCTCAATCCCACGCCGCCGCGCGCGACGCTGGTGAGCTGCGGGGGCACCTGCTTGTTGCGCGCCACCTTCGCGCGGATCAGGATCGGCTCCGTCGCATCCGTCAGCAGCAGGCGCACCGCCACTTCCGCACCGGGCGGAAGCCGCGTGCCCGTCTGCACGAAGACCCCGGTCCGGGAGATGTCGATCACGATGGCGCGCTGCGAGCGTCCGTCGGACACGACCTCGCAGGCCAGCCGCCACTTGTGTCGCTTCGCGACGCGAGGATCGCTCACGAGGCCTCCGGGGTTGCGCTCTCGAGGTCCACCGATCGGGATTCGGCCGACCGCGGAGCGTTCTTTACCGCGGAGCCCTCTCCCGTTGGCCTCATGGATCGGGTGCGGTTGACCGATTGCAGGGGCTGTTCTAGACAAGGGCGGTCATGGAATCTCGCTCTCGCACGCAACTGCACCTCCCGTCGCTTCGGGGCGTCCTCGCCCTTAGCGAGGCGGAAGAGGCCTAGCGCGCAAGACCGAAGAGTCCGAGACGCGAAACCCTCTCCCGCCGAGCCAGCCGGAGAGGGTTTCGCGTTTCTGGACCCAGACACCGACTTCCATCCAGATCTGCAGATCCCGCCCCGGTTGGCCCGGCACAAGGAGCCAGCCGTGAAGCCGATGCCCGCGCACAAGTACAGACCGTTCCCGCCCGTCGCACTGCCCGATCGCAGTTGGCCGGCGCGCACCCTCACGCAGGCGCCGATCTGGTGCAGTGTCGACCTGCGCGACGGCAATCAGGCCCTCGTCGAGCCGATGGGCTCGGAGCGCAAGCTGCGGCTGTGGGACCGGCTCGTGCAGATGGGCTTCCGCGAAATCGAAGTGGGCTTTCCGGCGGCGTCGCAGACCGATTTCGACTTCGTGCGGCTGCTCATCGAAGAGGAGCGCATTCCGGACGACGTCACGATCCAGGTGCTGACACAGGCTCGCTCGGAGCTGATCGAGCGCAGCTTCGAGGCGATCCGCGGCGCGCACCGCGCGATCGTCCACCTCTACAAC
>Ga0113563_10003213_pt1 | contig 10112 bp, 5 predicted proteins | sample Mud3Dept3metaG_FD_80117 | JGI IMG/M metagenome (GOLD analysis project Ga0113563, IMG submission 80117) | Freshwater wetland microbial communities from Ohio, USA, analyzing the effect of biotic and abiotic controls - Mud 3 Core 4 Depth 3... | ecosystem: Environmental > Aquatic > Freshwater >...
GATCATCCGAGGCAGGAAGGCCATCACGGCGGGGACGGCCCTGGACCTCGAGGACGCGCTCGGGGTGAGCGCGCTCTTCTGGCTGAGGCTCGAGGCGGCCTTCCAGCTCAATCGTGCGCGGCTCGCTCGGCGGCGCGTGCGCGGCCACCGCTCGGGGGCCGTCGCCTGAAGCGACGATCCGGGCCGCCGACACCGGCTCGGCCCGGTGAGCCGCGGCAGTCGATCTCCGAGAAGAGCGCTCCGCAGGGGCGGCTCTCCCAGTTCCCGCCGTGTCCAGATGGAGCGCGACAAGGCGAGCCGGGTCACGGCCTTCCCGCGACCGCTCCAGCTTCTTCTCGATGGGCGCTTTGCCCGTTGGCGCCGCCCTCCTCGGTCGGTAAGATGCGCCATCCCCCATGCGCTCAGCGGCGTCCGGAGCGGGCCGGAGGCGTACCGGCGGTCGGGCCGTGGCCGCGGCCCTGCTCCTGGCATGGGCGTGCTCGCGGGGGCCGTCCCCGCCTCCGCGCCCGGCGCGGGAACCCTCCGCCACCCCATCCCCTGCCGGGGAAGCGGCCGCCTGCCTCGCGCGAGGCACCGAGGCCCGCGAACGCGGCGAGCTGCCCCGCGCCCGGAGCGAGCTCGAGCGGGCCACCGTCCTCTTCGAGGCGGACGGGAACTGGGAAGGGTACGTCCGCGCCCGCAACCTCCTGGGAGCGGTGGTCGCGCGCCAGGGGAGCTACGAGGCCGGGCTCGAGCACCTGAACGCTGCCCTGGCCACGGCAAACGAGAAGCTCCCCCAGGGCCACCTCGAAAGCGCGCGCAGCTACCACGAGATCGGGACGGTCTACGTGGCCACGGGCCGACGCCGGGAAGGCCTCGAGCTGCTCGAGAAGGCCCTCGCGCTGCGGCGCGCGGCCGGGGGGCCGCCGTCGAGCGACGTGTCGCAGACCCTCCTCCGGATGGGAGTCGCCCACTCGGACCAGGGCGACGACCAGCAGGCCCTGGCCCTCTTCGGCGAGGCCGAGTCGATCGAGCGCGCCCTCCCCGGAGAGCCGCGCCTGCCCGACGTCCTGATCGGGAAGGGCGCCGCGCTCTGGGGCCAGGGGAGATATGACCAGGCCATCGAGCTCAACGACGAGGCCGTCCGGCGGGAGGGCGAGGGGAAGCAGCGCCCCGCGACGCTGGCCGCGGCCTACGTCAACCTCGGGAACGCTTACTGGAGCAAGAGCGACTACGACGAGGCGCTCGCCTGCTACCAGAAGGCCCTGCCCCTCCAGGTGGCAGCTCTCGGCGCGGCCCACCAGTACGTCGGCCTGATCCACTACAACATGGCGACGCTCCATCTCAAGAAGCGTGACCACGAAGCGTCCATCGCCAGCGCCGGGAAGGCGCTCGAGATCCTCGTCCCCGCTCTCGGCGAGAGGCACGACCTGGTCATCCAGGCCATGAACGTCCTGGGCTCCGCCTTCACCCAGAGGGGCGACCCCGACCGGGCCCTCGCGGTCCTCGAAAGGGCGCGGGCTCTCCAGTCACTCACGAAAGAGGCCAACCGGGACGCGGCGGTGATCGAGAGCAGCCGGGCCGAGGCCTACCTGGCGAGGGGCGACCTCCGGAGCGCCGCTCGCGGCTTCAAGGAAGCCCTCGCGATCGACATAGAGGTCCACGGCGAGCGTCACCCGGATGTCGCCGAGGACTTCGCGAACCTCGGAGAGTTGTCACTGCGGAAGCGCGACCGGGCGGAGGCGCTCCTCTTTTTCGGCAAGGCGATCGCCGCCAACACCCGGCAGGCGGTCGCGGCCGAGCCCGACCTCGCCCCCCCCCTCGACTCCGCCCTCTCCGACGAGTACCTGCTCAAGGCCCTCAAGGGGGCGGCCCGGGCCCGGGCCATGGGGGGGACCCGGCGGGACCTCGAAGCGGCCGCTCTCGTCTACGCGAGCGCCGCGCGGCTCACCGAGAGGATGCGGGCCGGCTACCGGGCCGAGGGCTCCAAGCTGTTCCTGGCCGAGACCGCCACCGAGACCTTCGACGAGGCGATCCGGACCGAGCTTCTGCTCCTCCGCCTCACCGCGGACGAGCGCCACCTCGAAGAGGCCTACCGCTACGCCGAGAGGAGCAAGGCCGGCGTGCTGCGCGAGGCCTTGAGCGAGGCCGAGGCGCGGTCCTTCGCCCGCATCCCCGGGGCCCTGCTCGAGGAGGAGCGGCGCCTCCGCCAGGACCTCGCCGCCGCCGACCATCGCCTCGAGGAGGCGCAGGAGTACGGAGCCGACGAGGCACGTCTCCAGGGCCTGCGGGACGAGCGCTTCGGCCTCAGCCGACGGTACGAATCGCTCCGGGGCCGGTTCGAGAAGGAGTTCCCCGAGTACTACGACCTCAAGTACCGCTCCCTGACCGCGCCCTCCGCGAAGGTCCGCACGCGGGCCCTGGACGACGGGACGGCCCTCGTCGAGTACTTCCTGGGCCGCGACGAGGTCTTCATCTTCACCCTGACCGCGGGCGGCCTCGAGGTCGCCCGCGTGCCTCGCGAGGCCGCGCTCGAGAGCGACCTCGGCGAGCTCCGGCGCGCCATCGTTTCGCGCGACGCCGCCGCCTACCGGCGGAGCGCGGTGCGGCTCTACCGCACGCTCCTCGCGCCCGTCGAGTCGCGCCTCGCCGGGAAGGACATCGTCATCGTCCCCGACGGGCCGCTCCACGCGGTTCCCTTCGAGGCCCTCCTGAAGCACGACACCGCCTCCCGTCCCGGGGACGAAGGGTCCCTTCCCTACGTGCTGCGGGACCACGCCGTCAGCTACGCCTACTCCGGCACCGTCCTGCTGCAGTCGCTCGGACGCCGGAAGGAGAGCCCGCGGCACGAGTTCGTGGGCTTCGCCCCAGGGTTCGCCGAGGCAGGGGGCGCGCGGCCCGCCCTGCCCGCCTCGCGCCGGGAGGTGAGCGACGTGGAGCGGCTCTTCCGCGAGCGGGCCGGGCTCCTCGGGGGCTGGCTCCGCGGCGGATCGCGGATCTACCTGGGCAAGGACGCCACGAAGAGTACGCTCCTCTCCGCGGACCTCGAGAGCTATCGCTACGTCCACCTCGCCACTCACGCCATCGTGGACGCGGATCGTCCGGCCCTGTCCCGGCTCCTGTTCCAGCCGGTGGAGGGCTCCGGCCGGGACGGGGCTCTCACGCTCGGCGAGATCTACAACCTGCGGCTCGCCGCCGACCTCGTGGTGCTGAGCGCCTGCGACACGGGCGGAGGTCGCATCGCCCGGGGCGAGGGGATCATCGGCCTCACTCGGGGCTTCCTCTTCGCGGGGGCGAGGAGCCTGCTCGTCTCGCTCTGGCCGGTGAGCGACGAGGCGGCGGCGGCGCTGGTGGTCGACTTCTACGGGGGCCTGCTCGGGGGGCGGACCAAGGCCCGGGCCCTGCGCGAGGCCAAGCTGCGCGCGATGGCCCGCAACCCCGAATACGCCAGGCCCTTCTACTGGTCTGCCCTGGTCCTCGTCGGAGAGCGGCGGTGAAGACGAGCGGCTGCGACACGACAGTTCTCTCTGCCCTTGACCGCGCTCGTGGCATCTCCGACAATCCCGTCACTTCATTCCCGGTGCCGTGCGCGCCCGCCCGTCGGCGAGCGCGATGACGTCATGGCTCGATTCGACACGACCAACTGGAGCGTCGTGCTCAAGGCCGGCTCGGGCGACACGACCGGCTGCCAGGAGGCCCTCGCCCGGCTTTGCGAGACCTACTGGTACCCCGTCTACGCCTTCGTCCGACGCAGCGGCGCCTCCGCCGTGGATGCGGAGGATCTCACCCAGGAGTACTTCGCGCGCTTTCTCGAGAAGCGCTTCCTGAAGAACGTGCGGCCGGAGCGGGGCCGCTTCCGGTCCTTCCTGCTCGTCTCGGTCAGGAACTTCCTGTACAACGAGCGCGACCGAGCGCGGGCCCTGAAGCGGGGCGGGGGCGCGCGGCCCCTGCCGCTCCACGGCGAGGACGGGGAAGTCCGCTACGAGCGCGAGCCGGCGGACGCCGTCACTCCCGAAGTCCTCTTCGAACGGGCGTGGGTCCGGGCGGTGCTGGACCGCGCGCTGGAGCGGCTGCAGGCGCAGAGCGACGGCGAGCTCCAGGCCGACCGCTTCGCCCGGCTCCGGCCCTTCCTGACTGGGGACGGCTCCGACGCGACCTACGCCGAAATCGCGAGGGAGTGGGGGGTGGGGGAGCCGGCGGTGCGCGTGGCCGTTCACCGCCTGCGACGGCGGTTCGGGGCTGCGCTGCGGGAAGAGGTGGGTACCACGGTCGAGGACCCGAGGGACGTGGAGGCGGAGATCCGGCACCTGCTGGCCGTGGCCGCCTCGTAACGGACGCGCCGTGATCCTTCTCTCGGGGTGACGGGAGACCATGTCCTCTGACGCCGACCCGGATCCGAGACGCTGCCCGCGCTGTGGGGCGAGCCTGGCCGAGGGCTCTCCGGGCGGCTCGTGCGCGTCGTGCCTGCTCAAGCTGGCGCTCGAGGGGGAGCCGACGCCGCCGGCCGGGTCGGCGAGCGACGCCCTGAGGCCGGGGCCGGCCGACGAAGCGCCGGAACGGGTCGGGCCCTACCGGATCGTCTCGGTCCTGGGCACGGGCGGCATGGGCGTCGTCTGCCTCGCCGAGCAGGACCGGCCCCTGAGGCGCACCGTGGCCCTCAAGCTGGTCAAGCGCGGCATGGACTCGAGGGCGGTCCTCGCCCGTTTCGAGGCGGAGCGCCAGGCCCTCGCGCTCATGGATCACCCCGGGATCGCCCGGGTCCTGGACGCCGGCACGAGCGAGGAGGGGCGCCCCTACTTCGTGATGGAGCACGTGGACGGTCCTCCGATCACGGAGTACTGCGACCGGCACCGTCTCGACACCCGGCGCCGGCTGGAGCTGCTCGCCGAGGTGTGCGAGGCCGTGCAGCACGCCCACGCGAAGGGGGTCCTGCACCGGGACCTCAAGCCCTCGAACGTCCTCGTTGCGGAGCAGGACGGGCGGCCGCGACCCAAGGTCATCGACTTCGGCGTGGCGAAGGCCCTGCGCCAGCGGCTGACCGAGGAGACGTGCCTGACGGAGCTCGGGGTGATCGTGGGGACGCCGGGGTACATGAGCCCGGAGCAGACGGAGACGTCGGACCGCGGGGTGGACACGAGGACCGACATCTACTCGCTCGGCGTGCTGGCCTACGAGCTGCTGACCGGCGTGCCGCCGTTCGACTCGAAGCGCCTGCGCCAGGCCGGCTGGGCGGAGATGCTGCGCATCATCCGCGAGGAGGAGCCCCCACGCCCCAGCACCCTCGTGCGCACGCTCGGCGCCTCGGCCGCGGAGCCGGCCGAGAGGCGCGGCACCGACCCGGGCGCGCTCGTTCGCCGGCTCCGGGGCGACCTCGACTGGATCGTCCTCAAGGCGCTCGAGAAGGACCCGGAGCGCCGCTACCACTCGGCCTACGGCCTGGCGAGCGACATCCGGCGGCACCTCGACGACGAGCCGGTCGTGGCCGGCCCGCCGACGCTGGGGTACCGGCTCGGCAAGGCGGTGAGGCGCAACAAGCTCGCCTTCGGCGCGGCGGTGGCGGTGGGCCTGGCCGTGCTGGTGGGGCTCCTCGCCAGCACGGCGCTCTACTTGAGGGCCGAAGGCGCGCGACGCGAGGCGCGACGGCTGCTCGTCCGGCTGAACGTCGACAAGGGCATGGAGCTCGTCGAAGGCAGCCGCCGGGCGGCCGGTCTTCCCTGGCTGGTCGAGGCCCTGCGGCTCGAAGAGGACGAGGCGCGCCGCGATGCTCACCGGAGGCGGATCGCGACCACGCTCGACGGCATGCCGGCCCTCCACCGGCTGTGGACCCACGACGCCAGCGTCACCGACGCCGTATTCAGCGCCGATGGCGGCCTCGTCGCCTCGGCCAGTGCCGACCACACGGCCCGAGTCTGGGACATGCGCTCGGGTGCGCCCGCCACGCCGCCTCTCAGGCACGACAGGCGAGTCACTTCCGTCGCCTTGAGCCGCGACGGAACGCGGGTGGTGACGGGAGGCGAGGACGCTACGGCACGCGTGTGGAGCACCCAATCGGGGCAGCAGCTCGCAGTGCTCAACCACATCGGCCCTGTCGAGCGCGTCGCCTTCTCCCCTGACGGACGGCGTGTTCTGACCGTCTGCAAGAGCAGGAGCCAGCCCGTCAGTGTCTGGGATGCCCAGACGGGGAGAGCGCTCGTCCGGATGCCGCACGAAGGCGAGGTCTCCTGGGCAGCCTTCTCTCCGACAGAGGAGACCTTCCTCACGACGACGCGCGAGGGCACGACGCGCGTCTGGGACACCCACACCGGGATGCCTCGAACACCGCCTATGCACCAGGCCGGCTCCAGCCGGGCTACGTTCAGCTCGGATGGTCGGCGGATCGCGACGACCGGAGCGGCTCGCGCGTCGCGGGTCTGGAGCGCCACCACTGGGGCTCCACAGACCCCGCCTCTGCCTCACGGGTTCGACCCCTCGGCCTCCGCCGACTTCAGCCCCGACGGCCGGTCCCTCGTCGTGGCGGGTGGCGATTCCCGTGTCTACGTCTGGAACCTGGAGGCCACGACCCTTCGCTACAGCCCGCTCCCGCTGGACTCGTACCCGTCGGAGGTTCGCTTCAGCGCGGACAGCCTCCTCCTTGCTGCCGGCGACTATCAAGGGAGCGTCCGGGTGTGGCGGGCACGAACCGCGGAGACGTTGGCCGTCCTGCGCCACGAGGGTGTCGTTCGCCTCGAGTTCGACACGACCAGCCGCTTCCTGCTGACCGCCGGACTCGACGGCATCATCCGCATCTGGGACCTGGCGACGACCGCCCTGGTTGCGCCCAGCGTCGGTACTCAGTTCGGGACGTTCGTTGGGACGGCGGTCGTCGACTCGGGAGTGGGCGAGGACGATCGGCCCGAGGGGTTTGCGCGGCTCTGGGACGCGCAGACGGGCGATCCGCTGACGCCACCGATGAGGCACGACAGGCGTGTGTTCCATGCCCTGAGTCCCGACCGCCGCATGCTCGCCACCGCTGGAGGCACAGTGCGCCTTTGGGACCTGACCGGCGAGCCGCTGCGTCCGCCCTTCCCGCACCCGGGGGGTGCCTGGAGAATCGCGTTCAGCGCAGACGGTGCCCGGCTCTATGCGTGGTCGAAAGGCGAGGGAGGCGTTCGGGTCTGGGAGACGGTGACAGGAGCGGAGGTCCTCCCGTCACCCTTCCGGCTCGCGGACAAGGTGATCAACGTTCTTCTGACACCCGACGGACGGCACGTGATCATGGGGAGCCTGGACGCCGTCAGCATCGGGAGCACCGATGGTTCTCGGGGGGGGCGTCTCGTAACCCAGCCGGACGCGCCGTGGGGTATGGACCTCAGCCCGGACGGCCGCCTGCTAGCCGCCGCCGACGCGCAGAGCCTCGGGCTGTGGAGCGTGGCCGAATGGCGAGCCCTCTGGACGAAGAGGCCCGCGGTCAGCGAAGCCTGGTTCGTGGGGTTCAACAGTAGCGGCACCCGAATCGTCACCGGCACGAGTGGGGGCAGCCTGCAAGTCTGGGACGTCGCGAGCGGTCGTCGCGTCGGCACCGCCATGCAGCACTTTGGCACGGTGCTGGACGCCGAGTTCAGCCCAGACGGCCGCTGGCTCGCCGTGGCGTCTGGGGATGGCACGGCCAGGATCTGGGACGCGGCGAGCGGGGAACCCGTGAGCCCCTCCTATCGCCACACGTTTCCCCTCTTCACGGCGACCTGGGACTCGGTGGGGCGCAGGGTCCTGACCACCGAGCACGTTCGCTCGGTTGCGGCGGAGGGCCGGCCTGCGGCGGACCTCGAGCTTCTCGGTCGACTCCTGGCCGGGCGCTCGAGGCCCGGAGAGGGATCGGAACCGCTCTCCCCCGCGACCCTTCTCCAGGACTGGGAGGCCCTGTACGGCCGGAACCCGGCAGCGTTCGGTGCCTCGCCGGCCCAGCTCCAGGCCTGGCATCGCGAGAAGGCGGAGGAGCTTCACGAGGAGGGCCGCTGGCCGGAGGTTGCGGCGCGCCTCGACGCTGCCCTGGCCGTCGGCCCGACCCGCTGGAGACTGCTCATGGCGCGAGGGCGCGCACGGGCTGAGCTCGAGCGATGGGACGCCGCGGCCGAGGACTTCACCCGGGCGCTGGACATGCTGCCGGGAGAGCTCGAGCCGGCCTTCGACCTCGCCCTCCTTCACCTGCTCCGGGGGGACCGGCCGAGGTTCGAGGCCCTCCGCGGCTGGCTCATCACGAAGTGGGGACATACCAGGAACCCGGACCGGGCGCGCTGGGCTGCTCACGCGCTCGCCCTCGCGCCGGTGGCCGACGAGGCCCCGCGCGTACAGGCCGTCCGCTGGGCGCGGAGCGCGCTCGAGGCCGAGCCGAATCGAGCCGAGCGCATCGCCCTGCTCGGTGCGACGCTCGTGAGGGCGGGGGAGATCACGCACGGCGTCGAGAGGCTCGAGGAGGCCGTCCGTGCGGGCGGGTCCGCCCCGGCTCCCTCGGGTCTCGCCTTCCTCTCCCTCGCACGCGCGATCCAGGGAGACCGAGTCGGAGCGGAGGTACTCCGCACGCGGGCACGGGCGGCTCTCCGCACGTTCAAGGAACCCGGCGGGCCCCCTACCGGCGAACGCGAGAAGAAGCATTGGCAGTGGACGTCGTCTCAGGTCGGGCTGGTGAGCTGGGAGCAGCGGGCCGAGGTGGAGCTCGTCCTGCGCTCGCAGACGCCCTGACCATCCCCTGGCCCGCCCTACTTGCAGGAGTCGCGACCCCACCTCTCGGCCGAGCACTGGGCGCAGGCGCCGCCCGCGGCGCAGTCGGGCGCGTCCTGACACTGCGTGACCTGGATGCGTCCCGACTCGGGGGTCGGGCCGGCGTTGGCCACGTAGATGCGGACGGGCGCGCTGCCGATCACGATTGCCGTCAGGACACGCGGCTTGGCGGCGCACGTGGACGGGTCGGCGAGCTGGAGGCCCTGGTTGCACGCTCCGGCGAGGGCCTGGTTCACCCCGGGGCACGTGCGGGCGGCAAACGCCGCGACCACGGAGTTCGAGGGGAGGGTCCAGTCCACGGTGGCGGTGAAATCCCCCTTCCACTCCGGGGGCAGGTCGAAGGCGGCCGACGCGCCGGGAGGCAGGGAGAAGGACTCGTTCAGGAGGGTGGTCCGGATCGGCGGGTAGTCCTGCGGGCGGTACTCAGGGAAGGGACTCGCGCCCGACCCGCAGCCGGCGGCCACGGTCGTCAGGCCGACGGCGGCGGCCGCGCGCCACACCGCGCCGAAGCCGGGTCTCATCGGACCACTCGAACGGCGTAGACCCGGAGCATCGGGCTGCCGGGGCTGGGAACGGCGTGCAGCTCGGCCGTCTGGCGCGACCCGTCGGTGAGCGCGACCTCGGCGGAAACGCGGGTCTCGCCGAGCGCCACCGCTCCCAGGTTGGCGCCGAGCGCTCCGCGCGCCGCGATGTTCGCCACCTCCGGCGAGGAGGAGCGCCACTGTACCGACGCGACGAAGGCGCCGCAGGCGCTCGACAGGCTGTTCGTCAGCTCGAGGGCGACCACGTCGCCTCGGCGCACCGTCGCGGCGAGCAGCTCCCCCGGCTGGGCCGGGGCGAAGTGGCTGTAGTCGAACCCGCGCACCTGCCAGGTGTCGCCGGTGGTGCACTCCCAGCCGTCCTTCAGCGTGATCCCGCCGAAGTCGATGCCGCTCCCGCCGCCGCACCCGCCCAGGGTTCCCGAGAGCAGGCCGAAGACGACCCCGGCCCGGAGCCGACTCTTCCCCATGGTGATCTCCTCGGGAAGAGAAGAAGCACGCCACGGCGGTTCGTTACAGCGCGCGGCCGAGAACTCCTTCGCGTCGAGTCAACCTGTGCCCCGAGGACTCAACTCGGTCTGGACCGAGGTTGAGGTGCGGCGCGGGCCTCACCCGACTCGCTCCCGTTGCAGAATCCCGCCAGGACCCTCGCTCTCTCCCGCATCCGGGTTGCAGAGGAGGAGAGGCATGGCCACGCCCGACCCCGTCGTTTCGGCGATCAACCGCCTCGAGGAGCGCCTGGAGCGGCTCGAGACGGAGATCGCGGACGTGAAGGCGAGCATCGAGAGGCTCGAGGCTCAGCTCGCCCGCGACGGGCAGCCCTTCGGCGCGGGCGTCGAA
>Ga0113563_10003214_pt1 | contig 10112 bp, 6 predicted proteins | sample Mud3Dept3metaG_FD_80117 | JGI IMG/M metagenome (GOLD analysis project Ga0113563, IMG submission 80117) | Freshwater wetland microbial communities from Ohio, USA, analyzing the effect of biotic and abiotic controls - Mud 3 Core 4 Depth 3... | ecosystem: Environmental > Aquatic > Freshwater >...
AGTCCCAATACATCTCCATTGCTTCGTCTATTTTGCCTTCGACAAAGAGGTTGAACATTTTCACCATTTTAGGGTTGTCTGGAGTCTGTGATATATCATAGGGACCAGCACCCGCCCACTGTTGCCCGTATTGAGGGATCGTTATAGGCCAGTTGACTTGCACAGGATCATTTACAAGTACTCTTTCCCCGATAATACGGAAAGCTTCAACCATAAATCCGATCGGCCCGCCGCCGCACAGTTTCATGCCTACGACATTCGGGATATCGGCAATCTTATTAAGAACGGTCAGCGGGAAATAACTTGGATGCATGTGCTTGATATGGAGTCGGCCGGCATAGAAATTTACAGGCAGGTTAGTGGTATCACACATCATCTTGTAATGTCGATATAATTCCTCCGGAGACCCGGGGTAGAACTGGACAGGGTGACCGATCAAAGCGAAGGTTCCACCAACTCTCTCGAAATGTGCCAACATTTCTAGGTCTTCTTCTACAGTGTTCTGCAATATCGTCATCGATACATGGATCTTGCCTTTGGCTTCATTACACACGATTTCCACGAATTTCTTACGCTCTTCAAAGGTCAAGGCGCTGGCTTCAACGGCGCACAGGATACAACTCAGCTTGTTGGCAATCAGGTATTGAACATCCCACCTGATGCCCTCCTCATCCAGTCCAGAGAGATCTGGAGCATACGAAGCATGAATAACGCCCTCTAGTCCTTTTAGATTTTTCTTTGCCCATTGTTTTGCCTCTTTTTTAGTGAACTCTAATGCCATTGCATTCCTCCTTTACAATAAAATTGATGTCCTACCGCCATTTATCTACCGATGCCGTTGCCATGCAACTGAAGTCTCCAGCCATCCAGAAGGCATCGGTTCCTCCCCCCACTACTAGAATTTCAATTGTGGCATTACTGAGGATAAGCGGATGTGTTGTTTTCGCTCCTGGCGGGAGTTTTAACCAGTAGGCAAAGGGCTCTATTCCCGCTTTTGCAGATTCCAGGTCAGCTGGCATGGCAGCCCAATAGGTCCAGGCAGACATATAGGCGTTTTCCTTTATCCACCTGCTTAACTGCTCCTTGCTATCGAAACCTTCATTTTTAATATCTCTAGCAGTTACCGGGCTTAATATAAAAGTGGCCTGAGTCCCCGGGTTTAGCCCAAGAGTATGATGAGTACCAGCTCCACTGGTCTCAAAACTTGTTAATTGCTCTTTCATTATTTCGTGATGTGGATATGGTTTGTACGCTGCATAGTTAAGCAAGCTCCATCCACCCAAGAGACTAATAACGCTTTCCTCTGGTTTAAAGCCCTTTTGTACATGCAGGGGATTCCAGCCTTCGGGTAATGCCTCTTCATTCTCGGCACAACACAGATTGTTGTAATTGGTATTGTTGCCTATATCACCTAAATACGTTTCACCCGGTTTTGCGCCACCCAGATTCTTAGATATAAGTGTCCAGGCCCTGCCGATGACAGCATTAGCTTTATTGAACGGACCTAATGCACTTAGCCCACAATTCATATTGATCTCTTTGCGGATGGGCCCGTTAGCTACGACCATTCGGCACATAGAGGTGGCGGAACTGAACAGAGAAGTTACTCCTGTGGAAGCTATAGCTAATATTACCGGGAGATGGCCCGGCCTGGCTCCTGCCATTACGGCATTGATAGCTACATGCTCAACGGTGTATTCCCAGGCTTCGTGGGGAGGAGACGGTTGCATAGTGACTGGTATCTGCCTTATATCGGCTCCTGTCCTCGCGCCAGTGCCAAGTTGTCTTATGGAATTCTCCCAGGCTTCGTTAGGAGGAATAGGCTGCATCTTGCCGATTACTTCACCAGGTTTATGACTTGTTCCCTTGAGCATCTCGGCTACTCTTTCTTCGGTAGGAAGCACTATCGGAAGAAAATCGGTCCATCCTTCTTCAAGAAACAACTGTTCCAGGTTATCAGGGGTATCCGGCTTCAGTAATCTCGGTATCGACCTTTCAATAGTTCCTGTTTTCTTTTCTTCATTAGTTGTCGGTTTGGTCAGCGCTTCGATTATTCCCGTTATTACGGGTTTGCCGTTAATCGGATCGTTACCCTCTAAGTATTTTCGGTGCACCTCGATTGGTCGATTTGCGAAGGGATGGGGAACAAAAGTAAACCTCAGTCCTGGTATTCCCTTTTTATAAGCAAAATTCTTTATGAGATCCGGAAATGCCTCGGTCACAACAGGTGCGGTAGGCACCCCCATCTTTTCCAATATTGAACAAAAGATGATGACCGATGGCGCACAGGTATCCAGCTGACCGATACCCATGATCACGCCATCGCCTTTTTCTTTAATTTCAGACCACAGCTGCGGATCATTGTTAAAGTAAGTGCCTGTCTTTACCCTGAGTACCCACGTAACCTCAGGATATCTACTAGCGAGTAGTTTCCGCATTTCTTCAAAGAATTGATGCGTTCGAGGAAAATTCATATCTACGATGTATATCGTTTTCCCTTCCAGGGTATCAAGCCGGGGTGCCAAAGGCATCATTTGGATTGGAGGAGCTGTACCTCGCGGGTTCAAGACCGTAATTTTTTCCCCTGTCATGTTATTTATAATCCTCCTTAGTTTTTCTTACTGGGAAGATTTGGGATATTTTATCGCCTCCTTGGCCTAAGAGTGTCTAGGGTTCCTGAACTGTTTGGAAGAAGAAACAGCCATTAGATTTTGAGTTGCGTTCATCCTGTGATAACCATCCTGACCTTTCTATAGATGTCTGTCGAGCCACACTGCCATATCACCTATTACTTGCAGATGCTCCGGCTCATTAAAGATTTCATGCCGCAACCCTTCATAGAGTTTAAGCGTCTTGTCCTTCGAACCTAAGAGTTCAAACAGCGTTCGGCTTCGAGCACCGTCAGCGACGGCATTTCCAGCCATAATGAGAGCCGGTAATTTGATGAGTGGTACAGCATCTAAGATTTTGGCCATCATTCCGCTCAGTCCAAGCGGTACCGGGCCACGATAAACTAGAGGGTCATTTACGTAAGCTTTAATGACCTCCGGGTCTCGGCTCAAGAAATCGGTGTCAAGTGGCTTACCAGCGGGCTGGGGAGGACGAGGAGGATCGTCAAGCCTGTTGATTCCTCCACCTGAAGTGATAAGACCTGCCAATTCATTTTGATATCGTGACGCATACAGAAGAGCGATTGCTGAGCCCATACTATGACCTACAAGGAATATTTTTTTACCCGGGTTTTCTCCTAGGACGATGTCGAAATAAGTCTTCAGGTCATCAACATAATCGGAAAAGCTTTCAACCTGGACACGGGCACCATCTGATTTGCCATGCCCACGGTGATCCAAAGCGTATATTGCCCAACCCCGAGGGACTAAGTAGTTGACTAAATTACTGTAACGCCCACTATGCTCAGCGAACCCATGCACTACCAGCAGCACCGCCTGAGAGGTATTTGAAGGTAACCAACCTTGGTAGTAGAGATTGAAGTCCGCCAGACCTTTGAAGTATCCTTCCTTATACATGGACTTCTCCTTTCATTACTCGCTTCGAACATATCGAGGAATATCCGTTTGCCCTTCTCCTAACTTGGATGATGACGAGACTATACCTACTCACGGAGTCGGCAATTTGGAAAAACCTGACCGGATTTCAGATCTTACGGAGACATAGAGATAGCGATCTGTAGTTTTCGAAAAATCCGGCCAGTCAGGTATTCCTCTTGCTTTTGGTTTCCCGGTGCGGGCAAAACTGGTCCATAACTCCATCATCGCTTCAGAAACTGCCCGATCAGTTGCATCGAGACCTGGATTTGGGGAATTTGCTCCGGACTGGAGAGCATGGACCGACACCGAATCCCACCAGCCAGTTGAATCATCCCAATCGCCAAAAACATAGGGGAGTTCGATCGAATGAACAGAGACACAGCCTTCCTTCCTCCAACCTGTAGGGACATGGTCGAATACACACGCATACCCTTTATTTCCTATCTGTTTATTGGATTCAAGCATTTCAACATATGCTTCTGGCAGTGAAGATATTACGAGCGGGCCAGGACCGGTGAGTTCGCCAAGGTTTGTACTTACAATCAGAGGAACTCCGTTATAGGAATCCGAGACCAGTACACGGCGTGGAATATCGGTTAGAAGCCAACCATCGGCGGAAGCGTCGAATTCATTTACTATGCGTTGCGCAGCACCACTAACTTCGGCTGTCTGAACGGCCGCAATTATCTTATCAGCCGACATGGATCTAGCCTGATTCAAAGTGGTTATACTCAGTTTCTTAAAAAATGACTGACCACCTTTTTCACTGTCAGCGAGTGATTTACCCGTGAGAATAACTGCAGAAGTACCGCTTTCACAAATGGCTTTATGGAACAGACCTTTAGCCATAGGTGAGGCCATCATAATAGTAACTTTGGCCCCACCACCGGACTCGCCGAAAATGGTGACATTGTCAGGATCACCGCCAAAGGCTGAAATGTTGTCTCGTATCCATTGGAGAGAAGCTATTAAGTCAAGGAACAAGTAGTTGCCTGAGACTCCTTTAGAAGATTCTGCAGACAGCCATGGATGCGCCAGCAGTCCAAACGGTCCAAGTCGATGCGTCAGTGTTACCACGACAACACCGTAGCTCGGAAGGCGGTAGTTGTTCCAAACCTTGTCGGAACCGCACCCTGATGAATAACCGCCGCCATGCATCCAGACCATTACGGGCAATTTATCATCAGATTTTTGTGCCGGAGTTACTATATTCAGATACAGACAATCCTCATTCATCGGAAGGTCAGGGGTAATCTTGGGGATGTAGGTTTGAGGAGACATTGCAGTAAATCTGGTGCATTCCCGGATACCTTCCCAACTTTTTACCGGTTGGGGTGGTTTCCATCGTAAGTCACCGACAGGAGGCGCTGCATAGGGGATGCCCCGAAAAACTGAGACCTCTTTCTCAAGTTCGCCGATGACGTTACCAGAGACGTACCCATTGGTTGTTTTAACTACCTGCATCATTTCCTCCCCCTTATTGTATTCTTACCTTGTTGTTAATTGCCTTTGAGTGCCTCCCAAATAGAATAGGTAGTCTGTTGTTTGACAACAACTTGACTGAATGCTAGACTCAGCCGATAATCATATCCGATTTATAATATACGATTATCGGATATTATCATAACCCGTTTGACTTGGCGAATCTAGTCTTGGTAATAGTAATTTTTCTGTATCTCAGATACCCACAAAAACCTATCAAGAAAGGGCGAAAAATGAAAGATAAAGTATCAATTAAGAGCTTAAATCCGCAAGGTATTCTTGATATTCCAACTCCTTCGGGATTAACGAACCCTCGCGTCAAAGATCTGGCAGGCAAGACAATCGGGATAATCTGGGATGGTAAAAAAGGTGGAGATAATTTCTGTATGGTGGTTGAAGAATTGCTGAAGAAAAGGTATCCAACAGCGATAACCACACGCCTTGTTTGGGGAGATGCTGAAGCAGCGGAAAAAGCAAAAAAAGAAATGGACACGTTTATTTACGGCGTCGGTGATAATGGGATGGGGGGATGGATTCAATGCCGGCAGGTCATCGCTCTAGAAAGAATCGGTATACCCGGCGTTTTCGTGATCGGTGACAACGCTATTCATACTTCAAAAATGTCGGCCGAGGATGCGGGAATGCCGGCAATACGTATTGTAAGCCTACCTTCTATAGACTATTACCCGAACCGTTCGAACGTTGAAAATATCAGGCCTGTAGCAGAAGCGTCTATCGGCCAAATTATCGACGCTTTAACACGACCTCTGACTCCGGAAGAGAAAAATCCGGAGCTGAAAACTCTCAAAAAGACAGCTGAAACAGTTAAAATCACTTCGGACAGCTATGATTCGGCCCTTGAATCATTCAATCAATTATACCTTGACAAACACTGGGGTGATGGATTGCCGTTGATACCTCCCACAGTACAGGCCGTTAAACGGATGCTAACTGGGACCAAGCGTTCTCCCAACGAAGTAATAGGACGTGTACCTTATAGAAATGGTATCGCTACCGTAAAAAAGATTGCGATTAATGCTGTAATGGCAGGAGCCATGCCCGAATATTTGCCGGTGATAATTACAGCCATGGAATGCTTGACTGAAGAGAGTACTTTCAGTCATATGATGAGTTCGGAAGGCTCTTTCACTCTCATGATAATGGTAAGCGGGCCTATTGCCAAAGAGATTAAAATGAATTCCGGCGTAGGTTTATTAGGCCATGGTTGGCGGGCGAACAACACAATTGGTAGAACCATAAGATTATGCCTGACTAATTTAGGTTACCTATGGCCAGGAGAAATCGACATGGCCCTCATTGGCCGACCATCCTCACATACCTTCTATACTTTCGCCGAAAACATGGAGCAGAGCCCCTGGGAAACGTTTAACATGGGTTTGGGGTATGGGCGGGAAGACAGTTGCGTAACCGTCTCTACCGTTACCAGTGGAGGGGGCATCGGTATGAAAATATATGGTGGAGGAGTGGTTGAACCCTGGGATACAAAATCGGTCCTTAACGATATCGTGAAAGACATAGCAAGTGATCGCAGTACGTTTGGTCAATATAAACTTGGGGTAGCTAATCCTGCAGCTCATTTGAGAAAACATATCATTGTTATACACCCCGAATTCGCTATCATGTTGAAACGCCTTGGTTTCAATAGCAAGCAAAGTCTGAGGGATTACCTCTATGAAAACACAAAAGTATCTTATGAGGAACTCAGTCCACAAGAAATCCAAGGTATAAATGATCGGATTAACACTAAAGCTCCGGATATAGATATTTTCTATCCGCATGACGCCATTCCTGAAAAACGTATACCGGTGATTGTAGAGTCGCTAAAACCGGGGGGAAAAGTCCCTGTTGTAAACCCTGAAGATATTCATATCATCGTGTCCGGTAGTATTCCCGGCTATTCTTTCGGAATGTCGTATTTCCGCACGGCTCACAAAACAAGGCTGATAAAAGGGGCTGTTTTGACCAATTCAGGAATCTAGTACGAGCTAATATATTAAAAAATGTGTAAGATGTCAGACCTATTTTAGGAGTGTTAACAAATGTCGTCTCTATCTGAAACTGAAAAATATCAACAAGAGAATTTAGCCCTGAAGAAGCAAATTGAAGAACGGACAGGTAAAACAGTTGAGCAGCTTTATGATGAAAGAAACAAACGATCCCGTGCTGCAATCGAACTGAAAAAGCCGGACAGGGTACCTTTTTTCTTTTTGATCGATATTCAGTCATTTGCCGGAGTTCTGAATGCAGCATCTTATTATGACCCTCTCAAAATGAAGAGAGTTATGCGTCAGGCCGCAGTGGAACTTGAACCCGATATGGCCGAGAGCGGCTTTCCGTCATGTGGAGACGCGATGACTGAGTTAGATATTAGAAATGTTTTGTGGCCAGGCGGGCCATTACCTGCTGATGCAGGCATGCAGGCTGTTGAAGGTGAATATATGAAGGAGGATGAATATGACCTGTTCCTGAATGATCCGACCGGTTTTGTGATTCGCCGATACCTTCCCCGTATATATGGGGTTTTACAACCTTTAGCCAAGCTGCCTGCTATGGACAGCATGTTTATGGGATTTGATTTTCTTACACCAATGTTTGCCAGCCCGGAATTTATTGAAATGGCCAAACACCTGGCCGCGGCCGGTAGGCATGTAGAGAAATTCCGTAAGACCACCATGGAAATAACCGGAGATTTAGAGCAGTTAGGCTTCCCCCCATTCGCCTCGTTCGGAGGCGGGGGGGTCGGTGGTGCACCCTACGATACTGTCACAAGTTCTCTCCGGGGTATGAAGGGATCCATGTTGGATATGTACCGTCAGCCGGATAACTTGGTCAAAGCTTGTAACGTGATCCTGAATAGGCGTATTGCCCGTGCGATGCCTGCGGATAAAACCGCACGAGATTATCCTCAGAGAATCGCTATGCCCCTTTGGCGCGGCGACCCGACGTTTATGTCTGAGTCCCAGTTTATAAAGTTCTATTGGCCAGGCTTGAAAAAGTCTTTACAAACACATGTTGACCTGGGATATATACCGGTGCCGTTTTTTGAAGCTCCTTTCGGAGAAAGATTGAAGTATGTTCAAGAACTACCTAAGAGTAAAATTATTGTTTCGATCGACCCACGTGATATATCGGTAGCGAAGAAACTTCTGGCAGGCCATTCCTGCCTATTGGTGCGTACCCCTAATTCCGCTAAAGTCTGGTCACTCAATCAACTGCAATCTTTTCTTAAAGACATCCTGGATACATGGGGAAAGCAGCCTGGCATTATGATCGTAATCATGATACCGGACAATGCTCCGATAAAAGAAATGCAGAACATGTTGAAATGGCTTAGAGAATACAGCCGATACTAGTAAGTTAAAAAGGACGGGCAGGTATGGTGAAACTGCTAGAAGGTAAGTGTGCTGTGATCGCCGGCGGTGGGCGTGGTTTGGGTAAAGAAGTTGCTTTAGCTATGGCGTATCATGGTGCGAAAGTCGTAGTGAACGACCTTGGAACGGAACTTGATGGATCAAACCCGAATCCGGACCCGGCGAATGAGGTAGTGGCTGAGATTAGAAAAACCGGAGGTACCGCCGTTGTCAGTTTTGCCTCTGTAGCTGATTTTATCGGTGCCAAGAATATCATCAATACCAGCGTCCGGGAGTTCGGTAAAATAGATATACTAGTAAATTGTGCAACCATCGCAAGAGGTGGGCAAATATGGGAGACCAGCGAAGAAGACTCGGATGCTGTCCTGGCAGTCACCTTGAAAGGGACTATTAATACTTGTCAGCATGCTCTTGTAGCCATGAGGAATCAAGGGACCGGTCGTATTATTAACTTTACTTCACCTTCGTGGCTAGGTGTTACAGGCGCTGACGCCTACACTGCGGCAAAGGGAGGTGTAGTTAGCTTGACCAGGGGAATCGCCAGCCGAATGAAACTAGAAGGGCATAAGATTACCTGTAATGCTATCGCCCCGATCGGTGGTACCAGGTTGAACCAGATGCGCCTTTCCAATCCAGAAATGTGGCTTGAAATGTGGGGCAAATACTACAAAGCGGGAATAATCGACCAGCAATTATATGAAGATACTATAGAACCTGCCGACCCGAAAGAAATCGCTCCAATCGTGTGTTATTTAGCCACCGACCAAGCTGAAAACATCAGCGGTCGGGTTTTTGGCGCTACCAAAGGACGCGTTGCTCTCTACTCGGAACCAGAAGAGATTCGAGGTATCTACAAGGATGGGATCTGGACACTCGAGGAACTCATGAGGCTTATTCCGAAGACTTTAGCTCGGGGGCTATAAAGGTCTTGCGATAACGCGGCTGAAACCGGACTCGTCTCAATCGACCTAGAATTAACGAGGTGAAAAATGTTACTTTCAGACAAGGTGGCAGTAATTACCGGGGGCGCACGTGGAATCGGTAGAGCAATCACACTCAAATTTGTAGAGCATGGGTGCAAAACTGTTATTGTGGATATTCGCGAAAATGAAGCTGCTGAAACACTAAAACTGATTTCTGACCGTAAAGGAGAAGGATTATTCATACCCTGTGATGTCTCTATTAATCCACAGGTACAGAACATGGTTGACCATGTAATCAGCCAGTATCAAAAAATCGATATTTTAATTAATGATGCCGCCATCTCACCTCCTGAGAGGTCTTTCATCGATATTACTGAGGAAGAGTGGGATAGAGTATTGGCTGTAAATTTGAAGAGTGTCTTCCTATGCTGCAAGGCTGTCGTCCCTTACATGAAAGAGCGGAGGTATGGGAAAATTATCAACGTAGCTTCGGTAGGGGCAATTGCCCCCTCTAAGGTCATTGCCGATTATTGTGTCGCTAAAAGTGGAGTTGTTATGCTGTCTCAATGCTTGGCAATCGATGTAGCGGAATATAACATTTGCGTTAATTCACTCCTGCCGGGCATCACCCGTACAGATCTTCATGAAGCAGTTAAACCTAAGGGCATGACTAAAGATGAATATTTTACCGGGTTGAACAAATCCATACCGCTGGGGAGAGTAGCTGATCCCGATGACATTGCGGACGTTGCTTTATTTTTGGCGTC
>Ga0113563_10003215_pt1 | contig 10112 bp, 8 predicted proteins | sample Mud3Dept3metaG_FD_80117 | JGI IMG/M metagenome (GOLD analysis project Ga0113563, IMG submission 80117) | Freshwater wetland microbial communities from Ohio, USA, analyzing the effect of biotic and abiotic controls - Mud 3 Core 4 Depth 3... | ecosystem: Environmental > Aquatic > Freshwater >...
ATGGGGGGCGGGAGGCCTTGGCCCCCGCCCTCTCCCCGAAGATCCCAGCGCCTTATGATTCCAGCGGACCGGCCGGGCCCCCAGGCCAGGGCACCTCTTGGCCTTTGCGCCGGTCCTCCATTCCTAGCGACTGGCCACCCGTGACTGAAGGGGTACGGAAAATTCATCAAAGCCTGATTTTTTTTGCGGCTTCCTCCGCCAACTCGCTTATGGAACGGGTTTCCAACGCTTCCCCCTTAAATATTGAGATTTTCGTAAGATCATTCGCCAGCTTTCGGAGCACGGGAAGAGATTCCGGAGCGCCGAGCGATCCCAAGGTCCAAACGGCTAATCCCCTGAGCAGGCTGCAGGATGAATGAGTAAAACGTTCGACATGTTGGAGGGCGAAGGAGGCCTTCAGAAGGTCCGGGCGCGCCCGGGCGAGACGGCCCAGGGCCCAGAGGACCCCGGCCTGCAGCGGTTCAAACTCGAGGCAATTCCCGCCTTCATCAAGATAAGATACAAAAATCGGGGCAAATTCCCGGGCCAGGATCTCGTGCCGCGCCATGACTTCGCCCATGACTTCCGGAATACCCCACCCGATCCCCCCGGATTCCTCGTTCAGCTGCCACATGAATCGGCGCATCCAATTCCGGCCCGCCTCAAGGTCATCTCGGGCCAAATTAGAAACATATATCCCCATGGCCAAAACGGCTGACCATTTCACGGTTTCATCCGGGCTGCATAAGTCTGAAAGAAGTTTTCCGGGTTTTACTTTTTCTTTTTCCACGGGAGATCGATGTCCGCAAAAAAGCAAGGAACTTTTCGTCGAAGCAAAGAATTTATTTTCCGGATATTCTTATGATAAGCCCAGTCCCCATGGACGTCCATGGTGTTTTGGATCCTTCCTCCCTCCACTTTTTAAAAAATATAGATCATCTCCGATTCAGTTGAAAAGGGAACCGGTTTTATTTCTGAAAAGGTTTTATTTTTCAGTGGGTTCTACGAATCAAGGCAGTTCCCTAAGGCCCAATTGTCCCCTGCCCGGGCAAAAAAGCCTTCGCCTCGGCAAAAAAGGCGGTGGTTCCTCTTTTCCCGATGCGGGCTGCCGCCGTTTCAGCCCGGTGACCCCTTTGCCACCGCGTCTCTTTGCGGAAACGGAGAGGGGAGAACTTAGAAGTTTCTCCCGGCCCTTTTCGGCTTCGGCGCCTGCTTTCTTGCCCGGGCAACAAGAAAATGGGTCTGAACGACCAACTAATTTTGAGATGATTCAAGAAATGAAAGTTCAGGTTGCTCAGGGCTTCCCTAACAAGAGAGGAAAGGAAAATAGTTTGCAAAAAAAATTTTTTCTGGTAAGTTGAGGTTCTGAGCGATTCTTAAAGATTTCCGGTAATAAGAATTTCGAACGATACATTCCAGGAAGGAGGTATTTTATGAAGCGGGCAACTAAAGTTTCCGTAGTCATCCTTTTCCTGATTGGAATCCTTTTCGCCGCGGACGGCACTTCCCTCGCCCAATATGGTTCGTTTTACGGCGGAGTATACGGGGGCTATGTCTGGCCGCAGGACATGACCTGGAAGAGTGAATCAACCGGCGAGAACATTACCCTGGGGATTGAAAACGGCGGGCTCATAGGCTTCAAGTTCGGCTTCATCCTGCCCCAGGCCCGGATGATTGCCCTGGAGCTCGATTACCATCATCTGTTTGAAACCAATTATGGGCCGGGTGGAAATTCGCAGGTCAGCGAATCGGGCGATATATTCCTGGACAATTTCTTTTTTAACCTGATTCTCCGCTATCCCAGGGGATGGGTTCGCCCCTTTGTGGGAGTCGGCATCGGCTTTTCCTCAGTCAATTTCAGCAATGTGGAAACCGTGGGGGGGGGGAGCTTCTACCAGGAGGAGTACGAGACCTCTTTCGCCTGGCAATTTCTTGGGGGTTTGAATTTCCAGATTGCGCCGAATCTATCTGCGGACCTCACGTACAGATATTTCGGCACGGACCCCCATTTGGCCTTCGTGGACGTCGAATACCGGGCTTCGATGGTTTCGTTAGGTCTAAATTTCCATTTCTAAGCGCGTGTCGATGAAATTCGAGAGTTGGTCCCAAAGGGCCAAAATCTTTTGAAAGCCCCCCTGGCCCCCTTTTTCAAAAAGGGGTGGGGGTCAGGACATTTATCGAGTCTGAAAAAGAGCCCTTTTGTTTTCGGGTAGGCCGGTTAGAGGTGGAGAGTTTCCTGGAGAGACGCGTTTTCCGCCAATTCCATCCTAACGAAAATATCGATGAGTCTGGGATCGAATTGGATCCCCGCCTGCTTCCGGAGTTCGAACAAAGCCTGCTGCTGGCTGATCCGTTCCTTGTAGGGGCGTCCGAAGGTCATCACATCGAAGGCGTCGACGATGGAGATAATTCGGGAAAGGAGCGGAATTTCCTTCCCCTTCAAACCCCGCGGGTAGCCGCTCCCGTCCCACCACTCATGATGGGCCAGAATCGCTTCGGCAATAGGGACCAGCTCGGGCGTGGCCGCAGCGATCCGGTAGCCGATTTCCGGATGCTTCCAGACGAGGTCCCATTCTTCGGTGGAAAGTTCTCCCGGTTTCAAGATGATTCCTTCGGGAATCGCGATCTTGCCGATATCGTGAAGGGCCGAGAGAAGGGAAAGGTCATTCAATTCACTTTCGGATAGATCCAGAGCCCGGCCTATTTTCAGCGCCACCCGCTGGAGACGGTTGGTGTGCTCTTCGGTTTCGTGGCTTTTCTCGAAGAGCGTTCTCTTCAGCGAGGAGATGATCGAGGCCCGGAGGCTCTTGCTTTCCAGGAGCTTGCTGCGGTACATCCGCTCTTCGGCTTCGCGCTGGATTTCCTGGATGCTCTGCGAAGGGTTTTCTTTGGTCACCGCCCCGAGGGCGATGCTGAGCTGGACCGGGTCCTGGCTCGCATTCTGGCAGGCGATCTTGATGCGGTCGATGATCGCCGCGGTCTCCTTGAACCCGGTGCGGGGCAGGAAAATGGCAAATTCGTCGCCCCCCAGGCGGGCGATAACGTCTTCCTTTCGACAGCAGTCCCGGAGGATCTGGGAGACCCGGACCAGGAGTTTGTCCCCAGCTGCATGGCCGAAGGCGTCGTTCACCAGCTTCAGGCCGTTTACGTCGCCCATGACGATGCTGATGGGTAGCTGCCGTTCGGTATCCAAACGGCTGAGCTCTTCCTCGAAATAAACGCGGTTGTAAAGGTCCGTCAGCTTGTCGTGGAAACTTAAGTACCGGATTTGGTCTTCGGCCCGTTTGCGCTCGGTGATGTCCTCGATGGTCCCCTCGTAAAAAATCAGGGCCCCCTGCGGGTCGCGGATCGCCAGGGCATTGGCGGAAATCCAGATGACGCTCCCGTCCTTGCGGTACACCTCCGCCTCGAACTCGCGGATGACCCCCTTTTCTTCGAGATGGCGTTGGAACTCCTGAAAGCGCTCGGCGCGGACGAAGTAGCGGCGGTCGGGAGCGGAGTGGGCGACGATCAAATCCTCGGCCGAGGCATAACCGAGGATGCGGGCGCAGGCCGGGTTGGAGACGATGAACCGCCCGTCCAGGGTGCTCTGGAAAATTCCCTCTACCGCGTTTTCGAAGATGCTGCGGTATTTTTCCTCGGCGCGGCGCAGGAGGACTTCGGCCCATTTCTGCTCGGTGATATCGGCCATCATCCCGGTAAGGCCGGCGGGCAGGTCTCCGTTCATCAGCCGCCGGGCGGAGATCCGCACGTGGCGGATGGTCCCCTCCCGGTTCAGGATGCGAAGCTCCTGCGAGTCGACCTGGCCGCTGAGTACCCGTTTCAGGGTTTGGGAGAAGGCAGCCAGATCTTCGATATAGATATAACGGCTCAGCGGATGGCCGATCATTTCCTGGGGGCGATAGAGAATGATCTGCTCAATCACCGGGCTGATATAGGTGATGCATCCCTGGGCATCCAGGGCAAAGATAACATCGTTGATGTTTTCCACCAGGTTGCGGTATTTCTCCTCCGAGCGCTGCAACTCGCGGGTGGTCCTCTGCCGTTCGAGGGCGTTCGTGAAAATGTCCCCGGCCATGCGCAGCAGGCCGACGGTCTCCTTTGGCCAGGATTCCCCGGTGTTCAGAGATTCGAAGCCCAGGAAGCCGATCGGGTTCTTGCCGGCGAGCATGGGAATCAAGATGAAAGATTTCGTGCGCTCCGAATTGAGAATTCTTTTCTCGAAACCGTTTGGAGAGGGGGGCTCGGCGAGGCGGGGCAGGGCGATGATCTGACCCTTGAGAAGTTCGGTGGTGATTTTGGGAAAAAGATCAAGATGGAGATCCTTTCCCGCCTCCAGGGATTCCTGAAATCCCGCCGCGCGCCAAGTGTGGGTTCTGAGGGCTCGGCTGCGGTCTTCGTTGAATAGACAGATATAGGCGAGTTCCATGCCGGTCGATTCAGCGATGGCCTTGAGCGCCTGCTGAATCGCCCTTCCCGCCTCGCTGGATTCGAGATTGATGAAGCGGGTGGAAATGTTCGTCACGATCTTTTCAAGGTTCATATGGGTCGGTGATAGATCCTGTCCCTATAATCCCTTCCCGAAATAAAAAAACCGATCGCACCCTTAGCTTGCAGCGCCACAGGCGAACCGGTTTCATCTGGCGTCGATTCGGCAACCCGGCGATCCCGGCATTTAGGGGACCCGTGGCTTTCCGCCCTCTGATTGCTCAGAGTTTGGCTTTTTCGTTATTCAATCTTTTCGGACCCTTCCGACCGAAACTTAAACTTTTGAGGCAGATTAACACATTCCCGGCACCGGCGCAAGTTCTAAATATTTTAAGAGAAATCAGACGTCCGGCGGCAGTTTCCTAATTTGTCGGCCTTTTGGGATTGACCCTTAATGGTTTTTGTTTTATATTGAGGCAGCCTGAATGGCAATTTATGGAAAAGATTTGGAAAAACTAAAGCGGAGGTACAATATGCGCGAGGTTGTTATCGTCTCGGCCTGTCGGACGGCGATCGGAGGTTTCGGCGGAACGATCAAAGATATGAATGCGGCCAGTTTGGCCGTCGTGGCGATGAGGGGGGCGGTTAAAAGGGCCGGAATCGACCCGGCGATTATCGATGACGTTCGTTTCGGCTGCTGCCTGGAGCCCGTGGACGCGCTGAACGTGAGCCGGGTGGCGGCCTTGATGGCTGGGATCCCGGACAGCGTGACCGCTGTCACCGTGAACCGGGTTTGCATCTCCGGGATGGAGGCGGTCCTGTCCGGCGCTGCCCTGATTCGAGCGGAAATGGCGGACGTGATTTTGGCCGGGGGCGTGGAACATATGTCCAGCGGCGAATACGTGGTCCAGAATGCGAGATGGGGATGCCGGCTCCAGGACCAGGTTTTCGTGGACCGGATCATTCACGCCCTTCACGCCGGCTCCCACATGCTGCCCGGGCCGGAATCGGGACCCGTAAAAAGCGGGATGCCCCTTGATCTCTTCAAGGGGAAACCTTATATCATGGGGCTAACCGCTGAGTTCGTGGCCCAGATGCATAACATCAGCCGGGAAGAGATGGACATCCTGGCTCTGCGCAGCCACAACAACGCGGAACGGGCGACCCAGGAGGGGGATTTCAAAGAAGAGATTGTGCCCGTGGAAATCCCCCAGAAGAAGGGAAAGCCCCCGATCCTCTTCGACAAGGACGAACATTTTCGCCCGGGCCTGACCCTGGCGGATCTGGCCAAACTCCCCGCGGCCTTTGTTCCTAATATCGGAAAAGTGACTGCGGGGAATTCCTCGGGAATCAATGACGGGTCGAGCGCAATGATTCTTATGTCTGCGGAAAAGGCAAAGGAGCTGAGGCTGAAACCTCTGGCCCGGATCAAGGCCTTCGGGCGGGGAGGATGCCACCCCTCGGTAATGGGCCTGAGCCCGGTGCCGGCGGTGAAAGACCTGATGAAAAGGTCCGGGTTGAAACTTTCCGATTTCGAGTTGATCGAGGTGAACGAAGCCTTCGCGGCCCAGTATATCGGGGTCGAAAAGGAATTGGGCTTGAACCGGGAAATCACCAACGTGAACGGGGGAGGCGTCGGCCTCGGACACCCGGTGGGCTCAACCGGCTGCCGGATCCTGGTGACCCTGCTTTACGCGATGAAAAAAAGAGGGAAGAAGTTAGGGCTGGCGACACTCTGCGGTGGAGGCGGGGTTTCTCTGGCTACGGCGCTGGAAATAATGTAACCAAGGGTGCAGGGGGTCGGGGGTAGGAAAAAATGTATTTTTCCATCCCCCCGCACCAGCTCCCTTCCCGCTGTTTCCATCAAAAATATCCCTTCAAGAGCTTCTTCACCCATCCGGGAACCCTTGGTTTCCCGACCCGGTCGAACTCCGGGACATAAGGCTTGATGTCCAGCACGGGGGTGCCGTCGATGGCGTCGAGTCCCTGGATGGTCAAGGTCGAGCCGCGAATGCCAAGGAGCTTAACAGCGGTGATGCCCAGAGGGTTGGGGCGGTGCTTGGCCCTCTGGGCGAATATTCCCACCCTGGGCATATCGGCCCGTCCCCTCGGACGGCGAACCAGGTCGGTTTTGGGATTGTGCGTGGCCTGGTGCATGTGGAAAATAATCACGAGATGGGAAAAATCTTTCAACCCCTTCAGCCCGCGTCCCCAGGGTTTCAGCAAGCGAATCCGGGAGACGACACCGCCCCAGTTGTCGTCAACCGGCTCCGCAACCGGGGACTTTACGAAGCCGATGGGCCGTAGTTCCATTCTTAAACCTCTCTGTTATGATGACTTCGTAAAAAGCCCATCTGTCCCGCTCCGAGCGGGATTGCCCGCCTTGTCCCGCCTATGGCGGGAGAGCTTTTTACGAAGTCATTGTTTCTCAGACTTTTTGCGAGATCATCTGTTTTGGATCCTTTTCAAGGTGGCTGAAAAGGTTTTATTTTTCCAGAAGTACCTTTACCACGATCTTTTTTACCGGCTGCGAGCCGGATCCGGCGATGCCCGGCATGTGGGCGTCTTCGGGGAAAAGAATCAAAAAAGTTCCGGCTGCAGCCTGGAGAAAATCCCCTTCGCCTTTCAATTCGTGGAAATCTTTTGCTTCGTTGTAGGCGACGGAACTCAACCGTTCCAAGGAGGCATATCCGAAAAGCTCAGCCCCGGTGAGGACGTATTGGACATCGATGTATTTCCGGTGGGCTTCCCAGCGGGCTTTTTCCCTGGGCTTGGGGTCATAGTTCTGAATTAGAGCGAAAAGGTTGGAACCATCGATTTCATACCTCCCAGGTTCGATCTTCGAAAAATCAGTTTTCTGGAGATAGCGAAAGGCTTCCGCCATCCTCGGGTGCATTCCAAAATAGAGCGCGGCATTTTTCAAACGGTCGATGACCATGAATCATTTCCTCCTTCCCCTCCAGGGTTTTTGTTTATATTATGGGAAAAAGGCCCTTCGGTCAACTAAAGCGTCCGCGTTCATTCCGGGCGAAGTTTCCATCATCTAGGCCTTCTCCCTTTGCTTCCGGCGGGAGAGGGTCGGCACGAGGGCGGAGGGAGATGACTCAAATTTTTCATCGGGGAGCAGAAATTATGGAAAAGAATCCGTATCCGGAATTTGATCTTTCGGGGAAGGTGGCGATCGTCAGCGGGGCGGGAAGAGGGATGGGGGCTCATTTCGCCGCCGCCCTGGCGCGGTATGGGGCCGATCTCGTTATCTGCAGCCGTACCCGCGCGGAACTTGAAAGGGTGGCCGACGAAATCAAAGGGTTTGGCCGCCGGGTCTTGATTCAGCAACTGGATGTCACGAGGAACGAGGAAATCCAAGCCACAGTGGAAGCGGCTATGAAGGGGTTCGGGAAGATCGACATCCTCGTAAACAATGCCGGGCTCGGGGTGCCGCAGTGGGCCGAAGATGTGACCGCAGAAGCCTGGGATCGGGTCATGAACACCAACCTCAAAGGCCTTTTTTTTCTTTCCCAGGCGGTGGGACGGGTCATGATCAAACAGCAGAGGGGAAAGATCATCAACATATCTTCCCAATCCGGGAGCGTGGGTCTCATCATGCGGGCGGCGTATTGCGCAAGCAAGGGGGGGGTCAACCTGCTCACCAAGGTGTTGGCCGTGGAGTGGGCTAAACACAACATTTTGGTGAATGCCATTGCCCCCACATTCATAGAAACCCCGCTAACGAAACCCATGCTTGCCAGGGACGAGTTTCGAAACTATGTGCTGGGGAACATCCTCTTAGGGCGCATCGGCCAGCCTCAGGATGTGATCGGAGCTTTGATCTACTTAGCCTCGGACGCCGCCAACATGGTGACGGGACATATTCTCTTGGTGGACGGAGGCTGGACGGCGCATTAGAAAAGAGAAGTGTCAGTGTGAGTGGGAGGGTGAGCGACAGATAGAAAAATCACGAAAACGCTCCTTTGAAACCAAGTTTCGGGTAAGCGGGTATCCCCCGAGGGCCAAAAAGCAAAGGACATCTGCCCCCCCACGGACACTCACATGACACTCTTCACCGGTTTTCCCTGCTTCCCGGGTAGAGATCATATTCCAGGAGGCGGCACTCGATGTTGCTGTTGAAAAAAGGGACCTTCCGCGAGGCTCTCAATCCAATTTTCTTGGCCAGGTCGGGATTACCCGTAAAAACAAAGCCCCGGTAACCGATACATTTCTTCTTAAGGAAATCGCCGATTTCCTGGTAGACCGGGATAAGCTTTTCGACTTTTCCCGCGCGCTCCCCGTATTCGGGATTTAAAAGAACCACTCCCCCGCCTTCGGGAATGGGGGTTTCCCTAAAATCGCCCACCGCGAATTCGATCCGCGTTTCCACTCCGGCGGCCGCGGCGTTCTTCCTGGCGGCCTCGACCGCCTTGGGGTTGATATCGGTGGCGATGATCCTGCCGGAGTCCCTTCCCTTGGATCGTTCTTCGGCCTCGTACAGGAGATCTACCCAGATCTTGCGGTCATACCCCCGGAGGTGCATGAACCCGTAGTTGTCCCGAAGGGCTCCGGCCGGCGTGCCGGCGGCGATCAACGCCCCTTCTATGGCCAGAGTCCCGCTCCCGCACATAGGGTTGATTAAATTCCCTTCCCCCTGCCAGGCGGCGGCAAGGAGAACGGCAGCCGCCAGGGTTTCCTGCATGGGAGCCTGGAGGGGGATCTTTCGGTAGCCGCGGTGGGAAAGCGGCTCCCCCGAGGTGTCGAGGTAAACCCGGCAGGAGCTGTCTCGCCAAAAAAGATCGACGACCGCCCCGGTTCTTTCGGGGCCCGAATCCGGCCGCCTTCCGGTCTTCGCTCTCAGACGGTCGACGATTGCATCCTTGGCTTTCAAGTTGGCGTAGCGCGTGTCGCGGATGGTGGGGTTGTCAACGGACGAAGTGACGCAGAGGTATTGATCGGGGAAAAGATATTCCTCCCAGGGGATTCCGGAAAGCCGGCGGTAAAGGTCCTCGCCGTTGGCGGCCTTGAAATCATCGAGGAGGAAGAGAACCCGCTGGCCGGTGCGCAGGTGGAGATTGAGCTTCAGGGTGTCTTCAAAGGCCCCTTCGGTTTCGACCCCGGCGACGGATTCGCCGAGGATGGGGAATCCAAGAGCCAAGATCTCCTGTTTAAGATAGGGGAGGATCCCTTTGGCGCAGGTCACCACGAGCCGGTGTTTTCCAGAGAACGGCTTTTTCAAAGGTTGCGGTTTTCGACGAATAACGGGGGCGCTCATGAAATGTAAAGGAATTGCAAATTTCAAAATGCAAAATGCCAAATTAAAAAGGCAAAAAGGCATTCAAATAATCTTGACCCCCACTCCCCCTGCTTCCTACGCCCTTTATCTGATTCCCCAGGCCGCTTTTGCCCCTTCATCGGTTGCCTCGATGATCCGCCGCGGGTTCACCGCGTCGCCGACGATAAAATGTTGGATCCCGGAATTTTTCAAAAAGTCCTTCAGCTCTTCCCGCGGTTTCAAGCCAATGGCGATCACCACCTGGTCCACCGGGGAGAGAATCTCTTCGACGCCCTCGGACAGGACAACCACGGCATGATCCTCAATCCGCGCCACGGTTGTATTGAAAAGAAGCTTGGCCAGGTTTTGGCGCAGTCGAAGGTGAAGCATGTAGCCATGGGAGGTGATTTTGAGGACCGGCGACCTCTTGAGGACTTCCACG
>Ga0113563_10003217_pt1 | contig 10106 bp, 7 predicted proteins | sample Mud3Dept3metaG_FD_80117 | JGI IMG/M metagenome (GOLD analysis project Ga0113563, IMG submission 80117) | Freshwater wetland microbial communities from Ohio, USA, analyzing the effect of biotic and abiotic controls - Mud 3 Core 4 Depth 3... | ecosystem: Environmental > Aquatic > Freshwater >...
AGAGAGGGGGAATAAAAGGGGGTGAGTACGTGTGATTGTAAAGGGAAAATAAAGGAGTGAGTTCATGATAGTTTTATTAGGATAAACAATTGAATTTCAAATATATTAAGATTTCAACCGCACATAACGTTAATATCATTATAATATCATTATAATATCATTATAGTATCATTATAGTATCATTATAGTATCATTATAGTATCATTATAATATCACTGACAGTTCATTTCGATGGTTACCATCGGAATTCTCGGATCCATGCCCTTCCATGTTCCATAGATCCACTTATGATCAGGATCATCAAAACTGGCAAGACTCTGATCGCTTCCCGCAAGAAAATTAAGATAGTACACATCGTATCCATATCCGGCAACCACGGGATGGTATCCTTCCGGGATAAGGACCACATCGTTGTTATGTGCTTCGGCCAGTTCGTCCAGGCTGCGGTCATCATTATAAACCTTCTGAATTGCAAACCCCTGAGGTTTGTCGATCTTATAAAAGTAGATCTCTTCGAGGCTGGCTTCGAGTAATTTACCGGTTACAGGATCGGTTTTTCTGGTATCATGTTTGTGGGCAGGGAAAGAGCTCCAGTTCCCTGATGGCGTGTAAACTTCGACACATACAAGATGGCTGCTCTCAGATCCCGGAGGCAATATGCTGTTGATCTGACGGCTGGCATTATCTCCGCCCCGGAATTCAATGCCCATTCCGTTAACATCTGCGGGTGCAATCAACCTGGGAGGAAATTTTTTCTTTGCGGCACACCACCCGCAGGCGATGTCGAGGAATTCACCGGCGGGAAGAATTTCAAATCCGGTATGAGGGGGAAGATATAATGCATGAGGCAGTCCGCTGAAAACATTCTTTCTTCCATTAAAGGTTTTCCATGCACCGGCTGATGTCTCTGCAGAAAAATTACCCCCGAGCAATACGAAGAGGTATTCATCGGTTCCTGTATCTCCCACCCATTTTTGTCCCTGTTTCAGAGCCCTGGCCATGAAATTCAGATGGATCCAGCCTGCCTCAGAAGAAGTGATTGACTGATATATTTCCTTATCCGGTAATGACTTTGCCAGCAACTGACATTTCTTATCCCTGTTCATTGATCATTATTTTATAAGCATTAAATCACGCACCAGAGCTATCAGATCGGTGGTTGCCTGGATAAACTGTCTTAATGTTCTTATGGTAGCTCCGAAATCATCGAACTCTTCTGCTTTCATACCGTTTTCCTGATATGCGCGTCTGAAATCCACATACTTTTTCTCAAGTTCAGCGATGATCTCCGGATCCACAGGTTTATCAATACGGTTCTCAACTGTAACATCTGATGCATTATACCTCTTCTGCCACAGGCATGGAGGTGAGATCACGACATTTCCGCCTATGAATTCCGACCAGTGCCTGTGATTCCTGAAAGCGGCGCTCAGGAGTCTTAACCTGTAACCCCTTTCGGTATAGATCCGGTAAGCTTTTTTCATGACAGCAACGCCGGCCCAGTCCAGGATTTCGGGATTGGGAATTATATTCTCTTTTTCCGTAACTACTTTAAGCCAGTCGTCGAGCCTGCCAACCATCAGGGTGCACACCGGGCCCATCGTGCTGATATCCTTTCCTTCCTTTTCTCTTCTTGAGAGGCCGCGCTCCACAGCCTCGGCCACAGCAACAGCCTGCGGGAGTGTAAAGCTAACAGTTGCATTAATGCTGATGCCAAGGTATGTTGCCGCTTCAATTGCCGTAATACCGGCTTTGGTCACCGGTATTTTGACGATCATATTAGGGGCAAGTCCGTTGAAATGCTGAGCCTGCCTTAATATTCTGTCTGCATCGCGGTAAAGCCTCGGATCGGTCTGAATGGAAAGGCGGCCGTTTTTTCCCTTCTCCCTGTCGAATACCGGTCTGAGAAGTGCAGCAGCTTTAACAGACATCTCTTCAATAAGCTTCCACGCAATGTCATCTTCGGAAGCATCAGGATTCTCTTTGATGATTTGCGGAATTCTGTTTTTCCACGTATCCCATTCCTGTTTCAGGACAGTAAGTACTATAACCGGATTACAGGTTGCCCCGACAGCGCCATGACCGAGCGAATAGGTTAATTCCTCTATGGAGCAGGAATCATTCCAGAGCTTTGTCGGAGTTGTCTGGGTCATTTCGTGGAGCGTGCTCTTATAAGCTGTTTTATGCATTGGACCTCTTATTACTAATATCCAGAATTTTAATCATTTAACTCAAGTCAATCCACACATTATCATTCAACCTGCAAACTGCCACTCAGATTATTTACCAAAAAATACAATATAGAGCTGCCAGAATACCCAGGATCCCTACAACTGCTATATTAAATGTTATTGAAGTTCTGAACAAACCTTTACTGATCACGATAGCTTTTACATCCATATTCTTCAGCTTATTGTTAAAGATCAATATCAAACCGATGAGGATAAATCCGAAAACAAGAACATAAACGGCATCCAGGGCAAAGTTTCTGAGAGGGTGGACAAAAAAAGCGGATACAATTCCGGCAAACAATGCTCCCGAGAACAGCAATAACCCGAGCCTGATCATCTTTTTACCCGAAGTTATGTCGATGACATTTTCTTTAATATGGCTTTTATCCAGAAGACTTATCCCCACGAACACAAAGAACAGAATAATAAATACATAACCGATCCGGAGTACAAACGGCATTTCGGGGAAGAGAATTTTCATCCCCAGGCCCATTGGGATCGTCAGTAATGCAGTCCATAAAGCAGCTTTGGCTGATGCTTTTCTCCAGAAAAGCCCGCAGAAGAATATTAAGAATTCTCCCGGATAAATGAATCCTGTATATTCCTGAATATACTGGTAAGCCTGGTCAAGAGTTCTCAACTGAGGTGCCACAATTGTAGCTATCAGAAGTGTAACGAAAGCCACAATTGTTCCGACTCTGACCAGTTGCTTTTCAGTAGCTTTCTTATTGATAAAGCTTTTATAAATGTCCATAGTGAAAATCGTGGAAGCACTATTGACTATTGAACTGATCGAGGAGACAGCTGCAGCGGCTATTGCTGCAAATGAGAGTCCGGTGATACCGACGGGAATTATATTCCTGATCAACCAGGGATATGCTTCATCAGATTTCCCGAGTTTCGCACCCAGCGCACATACAGTAATCCCGGGTATCACAACCAGCAGAGGGACAAGTAGTTTAAGATATCCGGCAAAAGCTACTCCGAGCTGTGCTTCTCTAAGGTTCTTTGCGGCGAGCCCCTTCTGGATAATGAACTGATTGAATCCCCAGAAACTCAGGTTAGTGAGCCACATTGATCCTATAATGACACCTAATCCCGGAAGGTCCGAAAAAGCATCCTTTAATCCTCCCTTTCCGTCCGGGGCGAAGAGTGTTCCTTTTTCGATTATCATATGGAATTTCTGCGGTGCTTTCTCCAATAGTTCGGTAAAACCTGCAATTACCCCGTTTCCATCGCTCAATGCATTAAGTGCAAATGCAGTTGTCACCAGTCCCCCGAAAATCAAAACGGTAACATTCACTATATCTGTCCAGGCAACGGCTTTTATCCCGCCCCAGAGTGAGTATAAAGCTGAGAAGGCTGAAAAGCCGATAACCCCGTAAATCAGCGGGATCCCGATAATTCTTTCCATTGCCAGCGCTCCCAGGTATATGACGGCGGTCATATTCACAAAGGTGTAGACGAGGATCCAGAACACTGCAAAACATGTGCTTACCTTTTTGTCATACCTCTCTGAAAGATACTGGGGCATTGTAAAGAATCCCTTGCTGATGAAAACCGGAAGGAAGAATTTGGCCACAAAAATCAGGGAGGCAGCTGCGATCCATTCATAGGCGGCTATAGCCAGCCCGATCGCATATCCTGATCCTGACATTGCAATAAAGTGTTCAGCTGAGATGTTTGCTGCAAGAAGGGTCGATCCTATTGCCCACCAGGGCAGTGAACGACTTGCAAGGAAGTAATCCTGTGATGTTCTTTGCTGCCCTTTTTTTGTTCTTGAGACCCAAAGCCCAATGGTCACGATTACGATAGCATATGTAAAGAAAACTGCCCAGTCGAGAAACGTGAATTGCTTCATTTGCGAAATTTTCTTTTGGATTTTACAACAATTCTGGCAGAAGGCTGTCTCAAAAGCTCACCACCTTAAAGATTGTATATCAATAATTTCCCCTCCTTTTCAAAGGAGGGGTGTCCCGACCGAAGTGTCGGGACGGGGTGGTTATTGATACTTTTGAGACACCCTCCTGCCAAAATTTCATCGGGAAGTTAATTGAAATTTAATTCAGTAAAAAGATCATTTCATTAATTGGAAATAAATTATTTCCTGTGATCTTAATAACCCGGGTTTTGTGTAAGTTTTGGATTAAGATTCATCTGAGTGGCCGGAATTGGAAATAATTCACGGAATTTTGCACTTTCCGAATCTTTAAAAAGACATGTATTTTTAAACTTATCAAAACGTATAAGATCATTTCGTCTCCATCCTTCCCAGACAAATTCACGTGCACGTTCTTCAAGCAGTTCGTCAAGAGTGGGATTTACCGTAAATAATGGTGCCTTGGCACGTGCACGTATCTGGTTTACAAGCGACATAGGTGTATCTCCGTTAGTTGCAGCAGCTCCCTGAAGAATGGCTTCAGCTTTCATCATCAGGATATCGGCATAACGAAGTACCGGAAAATCGTGGTTGTCACTCCGGTTAACCGGATCCCAGTTTTTGTCCGGAGGGAACTTTATTGAACGGGGCCCCATGTATTGTGATAGATAATCGTTGCCGGTATCCATTTTAAGAGGATCTCCGCGCAGCCATATTTCTCTTGTAAAGAGAAGCTGCCAGATTGTATCCCGTGCCAGACCGGTATAAGTTTCATCAAGACCCTTATAGGTTGTTTTTATTGTTATGGGTGAGCCATCGTTGTTGTATTGAGGGCCAATCAGCCACGTGGTGTTTCTGACATCTCCGGTCAGGTTAAATTTATCATAAAATTCCGGAAGGGTCTTCATACAATTGCTGGGAGATCTTGTTCCCAATTCGTATTTATTTCTAAGTTCCGGGGTAAGCGAATAACGGGTAAAGGAGTTCCCTGTAATTTTAAAAGCATCATAGACAATGGCGAAAATAAATTCTTTAACAGCCGGGCCATTGGTTGGCAAAAACATGCTTTTATAATCGGTATCCAGACTGAATAAACCGGAGTTAATCACGAAATCACATTGGGCAACTGCTTCATTCCACATTGCCTGACCAGTGTATACTTTTGCATTAAGGTACATTTTTGCCAGCAATGCATGACCCATCCATTTTGTCGGGCGGCCGTATGTCGTGGCATCTTTTTCTTCAGGGAGCCAGGGAATTATCTCAAGGATCTCATTCTCGATGAAATCAAAGACCTCGGCACGGGAAGAAGTAGGGGTGTCATCACCAAATTTTTCAAGTATAGGTACATTCCCGAAGTTGTCAAGCATCAGGAAATAGTAGAAAGCCCTCATCATCCTTATTTCAGCAAACTGTTCGTTTTTCAGATCTCCTTCAGGAACAGCATCAAACATAGTCAGGATCTGGTTGCATGAGCTAATGCCCCTGAATCCGTATTCCCAGATTGTTCTTACAATGGCATGATCAACTGTCCATGTATGTTTATGCAATTCCCTGTATTGTCCTCCGTCATCCCAGTTACCACCACGTGCAGGGATCAGGACTTCGTCGGTTGCCAATGACTGAAGACGCCAGTAATCAATGGCATAATTTGACGGTAAATTGGAATAGATCGGACCTTTAGCCGCTTCAAAGTGTTCGGGCTGTGTAGGAAAGTTCTCAGGAGTAAGTTCTGATTGCACAGCTATATCAAGGTCAGTACAGCCACTTATTATCAACATGGCTGACACAAAAATCGCCGGGCTCAGATGCAGTATATTTAATCTTTTCAGTTTCATGAGTATCATATTTTAATTCGTAAAAGAATCTTGATTTAAAAATTGAGATTTACGCCAAGCATAAATGACCGGGTCTTCGGATAGAAATTGTTATTGTCGATACCAGGTTCAATACCTCCCATTTCAATCTCAGGATCAACTCCCCTGTACTTTGTAATTACGAAAAGGTTATTGGCGGTGAGATATATGCGGGCGCTCTTAATTTTCAGGGTACTCAGATCGACAGTATAGCCAAATGTCGCATTGTCGAGCCTGACATAAGTGCCACTTTCAAGGAAGCGATCGGAATAATAGAATGAATTGATGTCTCCGATAGGTTCATTGAGCGAGAACCGGGGAATGTTATTGCTTGCAGCATAATTTACATCGTTCAATGCAGCCAGGGTCCCGTTCAGGATTTTGTTGCCTGCAACACCTCTGAAAAAACAGCTCAGGTCAAAATTTTTAAATGTAAAACTGTTATTCCATCCAAACAGAAGCTTGGGTTGGGCTGAACCGGCAATAACAAAATCATCCACTGTGACAACACGTAATTTATCACCATTTGCCGCATAAAACAATGAAACATCACTTTCATCCCTTCCAGCCCACTGTCTCAGGAAGAAGGTCCCTAAAGGATATCCTTCCTTGATGACCTGAGTGGGATTACCCGACTGGCCTTTACCTCCGATTGCAGCAGTCCGTACGCCTGTCTCCGGAGTTTCAAACTGATCGTTGGAAAGTGATTTCACTTCGTTTTTGTTGGATGAAATATTAAAAGAGGTGGTCCACTGGAAGTTATCAGTTACAACCGGACTGGCATCTATCTGGAATTCAATCCCCCTGTTGCTTATTTCCCCGACATTTGCCCACAGATAGGGATACAGGTAGGGTGGAACTTTCACAGGATAATACCAGATCAGATCGTTGGTTTGTTTGTCATAAACCTCGATGGTTCCTCTGATCCGGTTCTTTAAAAAAGCAAAGTCAAGTCCGAGGTTAGTCATAGCAGTAGATTCCCATTTCAGATCGGGATTTTCATTCTGGGTTACACCGATTGACTGAACCTGTTCCCCGTTGATATAGGTTACTCCGGTCAATCCGTATTTCATTTTCGATATCATCGGGTCAAAACCCAGAGAGTTACCGCTGATACCATACCCAAATCGCAGTTTCAGGTCGCTGAAAAGATTCTGATTTTCCATAAATGCTTCATTGGAGATCCTCCATCCGACAGATACTGCAGGGAAAGTTCCCCAACGGTGATTGGTGCCAAATGCGGATGAGCCATCACGCCGGATAGTGGCCTGGAGCAGGTAACGGTCGGCAAACTGGTAGTTGACACGTGAATAAACCGAAATAATCCTTAATGTTTGTATTGTGGCGGTTCCGAAGCGTTCGTCGTTTGTTACTTTATCAGGAGAGCTGCCAAGTGAAAGGTTATTGTATAACAGGTCGTCCGTCACAAAATTGGCGTTGGCGGCCTGGAACCCGTCATTCAGGTTATCTTCCTGCCATGAATAGCCTGCCAGTAATTTTACCTGGTGCTGGCCAAAAGTATTGTCATATGTAAGATAGTTTTCAAACAGCTTTTTACGATTAGCATATTCAGATCGAAGTGCAAATCCGTTTGATCCGATCTTAAGTGTCGAAGCCTGTTTATTGTAGACATTCCGTTTTATTTCGGTAATCTGATATGAAGCACTTGCATCGTAGGTCAGCCCTTTAAAAAGGTTGATCTTTATTGTGGCATTTGCAAGTGTGTTGTTTATTTTCCGGTTGTCAAGGTCATTATCGAGAATAGCAACCGGATTATGGTAGTTGCTGTTTTGTGTGTTCTGGAAATATGTTCCATCCGGATTGTAGATACCAATTGTCGGGAGATATTTTAACATATTGGCAAACAGTTCTTCGCGGATGACATGCTGGTTTGTCTCGGTGCTTGCCAGGTTAAATCAAAATGTCACCCGGTTGTCCATGGCTTGTTGTTCAATACTGACACGTGCAGTCAGCCGATCCATTGAACTTGTTTTGATAATCCCCTGATTGTTAAGGTAGTTTACGCTGGCACTATATCTGGTGTTCGCAGATGCATTGCCGAATGAGATATTATGGTTATGAGAAACACCTGTCCTCATCACTTCATCCTGCCAGTCGATACTTGATCCATCCTCATCAAGCGGAACTTTATTGACTTCAGCCAGGTAATTACGCAACTCTTCAGCACTCAGCATCTCAATTCGGTTTGATACCTTTTCAATGGCAGCATATCCGTTATAAGAGATATAGGATTCATTGTTTTTGGCTCTTCTTGTTGTAATCATTATAATTCCATTTGCAGCACGGGAACCATAGATGGCAGTTGAAGAGGCATCACGCATAATATTGATACTGACAATATCATCAGGTGCGACAGCATCTATGGATGCACCGGGAACACCGTCGATTACATAAAATGGTTCCATAGCTGCTCCGGTACGCAGGGTAGAAGGTCCGCGCAGGGTGATCGATGCACTGCCAGAAGGATCGCCGCTCCTGGTAATATTCAAACCCGGAACTTTCCCCTGAAGCATTTGAGTCGGGGATGAATAAACTCCTCTGTTCATATCCTTTGACTCTACCACAGTGACGGCCCCTGTCAGATCTTTTTTTGCAGTTCTTCCATAACCAATAACAACTACTTCGTCAACAAGGTATGATTCTTCAGAAAGAACCACATCAAATGTTGTCTGGTTGCTGATTTCAATTTCTCTGGTTCTCATTCCCATAAAAGAAAATGCCAGTGTTTTGGCATCTGCCGGAACAGAAAGCCTGAACAAGCCATTTGAGTCAGTTATTGTCCCCGTATTTGTGCCTTTAACAACTACAGAAACACCAGCCATGGGAAGCCCCTGACTATCTTTCACTGATCCGCTTACATCTATTCTCTGGGGTTGTAAACCGGCTTTCAGATTTAAGGCGGAAGCCTTGTAACCTGCCGGGACAATTAACAGCAATGTGAAAAAGAATGCTGCGATCAGCCTGATCTTTCTCATTGCATTTCTGATGCTTTCATTATGAAAGCCAGAATTAAGAAGTTCATTTTTCATAACTTGGGTTTTGATTAGTAACTTAATATAATATTTTTAGACGTTTATTCAGGTAATCAGCCAGCAAATTAATATGATCGGTATTAATATAATCTATACCCATATTTATAAAGGTGTTCCAGGCGTTAACATCATCGGGGGAATTCCAGAACCTGATTTTTTTATTGATGGAATGAACAGAATCGATTGTATGCTGCAATCGGACCAGTTCTCCCTGCATAATATTACCGGTTCCATCCCACGTGGAAAAATTCCTGAAATTCTCACTGTAAAGTGCAATCCTTTTTAATTGCTTCTTATTATAATCCTGATTTAACCTCCCATCAAATAAAATAAAACCCGGATAATTCCTGAACTCAGCCGGTTCAGGTCTGTTGCCTGTTATTACGATGCGAACTGCACTTTTGTTCTTCCGGTGATTGAAGACATCAGGATATTGTTTCAGCTCTTCAACAAGCAGGGAAAGAGTTGGTTCAACTTCAGTTTTGAGATCAATCAGTAGTTGAAAAGTTGATGATTTATCAACCCAGGCCTTGCCTTTGTTCTGCCTGAAAGTTTTTACTATTGGCTGAATATAAAGAGAATCCAGGCTTCTTTCAGGTTTTGTTTCAGATTTGTAATGCGCTACAAGCAACTCTCCGTCAATCGCCCAGATATCTGCTTCGATCGACCCGAAATGATTACTATAGGCCAGCCAGAATGGCGGGTCGTTCTCATAATCATTATGGGAATGGGCATTAAGTGTGGTATATTGAGCAGTAAGTGAAAATAAGATCAGGATAAAAAAAATTCCTGTAAGGAAGATTTTCTTCATGGTCCGGATTTAATTTCTTTGGCACATAAATTTAGGATAAATAAAGATAAGATTATCTTGCTGGCTGATTAAAATTTACGTGTTGTGAAATTAACCATCTTCTCTGGCTGCATGTACTCACCTCCCCCGGCCCCCCCTCTCTGCCTTGTTTTTCATGTACTCATCCCCCCGGCCCCCTTCTCTGCTGTCGCAAAGAAGGGGGTGACTATTGAATTATATTACAAAACCTTCCCCCTCTTTGCGTGAGCAGAGAGGGGGACGCAAGGGGGTGAGTAC
>Ga0113563_10003218_pt1 | contig 10106 bp, 8 predicted proteins | sample Mud3Dept3metaG_FD_80117 | JGI IMG/M metagenome (GOLD analysis project Ga0113563, IMG submission 80117) | Freshwater wetland microbial communities from Ohio, USA, analyzing the effect of biotic and abiotic controls - Mud 3 Core 4 Depth 3... | ecosystem: Environmental > Aquatic > Freshwater >...
CAGCCGCTTTTTGGTCGCCGGTTGCCAGCGCTGTTTCCTGAAGACGACCGATCAAGGTGAAAAACTCACCATCGATGAGTTGGTCCTCGTTGCGTGCGATTTCTGCACGGGATTCTGGTGTAGCACTCAAGAGACGCTGCAACAGGTTTAATCGTGCCTGTTGCGCCTGAATCATCTCCTTCGTAATCCCATCCGCCTCCAGGATGCGCTCTACCAACCCCTGATAAGTCAACATGCTTTGCGGTCTGAGGAGGTATCCTTTTCGCTTTTCTTGAGGCAGATTGTTCACCACCTGATTGATCAAGCTGCCGATTAACCGTTCCTGATCATCCCGTTTCAATCCCATTTCCGGGGGGAAGAAGGTGAGCAGGAGCTCTTTATCCGGATCGTGATAGACAATCGGTGTCGCCAGATTCCCCTGATAGCCACAATGTGGACAGCGAGCGACATTCGTCACACCAGACAATAATTTCTGCTTGGCAGTTGGGTCAACTCCTACATCAATCAACTGATCAATCTCAGCAACGATCGGTTGGCGACAATTCGGGCAGTTAATCCGCGTTTTCGGCATTTGAAATCTCCAATAACATCATTGTATAAGGTCTTTGAAGGGGTGATCCAGGTAGAAGGTATTAATTACGCGGCAGGGAGAAGCACATGCGTGCACCGTCGCCCGGCCGCGGGTCGACCCAGATGTGCCCTCCGTGCGCTTCAACAACAGCTCGAGCCAGATATAGACCCAGACCAGCTCCTTTGGTTGTGCGCGAGGCGCTGGATGAGCGATAGAAGCGGTCGAACACGTGTGGGATGTCATCGGGGGCGATGCCCGGACCTTGATCACTGACACAAATAATCACCTGGTCCGGACGCACCTGCCCACTGATACGGATTTCACCTCCATCAGGTGAATACTTGATGGAGTTTGAAATTAAATTGGTCAACACCTGCGAGATACGATCCTCATCCGCCAGGATCACAGGGAAATCCGCCGGAAATTCAACGATGATCTTGTGCTGGCTGGTCTGAGTCTGGAATCGTTCGGCTATGCGCTCTGTAAGTTGTTTCAAAGAAACATCTGATTGGTTGATTGCCAGCGCACCAGCCTGCAATCGCGAAGCATCTAACAGGTTTTCGATGAGTTCGGTCAGCCTGTCTGCTTCCTCCTCGATGACCTCCAGGCTATCTTTTACAATATTCCGATCCCAGGAAGCGTCCTCCCGGCGGAGGGTGCTGACATATCCTTTGATCAGAGCCACTGGGGTTTTCAACTCATGACTGATCACGGAAATAAAGGTGCTTTTCAATTCTTCCGCTTCACGGAAGCGCGTAATATCGCGAACCGTGGCAATCACGTTTAACAAATTGCCCTCCGTGCTAACCAACGGCGCATACGTCACCCCAACCGGAATGGGCAATCCATCTTTCCTCTCCATGTCCCCTTCGACATACAGGGTAGCATTTGGGGTGAGAGGCCAACCATCCGCTTCCGCCTGTTCTAAGCCAGGCCCGTCCTTGCGCACCCAGTGGAGTATTTCCTCGTGCTTGCGATCTACAACGGCATCTACCGACGAGCCCAGGATGTGTGCAAAGGCAGGGTTACACCGCTCGATCGTATGGTCTGCTCTCAGGATCAGGATACCATCTGCAGCTGAATCCAGGAGGGCAGCCATCCTTTGTTTCTCCCAACTGACCTGGGTATACAGCCGGGCATTCCCGACGGCAATCGCCGCCTGGTCAGCAAAGCTCTCTAACAAGGCGCGGTCGTTCGACGAAAACACCCCGGCATAATTTCGGAAGATGAAGATCACGCCGATCACTTGCTTGCGCGCCAGCATCGGCAAACCCACACTCGTAAGCAGTCCCAGGCTCGCTACACGGGTTACATCCTGGAGCTGACGGGTAATTTCAGGGAGCTCAAATCGAACCGGATCGTTATGGAGCTCTACGCCTGCCAGTATCTCGTCCAGATAACGGGAGAAAGCGGGGGGGATGCCGTGAGAGGCTGCCACAGACCATCCCCCAGCCTCCGAGCGCAACACAATCAGTCCTGCTTGACCCGCCAACATCTCTGCCGAGATATTCAGGATGCGCGCCAGCAGTTTTTCTAGATTCAATTCTTGGGTCAGGGCACGCGTGATCTCGAGCAGATAATCGCGCTGGCGAACACGAAAATCAGGAAGCATGCAATGACTCAGGCTCCTTTTCGGCAAGGGTGATGGCCTCTTCAAATATTTCCATGGCCTCATCCACCTCGCTTCGATTGACGCTCAACGGCGGGGCAATTCGGATAACGCTTTTACCACACCCAAGGGTCAGCATGCCCATACCAAAAGCCAAATCCACAACCCGGTCACGTAGCATATCTGCTGGCGCCTTCGTCTCTCGATCCTGGACAAACTCGACGCCAATCATCAATCCTTTGCCGCGTACTACGCCGATGGTAGGATGACGCACCATGATCTCTTCAAGAATATCCATGGTGTATTCGCCCATTTCGGTGGCATTCTGCAGGTAACCTTGCTCTATCAGCTCAATCGTCGCCAGAGCAGCGGCGCAGGCTACCGGATTGCCCCCATAAGTGTTCCCATGCGAGCCTTTGGGCCAGGTCATCACGGACTCTTTAGCAAACATAGCGCCCATCGGCATGCCCGACGCAATTCCCTTGGCGGCGCATACAATATCCGGTTCCACGTCAAAATGCTCGATGGACCACCATTTGCCTGTACGCCCCATGCCTGCCTGTACCTCATCGGCAATCAGCAGCATATCATACTTATCGCAGAGCTTTCTCAAAGCCGGGAAGAAACCCGGGGCTGGCACAATATAGCCACCTTCACCCTGGATCGGCTCAATTAAAAATCCAGCTACATCCGTAGGTGGGAGCAGGTGCCCTAAGATCTCGTCCTCAATGTACCGGACGATGGTCTCTCCGTAGTCCTCTCCAGGTTTCGATTGAATGATCGGACGATAGGGATCGGGAAAGGGTACGTGAACAACTCCGTTCATCAGAGGATAGAAACCGCGATGGTAGACCGGCTTACTGGCAGTGAATGTAACCGAGCCCATCGTCCGCCCATGGAAAGCACCCAAAAAGCCAATGAATTGAGTCCGTCCGGTGTGATGGCGGGCAAGCTTGATGGCAGCCTCGACGCTTTCAGTACCCGAATTGGTCATAAAAGAGACAGCGTTGTCCATAAAGGGCGCGATCTCATTTAATTTCTCTGCCAGCTGCACCCAAACCGGATGATAGAAGTCAGAAGAGATGTGAATGAATTTTTCGGCCTGCTTTTTGATGGCTTCAACGACAACAGGGTGGCTATGCCCCGTAGATACGACCGCGATGCCAGCTGCGAAATCAAGGAAGCGATTACCATCCACATCCCATACTTCTGTTCCCTTCCCATAATCCATGACAAATGGATATCCCCGGGGGTAGGATGGGGAAATCACTGCCTGGTCGCGCTTTAAAATAGCCCGAGCTTTCGGTCCGGGCAAGTTCATCATCTGCATAAAACAATCTCCTGGTTGTATGGTGAGTAGTAGAGTAGGACCCGAATCATCTTAGGCAAGATGGATGACCATGGGCAAAACCCGTCCATCACGCCCTTCATTCTTATTTGGATAATACCTTACTTATAATGAAATGATGCCGGAATTATATCATTGCTGGTTGGAGATATGTCAGACAGCTCAATCGAATAGCGAGTATAATCACGGATTGTGACTGCTGCCCCCTTCTCATTTGAGGTCATCGCAAAACATCGCCGCGCCAGGGCTGGAATCCTTCATACACCTCACGGACCAATTCAAACCCCGGTCTTCGCTCCCGTAGGTACACAGGCAACGGTCAAGGCTGTCACACCTGCTCAGCTTCAGGCACTGGGTGCCAACCTGATCCTGGCAAACACTTATCACCTGTATCTGCGCCCCGGTGACGACCTGGTGGCTGAAATGGGCGGACTTCATCAGTTTATGAACTGGCACCAGCCCATCCTGACCGATTCTGGCGGATATCAGGTCTTCTCCTTAAATGAAAATCGCAATGTCGATGAGGAAGGCGTTACATTTAAAAGCCATATCGATGGCTCCACACACCGGTTTACGCCTGAAAAAAGCATTGCGATCCAGGAGAACCTTGGGGCAGATCTGATCATGGCGTTTGACGAGTGCGCAACGCCGTATGATCGAGAGTACAACGAGCGAGCGGTTGCCCGGACGCACACCTGGGCTGAGCGCTGCCTGCACGCAAAAAGACGCTCCGATCAGGCGTTATTCGGGATCGTCCAGGGTGGCGTATTCCCGGACCTGAGGGAAGCCTCGGCTCAATTTATTACATCCCTCGATTTCCCCGGAAATGCGATCGGAGGCTTGTCGGTCGGTGAGACGAAGGAAGATATGCGGGCGATGTTGGATATTGTCTTACCGATCCTGCCGGAGGATAAGCCACGCTACCTGATGGGAGTGGGCACGCCAGAGGATATCCTGGACGGTGTTTTGCGCGGGATCGACATATTTGACTGTGTATTACCGACCCGCCTGGCACGTCATAATGCCGCGATGACAACCCGTGGTAGGTTGAACCTGGTCAATGCCACATTTGCACGCGATCCCCAACCGATCGACACCGACTGCGATTGTTATACCTGCCAGCACTACTCACGCGCATATCTGCGTCATTTAATCCTGGCAAAAGAAATGCTCTCTGCAACGCTCTTATCCATTCACAACCTGCACACCCTGGTGAAAGTCGCCGCCAATCTGAGAAATGCAATCCTGGAGGGCGAGTTAGAAGAAGATTTTCTGATACGAGACCTGCGTGGGTACGAAACGCGTGAATAAAATCCATCCAGAGATTAACCATCCATGACCATCGTCCAATCCATCATCCTGGGCATTATTCAAGGCATCACCGAATTCCTTCCCATCTCCAGCTCAGCTCACCTGGTGCTCGTCCCCCACCTGCTGAAATGGGAAATTCCAGCCCAGGCTGCCTTTGTTTTCGATGTGCTTGTGCAGGTCGCCACCCTGGTTGCCGTAATTGCATATTATTGGACTGACATGGTAAGCATCATCAAAGCGGTGATCACTGGACTTATCCAGCGCAATCCATTTGAGGATCCTCAGGCGCGCCTGGGTTGGATCCTGGTTCTGGCTACCATTCCGGCTGCGGTTATTGGCTTGCTGATTAAAGATATTGTCGAGAGTGCCTTCGCCAGCCCAACTGCCACGGCTACCTTCCTTATATTTACTGGTATCATTTTACTCGTGGCTGAAATGATCAGCCGGCGCCGGGAACATGTAGAAGACAAGGAAGTGACTTGGAAAGATGCCCTGGTCATTGGATTATTCCAGGCGATCTCTATCTTTCCCGGGATCTCGCGCTCGGGTTCAACCATCACGGGTGGGATGGTGAGAGGCCTGAGTCGCCCAGCCGCAGCCAGGTTCTCATTTTTGATGATGATCCCCGTTATGCTGGCCGCCGGAACACTGGCTACCCTGGATCTGATTGGTTCGGAGGGCGCAGGCTCGCTATTGCCTATTTTCATCCCCGGATTCATCGCTTCTGCAATCACCGGTTATCTGGCAATTCGCTGGCTGATCGGCTACCTGACCCAACATTCGTTAACTATTTTTTCTGTCTACTGTTTCCTTCTGGGCGGGATTGTGCTGGTCTCCAATTTCCTATTTTGAGGTAAGAGATGCCAACCTATAAACTCATCATCAATCCAATATCCGGGCGTGGGAAAGGTCTCGAATCGATCCCGGCGATCCAGGCTCAACTGCAGCAGCTTCATCTTGATTTTGAGATGGTCCAGACCCAACGCCCCTGGCATGCAGCGGAGCTGGCCTGCCAGGCAGCACGGGACGGGATCGATGTAGTAGTCGCAGTTGGAGGGGACGGGACTGCAAACGAGGTATTAAATGGGCTGATGATTGCGCAAAGAGATTACCAGGTGCCGGCAGGCAGAACCGCGATGGGTGTGCTGTGTGTCGGACGCGGCAATGATTTTGCCTACGGCATGAACATCCCCACTGAATTCTCTGCAGGCTGTCAGGTCCTGGCAGATGGATTCAAGCGCAGGATCGATATCGGTTTTGTGGCAGGCGGCGATTATCCACAGGGGCGATACTTTGGCAACGGGGTCGGAATCGGTTTCGACGCGGTGGTCGGCTTTGAAGCCCTGAAAATGAAGAGGTTGAGCGGCTTCCCGTCTTATATCGTCGCAGCCTTAAAGACCTTATTCCTCTACTACCAGGCTCCACGGGTGGATCTCCGCATCAATGATGAGGCCCAACAGTTGTCAGCTTTGATGATCTCCATCATGAACGGACGCAGGATGGGGGGCGGCTTTATGATGGCACCGGATTCCTTGCAAGACGACGGTCTTTTGGATATCTGCATCGCCCGGCAAGTATCTCGCCCGCGCGTGCTGGCATTAATTCCACATTTTCTGCGGGGCACCCAGGCAAGCCAACCGGAAATCTCATACGCGCGTGCGCGCACACTGTCTGTTAAGGCAATCGAAGGGACACTGCCAGTTCACGCCGATGGCGAAACCATTTGCACGCATGGACAGGAATTAACATTGGAGTTACACTCTCAACAGGTGGATATTCTCTGCCACCACGGGTGAGGTGCATGGCTACATCGGAGTTCCTGGTAAATCAATCGATAAAAGGGATTACCCGGTTGTTATGCCGCGTCGATGATTCACAGCTCGCCCGCGTCCCCCAAAAGGGTCCCTTGATCCTGGTGGCGAACCATATCAATTTCATTGAAGTCCCCCTGATCTATACCCATCTGAGACCCAGACCCGTGACGGGCTTCGCCAAGGCCGAGACCTGGGATAATCCGCTTATGGGTGTGCTGTTCAATATGTGGAAAGCCATCCCGTTACGTAGGGGAGAGGCGGACATAAAAGCCATGCATCAAGCCATGAAGATCCTGCAATCGGATGGGATCGTTGCAGTCGCTCCAGAAGGAACTCGCAGTGGAAATGGATGCCTGCAACGCGGCTATCCGGGGGTTGTTCTCTTGGCAGAGTTGAGCGATGTCCCACTGCTTCCTATCGCTTACTATGGGAACGAACGCTTTCGTGAAAACATCAGGCGGTTACGGCGCACCGACTTTCACATTGCCGTTGGACATCCATTTCGTATTCAGAAAGCAATCCAGAAACGCTCGCGCCAGGAACGCCAGCTGATCACGGATGAAATCATGTACCAGCTAGCGGTGCTCTTGCCCCCGGCTTATCGAGGCTACTACAGTGACCTGGACGCTGCAACCGACGATCATCTGGTCTTTGATCCCCCCAATGTAAACGCCATCCGTGTAGCCCGTTCGGCGACCAGCTAAAATGATCTCCCGAACTATCTGGTGAAAAGCAGAAAACCCACCAGGCGAATCGCTGCACTTAGAAGTAATCCCGCGCTAATTCCAAATTGATCCGCCACGAAAGTACCCAGAATAGGCGCCAGGATTGAGGCGAAGTACGTCATGCTCTGGGCGATGGACACAAACGTGGCGCTGTATTCGGGTGGGATTGTTCTCATCAGCTCATCGAAGAAGACCAGGTCGATCCCCGCCTGGAAGATACCGGCTATACCAGCGTATAAGGCAATCAATTCTACCTGCCTGGTGTATGCAACCAGAGCCGGGTAGATGGTCACCCCCAATGTAGCCCATAACAAGACAAAGCGCGAGCCGCGCAGGCGCGATTCGCGAGTCCAGACGAAATATCCCACTAGCAATATGGCGGACTGAGCTGTATTAATAATACCAATCCAGGCATCGCTGGCATCTAATTCGCGCACATAATATAAGGGGAAAAGAGGGATGGATAAGGTTGTCCCAAACAGGAAAACAAATCTTTTCAATGAAAATTTGACGAATGCTTTTTCGCGGCTGACCTGTTGAATGAAATCTCTTAGGCGATCCTGCCTGGAACGACCGGTACTCGGCATCGGAGGTGAGGCGTCGGGCAAGAGGATGTGGCTTGAAAAATAAAAGCTGACCAATCCCCCTATCGATAAGGCCAAAAACACTAGCTGATAATTTACAGGGAATGTAATCCGATTGAGAACCTGGCCTACGCCAGCCACGGTCACAGCAGTGGTCACTCCCAGGATGGACCAGCGCCGGCTCATCAATTCATAACGCAGCTTTGGACCGGCAACCGCGTTCATGACCACAGAAAAGCACACATTCACGATCGTCTGTGGCAGTGTGGCGGCTGCCCAGATTAACAGCACGACGCTGGTTTGAGCCTCATATGGGATGAGCCACGTGGCCAGACCGGTCAGCGCGTAACAAGAGATGACCATCAAACGCGCTGCACTAAACCAGGGCACGATCTGCCGTCTTGATTGTAAGAAACTGCCCAGCGGGATTGCCAGCAGAAAGCCAGTCAGAGCCGGCATAGAGGTCAGTAACCCGACTTCAAAGCTGCTGGATCCCAGGCGGGTCAATAAGACAGGCAAGAATGGAGCGGCCGCGCTTGCCAGACCAACCCCAATCGCGTCGACTTGCACATTGAGAAAATTTTTTCTCTGCACCGGAGTGGCTTCTACCGGCGCGGGAGAAAATCGTAATCGTCCCAAGACCTACCTCAGCGTGCCGTATAAATACCAGAATGGTTCTTTTGGGAAGGCGTCCTTCAACACATTGCCCCAGATAAATTCGCCCGGTTGAAGAGAAGACCGGAGAATTGCATCCAGACCGTTGAGCATCGCTAATTCTGCCTCAACCGGAACTGTTATATAAGGCATCAGCAAATCCAGCATCACTCGACGGGAAACCTCATACGCATATCGGTCGGTATGGATCTCAGGCTGTTCTCGATAATCCTCCAGGAAGGATCGCCAGAGATTTAATCGGGCGGTGAACTCGCGCCTCGCTTTATTCTCCCAGGCTACCCGCCATTTGGTCATTACTCGATCCATTTCCCCCTCTAAACGCTCTCGCTCAAATTGATCATTGCCTGAAAACTGGTATGCACTCAAACGAGCTCGTGCCAGCAACAAGCCGCTAACAGTCAGGCTGGGGTAAGGTGGCTCTCCGTGTTTTTGCGGCTCCCGGATTGGCCAATATAACTCATTGGATAATAAGTACCCTTCGAGACTTTGTAATCCAGCCCGCAGGTAATTAAAATCAGCTTCTATATCAGGCACTCTCAATCCCTTTCGTTATCTCCCTCCGAAAAAGCGCCCCTGCCTTTCCACAAAAGCCCAATAAGCAGGGCAACCGGTCCTGCGATTAACACCCACATCGTAGCCTGTAAATTATACTCCTGTGCCAGCCACCCCAATAGCATTGGGAGCAGTCCGGCGATCAGCCCAGAAAGATTTTTAACTGCCAGAGCCACACCACTACGTCCAGGCAGAGCGTTGAACAACTGCGCTTGCAAAATGGCGTACCAACCTGAATTGAAGAAGCCCAGTAAAGCAAGAATCGCCAGCTTAATCTCCCAGGCCGGAACCAGCAGAAAAGCGGCATAAAGAACCAGCTCGAGCAATGCGCTCACTCGTAGATAAACCAGACCCGATACGCGTTCTAATAATGGGATCAAGAGTAAATCGCCAAGAAGGCCTACAATACTCCAGACTCCCACTGCCAGGCTTGCTTGTTGTGGACTAACATTGACAACATCTACGAAGTAGAGAGCCAAAAATCCTATCAATACATCCAGCATTAAGTCTGAAAATTCCAACAAGACGAGCCAGAACTGCACTTCTTTCTGCTTTAATGCATCAAACGCATTGCGAAATCCAACTATTAGAGCACGATGGAATTGAACTTCCCCTGAAGATTCCTGAATCGGACGGTGCAGAACTCGAAATACAGGCATGATCAGGATCAGTGTCCACACCGCAAGCACAAGGTAAAGTCCGCGCCACCCAATCCCAAGGAGAACTGCTCCAGCCAGGGCAAAAGGACCGATCACCACGCCTGAGGAGCCCGCGAATGACCAGCGAGCCATGTTTTGCTCTCTCCGTTCAGGGTCTGTGTCCATCAAAGCAGCCTGCGAAAGACTGACAAAGGCTCCGCTGGCAGGGAAGAAAATCATAAACGAGATCAACAACGACAGGTAACTCCGGCTGGTTGC
>Ga0113563_10003219_pt1 | contig 10106 bp, 12 predicted proteins | sample Mud3Dept3metaG_FD_80117 | JGI IMG/M metagenome (GOLD analysis project Ga0113563, IMG submission 80117) | Freshwater wetland microbial communities from Ohio, USA, analyzing the effect of biotic and abiotic controls - Mud 3 Core 4 Depth 3... | ecosystem: Environmental > Aquatic > Freshwater >...
ACGTCACAGAAGCAGTAGTGAAGAATTTCGGGGTTAAGCCTGAGTCAGTCACCATTGACATACTTGAATATGGTCGAGAAAACTTTGCTCAGAGCGGCAAATTGTTCATTGACCGGTAGGCGCTGAGTGGAGAAATGGTCAGGACGGAAAACAAAGCTACCCACGCACCAAAACCCCAATACCTCCACAAACAGAGCAGCTTTCTTTACCAGTACCCAGGCATTGCTTGCAAGATCTCTTAGTCCTCATCCCTAGACCATGAATCACTATCTCTCCCGTTCCACCGCAGATATGGCAAGTTACTCGGTTTGTACCTCCGCAACGTAAGCACAGCGGTCTTTTAAACACACTCACTTCACCGCACTCCAATTAGATGACTCAATCATATTATAGGAGCTTTTCAGATTTAATCAATACATATGATGATCGATTATGTTTTCCAGGAGAGAAATTCTTAGAGAATTTGAATAGGCGGCTATAACAGACAAAGGTTCTTGTATACTTTTGCCCTGAATTTCGGTCAATTAGCCTATCAATTGCTTTATCCACTATTTTAACTCTATATGCCCCCACATTTAGGATAACCTTTGCCTCGATACTGGCTAAGAAGGTGGTTGATTCGCTCCACAATATGAGGTTGGGGAGGTGGGAGTCGATTGCGATGGTGGAGAGATATACCAGAAGTGTGAGGTTTGATGATAGTGTGTAGCTGTATCGTGGATTGTCATATGTAAAGTAAAATCGTAGTTATCACTCCAGTTAGTTAATAAAGCAATTAATTATGAAGTCACCGGCATCACATACTAATTTCGATATTAGCTTTTGGCTAACTTCCATGCTTCAAAAAGTAAATTCTGGGCTTTTTTCCATTGCCCCTTATCTTTTGCGTCGTTGGCTTCTTCAAATAATTGCTTCATTTTGGTATGTACTTGTTCATATTGATCGAATTCTTCATTAATCCCATCGAGATCAAGTCTCTGTTCTGCTGAGCCAGCTCCGGATTGTACTATTCTATCCATAGCTATTGTACTCTTTCCTATCGCCGCTTTTATATTAATTAACGACTAACATCTTACGATTTGACTCATGCTAATTTCTTGATCGTCAATTCCTTTTTTATCATCCAACCACGATTGCAATTGGAGCAAAGTTTGTCAAAATTGATATCGACGACGTTGTCATCGAGAACCTCTACGATTGTCTCTTCTTTTCCACAATGCCAACATTTGATAATCAGATTGGTTTTAACCATCTCTTGTCTCCAAATTTTTCTAATTCGGGCAATTGATGTCTCTTTTTATATTGCATAAGATGATCGTAATTCTCTTAAAATCGAATCGCAAGATGAATTTTCTTACACTCTTTTAATAAATCCTCCCAACTTATGGCACAAAAGTAATAGTACCTTGGGGATACAGCGATATCATACTGTGGGACTTGAATCGATGGGATATTATTGAGATGCTCAGCCAGTTGAGATCGAAGACTGGGTTACCATGTAATGCTCATACATTTAGGAGGACATTTGCGTCGATCTTGGCAAAAAAGGGGGTTGATTGTCTTCACATCATGAGGCTGGGGAGATGGGAGTCGATAGCGATGGTAGAGAGATACACGAGAAGTGTGAGGTTTGAGGATAGTTTGAAGCTGTATCGAGATTTGAAGAAATGATACTGCCGGATGGTTAGTCCGGATACCTTGGATTTGCATCTCTAGCCGTCGCTTCAGTTTGATAGATAGAGTCCCTAAGCCCTCACCAAATGGGACAATCCCTAAAAATAATGCTCTCAAAAAATCTCTTTTGAATTCATTTGAGTTCAACTTAATTGCAAAATAAACCAATGGGCGAAACCCAGTCCTCGTTAGCCTGGTATATCTGATTGGGAGATTTTACTGATCATATGTCCAGTTCAGAATTATACTCTTAGCTATTGAAAATCTATACCAAAGGTGGGCGTAAAAGGCTGGTATTTATTGAATAATCTAATCGTGAGTGGTGGTAGCGATTCTTGGGAGGTAATCAAAATGAGATTCAGTTGGTTTTTAGGTATCTTGGGGTTTCTGGGAATTTTGGGTTACATCTGGCATGAACCTGTATTCTATATCTTCTTTCTGTTTTTCCTAAACTTTTTGGAGCCGTATGTCGAACCGTTTTTAACCCGCCCACGTCCCCCGTTCGGTTTCACCATCGGCAAAGAGCATAAATCCGAAACCCAGAAAACTCAGTAGCCTCAATAGCTCACCCATCAGGTAAAAATGGGCAAATATTCGAGGATATAATATCCCTCTGTCAGCTTAAGCCAAATAGGTTCGTTACTTGATTGAACAAGCAGGGTGTGTACGGGACAAGCGATCATTCCACTCTTTGCTGATTCAGGGTTAATGATATAGCCACCAATAAATTAGGAGAAATATTTGGAGATAGGATGTGAGTAGCCAGACCCAGATCTATATAGACCAGTCAGACTGAAAAGTAGGTCGGATAAATTTTCAATAAATATGCTTGGGCGGAGAAAACACGAATGGCGAAATGGACATAATACCCTCTTGAAAAACTCTCCTGCCGGTTTAAGATACTGACATAATAGAATAAAGCATGAGGCTATCGGGAGATGCGGCGAGAGAATTGGCTCAATGACCCGTACGGCAACCTTTTAGACTTTCTTAAAGGTGCCACGGCCAACCCGGAAGGGACGATAGGACACAGAATGGACTGTGGAAAAGGAAGGAGTTAAGCCTCCTTCGGGAGGTTTTTTTATTCCCTGAAAATATGCTGCTTCTTCATAGTTGAAGCTAAAGAATAGGCAGCTTATTTATTTTCATAAAGGAGGAGTGTATGGGCGAACACGAGGTTGCGAAAAAATTTACGACAGGTACTAAAGTCGCGTGGTAATTACTAAAGTCTAAACAGCAGTTAATCCGTGTTCTCTCCGACCGAACAAATAGTTTACTCACTCTTGTTCGGTCTGACAGTAATATAAACTGCAGATCGAACGAAACGAACAGAGAGAACAAACCGAGAGAACAGTCTGTTGGAAGAGGCATGAAAGAACAAAAATAAGAGGAGCAAAAGAGATGGCCAATAAAAAACAGCAAAAGGCAAAGAAAGACCGACTGGAGGGATATGTACCCGGATTTTCTTTATCGCGTTTGGGGATGGGCGTTTCCCGGGGGCTTGTGTGCGCAGCGTAAACTGGACGGGGACCCAGATATTTACGGACCAGATGACCCAGAGGAGTTGCGCCATTTAGTCGAAGCTGGTAAAGCCTTTGAAGAGGCACTCCGCGATTCTCCGTATGGACAACAGTTTATCGACCAGGCGTATAAAAGAGCCGGGGTGAAACAACCACCGAAAAAAGTAAATCCAATGTCGTTAAAATACCCGCTGGAAAATTGAAGCCAATCAATCCTAAATCAGGGCTTATGCGGGTAATTTTGCCTCAGATTTAGGCTGGAATTCTTGATTACGCCTTTATAGTTGCAACTATAAGACTATGGCTATAGTGTGATTCCATTAATAAGGCCTATGGAATCTTTATCTATTTCTCCCGGATACCGGTTCGCATAATAGAATTTACGTTAACAATTGTGCTATTTTGAGTAGCGGTTTCGATTTTATTGAAAGGTTAAGTTCGCTTTTGGTTTATATTAGGATTAAATTAAATTCAACCATCCACTGAATTCAACCAAAAGTTTGGTTTGGCCGCGTCTCCTTTCGTGGTGATTTTAAAGCCTTTGATGAATCAATTTCAGCCATTTTAGTAATTATTACATTCGGTGAGGTATTAAAAATAGCAGATCATATCGAAGGTAAAGAGTAAGGTAGCAAATCTGCTCCTGGTGATAACAGGTCCCAGTGATTAAAAGGTCGGCGAACAACAATATCAGGCTATTTCATTAATCTGTTTCAATAAAATGCCAGTCACCCCAATTTTTTCTTCATTTCATCAAATTGCTCTTGAGTCAATTCCCCCTTGGCGTACCTCATCCTTAATATCTGCAGCGGACTATTAGCAGAAGAAAATGATGTCTGTTGATATGAAGTATCATGAGGCGATTGAATGAGACTGTTACGCCTAAGGTTCTCGCCGATAATTCTACTGAGGTTATCCACCTGGCCCGTGCGTAGATTATCCAAGACTAGATCCTCGCTCATGAATCTTCGCTTGATAATAATATTGGAGAATAATATGCCTCTATCAACCTTGATATTGGCTACATCCTCATACCGGTAATCTTCAATATCATGATGTAATCCAAGTTTTGATGGAGAGCATCTAATTATTCTATAGTTTGTAACTATTATGGAATCAGGCGTGACAATTGCTTTCAATCTTGATTGCCTGACGACCACTAAAACTTCCTCATCCGCTAACAGCATCTTCTTGATGACACCTGGTATTTTAGGGGATTTGGGTTTGATACTCATCCGACCAGCTTCTGACAGCGGTTGCACTGCTTTGTATAGCGGTGCAGGAGCGCCCCGCAATAAGAGCACGTAAAACGTTTCTCCGTTTCCATGACCCATTGCTCCGTTCCCAATTCCTTCCAGCGCGGTATGGCTGCCAACATCTGCTGCCTCGCAATTTCAAACGGGAAAGTTTCGAAATGGTTGCAGGGGAATTCTCCGCATTGGTGACAACTTTCGAGACGCTTTTCGCCTGCGCAAGCCCTGATGGCACAAGCCTTGGCGAATTGAAGCGTATTTTCGGATCGGCAACCTTCGCAGGCTATCTCTTCAGGTTTTGTTCCGAAAATCGGGGCTAACATTCCTTTAAGTTGCTGATCGTTGTCGCGATCCGCCGCCCGGACCGCACAAACACTGCAATACATTCCACAGGGCGATAGATACTCCTTTTTTACACCCATAAAATATCCTCCTTAAAAAAATTAATCCGACGATTTCGCCGGAATTCATTTTTCCGATCCCGCGTCTTTCAACTGATAGTAACTTATAGGACATGTCGGGATTTTAAAGAACTTCTATCGAAATTGCAATCGGTAGTTGGGAGTTATTATAAAACAGCGTGCCAATATTCTTCACCCCCTGAGGAATCTAGAGGTTCCATTATTTTCGCTGCTTTCAAAGGACTGGGGTCCCCACATCTGGGCATCTCGATGGGGGTGATGCAGAGGTGAATTATTGGTTCATTGCTCGATTGGTAACGACAGTAAGGTATTTCAGGCTTCCAACCAGAAGAATTTGATGTAGTAGTTTGTGAGGGTGCATTGTTCTCTATCGGTTCGGTTTTATTTTGGTCTGGCAATAGTTGGCATTCGGATTGTAGTTTAGTTATATTTGCCTGTGCTAGTTTTTTTCATTCGTCACGGACGCTTTCAGAGAGTATTTGGTCAGTAAACCAGGACATTTTCCTTCCACACTATTAACAATACTTAGCTGTAAGCGCAGCCGCTAAATTCAACTATAACTATTGTGTTTATCACATGAGATGACTATACTATGTACAAATAAAATTCAACATTGAATTCATTCCCCCAGCAAATTGAGGGAAATTCAACGTTAATTTTTATAAGGAGGAGCATAAATGGACATGTGGTTAGTCTTCTATTGGACCGGGCCTATCGGTATTGGTGTTTTCCTAGTCTGCTTAGGAGCCATGATTTTCCTGCTCGCAAAAGCCGATGAGGTCAGCAAGCGTACAAGGGCGATGATGAAAGAAAAAGGATTAGACAAAAAATAGGGCAAATTCCTATCCACTAATCCTTTTGTTAATATTATCAATGGGAGTGGTAGAAAGGAGAAACTTATGAATGAGCCTAGTTTGGCGGACAGGACCTTTCACATCATTATGAGGCGCATGGTTGAGACCGGTCAGGCTCCCCACTTCACTGAGATAGCAGCTGACTTAGGTGTATCCATTGAAGAAGGGCGATTGGCGCTTCATGCATTGATAGGGGTGGGTTTAGGGGGTTGGTTATATCCGGGGACGGATCTTATTGTCTCAATGGCACCCTTTAACAATTTACCAAATCAATATCGAATCACCATCGATGGTCAGCAGAAATGGTTTGGGCAATGAGCTTTCGAATCGCCGGCAGTCTGCTGGCTTTTTCCAGGTAAAACAATCCATATTGAAGCGCCTTGTCTCGATTGTGGTGAACCGGTTCGTGTGGATATCAAGGATGGAGTAGTTCTGAACAGTGATCCTGAAGGGCTGATTGGGCACGTGTCTGTTCCCCTTCGGAAATGGAAAGAAAACGTAACCTTCACCTGAAGTACCATGCACTTCTTTCGGTCGGAGGAACATTTACGGAATTGGGCTGGTTTTGACGCGGAAAAGGAGGGCGGTATCATTTCCCTATCTGATCTTGTCAAATTGACTTCTATTGATCATTTCCGAAAGCGATTGGAACCTGATTATATTTCACACTACTTGGGGGTTGGAGAGGTTATGAAAAGGTTGCAGGAGATCGGTAAGAGAGATCCATATTGGTCGCCCTAGCCAGGATGTGGCCTATCACCCAATTACAGTAGCTTTCGACTGTACTATTCTTCGCCGCGAAGCTATAAATCTAGTTTTTCCATGCCCCTAGTCACTTATATTAGAGTATCATAAAGCAGCAGAGTCTAAAGCTAAAGTTTCTACCGGTTTTACTATTAATAGGGTAATATGAGACCTTTAGAGGCTTATTAATTGCAAGCTGGCATAATATAGGTCTTATCTCCACGAGAACAACTCATTGGTTTTTCTTACGCCTCGAACTTCCCTTGAGTGGCATCGAACTGTTTCACGGGATACACTGTATCAAAAGGCATTTTGTTTTGCTTGAAAGCTTGCTCAAGAGCCTCTTTACTAGGGGCTTCCCACTCACAGAAGTACTTGTTTTGGTCAAAAGCACAATAAGTCAACTTCCAGGAAAAACCCTTAGGTATTACCGGACTCATCTGTGTAAACATAGCTACGAACTTTTCTTCATTGTACCCTGGCAAGGTATGTGCGGCTAAAAATTTGGCCATAGTCTTAACCTCCTCTTCCTTTTATTAGATAAGGCCTTCTTAATATGCCAGCTTGCTATCGAAGGCGTTAAGTGTAGTTATTTACCATTTTGTGAAACTTAAAAAATAGCTCAATGTGAAGTCATTAAAGAGTAAAACAATAGGGATTATACGGGTAAAGAATTTTTATATTCGCAAACGATAGTCTATATAGAATCATTATAGCACTGCATTGATGAATTTCAAGACCCCAAATTAACCTAATCGAATACTCCGAGGACTGTCCGTACAGTTATTTCGATATTTTATTTTATTGAACTAAAGAGGCCTTGTTTTTTATTCCGATTCGATTTAAGATCACCTATATTTGATTTTTATTATGGTTGAACATTCATACCGACGATTGGCGCACAATACACCTATGCCTTTTAGCTTCAAAATAGCAGTTGGTACTTCCACATAGTCCATTGAAAATCTGTACCAACATCCTCTCATCTGAACTACCGTATTCAATAGGGGAACCCAATAATGACTATTGAACTGCATCCAATTCAATTTGCTTCCGGACAATCTGGATCTTGATTTCTGCTGTTTTGCATCAGCTTCCACCATTATATGTCTCATGAATCTATAATATATTAAGAATCCTTATTTTGGGCAGATTCCTTTAATCTTGCCAGTCGTGCCGCGTATCCTGAGAATTGGATATATCCGGCCTTGATCTTTAGCGTATAGCAAAAAATACCATCCCGCCGTTGCGAAGTATCAATATGCTAATATCCTTTGGATTTCATTAATGAAAGGAATATCATCATGAAGGTCGGCCTGTCTCTTGGGGGTGGCGGCGCCCACGGATACGCCCATATCGGCGTTATTCATGCCCTTGTAGAAGCCGGAATAAAAGTGGATTTAATCAATGGGACCAGCATCGGGGCCATCATAGGCGGAGCTTATGCCCTTTATTCCGACTTAGATCAGATTATGCGCCTGATAGAAGAGGTCCTGGCGACTATCAAAGTCCGCAATTTCAACCTGTTCCGTTTCTCCAGTCAAATGAGTCATACCGTTCTCCGCAATTGGTTAGGCAGCGCCATAGGCAATATAGCTAATCTAAGAAGCGGTATCTTAAATCATAATAGTAGCATCCAAGCCCTGCAAATAATTTTTAAAGACCAACAGTTCAGCGATACCCAGATCCCCTTTTCCGCGGTTGCTACCGATCTCGTGACCTGGCAGACAGTGGTAATAAAAGAAGGTAAATTAACTGATGGCATTCTTCCCTCGATCGCCGTCCCGGGAGTGTTCCATCCTGTCCACAGAAGCAGGCAGATTCTAGTCGATGGTGGTGTCCTCGCCAATGTTCCAGTATCGCAGCTTCGCCAGGAGGGAGCTGATTTTGTTATCGCGGTACGGCTTCCCTGGAAAATTGCTGTTGATTATCAAAATGGATTTGATCTTCTCAATCGGGTTGAACTAATGAAACAAAATAGCATGGAACAATGGCAGGTTGATAGTGCTGATTGCGCGGTAGAGATTGACCTCCCTGCCTTTGATATTTTGAATTTTGAAGACTTTAAACCTGCCGTTGCCCTGGGCTATGAAACGACCAGGAAAGCGTTGTCCCGGTTAAAAGAGAGGTTAGGTAAGAGTCATGCCTAAAAGCGTCACTCTAGTCCTGGGTGGTATCGGAGCCAGGGGAACCGCCAGTATCGGAGTCCTTCAATCGATGCGCGAGCACAAGATCAAAGTGAAACGGATTGTAGCCTCAGGGATAAGCTCCATCATTGCCGCTCAGTTCGCCTTGGGCAGGGACCCCCAATTGCTGACCGAGTACTTTGTTCAGTTTTTTGCTAAATATCAACAAAAGTTGTGGGGGCTAGCACAACTCGAGGGTTTCCGCGCGCGTCAAACCAACCGGGCAATAAGCGACTTTTCTTATTTTATCCGGGGTGTTTCTTTCTTCCGTGATAATTTTAATAAAATTAGTACCGTGCCGTGGGATTCATTACAGCAAGATTTAAACGCCGTCTTTGGCGATATTAAGTACACTGACCTCAAATTGCCGCTGTCCATCGCAGCTATCGACCTCAGTTTAAATCAGGAGGTACTAATTGAGAATGAAAACCTGATAGAGAGCCTCAAAGCCGGAATTGCGTTCCCAGGACTCTTGCCACCGGTCTCAATTGGTGGACATGATATGATAAGCAGCACCCTCTATTGTGAACTACCTCTGGCAAGTCTCAAAAAAGCCTGGCGTCCAGTTTTGGCCATAGACATTCCCAATGTTAGAGACGTGGCTCCTCCACGGTCTGCCGTTGAGATCCTGGCCGAGATAGATCAAATGCGCAGGTTGGCCATCAAGATGAGGCTATTAGAAAACGCTGATAGAGTGTTTAACTTAGAGTCAATCTCGCACCTTCGTGAGGATTATGGACAGGTACCCAACCTGGTCTCCTTGGCCTATTCAAACACGAATAAACTCCTTAACTCATTATCCTGACACCCTCATTATTATTTGAATGCATCACGCTTCAACCGAAATTTTGACCACTACTTGCTTATTAGTCAGACAAGGTCAATGGTGGGTAAAAAGGGTAAGCCGATATACAATAACTCTTTTTGCACAATTAGAATTTGGAGTAGAATATTCAAAAAGGCTTCAAAAACATAGAGGCACACCATAGAGGCACACAATGTATTTGTGGATACCCGCTTTTCCACTGGTTGTACTGGTTATATTTCTCCAGACCGTTTGTAGGGAGAGCTAGCTGTGCCAACAACATAGGCATTAGTTCAACCCGGGATGACTTCGCTGACGATGAGAGTAGAAGAATTAATAAATATACTGGATGTGCCATAGGAGATGACTTTCGACCCCAATGGGCAAATATTGCTGACGGAAAGGCTTAGGACTATAGGTATTATCAATGACGGTCAGTTGCAGAGTGTCCCTTGGATGGCTGTTGACATGGCCGCGATTAGAGAGGAGGTCAACTCGGCTTAACTTTGGACCCCAGGTTGAACGAGAACCATTACGTTTATGCAGAGTATACTTATCTGAATACAGGGGGCAAAGGAACATATGAAATCTGAAAAAACCTACAGGGTTCCGCGAACGAGTAAAGCTCGAATAGCATTGCGGGTGTTC
>Ga0113563_10003220_pt1 | contig 10104 bp, 7 predicted proteins | sample Mud3Dept3metaG_FD_80117 | JGI IMG/M metagenome (GOLD analysis project Ga0113563, IMG submission 80117) | Freshwater wetland microbial communities from Ohio, USA, analyzing the effect of biotic and abiotic controls - Mud 3 Core 4 Depth 3... | ecosystem: Environmental > Aquatic > Freshwater >...
CGGCTGCCGCGCGCGCGGGCGCGGGCAGCTCGCCGTGGGTGCGGCGGAGCGATGCGAGGACACGGCCCACCTGGTTGCGTGCCGTCTGGTACTTCGAGCGCTGGTCCATGGCCGTATAGGGCTTCGGCTCGAACGACGCGTCGCTCGACGCCGCGAGCGCGACGTGGAGCTCGGCGGTCCGCCGACCGAGGCGAATCGCCGCGTCCCGATACGCGCCCATCAGCTCCGCGTGCTCCGGCAGCGGCTGCGCGAACGCGAGCTCGAGCAGCGGCTCCGCGGGTACGATGGGCGGGGGGTTACCCGGCGGCTGCGCGAGCATACGCTCGTAGGCGCGCCCGATCTCGCTGCGCGCGTGATGCCAGGCGCTGCCCTCGTTGACGACGTACTCCTCGATGATGGCGAGCGTGACGGGCTCGCTGCGTGGCACCCGGTACTCGACGTAGCCGAGCACGCGGGGCGTGATCCCGGTGAGACCCTTGGCGTCCAGATAGCGCCCGATCTCGAGCTCGGGAGCGGTGCCTTCCTCCATCCGGTAGTAGAGCTTCACCACGTGCGTGCCGCCGAAGGCCACCGAGACGCCGAGCCGATCGCTCGAGATGAGCCGGGCCTCGCGGTCAGCGACGCCGTCGAACGACGCGCCGACCACGCCCCCCGCCGCGACCTTGCCGGCGAGGGCGCCGTACGTAGCGCCTCGCGCGGCCGCCTCGAGGAGGATGCGCCCGGCGGCCTCGCCCGACGCCTCGACCAGCCACTCGTGCGACCGCGGCGAGGCCGACCCCTTGGCCGCGCCGCCCACCTCGAGATGCGCGACGATGGCGCCCTGGACCGTGCCTGGCGGAAGCGGTGAGCCGGCCGGGATCACGAAGAGCGGCAGGACGAACGTCTCGGGCTCGCCTTCCGTGTAATCTACACGCAGTACGGCCAGAATGAGCGAAGGACCCGCTCGTTCTCCCTCGGCCGGAATCCGGACGGCCTCCACGATGACCACGGCAGCGACCGCGGCGGTCGGCCATTCGCGGGCGACGAGGTAGGCCGGCAGCGCCTCCTCGAGACGAGGACGCTCGGCTCCGAAGAGGAGCGCGTCCGCGCTGGTGCAGGAGATCGGCGCTGGCCCGAGGTCGCTGAGTCGCTGCTCCTGGCTCACGTGCCGCGAGGGCTCGACGCTGAACCAGTAGAAGTCGTGACCGCCGAGGGTGAGCAGGTACGGACGATCCCCGATCATCGGGAGCTTCGTGCGCCCTGTCAGCTCGATGGGGATCATGCCCTTCATGCTCGCGAGATCGAGCTCGACGTACTGAACGTGCCGCGAGAGGTTCGCGACCACGAGGATGATCTCGTCCTCGAAGCGGCGCACGAACGCCAGCACGCGTGGGTTCGACGGATGGAGGAACTCGACCGAGCCCCGACCGAAGGCGCGGAAGCGCTTCCGTAGCGCGATGAGCCGCTTGGTCCACCAGAGCAGCGAGTTGGGGTTCGACTGCTGCGCTTCGACGTTGAGCGCCTCGTAGTGGTACTCGGGGTCGATGATGATGGGCAGGATCATTCGCTGCGGATTCGCCCGCGAGAACCCGGCGTTGCGGTCGGTGCTCCACTGCATGGGCGTGCGTACGCCGTTGCGGTCGCCGAGGTAGACGTTGTCGCCCATCCCGATCTCGGCGCCGTAATAGAGGACCGGCGTGCCGGGCATCGAGAAGAGTAGCCCGTTCAAGAGCTCCATCTTCCGGCGGTCGTTACCGACCAGCGGCGCGAGCCGCCGCCGGATGCCGAGATTGATGCGCGCCTGCGAATCGTGCGCGTAGGCGCGATACATGTAGTCGCGCTCGTCGTCGGTCACCATCTCGAGCGTGAGCTCGTCGTGGTTGCGAAGGAACATCGCCCACTGGCACGTCGGATGGAGCTCGGGGGTCTGCCGCAGGATGTCGATGATGGGGAAGCGATCCTCCATGTGAATCGACATGAAGAGGCGCGGCATGATCGGGAAGTGGAAGTTCATGTGGCACTCGTCGCCGTCGCCGAAGTAGCGAGCGGCATCCTCGGGCCACTGGTTCGCCTCGGCGAGGAGCATGCGCCCCGGGAACTTCGTATCGACGTGCGCGCGGAGCTTCTTCAGGAAGGCGTGGGTCTCGGGGAGGTTCTCGCAGTTGGTGCCCTCTGCCTCGTAGAGGTACGGCACCGCGTCGAGCCGCAGCCCGTCGACGCCGCGCGCCATCCAGAAGTCGACGACGCCGAGCATCGCCTCGTGGACTGCGGGGTTCTCGAAGTTGAGGTCCGGCTGATGCGCGAAGAAACGGTGCCAGAAATAGGCCTTCGCCACCGGATCCCACGACCAGTTCGAAGGCTCGAAGTCGCGAAATATGATCCGCGCTTCCTTATACCGGTCGGGCTTGTCGCTCCAGACGTAGAAGTCCCGCTCGGGCGATCCGATGGGCGCGCGGCGCGCACGCTGGAACCACGGATGCTGATCCGACGTGTGGTTCAGGACCAGCTCGGTGATGACGCGAATGTTCCGGCGATGAGCCTCGACGATGAGCTCGTCGAAGTCCTCGAGCGTGCCGATGTCCGGGTGGATCTCCGCGTAGTCGGCGATGTCATAGCCGTCGTCGCGGCCCGGGGAAGGGTAGTGGGGAAGGAGCCAGAGCGCCGTGACGCCCAGGTCGGCGAGGTAGTCGAGCTTCATGGCGAGCCCCTTCAGGTCGCCGATTCCGTCGCCGTTGGAGTCGTAATACGAGCGCGTTCGCACCTCGTAGATGACGGCGTCCTTGTACCAGAGCGGGTCGGCGCCCATCGTCATGATGACGTCCTTCCGTAGGTACGCGTGCACGCGAGGAGCCGCGCCTCGAGCGCAGGAGTGATCGCTCCCGGGGCGAGGCGCCACTGCCAGTTGCCTCCCGCGTGCCCGGGTCGGTTCATGCGCGCTTCGCTGCCGAGGCCGAGGAGGTCCTGCACCGGCACGATCGCGGTACGAGCGACGCTTCCCATCGCGAGCCGGATCATCTCCCAGTGGATCTCGAGGCCACGCTCGAGGTCCGCCGAGGTGCGGCCGAGATAGGTGAGCGCGGCGCGCCGCTCCTCGGTCGCCTGAAGCGCGGACCGCTCGCTCTTCTCAGCGCCTCCGGGATCGTGGAACCACCCGGCGATGGTGTCGTTGTCGTGCGTGCCCGTGTAGACGGCCGAGCGCGCGGTGTGGTTGTGCGGGAGGAATCCGTTGGCCTGCACGTCGTCGCCGAACGCGAACTGCACGATCTTCATGCCCGGTAGGCCGAGCGTCCGGCGCAGGCGCGTCACCGCCGGCGTGACGGCGCCGAGATCCTCGGCGATGAAGGGCAGCTGGGTCTTGCCGAGCTGCCGCTTCACGGTGTCGAACAGGGCGCGGCCGGGGCCCTTCATCCAGCGGCCGTTCATCGCCGTGCTCTCGTGCGCGGGCACCTCCCAGTAGCGCGTGAATCCGATGAAGTGGTCGAGCCGCACGGCGTCGAAGCGCTCGAGGGACGCGCGCACGCGGTCGACCCACCACGCATAGCCGTCCTTCCGCAGCCGCGCCCAGCGGTAGAGGGGATTGCCCCAGCGCTGGCCCGTCTTGCTGAAGTAGTCGGGGGGGACACCGGCGACGGCGGTGCTCACGCCCTCGTCGTCGAGCTTCCAGAGCTCCGGGTGCTGCCACACGTCGGCGCTGTCGTGCGCGACGAAGATCGGCAGATCGCCGATGAGACCGACGCCCAGGTCCGTGCACAATGCACGCAGATCTCGCCATTGCTGGTCGAACTTCCACTGGACGAACTTGGCGAGCTCGATCTCCTGCGCGTGCTCCTTGCGGGCGCGCTCGAGCGCCGCCGGCACGCGCTTCCGGACGCCGGGCTCCCAGCGGGTCCACTCGACGTGGTCGTGGGCACGCTTCAGCGCGGCGAAGAGCGCGAAGTCGTCGAGCCAGGCTGCCTCGCGCTCCACGAACGCGCGGTAGCTCGACCGCTCGCGCGCCGGCCGCGACGCTTCGGCCTGGAACGCGCGACGGAGATGCTTCTCGCGGAACGCGCCAGCGGCCGCGTAGTCGACGGCGTCGTCCGGCAGCCGCGGCTTGTCGAGCGGCACGCCGAGCGCATCGAGGTCGACGAGGAGGGGATTGCCCGCGAACGCGGACATCGCACTGTAGGGCGAGTCGCCGTAGCCCGCGGGCCCGACCGGAAGCATCTGCCACCACCCTTGGCCGGTGCGCGCCAGGAGCTCGGCGAAGGCGTGTGCCTCGGCGCCGAGGTCACCGTTGCCATGCGGCCCTGGCAGGCTCGTCACGTGGAGCAGCACGCCGCTCGCGCGATCGCGAAGAGTCGGCACCTTCCGCCTCGACGTGGACTTCACCATCGCGACTCTGGTCCCCCCGCGCGCAGTCTTCAAGGACGCGCATCGAGAGATGCGACCCGGCCGCGACGCCCTACCGCACCGCACCACGTGCTCGAGCTCTCGAGTCGTCGGACTCGTTACCGCGCAGGCCGTGCTTCTTTGCCATGTCGTGGAGGTGCTTGCGGTCCATCTTCGCCTCGCGCGCGGCCGCGCTGATGTTGCCGGAGTGACGGCCGAGGAGCCACTTCACGTAGCGACGCTCGAACTCGCCGTCGTACTTGGCGCGCGTCTCGCGGTAGCTCTTCTCGGGCTCGAAGTGGAACGCGCCGTCGGCGGCGGCATGACCCGTGGGCAGGGTGACGACGCCGATCTCCTTCGAGCCGGTCGCCTGGGACATGTAGATCGCGCGCTCGAGCACGTTGCGGAGCTCGCGCACGTTGCCGGGCCAGTCGTGCGCGGCGAGCGCCTGCATCGTCTCGGGCGGAATGGTCATGTCCGTTCCGCCGGCCGCCTTGAGCATGTGGTTGACGATGGCGGGGATGTCGTCGCGACGGGCGCGGAGCGGTGGGACGGTGACGGGCACGACGGCGAGCCGGAAATAAAGGTCTTCGCGGAACTTGCCGCCCGCGACCTCGCGGTTGAGATCGCGCTTGGTCGCAGCGATGACGCGCACGTTCGTCTGCATCGTCCTGTTGCCGCCGACGCGCCGGTACTCGCGGGTCTCGAGGACGCGCAGCAGCTTCGGCTGGACGTCGAGCGGGAGCTCGCCGATTTCGTCGAGGAACACGGTGCCGCCGTCGGCGAGCTCGAACGCGCCCTGGCGCGTCGCGACCGCGCCCGTGAACGCGCCGCGCTCGTGCCCGAACAGCTCGCTCTCGATGAGCGAGTACGTGACCGCACCGCAGTCGACGACGAGGAACGGCTTGTTGGCGCGCGGACTGCCCGACCAGATCGCGCGGGCGAGGACATCCTTGCCGGTGCCCGTCTCGCCCTCGAGCAGCACCGTCGCGTCGGTGGGAGCGATGCGCTCGAGCACGCCGAAGATCGTTCGCATCGCGAGGCTCTGCCCGATCGCAGGGCCGAAGTTGTGCTTGTCGCTCGGCAACACCTCGACGCGATGAACCGTCGGCTTGAACTGGATGTCGACCTCACCGACCTTGAGGACGCTGCCCGGCTGGACCATCGCCTCGCGGATGCGCGTGTTGTCGATCTTCGTGCCGTTGGTCGAGTCGAGGTCGCGCACGTGGAGCCCGTCCGGAGCGCGGACGATCTCGCAGTGGTGGCGAGAGACCGTGTCGTCGGTGAGAACGAGATCGTTGTCGGCAGCCTTGCCGATGGTGAGACGACCGCCGACGACCTTCGAGGTCCCCTTGTGCGAGCCGATGAGGACGATCGCTTGCACGCCTGACGGCGCGCCGAGAATGGAAGCGGCGGCTCGCGTCGAGATCTCCTGGGTCGGCAACCCCATCGTCTCGCGCCGAGGCTGACGCACCGAAGGCGCGACGGGTTCAACCGCCTTCGTGGGCGGTCCTGACGCGCCGTGCTCGACGACAGAGCCGGTGTCTTCTTCCTTGGGGTCGGTCACGGTGCGGTCTGGGGTTCGGGGGAGGACGACGGCGGCTGGGGGCCGGAGCGTGGCGGAGGTGAGGTCAGGGCTCCGACCAGGTCCACTTGGGTGGTCCCGCCCCCGAGGGTAACTCGCCTTTCGACCGATCTGCGACCTTCCCGTGTATCGAGGTCGATCCGCAGCCGGTATTCCCCGTCCGCGAGCTGGGGCTGGTGGGAGACGACGCGGGGCGCCCGACCGGGCTCGAAGGTCATCCGGGCGTCCCGCGCGAGGTCGCCATCGGCGGCGAGGTACTGGATCTCGACCTGCGTGACCTGGTCGGCCGTGGGGCCGAGGACGAGGCTCACATGCTGATCGCGGGGCGATTTCGAGGTCAGATAGGACGCCAGCAGGGCGCCGCCGGCGAGAAACAGGATGGGGAGGAGCTTTCTCCGCGGCCGGGGCGGAGGAGGCTGAGGAGACGGACGAGCCTCGAGCTCGGCTAGCTGGCTGCCTTCATCGTCCACGGAAGGACCGCACGCGAACGACGAGGCCCTTCACGACTTCCGCGGGGAGGTCGAACTTGGGCATCTTGCCCTTGCCGTTGGCGATGGAGGCGGCGATCTCGGCGTCGTTGATCTTCGACTGCCACTCCTCACTGCTGAGATCCTGCGCCTTGTACATCGGCCCCTGCGGACCATCGCCATGACCGCCGGGGCCGTGGCACGACTGGCACTGGTTGCGCCACGTGAGCTCGACGAGCGGGGGTGCGTCGCCGCTGTTGCCCTTCGGGCCCTGCTTGGCGGTCGTCTTCCTCTCGCCGTCGTGGTCGGCGGGGCTCCAGTCCTTGAGCCCCTCGGCGGACGGAGCGCGGTCACAGCCAACGGCGCCGAGCGCGCCGAATGCAATCGCCGGGGGAATCAGGAAACGTGCGAGCGGCCTCATCCGGGAACGCTCCTTTCTATGCCATTCGGCGTGGAGGCGCGACCCGGAAACCATCCTTGTCCCCAAGACCTGCTGGCGCTAGAGATCCCAAGAGAAAGGCGCGGACCCCGGAAACGAGGCCGCGACCAGCAACCATGTACGGCTCGAGCGGCTCATCCGCGCCCCCCAATCTCCGCAAAGTCACGGTCCCGGATCTACGCGCACGCAAGCTGAGCGGCGAGAAGATCGCGATGGTCACCGCGTACGATTTCACCATGGCCCGCCTCGTCGACGAGGCCGGCGTCGACATGGTGCTCGTCGGTGACTCGCTCGGGATGGTGGTTCAAGGTCTGACGACCACGATCCCCGTCACGATGGACGAGATGGCCTACCACTGCCGTGCCGTCGCGCGCGGCTTGGGGCGCGCGCACCTCGTCGGCGACCTCCCGTTCATGAGCTACCAGGTGTCGCCGCAGCAAGCGGTCGAGAGCGCCGGCAAGCTCATGAAGGACGGGGCGTGCGAGAGCGTGAAGCTCGAAGGCGGCCAGGAGGTCGCCGAGCACGTGCATCGCATCGTCCGCGCGGGCGTTCCCGTCGTCGGTCACATCGGCCTCACGCCGCAGAGCGTGCATGCCCTCGGCGGGTTCAAGGTCCAGGGCAGGGGAGCGGAGGGCGCCGAGAAGGTGCTCGCCGACGCCATCGCCCTCGAGCAAGCGGGCGCGTTCGCGATCGTGCTCGAGGCGATCCCCCCGGACGTCGCAGCGCAGGTGACGGCACTGCTCTCGATCCCGACGATCGGCATCGGAGCCGGTGCGGCCTGCGACGGACAGGTGCTCGTGTGCACGGACCTGCTCGGCCTCTCGCGCGGCCATCAGCCGAAGTTCGCGAAGCGCTTCGCCAACCTCGGCGACGCGGCGGTCGACGCCTTCAGCGCCTACGTCGCGGAGGTCCGCGCGGGGACCTTTCCGGGCGCCGGCCAGACCTACAAGCCGAACGCGGCGGTCGCGGCGCAGGCGGGGGTCCAGGTGCCCGCCCATCGCGCCCGTGAGGCCTCGTCGTGGAGCTCGGACGAGCTCGACGCCCCTCTCGCGCTCGACCTCTGGCACTGAGCGGTTCAGCTCATTTCTCCGCATTTTCGTCGATTTGGGGGGCCGCTCGAATAACCGAGCGCGCCCGGACGTCGATCCTGCGTGGCCGGTCGCTCCGCTCTCGACCTCGTTCGCGGCTTCGGCCGCGCGGTGCACCACGGGGTGTTCGATGCGTCCCGCGTGGGACGAGCGAGTGAGATCGCGGCGTGGTCGAACGCCGCGAGCGCGTTTGCCGTGGCCCTCGGGACGACTGCGCTCCTCTGGACGCGCTTCGCGACGAACGCCGCATGGCTCGGTCTCCTCGCGGGGGCGCTCGCGCTGCTCGTCTTGCGGCTCGCCCTCGCGCATCGCTACACGGTCTGGATCTCCGCCGCGGTCGGCACGTTGACGCTCTCGTCCGTCGGTGGGGCGCTCGGGTGGATCTTCGGCCATGTCGTCGAGACGCCGTCGGCGCCTTCGGTCGCCGCTGTGCTCGGCGCGCTCCTCGCGGCGCTCGCGCCGGCGTGGGCCTACTCACAGCTCGCAAAACGCCGCGCGAGCGGTGCCCGCGACTCCCTCATCGACCCCATCAGCGCCCCCACCTCCCGCTAGTCGAGTCGCGCTTGCAGCTGTCGCGCTATTGCACGGCGGCGGTCGCGGGGCGGTCGACTTCGCGTGTCGTCGAGAGCCACACGGTGAAGGTCGTGCCCGTGCCAACGGTGCTCGCGACGTCGATCCTGCCGCCCATGCGCTCGACGATGTCGCGGCAGATCGACAGACCGAGGCCCGTGCCCGCGGGCTTCGTCGTGAAGAACGGCTCGAAGATGCGCGCCATGCGCTCGTCAGAGATGCCCTCGCCCGTGTCGACGACGTCGATGCCGACGAGGCTCGCGCTGTCGTCGTGCCGTGTCTTCACGCGGATCTCGCGGTCGCCGACTTCGCGACTCTCCATCGCCTGAGCGGCGTTGACGAGGAGGTTGATGAACACCTGACAGAGCCGCGACTCGCTCGCGAGCACGCAAGGCACGTCGTCGAGCTCGAGCACGACGCTCGCGGTACGCGCGACCTCGGGACCGGAGAGCCGGAGCGCGATCTCGAGAACAGTCCGCGCATCGACGTAGAAGAGCTCCTCGCCGCCCGCGCGGCCGAGAGCGCGCAGGTCCCAGACGATCTGCTGCATGCGCCGCGCGCCCTCGCGCGCTTCGACGAGCGCCCTGGCGTTGCGTGCCGCGTCGTTCGTGCGTTCGCCGACGACGAAGTCGAGGTTCGCGAGCACGTAGGTGAGGGGGTTCATGATCTCGTGGGCGACGCTCGCGGCAAGCATGCCGACGCTCGCGAGACGCTCCTTCTCCGCGAGGCTGGCGAGCATCTGACGGCGCTCGGTCACGTCGCGAGAGACGACGAGAACGGTCTCGACCCCGCCCTTCTCGATGATGGGGACGACCTGCGTCTCGTACCAGGCCATCTTGCCGTCGAAGCCCTGCCCGCGGACGTCGAGGCGCCGCGTCTCGGTGGTCGCGATCGCGGTCTCGAACAAGAGGCGGTACTCGTCGACCATCTCCGGGTCGACGAAGTCGAACACCGAGCTGGCGAGCACGGCCTCCATCTGCAGGTCGGGAAGCACACGGTTGATGGATCGGATGGCCCCGTGGCAATCCGTCATGACGACGAAGTCCGGCAGGTTCTCGGCGAGCACGCGCCACCTTCGCTCGCTGCGATGGCGGTCCTCCTCCGCCTGCTTCCGCTCGGTGATGTCGAGGAACGTGACGACCGCGCCGTCGAGCGCGCCGCTCGCGTCGAGCACGGGCTCGGCACGGAAGACCGCCCACGAGATCTCGCCCGAGGGCCTTCGAACGCCGAGCGTCGTCGGCCCCGCGGCCTTACCGGTGGTGAGCACGATCGCGACCGGATACTCGGCGGCGGGGAACGGCGAGCCGTCCTCGCGAATGGTCTCGGGGTCGAAGTCCGTGATGAAACGCTTCGTGATCTGGTCGAACCGGATCCCGAGGATGCGCAGCGCCTCGGGATTCGCGCTGCGGATGGAGCCGTCGCGCGCCACATGGACCACGCCGCCGGGAACGGCGTCGAGGATGCGGCGAACGAGCTCCTCGCCCTCGTGCAGCGTCTGGATGTGGCTCGGCGATCCCCCCATGACTTCTAGTGTCCGCCCTCGGGATCATGGATCCCGCCGGGCAGCTTGTCACGACCGGCGGTCACGCGGTCGTTCCAGGTCTC
>Ga0113563_10003221_pt1 | contig 10102 bp, 4 predicted proteins | sample Mud3Dept3metaG_FD_80117 | JGI IMG/M metagenome (GOLD analysis project Ga0113563, IMG submission 80117) | Freshwater wetland microbial communities from Ohio, USA, analyzing the effect of biotic and abiotic controls - Mud 3 Core 4 Depth 3... | ecosystem: Environmental > Aquatic > Freshwater >...
GCGGAACTTACTGATATTCATGCTAATACCTATAACTGGCTGGTTCGTAATAAGAGGGACGATCTGGATGCTTTAAAACAATTTCTTCCTCTTGCAAAAAAGGCTAAAATAAAGCTATGGGTCACCCTTGTACCCCCGTCTGAACCGCCTCCCTCAGAACCATACGATCTCGATTTTGAACAATGGGCTGTTCAGCTGGCAAAGTTGAGTCTGCAGGAACCAAATCTTGTTGCCTGGAGCATCGATGATTTTGTTCACAACCTGGTCACTTTCACACCGGAATACACAAAAAAATTACTGGATACTGCAAAGGTAATCAATCCCAAACTTACATTCCTGCCATGCTGCTACTATAGCAAGATTACCCCGTTTTTTGTTACACTCTACGGTCATATTCTTAACGGGATTTTATTTCCATATCGTGCCGAATCGGAGGGTACAAATCTGCAGAATGCTTCTCTTGTTGAAACTGAAATAGCAAATCTGCGCACCATGTTTGAACCCGATTTCCCGATAGTTCTGGATATTTATGCATCACCTCACAGCAAACTTGGAGCAACAACCCCTGAATATGTGAATGAGGCACTGCTGGCAGGCATGAAATCGGCTGATGGAGTTCTCATCTATTGTCATCAGAATCCGGTAACACAATCAGAAAAATATCAGATTATTAAGCAGGGCTTCATGCAATACGATCAATTAAAACCAGATAAATAAGAATAAAGTATTTTAAATTACCATATGATTAGAGAAATATCCTCCGGATCTTCTTTCAAACAGGATTGGAAGTTTCCTGGTCTGTCGCAACTCTGTATATGTTTGATCCTGACATTATCAATCCCCGTAACGTCCCAGGATCTTGGAAACGGCTTTTTTGATCATGGAGTTGCCGCACCGGTCAGCAATCACCGTGGCACAGTTGCTACCATTGACGGAGAAGGAAGGAATGTTGTATTGCTATGGCTCTTTGATCATCGCGGTGGTTATGGTCTGCAGATGATAGATGCCGAAACCGGAAAAAGCGAACACTTTCCGATGCCTTTCCCTGCAGGTGACGCAGTCTATTCATCCCTGCTTTCAGGTAAAAACAAATTTTATACACACTTCAAGGGGAATTTTGTAGAGTTCGATCCTGTAAAAAGGGCTTTTACTTTTTGTAAAGAATCTCTGCCACAGATGGCAATGAGTATGACAGAAGACGATCAGGGGATAATCTGGGCAGTTACCTATCCAAACAGCGGAATGGTGTCTTTTAATCCGGTCACCCGTGAATTCATGGACTATGGTCATCTCTATAAGCAGAACTGGCGTCAATACCCGAGATCCCTGGTAAAAGATAATGCCGGGTGGTTATATTTTGGTATTGGCAATACAGCAAGCCAGATCATCGCTTTCAATCCTGTCTCGGGAGAAGTGAAACCGATGCTGGTTGAATCTGAACGTAAACGCGGATCAGCATATGTTTATCTCAACAGGAACGGCAAGGTTTATGGCCAGCCACTTCAGGGCAGTAAAGAGAAAAACTGGTACGAATTCTATAAGGGAAAGGGCCGGAAAATCGGCAACCATAATCCTGTGCATGCAAAACCAGTTATTACAGGGAGCCAGAGTCTGTTCTATAGTGACTTCCCCGACGGAAAGAGAATTAAAGACCTCGATTTACTGGAAAGAAAACTTGTAATTGAAGATCCCGGGAATAATTCTGTAAAGGAGGTCAGATTTGACTATGCCAGCGAAGGAGCCTGGGTAATGGGTATAGCTGCTTCGCCGGATGGAACAATAGCAGGAGGGACAACTTTCCCGATGCGTTTTATAAATTATAATCCTAAAACCGGAAAAATTATTAATCTTGAAGCTTATGGTCAATATGATGCATTGGCAGTACAGGGAGACCGTTTTTATTTTGGTGTTTATCCCCAGGGTGCTTTGCTGGAGTGGGATCCCTCCAAAGCCTGGGTAGTTACAAAAGAAGGTGCAGAGACAAATCCTTTGTATCTGGCCGGAGCCAATCCTGTCATCCACAGGCCTCACAGGATTCTGGCCCATCCCGATGGCAAAACGATCATCATGAGCGGTACGCCGGAATATGGTTATACCGGGGGTGGTCTGCTTTTCTGGGATCGTGAGAAAAAGACCAGAACAGTGCTCCAGGACAGCGCTGTTATTCCTGACCAGTCCACCATGAGTATGGTAGCTTTGCCCGGAGGTAAACTTCTTGGAGGAACCACTACTTCACCAGGTACAGGCGGTGAAAAAAAGGCAAAGGAAGCATTGCTATATATAATGGATCTGGCTACAAGACATGTGGAATGGCAGAAAGTATTGATCCCTGACGCACAGAGCTATAGCGACATGCGCCTTGGTCCGGATGGACTAGTTTATGGAATGACAGATCGAAAAAATTTCTTCGTTTTTGATCCGGTTAATCGTAAAGTTATTCATCAGGAAGAAGTGGAATCCAGATTCGGCCCTGGAACTGCCAAGGATTCACCCCGGATTTTTGTTTCGGGCCCGAAGGGTGAAATCTATCTCCTTCTTCGCAATGGCATTGTGGGGATTGACCCTGGAACTTTTAAAGTGAAAATGGTGGCAGAATCACCTGTTCCCATCGAAACAGGCGGAGATTACCTTGATGGCCGTATTTATTTTGTCAGTGGTTCACATCTTTGCAGTTATAAATTTTAATATTTCAACGATTCATATGATAATTAAAACCTTTATTACCTGCCTGGCTATCAGCTTTACTAATACCATCTGTTTTGCGGGTGATCCCGGAACTGACAGGATCAATGGAGGCTTTTATACTGCAGAACGAATCTTTAACCTCCGGAACAACTGCGACAAATACGAATGGGCCGGAAAACAAAGGAATCAGGTAATTGAAAGAGCAAAATCCTGGCTGGCAAAAAGTGATGAAGAACTCTGGACAATGGTCCCCGGGCAGGATTTACCGAGAACAATTGATGTGACATTTGACAGGCTTATTCCTGATTCAAAATTTCTCGGATGCATGATCTGCGGGGATAAGATCATTGAATACGGGAATTTTCCTTACGAGCCTGATTGTGAAAACAAACCGTGGAAATTAACGTGTCCTTCATGCAAGTCGGTTTTCCCGACAAATGATTTCGGCAAATACTATAAAAGTGCTATTGATGAACACGGACTTTTTAATCCGGATAAAGGTGACCGTAGTCTGTTGTTTAACGCTGATCATCCCGACCCTGATGATCCATTGCACAAATTCGGGGTGGATGATGGATTTGGATACATTGATCAAAATGGCCGGGCCCACAGGTATATAGGATATTACACATGGAAATACTGGACCCATCTGAATGACGGATTAGAAGCTCTTGCCGATGGATTCATTTATACCGGTGACAGGCATTATGCACATAAAGCAGCCATTCTGCTGGATCGGATTGCCGATGTTTATCCTGAAATGGACTGGAAGCCATACGCTGATCGCGGATGGTATCACTCTGATGGCGGGAGTATGCTTGGTAAAATAGGAGGCTCAATCTGGGAAACAGGTGTAGCTCAGCAACTTGCGGACTCGTATGATAAGATCCTGAGCGGTACCACCGGTGATACAGAGCTTTATGCATTTTTGCAGCTCCAGGCAGAAAAATATAAATTGCCAGGGGTCAAGGGATCACGTGAGGATTTTATTAAAAATGTTGACCATGGAATTTTACACACTGCTCTGGAGGCTGTGCTGTCCAGACAAATCCGGGGGAATCAGGGGATGCACCAGATGACTGTGGCAACATGCGCCTTGGCACTGAATACAGAACCATACACTACTCAATGGCTCGACTGGCTGTTTGCACCGGATGGAGGAGCAATTCCCGGACTGATGATCAGCCGGATTGACAGGGACGGAACTTCTGATGAAGGTGCCCCTGGTTATGCATTCATATGGGGACGTCTCATAACCGACCTGGTACGACTTCTTGAGGATACAACAAAATATAACAGGAATAATATTTTCCGGGATTTCCCTCAGTTCAGCACCACTTATACAGCTGCATACCGTATGTCAGCGCTGGGAATTGCTACCCCGAATATCGGGGATGCCGGATCAACAGGATTGGTGTACTCTCAGGCAAATCCTGATTTTATGGCCAGAGGTTATTCCTTTACAGGAAATCCTGATATAGCTGTTGCAGCTTATCGTGCCAACGGTAATTCAGCAGAAGGTCTTGGTCGTGATATCTATTCCCGCGATCCTGAAGCGCTGGGCAAAGAGACCAGGCAAATAGGCGAAAAGGCAGGCCCCCGTCCGGAAGGCGGTTACCTTATGAGCGGATTCGGACTGGCATTGCTCGAATCCGGTACAGGTAAATCAGGTTTTGCCCTGGCATGCAATTACGGCCGCACAAAAATGCATGCTCACCCCGATATGCTTAATTTTGACCTGTTAGCTTTCGGACACTGGCTGGCGCCGGATCATGGTTATCCGGAGTTTGCAAGTAAAATCCCGAGCAGGACTGAATGGACAGGCAGTACAATTTCCCATAACCTGGTATTTGTAAACGGACAGCCACAGAAAGACGCCTGGGGCGGTCATACTGTTTTCTTCAAACAGCTCAAAGGCTTTGGCGTTTTCGAGCTGGATGGTCAAAAAGCATATCCTGATGTAAAAGTTTACAGCCGCACAATGTTCCTTATCGGAGGCAGTAACGAAAACCGCAGCGACAGTAATGCTTTAGTCGTTGACATATTCAGGGTTATGGGGGGAAATGATCATGTACTTAGTTTCCATGGACCTCCCGGCACGATTGCCACCACCGGGCTAAAGCCTGAAACTCAGAAGACTGGAACCTATGCAGGAGAACACATACCCAAAGGCGTCTGGACGAAGGACTTTCCGGTTGGGTATTCCCACCTGTATAACATACGTAAGGATAAAAATCCTCCCGGGCAGTTCATACTGGATTGGAACGCCGAAACCGGCTACCGTGGTTTAACCGAAAAAGATGATATTCATCTGCGAATACATTCATTAAGCCAGTCACATGATGTTGCACTTGCAGATGGCGATCCGCCGCAGAACAAACCAGGCAATCCACGAAAACTTGGGTACGTGCTTATGCACCGTACCGGCACAGATCTGAACAGTACATTTGTTAATGTTATTGAACCTTACAGGAAGAATCCGTTTATCAGGTCGGTAAAAAGGCTTGACGATGCCAGTGGAACTGAAGTAGCAATCCGGATCGAACTTGAAGATGGCAGTATTGAATATGTACTGTACAATTCAGCCCCGCAGAATGTAATGCATCTCGCAAACGGAATCTCGTTGAATGGAACAGCGGGTTATATAAAAGAAAAGGAAGGCAAGGTGATAAAAGCTATCCTGGTAAACGGTTCTGCCCTTAAGTACAGAAAGATGAACCTTAAATCCGCCGGGATCATAACCGGGAAGGTTCTGAACATGAACAAGGAACTGGCAGGAGGAGGCTGGCTGGTTACAGATACAAAGTTACCAGCTGATGGAAGTCTGAATGGAGAGCAGATAATAGTGGCTACAAATACAGACCGTGATGCCAGCTACACAATAAGAAATGTAGTACAGGAAAATGGTCTGACAAAAATTTATTGCGGGCCGATTTCATTTATCCGGGATTACAAGGGAGGAACGATGGACGTCCGGACATTTACAGTTCCGAAGACCTACGATCAGGGCTATTTATATGATTTTGAAGAAGGTGCACAATTCAGGATCACATCTCATAAAGTCTGGACCACTGTTGTAAAGTGAGCTTATTCCGGTATTACAGATTAATCATTTAAGCTTCCGTTCCCATTTGAGGAGATCTGCACAAAAGGCCAGGCTTTCAGCACCTTTATTAAAATATGTCTGCCGGATAGCATAATATACTTCAGGATTGGCAACTGATAATTCCAGCCATCCGTGGAGTGCATTAAAATATGGGGGATGCTCAGCGCCCCCATCAACTCTTATCCTTACTTCAGTACGGTCTGGTGTTATCACATTGGTCAGTAATGTATTGGCAAAGCGTTGCAGATCTGTTTTGCTGAAAACTATTCCTGCCCGGTAAGCCGCTGCAACCATTGCAATATCAAGCACCCCGTGAGAAACATCTTCAACACTGATCCTGGGTGCAAAATATCTTACATTAAATGAAAGATTATCCTCAGGCTTCCATCCCGTGGTGGTCATCGGTTCAAACCAGTAATTCCATACGTATAAGTCTGATTTGGGATCATACCTCAAACGATTCTTAAACATCCGGCACATTTTTTCAGAACGCTCCAGATATTCGCTTTTTCCTGTCAGACGATACAACGCCAGCAGTGAACAAACGTGCCTTCCCAGATAATTGAATGGTTCACCTACATTATCAGCGGGAAATGATTCGCCTCTCTCACATGTAATATAATAACCTTCACCCTCGCCGGGACCATTCCTCCATAATCGTTTATCAGCATCTGCATATGATTCTTCGGCTGCGCGGATGAAGCGGTCAGCAGCGGTGACCAGATCTTTTAATTGAGGATTGGCCTTAACAATTTCAGCGAACCGAAGCATTGGATCATAAATTATGCCTATATACCCCATATAAGCCAACGGTATGGGTTTGAGTGTAATTTCCTGATTAACCGGCATTGAAGAGCTTACAACATTCACTCTGATCAGGTTCGATTTGTCGGTGTAATCGCCTGATCTTGCTCCGTATGGTGACATGGGATCGTTAACAATTTTTTCAATAAATCTGCTGTCAGCCTCATTGAGGCTCAGGTCAGAAAATAGCTCACTCCTTTTATAGTAACCGTTACTTACTTTAATGGTAAATCTGCCGGGGGTCCCTTTAGAAGGGGTAATGACCTCAACCAGTGTGAGATCATTGTTGGATGATGGAGTAGAAACTATTTTAATAACCGGCCTGCCCGATGGATCTGTCAGCTGCCCTTCCGCCACAACAAATTTCAATCCCATGCTCCAGGCTGGTCTGCTCTTTCCCGAACAGTCAACAACACCCCGCCTGTCGTCACGGTGAGAGAGTAACCGGTCTCCCCGTCGGGCTACCTCTTTCAGGTATTTTGGATCATCCGTGGCTTCATAGAGGTCAACAAGAGTCCGCAATACAGCTGATTCGCCCCAGGCAAGGGTACTTCCGTCCGGAACGCGCTCCCAGGGATCAGTAGCGGGAAGTTTTGCCAGCAGCTCATCAGCCCTTTCTCTTGTGACTGCCAGCCCATATTTTTGATCCGGGGGGACTGCGTTGTCTGCCAGTTCTAAAGCTGTTACCCATACAGGCCATTGTCCCACGGAGTATGTTTTCAGTAATAAAAGTGAACCATCAGCCCTGATCCTGTATAATGCAATTCCGCCGGAACTTTCACCTGCAGCAATTACAAATTTTCCGGAAGGTTCAATTTCGAATTCCCGTGGTTCCTTCTCAGTTGGAAACCATCCGATCGGGCTAAGCATTCCGTTATTTGGGTCAATTGCAAATCCTGCCAGCGAATCGTGACCCCGGTTGGAAACATAAAGAAATCTCCCGTCAGGTGTAAGGTGTATATCGGCACAAGTATTATAAGAGGTAAAATCAGCTGGTTTTGTGGTTATTTCCTGGAACGGACCTGTCAGGGTACCGGAGGTTTTATCCAGATGAAATGCAACAACAGTGCAAGAAAGTTCATTTACAACATACATTATGTTGCCTGCAGGATTGATAGTGAAATGTCTTGGCCCCGACCCTTTACTGACTGAAACCGCATCTGGTTTATTTGGCATCAGGTTCCCGTCAGGCTGAAGTATGAACTGTTGCACTACATCTCCACCCTTATTTGGTACAAATATAAACTTTCCCGAAGCATCGGATTTTATCATATGAGGATTTATCCGTGCATCAATTACCTGAACCGGATTTTGATTTATCCTTCCATTTTCAAGAGAATAAACTGCATTCTTATTATCATTATATGATGTAAAAAAAAGATACTTCCCCTTTTTATCAGCAGAAATATAGACCGGGTTGCCAGCAACCGGTGTATCTTTTATGTGACTCAGTTTACCTGATTTATTATCAACCCTCATGCTTGCAACACCATCCATATCTCTTAATGCAGCATACATTATTTTACCCGTGGGATCTGTACAGAGGCTGCCCGGCGTTCCTGCCAGATCTTGTTTTCCAGTTAATACAAGTTCTTCTTTTAAAGGATCGAGTCTGAAAATGACGATCTTTTTTTCTTTGCTGACAGATACATAGATATAACATTCAGATTTATCGGCAGTATCTTTTATGAATCCCTCTCCTGCCCTGCTGACAGAGGAAAGAGTTATTAATAACAGGAGGATTATTGACAAAGACCTTGTTTTCATCTTATTTTCATTAATATTCAGAACCCATGTTTAATATGAAATTCATGCCTGATATGTAAAGATAACAGGAATGATATATTTTCAAAACCGGTGAATTGCTGAAAATTAAGTAATAATTAACGTCTTGTGCGGTTGAAATCTTAATATATTTGAAATTCAATTGTTTAGCCCAATAAAACTTTCATGAACTCACTCCCTTACTTTCCCCTTTCAATCACACGTACTCACCCCCTTTTATTCCCCCTCTCTGCTCACGCAAAGAGGGGGAACTTATTGAAATACAATGCCTTCACCCCCTTCTTTGCGACAGCAGAGAAGGGGGGTTGGGGGGATGAGTACATGAAGCCAGAAAAGATGGTTAAGCGCACAATGCGTTAATTAATACTGAACAAATTCCAATTTTCAAAAAATCCTGTCATTCGGGTGAGGTTGTACCTGAATTAATCTTTCTTATTCCTCCGGACTCACAACCCGGTCAATTGTCAGACCATAGTCCGTATCAGCAGCTGGCATTTATTTCGTTGTCCAGAAGTAATCAGTGAACAAATCTTTGAATTGTCTGGTCAGAACATTTTCGTCAAGAGGCTCATTATCCTGCAGGAACGATTTCCTGAAGAATGAGATATTATTTTCTTTTGAATCAACAATCAAAGCGTAAATTGTTGAATTAGCCTTAACAGGTGTCTGGTAATACATACCTAATGTCAATATCCCCAGGACTGCTCCTTTAGCAACCTCTTTTCCATAATTCCCTTTAATCCGGGTAAAACCTGTACCTACAGTTATAAGGCCAAATCTTACTCCATTTGCTTCCAGAATTTTATCTATTGTCGGGGTTATCCTAAGATTTGAAATGTTATTTAATCTCTCTGCCGAAAGGCAAAGCGATTCAATCTCCTTTTCGAGATTACTATTAACTGCTGAGTCTGATAATATTATTTGACCTGTCAAAGGAATCTGTCCCTTGAAGTTTTCCAGGACTTTAATAATAAGTTGCTTTGAAATGAATGAAACGCTGTCATTAAGTTGTCCCCGATTTCCTTTCGTAATTTTTGAGATATAAGAAAAAGGTTCCAGAAGATGCAAGTCTTTCACTTCATCAGGTTTTACGTCTGATGTCAGTAGTTTGGAAGCAGTGCATGAGGAAGCAATAATACAAATAATCAAAGTAAACAATTTTAAATGTTTCATGGTTTGCAGGTTTGAGTCGGAATGTTGTAAAATTATCATTTTAAATTAAAACTTCCGCCCTGCCCGCCGCTGAAAAATATGAGGGGGAGTTTGGGTGAGAGGGAGAACAGATAAGATGAAATTCACTCCAGCGGTGTTTTTCTGAGGTCTTGCTCGTTTCACCCGCTCCCTTCAGGCACGTGAGACAATTTTTCTTCCTTCCCTTACTATTATCTCTATAATATCTTCAATATCCTTTTCTGAAGTTCTGAAATTTACTATACATGCTCTTAAACAATAGTTGCCATTTACAACTGCATTTGAAAGAAATACTTCGCCTCCCTGTTGTAACTCATTCAGCAACGCTTCATTCAGACTATTCAAATAGGTATCATCCTTTTCAGTATTGCCAACATAATTTCGTGGGACATATCTGAATGTTGTAATGCTTAAGTTCTGAGTGATGGCTTCAAGTTCAGAATGACTTTTTGCCTTTTCAAATAATAACTTTGAAAGTTGAATGTCCTGGCTTATCATTTTCTCATAGCCACTTCGTCCTGCCTGCTGTAA
>Ga0113563_10003223_pt1 | contig 10099 bp, 5 predicted proteins | sample Mud3Dept3metaG_FD_80117 | JGI IMG/M metagenome (GOLD analysis project Ga0113563, IMG submission 80117) | Freshwater wetland microbial communities from Ohio, USA, analyzing the effect of biotic and abiotic controls - Mud 3 Core 4 Depth 3... | ecosystem: Environmental > Aquatic > Freshwater >...
ACGTCCACCTTCCACCGAATCTTGCCCGAAAACGACGAAGTTCACGCGCGCTTCACGCACGCGTGAACCTCACCGGCAGCCGAACTACAGGCTCAGCGCGGCATCGCTCGCCACCGCGTACTCCTTGTCCGTGTTCTGGTCGCGGACGAGGAAGTAGAACCAGCCATCCGACCGGAAGTGCGGGTAGAGCGCGTACTGGCCGGCCTGCATCGTGGTGACGCGGGTGCGAGCGCCGGTGACGAGATCGACGATCTCGATGTTCGAGCTGCCCTTCTGGAGGATCTCCTGGAACTTCGGGTCGCTCGCCGAGGCGAACCCGAGGTCGGCGAAGTCAGCCGGGCCGACGTAGTGGTGGGTCACGAAGAACCGCTCGTCGAACGAGATCGACGGCTTCGCGCCCTGGGTGCAGTAGCGGGCGACCTCGGTCGTCGAGATGTCGTACGAGCCGCCACTCGGCGTCGTGGTGACCTTGCGCAGCACGTAGCCGAGCTGCTGAGTCTCGTTCCCGAACCGGCTGATCACGAGCTTGGTCGACGGCGAGAGCACGCTGTCACCCTCGAACGGGCTGAGCGACGTCACCGGCGGCTTGCCGACGTAGCGCGTGCCGTCGAAGATCATCGGCGTCAGCTTGAGCGACGCGGTCTTCGCGAACCCGGCGTTCGGATCTTCGTTGACCGCGCCGCTCGGGTTGTCGCTCGTGAACTGGCTGTTGATGACGAAGTAGTCACCGCCACCGAGGCCCTGGCCGAGGTGCTGATAGAGCGACACGCTCTCGACCGAGCTGCACTGCGTCTCGCTGAACGAGATCCGATCCGGGTTCGACGTCAGGAGGCCCATCGTGCAGAACCCCGCACCGATCGGGGTGCCCTGGAACACCCAGGCGCGGTTGTCGGGGAAGAAGCCGGGGTCGTACGCGGCGTCGACCTGGATGTCCTTGTTCGACTGGAGGTCGCTGATCACCGAGCCGTTGCCGGTCGAGCCGTTCGCGACGAACCGGCCGTCGGGCGAGCTGCGCATCCAGTAGTAGGTGTCGAAGTCGAGCTCCTTGAGGATGCGGAGCGTGCCCGCCTTGGTCCACCCGGTCGCGTAGCTCTTGCTGGTGGCGTTCGGCAGCGTCGTCAGGCAGCTGCGTGGATCGGTCGAGCCGCCGCAGCCGAACATGTTGAGGCCCGCGCTGCGATTGACCGCGGACCAGCCCTGCGTCGCCATGTCGCTCGCGTGCGTCGCCACGGCTGGAAAGATCGAAGGCGTGCACGAGGTGGGGCCGGTGTCCGGGGCGATGTACGTCGACAACCGCGGCAGGCCACGCGCGAACCACTCGGCGACGATGTCGAAGTCGCCCTGCGCGAGCTTCGGGTGGTTGCCCTTCGGCATCGACACGCGATTCTTGAACCTGCCGTAGTTGAGCGCCCAGGTGTCGGCGGTGTTGGTGCCCTCGCCTGCCGGGAACGCCTGCTTGAAGGTGTCCTGGAACCACCCGAGGTGGGAGGCGGCGGCGTAGATGCCGAGGCGGCTCGGCGCGAACGCCGAGGCGACGTTGCCCGGCTCGAGCCGCATGCAGTCGACGATCTCCTTGGCCGGCAGCGTCGCGGTGCCCGGCTCCTGGTAGTTGACCACCAGGTTGAACTTGGCCGCCGTGAAGCCGTTCACGGCGACGTAGAACTTCGCCGGGCCGGCCGCATTGAACTGCATCGGCGTGCACGCCTCTTCGGCCACGCCGGTGTACGGGCGGCAGTCGTAGACGTCCACGGTCGCGGCCTCGCCGCGCTTGACGTAGAGGTCGGCGTCACCGGTGCCGGTCATGTGGACCTCGATGTGGCCGCCCGCGGCGACGTCGAACGGGCCGAACTCCTTGAGCTCGTCCTTGCCGACCTCCTGGTCGTCGAACTTCTGCTCGCGGGCCTCGCCCCCGCCGGTCGCGTCGAGGCACGAGGCGAGCGCGATGTCGGTCTTGGCCTGCCAGTCGCGCAGCGTCGACTCGTTCGGGGCATGGCACTCGGCGCACACCGCCGACGGCGTGGTCTTGTTCATGCCGATCAGGATGGTGGCCTGCTGGGCGAGCTCGTCATCGGGGAGGGCCACCGGGTTGCGCAGCTTGCCCGTGCCGCCGGTGTCACCACCGGGCGAGCTCGGGATGTCACGCCACACGCAGGCGGCGTTCGACGGGTTGTCGCCGCACTCCATGATGAAGTCGAGCGCCTTCTTGAACTCGGAGGTGGTCCACATCGCGTCGGAGGTGAAGTTCACGTCCGTCGGCATCCAGTACTTGAGGTGCGACTCGCGATACTTCTCGGTCGTGATGTTGGTCCACGACGAGTCGGTGCCGTCGAGCCGCTTGAGCCAGTCGTCGGTCCACCGGCCATCGCCCATGCGGTGGCACTTGAGGCACGCGTTGGCCTCGACCGACACCAGCTGCTTGGGCATCGTCCAGCCCTGACCCTGGAGGTTGATGAGCGCGTACGGCGTGTCGTTGGCGCCGATCGAGAGATCCGGATCGACGCCCATCTTCGGGACGATCGGGCGGCCGTTCGCGTCCTTGGCGCCGTCGATCCATGGCGAGTGGATGAACGGATCGGCATCGTGACAGCTCGCGCACTCGATGCCGCTGCCACGACCGCCGTGCACGCCGCTCCACAGGTTCTGTGACTTCTCCTTGTCGGCGGGGTGCGGGATCGTGGCGCCGTCGGTCTTCGAGTACAGCGCGTTCTGGAAGAAGCAGGTCTTCCCGGTGAACGGGTTGTGCCCGACCATCGCGATGTCGTTGTACTGGTTCGAGGTGTAGCCGCCGATGCTCTTGCGGCAGAGCAGCACCCACCGGGTGCCTTGATCGTTGGTGCGCGAGGCGACGCGCGGGCCGGCCTCGCACAGCGAGTAGATGTACTGCGGGTTATCGCAGGCAGGCAGCGTGCCCTCCTGCGGTGCGTTGATGGTCCCGTCGGCCGCGGTCGCGGTCATCGGGATCGGCGTGGACTCGAGGCAGTCGTACGTCGAGTACACGCCGTCGGCCTGCTTCTCGAAGAACGGGATCTCGCCGAGCTCGTTGACGCAGCGCTCGCCATACTCGAGCGGGCTGTTGATGCGGACCTCACCGCTCGGGCCATCGGCCTTGCCGCCGATCCCTTCCTTGCGGGCTGCGTCCCAGGCCTGGAACAGGTCGCGCTCGACCTTCGCGACGACCTTGCTGCCGTCCATCAGGCAGACGTCGATGATCGAGTCGGTGCCGTTGGCGAGATCCGCGAGCATCGCGGCCGTCGGCTCGCCACCCCACTCGGGGCCGTAGAACGGCTGGGTCAGCTTGGGCTCGACGTACGGCCCATCGATCCGGGATCCCGCGGCGCCATCGACCGCCGCGATCTGCTGGGACAGCTGGCTGCAATCCAGCGTACCGAACTTACCGCGACGCGCCTGTACGTAGAGCGTCTCGCTGCTCTGGATGTCACGTGACATCTCGACCACCACCCGCCCGTTGGCGTGGTTGAAGATCGGGGTGACGGAGAAGTCGTCGCCGCTACATCCAGCTCCAAGTAGTCCGAAGGCCAGGATGGCCAGTCGAGTTGCCGCGTGGTTCCGCATGTCCGGTGCTGTAGGCAACATCAGCGCCATCTTGGCCCCCAGTGATCACGGTGCTCTGGAGAGCGTGGCTACTCGAGTAGCTGGCAACTGCAGCGAGCCTCGAGCCAATCATTAGCAGAGGTTACGTTGCCTCCAGCTTTGCTTCTGTCGCTGACAGAGGCTCCGGGCCGTTCAGCTACCCGGAGCGAACGCGCCGATCGGGATGTCCAGCATCGAACGATCCTCGCGCCCGATCATCTGCGCCTTCGAGGCGACCGACGGCAGCACGTTGCACGCGAAGTACTGCGCCGCGTAGCGCTTGCCCTCGTAGAACGCGCGATCCGGATGATCGGCAGCCAGCCTGGCGCTCGCGGCCTCTGCGATCACGGCCTGCTCGAGGAGCAGCCAGCCGACCACGGTCTCCGACATCATCTCGAGGAAGCGGTTGGCGACGGTGGGCACCATCTCCATCTTGCCGCCGCCGAACCACTGCATGAACTTGCCACCGGTTGCGGTCAACGCCTCCATCGCCTGCGCGAGGATCGCGACGGATTCCTTGAGGGTTACGTGGTCCTTGTTCGCGGCGATGAACGTCGCGACGTCCTTGCCGAACGCCTGGACGTTCGCGCCGCCGCTTTGCATCAGCTTGCGGCCGACGAGATCCATCGCCTGGATGTGGTTGGTGCCCTCGTAGATCGAGAAGATCTTCGCGTCGCGGCAGTACTGCTCCACCGGCCAGTCCTTGAGATACCCGGCGCCCCCGTAGACCTGGATCGCGGTCGCGCAGATCGAGAACGCCTGATCGCTGCCATAGGCCTTGACCAGCGGGACCAGCAGATCGACCTGGCCGTTGTGGTACTCGAGCTGCGCCTTGTCACCACCGGTGCGCACGAGCGCGTTCGCGCGATCGAGGTGCATCGTGAGCTTCACGGCGAGCGCACGGATGCCTTCGACGCGCGCCTTCATGTCGAGCAGCATCCGCCGGACGTCGGGGTGCTCGATGATCGGGACGCGCGGCGCGGTCGCATCCTTCCACTGCTTGATCGAGCTGCCCTGCTTGCGATCCTTGGCGTACTCGAGCGCGTTCAGGTAGGCCGACGACGCGATCGCGAGGCCCTGCAGGCCGACGCCGATCCGCGCGAAGTTCATCAGGTGGAACATCTGCGACATGCCGCGATGCTCGACGGTGCCGATCAGCTCGCCGATGCACGCGTCGTTGTCACCGAACACGAGCTGCGCGGTCGAGCTGCCCTTGATGCCCATCTTGTGCTCGAGGCCCGCGACCGCGACGTCGTTCGGCGTGCCGTCGACGCGCAGCTTCGGGACGATGAACAGCGACAGCCCCTTGGTCCCGGCCGGCGCATCCGGCGTGCGCGCGAGCACCATGTGGATGATGTTGGCGGTCAGGTCCTGATCGCCGCCGGAGATGAAGATCTTGGTGCCCTTGATGTCGTACTTGCCGTCGCCGCGGCGCTTCGCCTGCGTGCTCGCGCTCCCGACGTCGGAGCCGGCCTGCGGCTCGGTGAGGCACATCGTGCCGGCCCACTTGCCGTTGAACATGTTCGGCACGTAGGTCGCCTGCTGCTCCGGCGTGCCGAACGTCAGGATGACCTCCGCAGCGCCCTGGGTCAGCGCGGGGTACATGTTGAACGAGGTGTTCGATCCACACATGAACTCGTCGACCATCATCGCGAGCGTGAACGGCCCGGCCTGGCCGCCGTGCTTCTCGTCGACGGCGAGCGTGCGCCAGCCGGCCTCGAACAACGCCTTCCAGGTCTCCTTGAATCCGCGCGGCACGCGGACCTGTCCGTCCTCGATCCGGCAGCCTTCGTCGTCACCGCTGGCGTTGATCGGGCCCATGTGCTTCTGCGCCCAGCCATAGGCTTCCTCGAGCACCGCGATCACCTCGTCGCGGCCCCAGTTTGGAAACGGCTCCTTGCCGAGCAGCTCGTCGAGCTTGAACTGCTCGAACAGCAGGAACGAGAGGTCCCGGAGGTTTGCCTTGTAGTAGTTCTGGTTCTTCGACATCGCGGAGGCCTCCCAGTGATGAATGAACAGTCATTCATTTTATGGCCGGAATAACGCTTCGCGTCAACCGGGCCCCCGACCGGTTTGCCGCCGCTGACTGCGCGTCCCGGGAGCTTTTTTCCGCTCCCGGTCCTGCATGCAAGGCCGGGTTCCATCGATGCTAGGGAGATGCATCGACTGTCTCTCCTCCTGTCCCTGCTCGTGCTCGCCACGCCGTCGCTCGCCGGAGCCGACGACATCGGGGCCGATCCCAACGACGCCGGCAAGGTCACCGCGATCCGCAAGGGCGTCAAGGAGCTCGACCTCGGCGGGATCTTCGTCCTCAGTTACGACAAGTCCGGCGGCCAGTCGAACACGCGGATGTCGACCCTCGGCGGCGCCGGCTTCCAGTTCTTCATCAACGACAACTTCTCGGCCGGCGCGAACTTCCTGTTCAACTACGATCGCGTCAGCTCGGACGAGCACTCGACCGCGTTCGGCGGCACGGCGTTCGCGTCGTTCCACGTCCGGCTCGGGCTCGGCGCGTTCTTGCGCCCCACGTTCGGCGCCGGCGCGCTGTTCGGCACCCGCGAGATCGGCAGCGGCACCACGATCACGCAGCTCACCCAGACCGCGCTGCTGGTCCGTGTTGGCCTCCCGTTCGCGTACTTCCCGAGCCGGCGCGTGGTGCTCCAGGCGGGCCCCGAGATCAACGTCTCGATCGGCAACTTCAAGCCCGACGTGGGGGACTCGCAGTCGTTCACGTCGATCGCGGGCGGCTTCGGCGTCGGCGTCGGCTACGCGTTCTGAGCGAGCACACCGAGGGGCGACACGCAGAGAATTCGCCGGTGGCGATCGTGATCAGTGACGGCTCAAGATCACGCCGGTCATCGGGCCCGGGTACGCAAATAGATCGCCGCCGACAGCATAGGTCGTGCCATGCCCGTCGCCCCAAACCCCGTGCAGGAACGGAGCAGGATCCAGCTTGGGTAGCCTGGGTTGGACCAGCGAGCCATCGCGGCCAAGCTCGATGACGACCGACTCGGGCCCCACGGCGATGGTCGGGCCTTCCAAGGACGTGAAGACACCGTTGAGGCCGGATCCGATCGGCCCCTCGTTGACCTGGCTCCACGCCTGTCCGTCGAAGTGCAGGATCTCTCCGGTGCCGCTCCCACCGACCGCATAGGCATCGTCTGCGCCACGCCCCCAGGTGGCGAACAGGGACGCGCTGGTGGGGACCGGGTCTCGGCGCCATTGGACCCCGTTCCACCGCAACACCGCACCGCCGCCTCCCACCAGCATGACGTCGTCGGACGCGAACCCGTGCGCCTTGAACAGAACGTTCGGTGCGAGGTCGGCGGGCAGATCGACGACGTGGAACGACCCACGCGCGCCGCGCAGCACGACCGCCGATCCGGCAGGGCCGCTGAGGCCACCACCGACGATCCAGACATCCTCGCCGGAGGCACCCCACAAGCCGTACAGCGGGAGGTCGGTGCCCGACTCCACCGTCACCCACGTCTTGCCATCGTAGTGAAGGATGAGGCCATGTTCTCCGACGGCGTAGACGTCGGAGTCGGTGAACCCATACACCGAGAACAAGAGCGACGTGGACGAGACGTCGAACGGAGTCCAGCCGGTACCGTCGCCGTGCAACACGAGCGAGCGATCGGTCTGGCCTCCGACGACCCACACATCGCTGGGGCCGCTGCCCCACACGCCGAGCAGCCCGCCGGCGGTCGTGGCGTGATCGAGCGTCCAGCGATCGTCGCGGGCGATCGCGGTGTCCATGCCACCGCAGCCTGCCGCGAGCACTGCACCGAGCATCAAGGAGCTGATTCTCATCGCGTCCGTTCCTTCCGGCGTTGCGCCGAGATCCCGAGCCGTTTCATCTTGCTGCGCAGCGTCGAAGGCGGCACGCCGAGAATCTGCGCGGCACCATGCGCACCTTCGACGATCCCGTTGTGCACCTGCAACACCTGCTCGATGTAGGCACGCTCGTGCTCGTCGAGTGTGGACCAGCGCTGTGCTGCAATCCCTGCACGTGCGGCCGCCGGCGCACGGTTCACCGCCTCCGGCGAAGCTCCGAGCTCGTACAGTCCGAGCTCGTCGGCTTCTTCGAGAATCGTTGCCCTGTGCAAGACGCTCTCGAGCTCGCGGATGTTTCCGGGCCAGGGATAGGCGCGGACCCGCGCACATGCTGCCGATGAGAGCACACGGACGCGACCTTCGGTCGCTTGGATGCGAGCGAGGATCGCACCCACGAGCACCTCGAGGTCTTCGCTGCGATCGCGAAGCGGTGGCACGTGCAACGGGACGACGCTCAGCCGGAAGAACAGGTCCTCCCGGAACTCGCGGCCCTGGATGGCGGCACGTAGATCCCGACTCGTGGCGGCGATGATACGGATGTTCGCTTCGATGGTCCGCCCGCCACCCACGCGCTCGAAGCAACGATCATGGAGGACCCGCAGGAGCTTTGCCTGGATAGCGAGAGGCGCCTCGCTGATCTCGTCGAGGAAGATCGTGCCGCCTTCCGCGCTCTCGAACCGGCCGATGCGTCCGGCTGACGCGCCGGTGAACGCACCGCGTTCGTACCCGAACAGCTCCGATTCGATCAGCGTCGGGGCCAGATCGGCCAGATGTACCGTCACGAACGGAGCCGCCGAGCGCGCGCTCCAGTCGTGCAAGGCACGCGCGAGGGCCGTCTTGCCGACACCGGTCTCCCCGGTGATGAGGACGGCGGCGTCGCTACGCGCCGCGCGACGAGCCGCGGCGAGCAGGGTCCGGAACCCCGGACTGGACCCGAGGAGATCATTCGAGCGAGCGCGCGACTTCGCTGGACCGCTCACCTCGCCCGGAATGACCTCCGGAACAACCCGCGGGGCAACGAGCGCCTGCTCCGCCGCGTAAAACGCAGGACCCACGATCGCTGCGAGGTCCTCCATCCGTTGCAGCATGTCCGCGGTGCAAGCCCCCGCGATCCGCGAACCGGCGTTCATGGCACCGATGACTCGCGTCCCGATCTTCACAGGCACCGAGACCGTGGAGCGAATGCCGTCGTGGGAGGCGTGCCCGAAGGTGATGTTCGGATCGACTCTCACATCGGCAACCACCCGGCCCACCCCCTCTCGCACGACCTGTCCCACCGGAGTGCCCTCGACCCGAACGCGAGGCAGGGCTCCGTGGGGGTTGTCTGCGACCGGGAGGATGCGGTGGATGCGCAGCCACTCGCCCTCCGGTTCGAGGAAGACGATGGAGACGCGATCCTTGACGGGAAGCCACCGCGCGAGGCCGATTGCCAGCACCGCGCGCAATTGCTCCAGGTCCGCGCATGCCGACATCCGGCGCGGCAGCTCGAGGAGAGCGTCCGCGTCGTGGCGCTCGCACGCCGTTGCGAGGCTCCCTCGATCCAGTGTCATGGCTCCAATCATGCGGGAAGACCCGATCCGGGGACAAGCATGTAGGGAACGAGCCGATTGTCATCCGAGCAACCTCACGCCACGACATATCGCGGCGGCTCTTCATCGGCGCGCCCGGGCGCCGCCCTCGCCGCGCGAGGCCGGCGGTGATCGAACCGCAGGTCATTGACTTGCGTAGCAATCGGTTGCCGGTGCCGGCGCTGGTCGCTGGCACGAATGCTGCGGTCGAGGGTCGCAATGGGAAGCAACGCATCATTCATGACCACGGCGCGCGCGCACGTCACCTCGATCGTCGCGCTGCTGCTTGGTCCAGCATGTTCGTCGTCGGAACCGGTCTACGAGCCGTGGGAGCTGGAGACGCTCACCGGCGACCGCGGGTTCTCGCTTCGCGTTCCCGAGTTCGAGGTCCCGAGCGGCCGCGAGAGTCAGAACTGCTACTTCGTGCGGGTGCCTGACATCGCGGGCGGCCGCGATCTGTGGATCAACCGCATCGCGGTCGGGATCAATCCGGGAAGTCATCACGTCAACGTGTTCCGCGTGAAGACCATCCTCGGGCTCGATCCTGCGGCGGGCACGCCGACCTCCCTCGGTGACTACCCGGCGACCGTGATCGAGGGTTCCGATGACTACACGGACAACCCGTGCTGGAACAGCGCGAACTGGGCCGACTGGCCGCTCGTCGCCAACTCGCAGCACTCCGACGCCGAGACGCCGATCACGGACTGGCAGCTGCCAGCGAACGTCGCCATCAGCTTCAAGCCCGGCGACCTGATCATGGTGCAGACGCACTACGTGAACAGCTCGGATCAACCGACGCCGTTCGGGGCGCGCGTCGGCGTCAACTTCTATGCTGACAAGATCGATCCGTCACCGGTCGAGATGGGGAGCTTGTTCGCGACCCAGCAGAACATCCGCGTGTGCCGGAGCAATCCTTCCGTCACGTTCTCCGGGACCTGTCGGTTCCCGAACGGAGTCACGATCGCGGCCGCGAACGGCCACTTTCACAAGCGCGGCGATCAGTTCAGGGTCTATCCGTGGGACGGCACCTCGACCGCTCACCCCGACGAATCGTCGCTGTTCTACCTCAGCACCGACTGGGATCATCCGCCGATGAAGCGAGA
>Ga0113563_10003224_pt1 | contig 10099 bp, 8 predicted proteins | sample Mud3Dept3metaG_FD_80117 | JGI IMG/M metagenome (GOLD analysis project Ga0113563, IMG submission 80117) | Freshwater wetland microbial communities from Ohio, USA, analyzing the effect of biotic and abiotic controls - Mud 3 Core 4 Depth 3... | ecosystem: Environmental > Aquatic > Freshwater >...
GACGACGGCCGTGACATGGCGGATGGAGGGCGCAAACGGCTTCGTCGGCAAGGCCATGTCGCTCGTGATGAACATGGAAACGATGGTGGGCGACGAGTTCGCGCGCGGGCTCGGATCGCTGAAGACGCTCGTCGAGGCCGAAGCGCAGCAGCGCGCAGCCAACTAGGAGGTCGCATGGCTCGTTACATCGACGGTTTCGTGTTGCCCATCCCGAAGAAGAACGCAGACGCGTACCGCCGCATCGCGCGCAGGGCCGGCCGGATCTGGCTCGACCACGGCGCGCTCGAGGTACGCGAATGCGTGGGCGAGGACGTGAAGCCCGGCAAGTGGACGTCCTTCCCGAAAAGCGTCGGACTCCGCAAGGACGAGGTCGTGTGGTTCTCGTGGATCGTCTTCCGATCGCGCCAGCACCGCGACCGCGTCAACGCGGCCGTGATGAAGGATCCGCGCATGGCGCGCATGATGGATCCGAGCGCGATGCCGTTCGACGGCAAGCGCATGATCTACGGCGGCTTCGAGGTGGCGGTGGATCTCTGAGCCGACGCAGGATGCCGGGCGCCGCTACCGCCCTGCCGTCTACCAGAAGCGACGCGCGAGAGACGAGGCGCCAAGCGCGACGGCGGCTTCGACACCAAGAAGAGCCGCGTTCGGCTCCGGGACGCCGAACACCTCGAGCGCGACCTCGACTTCGATGGCAGTCCCGACCGGGTCGAGCGCCACGAGCGAGAGCCTTCGCACCTCGAGGGTGATGCGATCGATCGAACCGCCCTGCATGTCCACGCCGAGCAGGCAGTCGTAATCGGCATGGAACAGCGCGCAGTCGTTGGTGCCGACTCCGATCCCGCCCCCCGAGGCGCCGGTCAGCTCGATCACGAACTCCTCGGGCTCGCCGTTGGTGAAGAACGCCGCGGCCGTCTCGAAGTCGGGATCGCTGAGCGCCGTCGCTTCGAAGAGCACCGGGGTCTCGGTCGGGCCGAGCGCCGCGTCGTCGAAGAGACGGACGAAATCGTCGCCGATCACCAGGTCGACGTCGGCGAAGTCGAAGTAGTCGTGGCCGGTGTCGGTACCCTGCGCCGCCGCCTCGAAGGAAGCCAACAGCTCGGCGCGCGCCGCATCTGCAGCGGAGAGAGCGAGCGCAATGAAGAACGGCGCGAGTAGCCTGCGCATGGGACCTCTCTGCGGGAGTGCACGAGCGGGCAAACTATGACACCGCTCAGCCAGCGGCTGGCCAACCGGTCTGTCAGCGGCTGCGGCGCTTGCTCCGCCGGCGCGCCGCCACCGCGAGGGCGGATATCGCAACCAGCCATCCGCTCGCGGCATCCGGCTCGGGAACCGCGACGAACACGTCCAAGGTGTTGTTCGTGTCGTCGGGTACGAGATCCGAGGCGGCGGAAGTCGAAGACCATCAAGACGCCGTCGGCGCTGATGCCGGTGTAGTTGCCCGACGTGCCGTTGCCCGGGGAGGCGGTCGTCGAAGTGCTGAGCTGGTAGAACTCGCCGACACCCGCGGGCTCGTAGAGAAATGCCTGTGCGCTGCCAGAACTCATGTTGCACTGGGCGAGGATATCGCCGAAATCAGAGATGCACGGGTCCTCGCAACTGCTCGGACCCGGGGGGTCTCGCGGACCTGCTCCCCACACGCGTCGCGATCGAAGGTGCGGTGGTCGTGTTCCGGGATTGCGTGCGACGGGGCCCGGTCCTGCTCGCGCCGACCCACCAGACACACAACGACGTGCCGCTCTTCGTCCACGTGCTGCGTGGGCTCGGTCTGCCAGCCTTCGCCTGGGCTGCGGGGCTCAACCTCTTCCGGACCCCGATGCTCGGCGCGTTCCTCCTTCGCGCCGGCGCCTACACCGTCGATCGGAGTCGGCCGAGCGTGCTCTACCGCAGCGTGCTCGAACACTACGCGGCGCGACTGCTCGAGGCGGGCCGACATACGATCGTGTTTCCAAGAGGCGAACGTTCGCGCAGCGGAGCGATCGAGCCGCGCGTGCGGCTCGGCCTGCTGCGCGCCGCGAGCCGGGCGCAGCGTGCGATGCGCACGCGTGGCCATCCGCGGGCGGCGGTGCACGGGATTCCCGTGACGGTGAGCTGGCAGCACGTGCTGGAGGCCCCGTGGCTCATCGACGAGCATCTCGCCCGGCGCGGCGTCGCCGTTCCGCGGCGCGAGGCCGGGCCCACCTGGCACGCGACGCACGTTCCCGAAGCTGCCTCGCGCGTCGATCCCAGCACCTCGATCGAGACGGAGTCCAGTGCGCCGCCGGCGCTGCGACGCTCGGTCTCAGTCACGAGACCAACCGTCCCGCCCCTCCACGGCTTCTTCCGCGCAGAGGTGCGAGACGGATCCGCAGCGCTGGCACGCATCCTGCGTGTTGGTGTCTGCACACCGACGAGGAGGAGCCGTGATGTCGCGCAAGCGTCCGATTCGCATTCTGCCGCGTGTCGCAGCTTCGTCGACAGCAGCGAGCGTTGCCTTGGTTGCGCTGGTCTTGACGCTGGGATTGCGGCCCGCGGTCGCAAGTGGCGTCACCTTCCTCCCGATCTCCGAGCTGGAAGGCAACGAGTACGCCCCTGCGATCGCCTACAACTCGAACCGCAACGAGTACCTGGTCGTCTGGAACGACGTGTACGATGTCGTCCACGCGCGGCGCGTCTCGTCCACCGGGCAGCTGCTGAACTCGTTCGACGTCTCGACCAGCCCGAACGGCAAGCGGCAGGCGTCCGTGGCCTACGACCCGGTCCGCGATCGCTACCTGGTCGCATGGCTCTACGACTACGCCGGGAATGCCACCAACTCCGACATCTACGGACGCTTCATCCCGTGGGACGGGCCGAGCGCGGGCCTTCAGGACTTCCCGATCTCCAACTGGAGCAGCGACCAATCGCGCCCGGTGGTCGCGTACGCGCCGACCGCGGACGAGTTCCTGGTCGCATGGGTGAACGCGGCTCCCGCGGTGCCGACCTACATCAGCGGCCGGCGGGTCTTCGCGGATGGCAGCGGCTTCCCAGCCGGCGATGGTTTCACGATCTCCACTGGGACTGAAGACCGCGACTTCCCCGATCTCGCCTACAACTCAGCGCGTAACGAGTACCTCGCGATCTGGCAGATGGACACCGCGGGCGGCGGCGACATCTACGGCGTGCGGCTATCGGCAACGGGCGCGGCCTTGGGCAGCGGCGAATTCGGAATCGCAGGCTGGCCCGACACCGAGGAGATCCCGTCGGTCGCGGCGTGCGAGACCGCCGATCAGTACCTGGTCGGCTGGCAGTCGGATCAAGGCACGGGCGGATCGGACTGGGCCGTCTACGCGCGCTTCGTGAGTGGCGCGGGTGTTCCGGGCAACGTGCACCTGATCGTGGACACGACGGCCCCGCAGACGGCGGTGGACATGAGTTGTGACGCGGCTGGGCAGCAGTACCTGCTCGCTTGGGAAGACGTCTACGCGGGCGGGGCAGTGGGCATCTGGGCCCGCATCGTCCATCCCGACGAGACGATGGAACCCGACTTCGCGATCGTTCAACCCGACACGAATCGTGATCGCACGGAGCCCGCCGTCGCCGGTGGCGCCACGAACTACTTGATCGCCTGGGAACACGACACGGGCTTCATCCCCAACCGCAACATCTGGGGGCTGCAGGTTCCCGTCCCGGAGCCCGCAGCAGGGCTGGCGGCGCTGGCGGTGGTCGCGACGCTCGGTGCACTCTTCCGCGCAAAGCGGCGCGGATCGGCGTAGCGGGACACGCGCGCGGCCCCGTCAACACGACCGGCGCGAACCCGACGCCCGATCCGCCCTACTTCGCCATTCGCCGGCTCCGCGTCCTCGCGCTGATCGCGCACAGACCCGTGGCGAGGAGCATGAGCGTGCCCGGCTCGGGCACGGCGTTGATGATCACGTCGTCCAGAACCAGCTCGGTCGTGAAGTTCGACCCTCCGTACGGACTCAGGTCGAAGTGGCCCCAGTTGATGAAGTTGATGTCGACGGGCAACAGCGGATTCAGCGGCGTGAACGTGAACTCATAGAGATGCGAGACGCCGAAGGAGTTGCCGACGCCATTGGGAACGGTGAGGAACTGGATCGGATCGCCGGCGAGGACGTTCGTCATCTGCAGCCCGAAGATGCCACGCTCCAAGAGCTGCTGGCCGCTCGAGGCTCCCTCGCCCGAGACCCAGAACGAGAGGTCGTACGACGGCGCCGGGTTGGCGGGCGTATTGATCGACTGCGTCAAGATCACCGGCGCCGTCGCGAAGAAAAGGGTGAACGCCGGCGGAGACGGAAAGGACACCGTGCCGTTGGCGTTGAACGTGGGAGGCTGGCTCACGAAGACGGGCGCGCCGTTGCCGAAGTACATGCCCGCATTGCCGTCCGGGAGTCCGTCGCTCCCTTGGATCGATTGGGGGAACGTGGCGTCGTTGCCCCACGCGGCATAGGCCGGGGTGTCGCCCGAGCTCGCCCAACCGGGCGGGACCGCGAACGGAGTGAGCGAAGTCCCGGTGGCCCAGTACAGCCGGTTCGCGGTTCCGCTCGGCGGCGCTCCCGTTTCGAAGCTCCCGTTCGCGACGAGGTTGCCGGCGTGGGTCGTTCCCAGGCCGCTGGTGATGACGAGCGACGCCCGAGCTCGATCGGCGGCGCCAGACACCAGAGCAAAGCAGAGGCAGCCCAACGTCAACCAACGCGCACGACTCATGAGATCCTCCGAATGGGAATGCGCCACGCCGGCTCGCTTGCGCTCCTCGCAAACCCCGACGTCTCGCAGCGGACCAACTGAGAAGGGAACCGGAGCGACGGGCAACGACCTTCCCGAGACGATTCGCGAAATCCACCCGCGCGGAGCGCTCCCCTTCCCGCGCGCGCTGACGCAAGGAGCGCGCCGGGAGGAGGAAGCCGGGAGCGAAAGCAGGAGAACCCTGACGAATCGCTACGTTGCCCGCTTCCGCCGGGCCGGCGGCCGCGCGCCGCTGCGCGCCTCCGCGGAACCGTGTTGCCACGAATGGGAACTGGCGTTCCCGCTCGCCTATCGCCGGTACTCGCGGAATCGGACTGGCGCATCTTCGTTTCGAGCGCCGAGGACCTGATCGTCCGCAAGCTCGCTTCGTACGGGTCGGGATCTGGGGTTGTCGACCGCCAGGGCTCGTCGAGCTGCTGGAGCGCCCGCTCAGGAACCCGGCATTCGCGCGGCCTGAGTGCGCCCATCGAACGGCGCGATGGATCCGAAAAAGTTTGGGTGAGCGAGGGGAACTCGAACCCCCGACCTCCGAGGCCACATGACGGTCGCAAGACAGAGAAAGCCTCGTAGCTGCGGGACGTTCGCGTTCGGGGCCCCAAGGCGTGGCCCAGGGTGGACCCACATGGGGATGATTGGCCCCAGAGTGGCCCCCAGTCCGAGGGGCTCCCGGTTCAAGGCTTTCCCGCCTTTCTCGCGCCTCGCCCGGGGTGCGGAGCGCGTTCCGCGCACATACTTCGAGTCACACCATGGCGGATCGGCGAATGGTCGAGCGGTGGTGCGTAGGCAACGAGCAGAGCAGAACAGGGGAAGAACGAGCGGGATTCCGGGGCCGCGAAGGGGCGCTGTGGCAAACGCCGCCGGTGGAGCGAGTTCCCTCTGCACCGGCGGCTGCAGAAACAAGCGTTGGCCGGCGCGGGCGAGAGTCGCGTCGCCAACGGCGGCGCGTCGAGGTTCACAAGGATGTCAGTGGCCTCGATGTTCACCCGGCTCTCGTCCGCGCGGCACCGGGTGCTCCACGGCCTGGTCCCGATCTGGCCCGCGCGTCCTTCGCGCGCTGCGCTGGCGCTGACTACACCTTATTGAGATGGTGCGACGCGATGGGGTTCATGCTGGCGACCATCGCGCACTCGGCGACCCACATCGAGCAGGCTCCTCGGCGGGATCCCGCCGAAGAAGCGCCGGCCCCTCCGAGCTTCCCTCCCGCCGGGTTTCGTGAGATGATCGTTCGGCGACACGGCTCGGGACGCAGCATGAGGGAGCGGAGATGCCTCGGGCGGAACAGGGCATCGGAAGGGTGAGCGCGATCGCGCTCCTGCTCGTGACGGCGATGGCTGCTTGGGCTCTCGCGCACCGCGAGAGCCTACCGATCGCCGCGCTCCGTCCCGCGCCGCCCGCGGCGCTGGCCGCAGTCTCCGCGGCACCGCCCGGCGCGCAAGTTGTTGCGGCGCTGGGACGACTTCAGCCCAAAGACGGCGTGCGGCGCATCGCAGGGCCGGCGCAGCCCGTTGCCGTCGTCGGCAAGCTGCTCGTGGACAAGGGCGACTCCGTCGCGAAAGGCCAGCTGCTCGCGCTGCTCGACGAGGCCGAGGTGCGCGAGGCCGCGGTTGCGCGCGCCGAGGCGCACCTGGCGAACACGAGGGCGGAGCTCGCGCGCAACGCGGAGCTGCGCGCGGGACAGGTGATCTCAGCCGCGCTCCACGACCGGCTTCGCTTCGAGAACGATGCGGCAGCCGCCGAGCTGCGGCTCGCTCGGGCGGAGCTTGCGCGGAATCAAGTCAGCTCGCCGATCGACGGCCAGGTGATCGACGTGCACGCCCGCGACGGCGAGCGCGTCGGCCCGGACGGCATCGTCGAGATCGGACAGACGCACGCGATGTACGCCGTCGCCGAGGTGTACGAGACGGACATCGGGCGTGTCCGGCTCGGCGCCCGTGCGCGGGTCGCGAGCTCCGCGCTGCCGCGGATGCTGAACGGCACCGTCGATCGCATCGGCATGCGCGTCGGCAAGCTGGACGCGCTCGGGACCGATCCCGCCGCGAAGACGGACGCTCGGGTCGTCGAGGTGGAGGTGCGGCTCGACGACGGCGACGCCGCTGTCGCTGCACCGCTCACGCATCTCCAGGTCGAGGTCACGATCCAGCCTGCCGGAGGCTGAGGGTTCGATGTTCGAGATCCCTCTCGGCTGGCTCCAGCTCAAACGCGAGAGGCTGCGCTTCGCGGTCGCCCTGCTCGGCGTGTCGTTCGCGGTCGTGCTGATCCTCATGCAGCTCGGCTTCCGCGAGGCGATGTTCAAGAGCGCGGTGCGCTTCCACGACGCGATGAATGGCGACATCGTGCTCGTTTCGAACGAGCTGTCCTTCATCGTGCAGCCGCGCTCGTTCTCGAATCGCCGCCTCTATCAGGCGCGCGGCGTCCCGGGTGTCGAGTCGGTCACGCCGGTGTACCTGGGCATCGGCTCGTGGAAGAACCCCGACACGCACGGCGTCCGCACGATCTTCGTGGTCGGGCTCGATCCGGCAGATCGTGCGCTCACGCTCGCGGCCGTGAACGACCAGCGCGGGGCCATCCAGCGCGAGGACGCGGTGATCTTCGACGAGCTCTCGCGGCCCGAGTACGGCCCGATCGCCGAGCGCGTGCGCGCCGGCGCGCCCGTAACGACCGAGCTAAACAATCGCGCGCTGAGCGTGGCCGGGATCTTCCGCTTCGGAACCTCATTCGGCATCGATGGCACCGTGATCACCAGCGAGACGAACTTCCTGCGCCTCTTCCCGAACCGGCAGCGCGGCCTGATCGAGATCGGCCTCGTTCGCGTGGAGCCGGGCGAGAGCCCCGACCGCGTGCGCGACGCGATCCGCGCGGCACTACCGGCCGACGTCGAGGTGCTGACGCGCGCGGCCTTCGCCGACAAGGAGATCGCCTATTGGGACTCGAGTACACCGATCGGCTACATCTTCAGTTTCGGTGTGCTCGTCGCCATGGTCGTGGGCGGCATCATCGTCTACCAGATCCTGTTCGCCGACGTGAACGACCACCTGCCCGAGTACGCGACGCTGAAGGCGATGGGCTACTCGAACGGCTTTCTCGCGGGAGTGGTCATCCAGCAGGCCGTGATCCTGGCTGCGCTCGGCTTCCTGCCGGGCGTCGCGATGAGCATCGCCCTCTACCGCGTCTCGGGTGAAGCCACACGACTCCCGCTCGAGATGACGCTCGCGCGCGCGCTGTTCGTGCTGGGCCTGACCGTCACGATGTGCACGATTGCCGCGCTGATGGCGCTCCGCAAGGTGCGCTCCGCGGACCCGGCCGAGGTGTTCTGATGGCGGTCGCCGCGCCGATCCAGATCTCGAACTTGAGCCACTACTTCGGGAGCGGCGCGCTGCGGAGGCAGATCCTGCACGAAGTCAGCGTCGAGATCCGCGCCGGCGAGATCGTGATCGTCACCGGGCCCTCCGGCTCCGGGAAGACGACCATGCTCACGTTGATCGGCGCACTCCGCTCCGCGCAGGAAGGCTCGGTGCAGGTGCTCGGTTCCGAGCTCCGCGGCGCGAGCAGCGGCGTGCTCGAGCGAGTGCGCCGCGAGATCGGATACATCTTCCAAGCGCACAACCTGCTCGACGCACTCGACGCCACCCAGAACGTGATGTTGTCGTTGCTGCTCGACCGCGTCGGCAAGCGCGAGGCGACAAAGAAAGCCGAGCAATGGCTAGACGCGGTCGGGCTTGGCACGCTCGTGAAGCATCACCCGTCTCAGATGTCCGGCGGGCAGCGCCAGCGCGTGGCGATCGCCCGCGCGCTCGCCGGCGCGCCGCGCATCGTGCTGGCCGACGAGCCGACCGCGTCGCTCGACAAGCAGTCCGGCCGCGAGGTCGTCGATCTGATGCAGAACCTCGCCCGCAAACAGGGCGTGACGGTGCTGCTCGTGACCCACGACAACCGCATCCTTGACATTGCGGATCGCATCGTGCACCTCGAGGACGGGCGGCTCACGACGTTCATCGAACATGTGACGGCGAACACGCAGCACATGATGGACATGCTCGCGCGCAACAACCGGAAGGGTGACCTCCACCGCCGTATCGCCGAGGCGCCGGAGGAGCAGCTCCCGGAGCTGCTGGCGCAGGCGACCGCGAGCTCCGAGGAGTTCCTGCGCGTCACGGAACTCAGCCAGGACGACGCGTTCCAGAGCATGTTCGAGGAGGTGCTCACATCGTTCACGCTGCGCTTCGGGCAGCTGCTCGACGCCGAGCGCGCGTCGATCTTCCTGGTGGATGCGCCGCACCGCGAGCTGTGGCTGAAGGTCGCGCAGGGGGAGGAAGGGCGGGCCGTCGATCTGCGTATCCCGATCGAGCGCGGCATCGCGGGCCACGTCGCGACGACCGGGCAGAGCGTGCGCATCGACGACGCGTACGCGCACCCGCTCTTCAACCCCGACGTCGATCGCGAGACGGGCTTCCGCACCCGCTCGTTGCTGTGCGTCCCCATCCCGAACCGGCGCGGCGAGGTGTTCGCAGTGGCGCAGCTCCTCAACAAGCGCGGCAGCACACCCTTCGACGCGCAGGACGAGGATCGCTTCCGCGCGTTCGCGAAGTCGATCAGCCCGGTGCTCGAAGGCTGGGTGCGCATGAATGCGACCGAGGCGGGGCGCGCGGAGCTGCGCAGAGCAGCGGCTACGCCCTGACGGCGCCGGCCGTAACAACCGAGTGATACCGGCGGGATGGAGCTCGAAGTTCCGGTTGACGCGCACGTCCGCGACGAGGCAGTCTCGTAGCCGCGAGGTCATTCGGATGGGTCGAGCTTCCTGGAGATTGTGCGGTGCGGCGCTGCTCCTCGCGTGCGTTGCACCCGAGTTCGCGATCGCAGACACCGCGCTGCGCGCGCCAGCGCCCGCCGGTCCCTATCTGCGGGCGATCTCTCCCGATCTGCGCCAGCGCCTCGAGCGCGAGCGCTTCGTCATGCTCCCGAGCGACGCCGCCACGCCCGGCCTCGTGCAGGGGCTCGTCGTGTTCTCGCAGCCCTACGCGTTGGTTTGGCGCCTGCTCGCGCAGACGGAACGGCAGCGCGAGTACCGGAAGGAGCTGACCGAGCTCACGAACGTCGAACACTTCGCGAACGGCGTCGTCGACCGGCACCGCATCAGCGTGCTCTTCGTCCGCCTCACCTACCACCTGCGCTACGAGCTGGACCCCTCCACGTGGCACATCGAGTGGTCGCTCGCTCCGAATTACGAGAACGGCATGCAATACATCTCGGGGGTGTGGGATCTCTTCGATCTGGGCGGCGATCGGACGCTGGGCCGCCTCGGTTCGACGGTGCGCGTCGGCTCGGCGCTGCCGCGCTCGTTCCAGGATGCGGTCACGCGCAAGAATCTGCCCGAGAC
>Ga0113563_10003226_pt1 | contig 10096 bp, 7 predicted proteins | sample Mud3Dept3metaG_FD_80117 | JGI IMG/M metagenome (GOLD analysis project Ga0113563, IMG submission 80117) | Freshwater wetland microbial communities from Ohio, USA, analyzing the effect of biotic and abiotic controls - Mud 3 Core 4 Depth 3... | ecosystem: Environmental > Aquatic > Freshwater >...
CCGTACGAGAGCGTCAGCGTGCCGCCGCCCGACGACGCGGTGTTCGCGATCCTCGACAAGGCACTCAACGCGTTCGTGCACGGCAAGTATCTCGACACCGACGTCCGCGAGTGGTTCGGCGGTCGCGCGGTGCCCGCCCCGACGGTCGCGTCCGACCTGATCGCGCGCGCGCTCGAGCTGCCGCATCCAGCCAAGGCCAGCGAGCCGCGGCTGTGCTGGCTCGGCGGCGTGCCGCGATGGGCCGATGGCCTCTTGCAGGTCAGCTCCGCGAGCGGCGAGATCTACGCGCGCCTGGCGCCGCGCTGGCTCGCCGAGAACCTCGAGCGCTGTCATCCCTCCGGCTGGGGGCGGGACACGCCGCCACGTCCCGGCGACTTCTCGTCGACCGACTGGTTCGATGCGCTGCGCGCGCGCGGCCTGGTCCAGGTCTGACGGCGCGCTACAGGAGCCACGGGTTCAGGAGGCGCCGCGGATCGTGGCGGTCCTTGAGCGTGCGCAGGGTCGGCAGCGCGGTCCCGAACTGGCGCTCGAGGAAGTCCGCGTTGTCGAGCTGGAGCGACATCAGGTAGGTCCGCGCGCCGCCGTCCATCGCCTCCTTGCCGAGTTCCTGGAGCGTGGGCACGAGGCGCTGCGCATCGTAGGGAGGAAGCTCGAACCGAAGCGCGACGAGCAGCGCGAGGTCGCTGGGCGGGAACGGTGCGAGCGGCAGCCCGACCGGCCGGCGGAGGAGCATGATCGACGTGCCACGTGGCATGTGCACGTGCAGCCCGGCCTCGGCGATCCGATCGACCAGCCGGCGCAGCGTCATGAGCCCGTCGGGCACCGGCAGCAGCAGCTCGAGCGAGGGCGAGGCGAAGGTCCAGCGCTTGTGATGGTCCTCGCGGGCCAGCGCGAGCAGGTCGAGCTCCTCGAGCGGCGTCGCGTCGTCGGGGCGAACCCGATCGAGCGGCGTCAGCGTGTCGCCGAGATCGCCCGCGAGCGCGACGACCGGCAGGCCGGGCTCCCACATCATGCGTGCGCGGAAGAAGTCGAAGTGACCCTCCTCGAGGATGCGCGTCGCGGCATCGAGGAATGCCGCGAGCGAACGCCAGCCGAGCATGCGCCCGCGCAGCAGCGACGGTCGCGCGACGGTCGTCAGCGTGGCGTCGGCGATCACCGCGAGCTGGCCGCGGCCACACAGCACGTAGTCGAACAGCTCGTCCCCCGGCCTCACGGTGTGGCGCTCGCCGTCGACGGTGACCACGGTGAGCGCGCGCACCTGCTGCGCCTGGAGGCCGTGCCGATGGGACGAGTCACCGAACCCGCCGACCGAGAGCGTGCCGCCGATCGTCGCGCGCGCGTTGTCGGTGAGGACCGTCGGCCGCCGGCCCGCCGGCGCGAGCTGCTCGATCACGTCGAGCCACCGTGCCCCCGCTTCGATCGTGATCGTCTGCGCCGCGGCGTCATCGGCGACCACGCGGTGGAGCCCGCACAGGTCGATCACCGCACCCCCTTCGATCAGAACCTGGCCGCCGCCGCTGTGCGCGGCCGCGCGAGTCGTGAACGGGACCCCCTCGGTCCCGAGCTGGCGCATGCAGGCCGCGAGCTGCGACACATCCGTCGGATGGAGCACGCAGCCCGGAGTGCGGGTGATGAACCGACCGAAGTCGAGGCGTGGATCGCTGCGGAAGTCGCCCGCCGGCCAGTCGGCCGCGACGGTCGTCCGGACCCCGTGGTCCGCGGCCCAGGCCCGCACCTGGTCCACGCTCATCTCAGTCGGCCCAGAACTCGACGGCGGTGCTGACATCGAGGTCGACGTTACGCCGCTCCGGGACCGGACGGAACGAGGCGACGACCTGCTCGAACGTGAGCATCGAATCCTCGAACAGCACCGGGTCGCACTCCATCCGGATCGGGTAGACGTAGTCCGTCGTCATGATGATGCCGTCGAGCACGGCGAGCTTGCCGATCCGGTTCGGGAGCTGGGCCGTGTACACGGTCACCTGGCACTCGAGATCGTCCGCCGTCCAGTACGAGACGGGGCCCTTGGGCTGCTCGCGATAGAACTCCATCGGCAGCGTCTCGAACATGCGGGCGCCGTGCAGCTGCTCGTGGTCGGCCGGGGGGCGTGCATCGAACACGCGCATCACCTGGTGATGGCGCGGGCACGCCGGCGAGATCCACAGCGCGCCACGGTTCCGCGCGACCCCGGTCCACTCCGACGGCGGCTCGTAATAGAAGCGCCGCCAGCGGCCGGCGCCGAGGCCGAGCGTGGTGGCATACGTGAGCTCGCGGACCGCGGCGCCGAACCGGGCGAACTGCTCGCGATCTCGCACCACGGCCTCGATCCGCGTGTAGTGGTCGTCTGCGAACACGACGCCCAGGATGTGCTGGACGGTCGGACTCGTCGCCGTCGCGATCAGCGCGTATTCGCCCTCGTCGGTGAGCTCGAGCGACGGTGCCTCGACCGTGATGTCCGGGGTTGCGGGCACGAACCCGCCGAAGATCTCGCGCACCGTTCGAACCGGCGTGACGTGCGACGACACCCGGATCACCCCGGCCGCCGCTCCGCGCTCCCCGGTGAGGACGAGATCCCCGCCGGCGAAGCTGCGATGCCATCCGGACATCGCGCGGCGCTTTCGATGGGGGGTGGGCGGCGGTGGCTGCGACCCGAGCAGCTGGGCGAGGCAGATCACGCGATCTTCGGTGAAGTCCGGCCGCGCCTGGGCCACGAGCGCGAGCACCTCGTCACGCCACGCAGGCTGCTGCTGGGCGTCGCGGCACATCCCGATCACGGTGCACGCGTAGTCGAGGAACGCGAGGTACGCCACGAACCGCGCCTGCGTCCCGAGCACGCCATCGACGACGATCACGCTCCATCCCTCCGCGGTCGCGAACCGGGACAACGTCAGGTCGCGCGGCTCGCCGTCGCCTTCCTTCGCACGATAGAGGAACGCCTGCTGGATCCAGGACTCGGGATCCGGCTGCGCCGGCCCCAACGGCGTGACCAGCATGCCGAAGATCTGGCTCGGCGCCTGGTAGAGGATCCCATCCTCGACGACGCGCTGCTCCCAATCGGGAGGTACGGAAAGGACCAGCTTCATCGCGACACGCGCTCAGAGCGTGTCGACGACAGTTACCACGAGAACAAGCTGGCGGCGCCGTTGTAGATCGCGTTGCCCGCGTTGCTCGCGGTGTTCCCGATCGCGTTGCCCACGTTGCTCGCGGTGTTCCCGATCGCGTTGCCCACGTTGCTCGCGGTGTTCCCGATCGTGTTGGCAGCCTCTCCCGCCCACTTCGTCGCGCCGTTGTACGCGTTGCCGACCGCCTTGGTCGTGTTGTTGTACGCGGTGTTGATGCCCTTGCCGGCCGCGTCGAGCCCCTTGCCGGCGTAGTCGAGGCCGGCGTTGATGCCCTTGCCGGCGTAGTCGACGCCCGCGGCACCGAGGCCGTACGCGGCCTTGCCCATGGCTCCGACGTCGACGGTCATGTCCGCCGACAGCGATCCGCCGTAGCCGAGCGCCGCGAACATCTTGCCGCCGATGTGGAACTTGCCATCCTTGAAGCTGATGTCGCCGTCGGCACCGATCCCGGCGCCGACCATGCCGGACGCGCCGACCTTGCCGCCGAGCGGCCCGAGGTTGCCGTGGATGTCGGCCGCCGCTTCAGCACCGACGAACGCGCCGATGTTGCCCTTGGCACCGATGAAGTCCGGACCGAGCCCGATGGTGGCGCCGGCGCCTGCCTTCGCACCCGCGAACACCTCGGCGTGTGCGCCGATTCCCGCGTCGAAGTCGACGCCACCGACCTTGAGCGCCTCGGTCTTCGCGTCGGCGTTCGCCTGGCCGTAGAACCCGACCTTGCCGCCGACGCCGCCGGTCGCGTACGCGCCGTTCTTGGTGTCGAGGCCGTACTTCCCACTGACACCGCCGCTCGCGACGAACCCCGCCTCGGCGTCGGCCGTGTAGCGCTTGTCGTCGGACATCGCGCCGGCGCGATAGCCGGTCTTGTACTCGGCGCCGCCCTGGTAGCCACCGCTCAGGAACGAGGTGTAACCCTTGCCCGTCAGCGGATCGATCTGGGTCGTCGCGCCCCACTTGGCTTTATCGGTGTTGCTGGTCCACGCGCTCGCGTCAGCGCCGGTCTTGCCGTTGGTCGTGACGTCGGTGAACCGGCCCGCGCCGCTGTTGTTCTCGTAGCGGCCCGTGCCCTTGCCGCTCGCGTCCTTTATCTCCTCGGCGCTCGCGATCGACTTCTGCCCGGTGGTGGTGCGCTTGAGCTTGCCGAGGTCGGGCTGATAGATCTCGGGAGCGGCAACGGTGTGCTCGCCCTCGTCGCTGGCCGGCTTGAAGCCGGCCTTCACGTTCTTGTCGCGGTTGTCGATATCGGTCTGCCGGTTACCGCCGGACCGTCCGACGGCGCTCCAGTTCTGGTAGCTCGGCGCCTTGTAGCCACCGGACGACCCGTCCGGGTTCGTGATCTTCTCGAACCCGTTCTTGTCGGTGTCGCCGACGACCTTGCTGCTCCAGCTGTTCCCTTTGCCCGACATGACGTCCCACAACCCGCCGAACGAGCTGCCTGGGGTCGCGGGCCCTTTGCCCGCCGCGAGGTCGCGGAGCTCGGACGGCTTCGCCATCCGATCCTCGGGGGGCGCCTCCGCGGGCGACATCCCGAACATCTTCATGTACGGGCTGAGGCCCGTGGCCTTGCCGAAGTCCTGGGCACCACCCGAACCGGCGATGCCGGCCTGAGCCTGCCTTGCCCCCCCGGAGAACATGGCCCCGAGCCCGTCGTACCAGCTCCGATCACTGCCGCTCTTCGTATCAACCATGGTCGGGACTCCGAGTAGGGGTCTTCCAGCGTACTACGGACGCGAGGTTCACGGGCTTCCCACGAGAGCTCGCGGTGTTGCCCTAAAAGCTCGATCAGCCCTTGGGACCCTCGATCGCCCCCATCCGGACCCCGTCGGGGTCCTCGAACAGGAGGTAGCGACCCTCGCCCGGGAACTCGGACGGGGGCACCGTGACTGCGCCGCCGCTCCCCTGGATCCGGGCGGCGGTCTCCTCGAGGTTCTCCACCTCGACGTAGTTCGTGGTGGAGCCTGGCGAGCCGGGCACCTGGTACAGGCCCACGCCGCGCTTGAGGCCGCACCCTTCGGCCTGCGAGAACGCATCCTTGAACACGACGCTCCAGAACGACCAGCCGGCGAGCTCCGAGTAGTAGGTGATCGCGGCGGGGAGATCGGGCGTGACGATCTCGAGGAACGAGATCGGGTTCTGCCCCGAGCCCTGGAGATTCGGGCGGGCCTCCGTGTACGGCTGCCAGAAGAAGATCTCCGCCCCCCAGGGATCGACGACACCGGTGTACGCGCCCGACCCCGGGACCTCCGACTTGGGGATGCTGACCCGCCCGCCGAGTGCGACGGCCCTGGCGGCCTCCTGCTCGCAGTCCTCGACGAGGAGGTTGTTGACCGCGCCGATCGAGAACCGCGGATCTCGGGTCTGGAGGAGACTGACGACCGGCATCGCCCCGGTGTCGATCAGCGCGTAGTCGTCCGACGCCTTGTAGATCTTCCAGTCGAACACGGTCTTGTAGAACGGGACGGCGCGAGCCAGGTCGCGCGTTCGGATCTCGACCTGAAACACGGAGCGGCTCGCGGTCATGTCGGCAGTTTCGTCGCGGGCGGAACCGTTGGCAAGCCGAGAGCCGCGAGCATCTGCGCGTAGTGCGTCCGGATGCGTGCGCGCAGCTCCGCGAGCCGGCCGGTGAACGACACGCTCGTGTGCGCGCGGACGATCTGCTCGGTCTTCCACGCGGGCGACGACGGCAGGAACGGACACAGGTAGTGCGGCTCGAGCCCGAGGTCGGCGAACAGCTCGCGGGTCTTGCTCGAGGCCACGGCATCGCTCAGGTACTCGTCGAGCACGAGGAATGGCACGTTCTGCGCGATCGCGGCGATCACCGCGTGGTAGCGGCAGCCGACGTAGACCCCCATCCGGCCGATCATCCGCCACAGCTCGAGCGGCGCGAGCCGGCGACGCACGATGACCGCGCCCGGCAGGTGGGCGGCGACCTCCTCGATGATCGGATCGTCGCCCTGGATGTGGCTGAACGGGAACACCACGAACTGGACGCGCAAGGTCGGATCGCGCTGGAGCTCGGCGAGCGTCGCGAACAGCTGGCGAAAGAACGGCACCGTCCGCGGATCCTTGATCGACGGCCCGATCGAGACGCCGATCAGCAGCCGATCCGATCCCGCGCCGAGCTCGGCGAGCATGCCGTCGACACTCGCGTCGACGCTCGCGGGTACCTCGAGAGCGAACGCCGGGTCGGGCACCACGTGGACGGTCCCGTCGAAGCCACACCGGCGCACGAACGTCAGGGTCGTGCGGTTGCGGACGGCGACGTAGCGGAGCTTCTCGCAGCACTGCCGCACGGCCTCGTACGCATCGAGGTGTGCGCCCGCGTACCAGGGCTGGTTCTGCGAGCACACGCCGTTCCACGCGGCCGGCTTGGTGACGTCCCAGTCCTCGGGCCGCCCGAGCAGGAACGGGCGGAACGAGGGATCGAGGTTGATGATGCCGCCGCCGCCGATCACGAGCGCGTCGAGGCCGCGTGCCCACTCCAGGGTGTCGTCGGCGGGGATCGCGACGACCGGGGCGTCGATCCCGCGGTCGCGATCCCACGCGTGATTCCAGAACGCATGCGGGAACGCCGGCGACAGCACGACGTGCTCCGCATCGGGGACGAGCGCACGCACGGCCTGGCGCGTGGCATAGCCGACGATGGCGTCCCCGGCGTTGTCGATCGAGTACGCGCCGAGGAAGCCGATCCGTTTCATGACGGACGGGCGAGCGCCGCCGACTTGTCACCGTGGGGCGTGGCCGGTGTCGCCGCTGGCGCCCCGGCCGTCTTCGCGGGGCCCTCCATCGGGAACGACTTCTCCCCGACCGTCGGAATGTGCACCGGGATCGCCACGATGGGCGCGACGCCCTGGGAGAGCTCGGCGTGGATCCGCGCCATCCATTCGCGGGCGAGCCCGAAGCTCTTGTTCAACTCGAGCGCGCGCTTGAAGCAGCGCAGCGCCTCGGGGCTGTTCTCCGCGTAGTAATAGCAGATGCCCATGTTCAGGTACGACGCGGGATTGTCGCCGAACCAGTCGATCGAGATCTGCGCGTAGCGGAGCGCCTCGACGGGGCGCCGCATCGACATCAGGATGCGAGCCATCTCGAACGGGAGGTTCTGCGGCCCGGGGAAGTAGTTCTGCCACGCACGCTCCATCGCCTGGCGGAGCTCCATCTGGAGACCTTCGCCGAGGTTCGTCGCGTGACCGCGGAGCTGCGGGGCGTAGTCCCACACCATGCCCGGGTCCCAGTTGCTCATCCGCAACAGACCGAGGAAGTGCTCGACCGAGATCGGGCGACGCTCCTGCCGCTGTTGCTGCAGCAGATCGAAGAACTCCCCGGGGCCGAAGTCCTGGATCTTGTCGTGGATCGTCGACAGCGTGTCGGCGAACTGCAGGTCGTCGCCGCCAAGGATGCACGCGGCGGTCCGCAGGTTCATCGAGCGCCGTGTGGTCGCGGCGTAGTGCCCCCCTTGCTCGATGAAGTACTGCCCGATCGCGTGGTAGTTGACCATCATCGAGAAGCAGCCCGTGTGGAACTGCATCGCCAGCTGGCCCGGGTGATAGAGCTCGTCCTCGTGGGTGAAGCCCTTGTCCGAGGAGATCAACAGGAGCCGGCGGCCGGAGATCTCGATCAGGCTCTTGAGCGCGAGCATGCCGCCGAACGGGATCGTGATCGAAACCTCGGCGAGGTGCTCGCGGTAGTACGCGAGCACGCGGTTCAACGCCGGATCGGCGTAGTAGTCCTTGGTGATCGGCCGCTCGCTGTACTGGACCTTCAGCTTCGAGATGATGTCGGTGCGGGTCAGGTCGGGCGAATCGTCGGGCGAGCGGGTCGTGACCTGCACCTCGTGCAGCTCGTCGTTCGCGATCCGGAAGATGTCGTGACGGAACGTGTCGAACGCGTAGTTCGCGATCACGACGAGTGGGTTCTTCACGGTCTGTGCTGACAGCACGCCGCCGCGGAGCAGCCTGACCTCGCGATCGGTGTCGACGTCGAACGTCCCGAAGTCGAGCAGCCCCTCGCTGACGAACGGTGCGAGGTGCGGGTGCTCGCTCCACACCTTGAGGTTCGTGCTCGTGAAGTCGGTCATCACGTAGCGCACGTCGAGGTTCTTCAGCGACGACTCGCGCAGCAGCTGGTGCAGCTTGAGGAGGAACTGATACGCGAAGCGGCCGACGCCGGCCGCGAGCTCGACGAGGTACACGGGGTGCTGCGGATCGAGGAGCCCGGCCACCTTGGCGTCGCGCAGGTACGAGATGACGACGTGCGCGTAGGACTGCGCGATGAACGTGTTGCACGTGGCGTACGAGGGGACCTCGCCGCTGTGCCATGCGTCCGGACCCTTCTGGCTGTAGTAGTTGCGCTGCAACTTCCACAGGACGGAGTCCGAGAACCGCTTCTCCTTCTCGAGCAAGAATCCGCTCACAACGGGAGGCGCGGCGGCCTCTTCACCCTCGGTGGCCATCGTCGCGATGCTAGCATGGGGGTCGAACGGCACGCGATGCGACACCTGTTTCTCGCTCCGCTCGGCGCTGCCTTCGGCGAGGCGCTGCACGGGATCCGGATCGCGCGCCAGCTGGTCGCGACGGGACACGAGGTCGTCTTCCTCGCACCCGCGGCGATGCACACGCTGATCGACGACGCGCCCGTGCAGTTCGGGCGGATCGATCTCGCGCTGCCGCGCCTCGATCAGCAGATCGGTAGCCTGCTCCGGCGCATGAAGTGCGGCTCGCTGGTGCTCGTCGATGCCGCCGCGGTCGGCAAGGTCGCGCGCGCGTTCCGGCTCGACACCCGTGCGTTCACGCACCCCGACGTCCCGGTGATCGCCCTCGATTGCTGGAATCTCCCCGCGCACCCGGTGACGTGGGAGTACGGCGCGCACGTCACGGAGGCCCTGGCTCCCGAGTTCCACCAGATCGAGCGCCGGCTGGTCCCGGTCCCGATCGCCTCACCAGAGGTGAAGGGTGGCTTCATGGCGATGCCGCCGATCGCACCGACGTCGGTCGCCGACCGGCACCAGCTCCGCGCGGAGCTCGGATTGGGCGACCGCGATCGCCTGATCCTGTGGCCGTCCTCGAGCTGGCAGTCGGCGGAGAGCCACACCGATCCCGCGCTCGCGCGGCTCGCTGCCGCGTTGCCGGCGCTGATCCTGCCTCGCCTCGATCAGCTCGGACCACGCGTGCACGTCGTGCACGTCGGCCCGGTGGCGTTCGCCGGTGCCGAGCAGCTCGCGCCGCGATACCGGTTCCTGTCGCAGGTCGCGCCGCGTCGGTTCGAGCAGCTCGTCGCCGCCGCGGACCTCGTGATCGGCTTCAACTCGATCGCGACCTCGCTGGCGACCGCGATCGCCGTTCGCACGCCGATCCTCGTCGGGACGACGACGCTGCGCGCCGACACGATGCTCGAGGTCGAGCACGCGCTGGGCGCGCGCCTCACCCCGGCGGTGCGCGCCGCGATCGCTCCGAACCTGCCAGTGGCTCCGATCCTCGCGTGGCCGCTGCGGCTGGGCGCGGTGCTGTCACCGATGCTCGCCGACAACCCACTGGTCGGTGCGATCGGCCGCGTCGATCCCTTCGAGGAGGCGGCGTACCTCGACGCGTGTCGCGAGCTGCTGTTCGACGCGGCCGCCGCCGACGCGGCACGCCAGCGCCAGGACGACTATCACCGTCGCGTCCTCGCGTTGCCCGCGGGGCACGAGCAGCTGCTGTCGCTCGCCGGCGCGTGATACGCTCGATGCGGTCGTGGCGAGACTTCCGACGGTCGGCGTGATTCCCGCCGCCGGGCTCGGCACCCGGCTGGCGCCGCTCGGCTATCCGAAGGAGCTGCTGCCGATCGTGTATCGAGGTGGCGAAGGTGGGAGGGTCCCCCAGCCGGTGGTGATCGCGTCGCTCGAGCAGCTTCGGCGCGCCGGCGTGGTCGACTGCGTGGTCGTGATCGCCGAGTGGAAGCTCGAGCTCGTCCGGGTGCTCGGGGAGCGAGCGGCCGAGGTC
>Ga0113563_10003227_pt1 | contig 10096 bp, 8 predicted proteins | sample Mud3Dept3metaG_FD_80117 | JGI IMG/M metagenome (GOLD analysis project Ga0113563, IMG submission 80117) | Freshwater wetland microbial communities from Ohio, USA, analyzing the effect of biotic and abiotic controls - Mud 3 Core 4 Depth 3... | ecosystem: Environmental > Aquatic > Freshwater >...
CGAACGACAGCCCGAGCTTCGGGGCGACGTTGAGGAACGCGTCGGTGCGGTCGGCGGGCCGGCTGTAGAGGCACCCGGTCGCGCCGCAGGGCACGCCGTTCGCGTCGGTGTTGCCCGCGAGCATGCGGTTGTCGTAGTCGTAGTTCACGGCCTCGGCGCGCAGGCCCCCGGTGGCTCGCCAGCGCTCGCCGAACCGTCGTTCGCCGTGCGCGTAGGCCGCGACCACGTACGAGCGCACCGTGTAGTCATAGTGCATGCCCGCGGGCCGGATGGCGTTCGCCGCCGGAGGGCCGTCGGTGGTCGGGCCGTCCTGCTCCTGGACGAGGAACGAGTCCGCGAGCTCGAGATCCACGCCGCTCACCAGCAGCCACGCGGGGTCGTGGTCCCAGGTGAACGCCGTCATGAGCCCGGCGCTCTCCTGGCCGTTGCGCTCGAGCGGCTTGCCGAGCAGGAAGTGCTGCAGGAACTCCATGCGCGAGGTGCGCAGGTACGGCCGTAGTTCGAGCCTCGCAGCGCCTGCGATGACCGGCTGCAGCAGGCCCGTCATCCGCACGGACGTTGCCTCGCGATAGGCCTCCGGGTTCAGGTTCTGGCGGCTGAGGTGGTCGCTGCGGTAGGCGTCCTTGCCGGTGATGAATCCCGCGGTCTGCTGGTCGAGCCACGTCGCGGCAAGCATGCCGCTCGCCGGCGTGCTGCCCCAGCGCCCGGCTGCCGTGGCGTTGAGCTTGGCCTCGTCATATCCGGAGTCGACGCGCCAGCCACCGTCGTGCGTGTACAGGCCCGCGACACCGAGGCGCCAGTCGCCCTGCCGACCGGATCCCTCCAGCTTGGCGCGCAGGTAGTCGGCGGGACCCACGTCGATCCCGATCGCACGCTCGGGCAGCTGCGCCGGCGTCGCCTGCAGTACGTTCACCACGCCGTGCATCGCGCTCGAGCCGTACAAGGCCGTGCCGGGCCCGCGCATCACCTCGATCGACTGCGCCTGCTCGGTGTTGACCTCGAACAGTTCGTTGACGTTGCAGAAGCCCGTCGGGCGGATCGGCACGCTGTTCTCGAGGAACAGGAACGCGCCGCATGAGCCCGGGCCGGTGAGCACCGGGGAGCGGATCGCGGTGAGGCTCTCCTGGCCGCTGCCGCGCTGGATCATCACGCCGGGGAGTCGGTTCAGCGCCTCCGCATGATGGGTCGAACCGAGCAACCGCAGCGCTTCGCGGTTCACCGCGCTCAAGCTGAACGGCGTCGCGAGCGCAGCAGCGGGCTGCCGCGTCGCCGTGACGACGACTTCCTCCAGCGCCGCCGTTGCGGCGGCGGGGCCCGTCGTCGCGAGGCAGGCCGCCAGTGTGGCGACTGGCCTGCTCGCAGCGCGACGGAGGCGCGGCACCATCGGTCGAATTCGCGTCATGGGTCTTGTAGCAGTGGCAGGCGGGAAATTATCCGACAAGGACGGGTCCGCGGTGCGCGGACGTCGTTTGCTAGTATCGCCGCATTCGATCCGGAGCCCGCGCACATGTCGAGCCGAACCCTGTTGCTGGCCGTCTGCGCCTCAGTCCTGGCATGGCCCGTGGCGCCGCGGGCGGCCGCCGAAGCCGCCGTCGCCGATCCGGAACGCCCGCGCATCGGACTGGTGCTGAGCGGCGGCGGGGCGCGCGGCGCGGCCCACGTCGGCGTCATTCGCGCGTTGGAGCGGATGCGGATTCCCGTCGATGCCGTGGCCGGCACCAGCATGGGCGCCGTGGTGGGCGGACTCCATGCCGCGGGCCTGAGCGGCGACGAGATCGAGGCCGCTTTTCGTGCGCTCGACTGGCAGGACCTGCTGCGCGACCGCGCGCCGCGCCGCGACCTCGTGTTCCGCCGCAAGCAGGACGACCGCGGCATCCTCGCCAAGGGCGCGCTCGGTTTCCGCCCCGGCGAGGGCGTGGTGCTGCCGCTCGGCCTGGTGCAGGGGCAGAAGATCACGCAGGCACTGCGTGCCGCCACGCTGCGCGTCGCGGACGTGCAGGACTTCGACCACTTGCCCATCCCGTTTCGCGCGCTGGCGACCGACCTTGAGACGGGCGAGCCGGTCGTGCTGCGCTCCGGTGACCTGGCGACCGTGCTGCGCGCCAGCATGTCGGCGCCCGGCCTGCTCGCGCCGGTAGAGATCGACGGGCGGATGCTGGTGGACGGGGGACTGGTCGACAACCTGCCGGTGGACCTGGTGCGCGAGATGGACGTGGACGTGCTGATCGCCGTCGACGTGAGTTTCCCGCTCGCCGAGCGTTCCGGCCTCGAATCCGCGCTCGACGTCACCAACCAGATGATCGGCATCATGGTGCGGCGTGGCACGCGCGAATCGCGTACGAAGCTGACGGCGCGCGACGTCCTGGTCGAGCCCGACCTCGGCCGCATGACGGCGGTCGAGTTCACGCGGGTACCGCAGGTGATGGCGGCGGGCGAGGCGGCGGCCGACGCCGTGAGCACGCAGCTCGCGACCTTGTCACAGTCGCCCGAACGCTACGCCGCCTATCTCGCCGCGCGTGCGCGCTCGCCGAGCGTCGACGAGCCGCTCGCATTCGTGCGCGCGGGCGCGAAGTCGCGGGAGGATGCCGATCGCATCGAGGCCGTGTTCGGCAGCCTCGCCGGGAAGCCGCTCGACCTCGACGCCCTGCAGCGCAAGATCGGGCGCCAGTACGGCCTCGATCGCTTCGAGTCCGTGGACTACCGACTGGTGCGCGAGTCCGACGATCTCGGCCTCGAGGTCGACATGCGTCGCAAGTCCTGGGGCCCGAACTTCCTCCGCTTGGGCGTCAGCATCGAGCAGGATTTCGACGGCGGCGCTACGGCCAACGCCGGCGTGCGCGTGTTGATGACCAGTCTCAATCGCTACGACGCCGAGTGGCAGGTGGACGGCCAGCTCGGCGAGGACCCGAAGTTCTTCACCGAATTCTTCCAGCCGCTGTCGCTGACGAGCGACGTGTTCGTCGCGCCGAGCCTGCGCTACGAGTTCCGGACGCTGCAGCTGGTGGCCGACGGCCGCCGCGTGGCGCGTTACCGCACGCGCGAGTCCGAGGGAGCGCTCGCGCTGGGTGCGGAACTGTCGAACTGGGGTGAGGTGCGCCTCGGGCTCGCGCGCGGCGACGGCAGCGCCGACGTGCTGATCGGTGACCCCGGGTTGCCGCAGCAGGACTTCGACCTCGGCGCGGCGTACTTCGAGTTCGCCTACGACCGGCTCGACAGCGCCTATTTCCCCCGCCACGGCCAGGCCCTGCGCGTCGCCTGGCGCGGCGAGCGAGAGGGCTTGGGGTCGAGCGGCGATACCGACCTGGTGGAGGGGGAGTGGCTGATGGCGCGTTCGCACGACCGCTACAGCCTGGTGCTGGGGCTCGAGGGAGGGTCGGCGCTCGATGATGCCGTGGTGTCGCCGCAGCAGTTGTTCACGCTCGGCGGCTTCCTGAAGCTCTCGGGCCTCCCGGTCGATGCCCGCGCCGGCACCCAGTACGGCCTGGCGCGTGCGATCCTCTACCGTCGCGTGAGCCGTGGCGGCACCGGCTTCTTCGAGTTCCCTGCCTACCTCGGCATTTCGGTCGAGGCCGGCAACACCTGGCTCACCCGCGACGACGTCGACTGGGGCCGACTGGAGACCGGTGGCAGCCTGTTCCTGGGTGCCGAGAGCCCGGTCGGGCCCGTGTACCTTGCGGCGGGCTTCGGCGAGGATGGAGCGCGGGCCTTCTACCTGCTGCTCGGCCGGACGTTCTGAGGTGCATTCGCGCTAAAATGCGCGCTCCCCAGCGACGAACCCGCCATGGCCACCTGCCACGATCACAACCTGCGCCAGCCGCTGCCCGAGCGGCGCCCCTTCGGCATCCGCGTCCGGCTGCGCCGCGGCGATCCGTTCCGCAAGCTGCTCGGTGACGATTGGGCCCGGGAGCACTGGTTCGCCACGCGGGAAGAGCGCGACACGCGCCTCGAGGAGATGAGCGGGCGCTACGTCTATTTCCGTCCGGGCGACGCACCGGCGCTGGATTTCGAGACGGTCGACCCCTGAACCGCGCCGCGGTCGCCGGCCCCTTCGCGGTCGGCCCAGCCCAGCAGCCGCCGCGTCACGAACCGGTACACCGGCTTGACCGTGCCCGCCCACACCGCCGACAGCGGCGACCGGCGCGCGAGGATCGCGCGCTCGCGCGCCGTGAGGTGCTCCGGGCAGTACGTGCGCTTGTGCTTGAGCAGGTGACGCAGGTCGTCGCGCGCCAGCATGCGGAACAGTCGCCCACGGTAGCGCGGCCGCATCGCCAGCTGGAAATCCACGAGCGCCGGGCGGCCGTCCGGGGTCACCAGCCAGTTTGGTTCCTTGGCGAGGTCGTTGTGCACGAGGCCGGCTGCGTGCAGGCGCCTGAGCAGCGCGAGCGCCTCGCGGAAGTAGGGTCGACCGACACTGCCGGCGGCCTGCATCGGCACGCCGGCGACCCACGAGCGAACCAGTCGACGGCCGTCCCACGAAATCAGCCGCGGCACGCCCGCCACGCGACGCAGCGCGTGCAGTGCGCGCGCCTCGCGGGCGGCCAGCCTGCGCGCGAGCCAGCCCACCCCGCGGGCCGCGAGCGTCGTGTCCCGCAGCACGCCTTCCAGGTCATGGTCGTCGGGCCGCACGCGCACGCGGCGCACCTCGCCGAACAGGTCCCGCTTGAGCGGCGCCCCTTCCGGCTGCGTCACGGCAGCGTCATCCACGTCGGCGTGACGGCGGCGCGCTGCAGCGCGTCCGCGAGGACGAGCAGCGCCCACAATCCGAGCAGCGTGCCGGCGTCGAGGAAGGCCTTCCACAGCACGCGCGGACGGATCTCGAGGGTTTGCGGGACGCTGTACGCCGACCACCGTGGCCGGAAGGCGTTGACCGTGTCCGCATACCGCTCGAAGTCCTCGCCGTGCGCCGAGCGGAGGAACCGATCCTCCTCGCGGGCGGCCCGTGCATGGATGGCGGCGAACACGGTGAGCAAGGCCACCGTCAGCGCGGCGCTGCGGGCAGTGAGTCCGAATCCAAGCATGGCGAGCAGCGACAGCGCGTACAGGGGGTGGCGCAGTGCGGAGTAGGGCCCGGCACGCACGAGTTCGGCGTCCTTGTAGCCCGCGATGAACACCGAGCACCACACGCGGCCGAGTGCGGCGCAGGCGACGCAGGCGAGTCCAGTGAGTTGCAGCAGCAGCCCGGCAAGCCCGGACGCGGCGCTGCGCTCGGAGGTGGCCACGAGCGCGAGCAGGCCGAGCAACAGCAAGGCCGTGAGGCGCAGGCGCGGCGTGCTTCGCGACGTCGTCATGCGGGGATTCTAGCTGCCGCTTAGACTACGCACATGAACTGGCTGACCGATTACCTGGGCTACACGGCAGGCGCCGTGCTGGCCATCCTGCCCATCGTCAATCCGCTCGGTGCCGTGCCGCTGGTGATGACCGTTGCCGCTCACCTCCCGGAGCAGGAGCGCCAGCGCCAGATCCGCCGTGCGTGCCTCTACACGTTCTTCCTGATGACCGGCTTCCTGGTGGCGGGCAGCGTGATCATGAATTTCTTCGGCATCTCCATGCCCGGCATGCGCATCGCCGGCGGCATGATCGTGGCATTCCTCGGCTTCCGCATGCTGTTTCCGAGCCCGACGGTGGCGAGCGAGGTGGCCGAGCGCGGCGAAATGAAGTACGACATCGCGTTCACGCCGCTCGCGATGCCGGGCCTGAGCGGCCCCGGCACGTTCGCGGTGGTGATGAGCCTCTCGTCGCACGCCTCCGCCAAGGCGGGCTGGGACCAGGCAATCGATTTTCTCGGCGTTGCGACCGGCATCCTGCTGGTGGCGCTCGTCTCGTGGTTCACGCTGCGCGGCGCCGAGCGCTTCAACCGCCTGCTCGGCGCCACCGGCATGGTGGCCATGACGCGGCTGATGGGCTTCCTGATGATCTGCATCGGCGTGCAGTTCATCATCAACGGACTCACGGCGATCACCGCCGACCCGCGCATCTGGGGCGGACTCGCCGAGGCGGTACGGCAGACGCCGCCCTGATAGGCCGGGCGACGCCGGGTCGGTTACTGCGGCGGCGGGGCACCCGGCGCCGGATCCTCCATCGGGAACGTCTTCGCGCCTTCGGCGGGCGGCGGCTCCGGTGCGGCGGGCTGCGCGGGCACCGCAGGCTCGGTCGTGGCCGGCGCCGCGGAGACGCCACTGGTTGCGCGCGTCAGCAGTTCGGTGAACGCAATCGCCCCGGGCGAGGGCGTACCGGCCGTGCCCGCGAGGATCTGCGACGCGAGGATGCCCGATACCCCGTAGGCCGACTCGTTCGACCTGTCGTCAATCGAGATGACGCTGCCGTCGATGGCCACGCCGGCGAAGATGCCTTCGTTGCGCGCGTAGGCCAGGACCTGGGCCGAGAGCGTCGGGTCGGTGGCGGCCGCGGCCGAGCGGCCGATGGGTCCCGCCGCCACGCTGGCATCGGCACCGAGCGTGACCTTGCCACCGGCGATGCCCTCGACGCTCTTGCGCGACATCAGCACCAGCACGAGGTCGGTGGACTGCACGCCCCACTGGAAGCCGACGTTGGCGCCCGCGAGCGTGACGAACACCGGGTTGCTCCACGAGCCGTCCGGGTTGCGCACCGCCATCACGCCCCTGCCGCCGCGGCCGCCGATGATCAGTGCACCCTTGATGACGCTGGGTATCACCACCACGCCGTAGGCGCGCTCGAGCAGCCAGGTCGGGATCGCCTGCTCGGTGAGGAACGAGAACGACTCGAACACCCGGCGCGATTCTTCAAGCCGCGCGTCGGTCGCGGAGGAGGCGTGGGCGCTGACGCTGCCGAAGGCGAGCGCGAGCGAGGCGAGGAGGAGTGCGGCAACTCTCTGCATCGTGGCTGTTTCTCAGGTTGGGGAGCGGGGCGATGTTAACAGAACGCCGCCGGGCGCGGCCCGCGGCAACGCGCCAGGCCCGGGCACCCCAAGGCGGCGGAACTCCGGCGACATGATCAAGCCTCGGCCGTGCTGACTGGCAATCCCGCTTCGACTGCCGCCGGTGGCGTCTGGTTCCACGGCCCTCGAAGACATGCGCGCCGTGGACGATGTCCGGGCGGTCCGGGGCGGCGGCAGCGGTTACCGGCGCCGCGCGGCTCGGGTTTCATCCCGCGACCCCGCTCGCCTTCAGAGCCTCGATCTCGGCCGGCGACAGGCCGGCGCTGGTCAGCACCTGGTCGGTGTGCTCGCCGAGTCGCGGCGCGCACTGCGATGGCAGGCGCTTGCCGTCGAGCTTGATCGGGTTGGCGAGCACGCGGAAGTCGGGCCGGGCCGGATGGGGCAGGTTCCTCACCATGCCGATCGCCTTCGCGAATGGATTGTCCAGGGCCTGCGCGAGGTCGCAGACGGGCGCGACCGGCAACAGGCCTTGCAGTCGGGCCAGCCAGTGCTGCGTGGTTTCGCGCTCGAACTCGGCATCCAGCACCGCGGTCAGGGCGTCGCGGTTCGCGCGGCGCGCCCGGGCGTCGGCATAGAGCGGATCGGACGCCAAGTTCTCGCGTCCCAGCACGCCGAGCAGTGCGTGCCAGAACTTGTCGGTCATGCACATCACGAAGATCCAGCCGTCGCGCGTCCTGAAGAGCTGTACCGGCACGGCCGAGGGGTGCGAGCTGCGCGGCAGGCGTTCGGTCGGGTGGCCTTCGTTCAGGTACCAGTTGCCGGGGTAGGTGAGCTGGTGCAGCGCGACGTCGAACAGCGACACGTCGATGTCGCGGCCGCGGCCGGATTTCATGACGCCAATCAGCGCGCCGAGCACCGCGACCGCGGTCGTGATGCCGGTCATGTAGTCGATGATCGACAGGCCCATGCGCGCGGGTGGCGTGCCGGGCTCGCCGGTGAGGTGCAGGTAGCCGGCCTCGGCCTGCATCAGGTAGTCGTAGCCGGGCCAGCCCTTGCGCTCGTTGTCGCGGCCATAGGCCGACAGGTGCGCGCACAGGACCCGTGGATTGACCGGCCCAAGAGCGGCGTAGTCGAGGCCGAGCTTCTCCGGCTGGTCGCCGCGCAGGTTGTTCATCACCACGTCTGCAGTCCGCACGACCCTGCGAAAGGCGTCGCGACCCTCCGTACGCTTCAGGTTGAGCGCGACGCTCTTCTTGTTCAGGTTGAACGTCTGGAAGAAGTGGCTGTCCTGCTCGCCCAGGAAGAACGGCCCCATGCTGCGCGTGGCATCGCCGCCCTGCTCGCGGTTCTCGATCTTGATGACCTCGGCGCCGAGGTCGGCGAGGTACATCGAGCCGAACGGGCCGGCACCGAAGTTCTCGAAGGTCAGGACCCGGATGCCCGACAGCGGCAGCGCCGTGCTCGCTGCGCAGCCGGCGCGGTCATCTACGCCGCGGCCGCGAGCCTCGCGGCGACGCTGACCGCCCGGTTGCCGGACGTTCCGGGCCATGATGACCTCCTGGCAGTAGCGGCGTGGGCGCCGCGGCCGGTGCCTGTATATCATTCGCACTTTGCTTTTGCCCAGACGCTCGAGCGCGCCGGGGACACCGAGAACCGGGGCTGTACCTCGGCCTGAGCAGACCCGCCTAGTCGTTGTTGCAGTTCTCCCGGATCAGCTGCCGCTGGCGCTCGATCTCCGCCTTGTGGGCCGCGTCATCCAGGTACACGCGTTCGCCTTTTTCGTCGATGTAATAGACAGGACGATTCATCAACAGGTTGTGCAGGTTCTGCTGGGCCATGACGCAGGCGCGCCTGCGCGCAACTGCGACCTGGAGGGCGGCGATCTGCTGGCGCTCGAGTTCCAGGCGCTGCTGCTCGCGCGCGGCGGCATTCTCCAGTTGCTGCTCCAGCAGTTTTCCCAAGTTCTCCTGCGCCTGCCGGATCTGCTGCTCGTTGGGCTCCGGCTGGACCAGGACCGTCTCCGCCTTGCAGCCCGGGGGTGGCGGGCAGTCCGTGAAGTGGACGTTGCCTTCCTTGTCGGTCCACTTGTAGATCGTGCCTCCCGCACCGACGGCCGCCGCGCTTGCGAGGCCGAGCAGGACCGCTGCCAAGGCCGCCGTGATGCGCCGTGCCGAAGTACCCGTCGCCATGGCGTTCTCCAGGAGTCGCGACACGCCCGCGGACTCTTCGCTGCAGGCAGTGTCAACCCGAAGCTTACCGTCGGCAATGCGGGATCACGGCAGGTCGGTTTCGGGCCGCCGCTCTGCTAGGATTCGACTCAACATCCACTCCCGGTTCAGGCCGCGCGGCGCGGCCCGACGCATACCAGGCACACCGCCCGCAATCCGCGGTCATGGCCCGCAAAGGCATTTTCTTCCCGCTCAAGGACGCGGCGCTGCGCGACGACGTGCACGCGCTCGGCGAACTCGTGGGCGAGGTCCTGAAGGACCAGTGCGGCCAGTCGCTGTTCGACCTGGTCGAGGGTGACCGCCAGGCCGCGATCGGTCGCCGCCAGGGCGAGCCCGAGGCCGCCATCGCGCTCGTCGTGCGCGCCCAGGGACGGGAGCCCAGGGAGGCCCAGGAACTGATCCGCGCATTCGGCACCTGGTTCCAGGTGGTGAACCTGGCCGAGAAGGTCCACCGGGTGCGCCGCCGCCGCCAGTACATGAACGACAGCAGCACGCCGCAGCCGGGCGGGCTCGAGGAGTGCTTCGGCAGGCTGGCTGCGCGCGGCATGACGCTCGAGCAGGTGGTCGCGCTGCTCGGGCGGCTGAGCATCGAGCCGGTGTTCACGGCCCATCCCACGGAGTCGACGCGGCGTACGCTGCTGCGCCAGCAGCAGCGCATCGCGCGCCTGTTGATCGGCCAGCTCGACACCACGCGGACGCCGGCCGAGCGTCGCGCCACGAACGAGCGCGTCCGTACCGAACTCACGACCGGCTGGCAGACTGCCGGCAACTCGCGCGACCGCCTGACCGTCGCGGACGAACGCGAGCACGTGCTGTTCTTCCTCGTCGAAGTGATCTACGAGGTCATCCCCGGCTTCTACGAGGAGATCGAGGATGCGTTGCGCAGCGTGTTCGGCGCAGCGGCGGCCGGCGTGGGCGTCCCCGAGCTTCTGCACTTCGGTTCCTGGGTCGGCGGCGACATGGACGGCCACCCCGACGTGCACGCGAAGACGATCCGCGAGAGCTGCCTGCG